>ERZ840371.4717-NODE-4717-length-10081-cov-3.192699_pt1 | contig 10081 bp, 8 predicted proteins | sample MGYA00519937_ERZ840371 | MGnify/ENA primary metagenome ERZ840371 (study PRJEB31850, sample SAMEA3708873) | human gut metagenome | biome: human gut; feature: human-associated habitat; material: faeces | place: China | collected 2014 ... | reverse complement strand
TATGCCGGAGAGACGCTAAGTGATGCTGAGAGAGATGCAGTCGGAGAGATTGCTAACATTAATATGGGAACAGCAGCAACAACATTATCAACGCTGTTAAATACCAAAGTTACCATTACAACACCGAAAGTCTCTTATGTGACTTTAGATGACCTGTCATTACAATATGATAGACCATGTGTGTTTATTCACATCTCATATATTGATGGAATAGACGGTAACAACATATTAATCTTAAAAGAGCACGACGTAAAAGTGATCACAGATTTGATGATGGGTGGGGATGGTTCAAATACAGATGGTGAATTGTCGGAGATGCATTTAAGTGCGATCAGTGAGGCGATGAACCAGATGATGGGATCAGCGGCCACGTCATTATCATCAATGCTGGAGAAGAAAGTAGATATTAGTCCACCAACTGCAAGTTTGGTTGATCTGAATGATTCCATGACAGATGATACCGAAATTTCAAGCTTCTTGCAGGGAGAAATGGTTCAGGTAGCATTTGATATGGAAATTGGAGATCTGGTTGATAGTCAGATCATGCAGTTATATCCGTTTGAGTTTGCGCGCGACCTGTATCGCAAATTTGTTGGTGAATCTGAACCTGAAATTGAAGAGCCGCAGCCACAGGTGAGTCAGCCGACACCTGCAGCTATACCGGAACAGACGGTCAATGTGCAGAACGTACAACCAGCAGTGCCGCCGACACCGGATATGCCGCAGATGGCAGGAGCAATGCCGGTTCAGCCGGATATGATGCAGCAACAGCCATATGCAATGCCGAATGTCAATGTACAGCCGGCACAGTTTCAGCCGTTTAATGCAGGGGTAAGTCCGCTGATGCAGCAGGAAAATATTGATTTGATCATGGACGTTCCTTTGGAAGTGACGGTTGAACTTGGACGAACAAATAAATCCATCAAAGAGATTTTAGACTTTTCTCCGGGTACGATCATTGAGCTTAATAAGTTAGCGGGGGAACCGGTTGATGTTTTGGTCAATGGTAAATTTGTTGCTAAGGGTGAAGTAGTTGTTATTGAGGAAAATTTTGGTATACGAATTGTAGAGATATCAAAATAAAGAGTAGGATACATAAAGAGCTGGAGGTGTAGGAATGTTATTGATGACGGCTAATTTTTCTGCACTGTCCAGCTTTTTTAAGTTGATCGGCCTGTTGATCTTATTGATCGTACTGTTGTTTGCCGCATCTTTTGTAAGTAAATGGTATGCCGGGGCGATGTCAGGTAAGAAATATGCAGGAAATATTAAGATTATTGAAACATATCCCATTGGTCAGGGAAAAATGATACAGATCATACAGGTTGGCAAAAAATATATCGCATTAGTGCAGACAAAAGATTCGGTTGTTTTTTTGACTGAGCTTACGCAAGAGGATCTTTTGATAAAGGAGCCGGTGCAAATGCCTAGGACAGAAGGTTTTTCTGAGATGTTTCAGGAAATGCTGAAACATAAAAAAAAGCCGGATAAACAGTGATCTGTTATATGAAGATTGAAGTGTGAAATGATAGCAATATGATAGAAAGGTACCAAAGGACAATTGAGACAGAATATAAGAAAAAGATTTTTTTTAAAGCACAGAACGATGCGCGCAATTACGATATTAGTCGTTTTTTTATGTGTATGGTTTGCAGCGTCTCCTTCGTATGCTTTGGCAACGTCTGATCGCGTTGACAGTACAACAAGAAATCAAATATCCGGGAATGCGGATGACGATGATAATACGTTAGATTTGAATATTACATCCAATGCCGGCAGCGTTACGTTGGAATCTACTTTACAGATTTTGATCCTTCTTACGATCTTGTCGCTTGCACCTTCCATTTTGATCATGTTGACGTCGTTTACGCGTATTATTGTTGTCTTTCATTTTTTGAGAACAGCAATTGGAACGCAGACAACGCCACCAAATCAGATATTGATCGGTTTGGCATTATTTATTACATTTGCGGTAATGAGTCCGGTGTTTAATGAAGTAAACACTAATGCGGTTCAGCCGTATATGGCTGGCAATCTGACACAGAAGAAGGCATTAGAAAAGGCTTCGGAACCTTTGAAAACATTTATGTTAAAGCAAACTAGAGAAAAGGATCTCAAACTATTTATGACGATCAATGACATTTCATCGGATGATATTGAGAGCTTTGATGATCTTTCTCTTATTACGGTCATACCGGCATTTATTATCAGTGAACTTCGAACAGCGTTTATTATTGGATTTTTATTGTATCTTCCGTTCATCGTTATTGATATGGTAGTGGCTTCGACACTGATGTCAATGGGTATGATGATGTTGCCACCGACGACAATATCCCTGCCTTTTAAGATACTATTGTTTATATTGGCAGATGGATGGAACCTATTGATCGGACAGTTAGTGCAGTCGTTCCATTAACCATCAGAGGAACGAGTAGAAAGGAGACTGTGCAATGAGTGAGAGTCTTGTGTTAGACATATCCCGTGAGACGATCTGGACAACGGTGGAATCAGCAGCTCCGCTGCTACTGATCTCGCTGATCATTGGATTGATCATTAGTATTTTTCAAACAGTTACTTCTATTCAGGAACAAACGCTGACTTTTGTGCCAAAGTTTTTAGCAATCATGCTGGTGTTGGTGCTGTGTGGCGGCTGGATCATGAATAATATGGTAGATCTATTTGAAGCATTGATGAAAAATATACCTCAATATATTAAGTGAGTGATCGGTGAAGAGGACATAAAAGAAGACGGTCAGGTTATGGATCGTTTATCTACAAATAACATCGAACAGATAAGGAGAGACGAACATTGAATTTTACGGTTGAATACTTAGAATATATTTTATTAGTATTTATTCGGGTGGCTTCCGTTGTTTTTGTTGCTCCTTTTTTTGGTTCCAGTGAAATCCCGCGACGTGTAAAAGTTGCTATCGCGTTTTTTCTATCGTTGACGGTGATGAACCAGGTTGATTACAAGGCTGTGGAATACGCACATATATTAGAATATTCCGGATTAGTGCTTAAAGAAGCGATTACCGGTATTATTATTGGTCTGGGATCCAGATTGTGTCTCTATATCTTTAATTTTTCCGGTAATATGTTGGATATGGAAATTGGCTTCTCGATGGTTCAGGAAATGGACCCGACAACAAATGTAAATTCAACGATCACATCAAATTTTTATATGTATATATTTATGCTTTTGTTTTTAGTATCAGACATGCATTATTTTATTATTGATGCTATGATGGATTCTTATCAGCTTGTACCAATTGGAGGTGCAAAATTTTCGGTCGATCTGTATCATATCATGGTGACATTTATCACTAATTATTTTGTCATCGGTTTTCGAATTGTGCTTCCTATTTTTTGTTGTATGCTTGTCATCAATATTGTGCTTGGTATTTTGGCAAAGATTGCACCACAGATGAATATGTTTGTCGTGGGAATGCAACTTAAAGTGTTTGTGGGGCTTGTGTTGCTATTTCTGACGATGCAGTTGTTTGCCGGAGCAGCAGACTTCCTTTTTGATGAAATGCATACATTCACAAAATATTTTGTGCAGGCAATGGCAGCGTAGACGATAATAGTTGGCGTTGCTATTTTGCTGCAAATACGGTATAGTATAAAGAGGGTGTTTTTGCATCTTTATCAGAACAAAGCGATGGTATTGGAGAGGAAATGTATGGTTAGGCATGGCAGAATACGGTATGATCTGCAGCTTTTTGCCAAAGATGGCGAGGGCGGCGAGAAAACCGAAAGCGCAACTCCAAAAAAACTGGAAGATGCCCGCAAAAAAGGTCAAGTGGCGAAAAGCATGGATGCCATAACGGCTGTGTCGTTGCTGGTGTTTTTCTTTTTGTTAAAACTATTGATGGCATTTTTGGGCAGCCAATTTAAGGATGGTTTTTCGTTGTTTTTTGGGAAGATCAGCGATGTCACTAAGGATGAGTTTAATTTGCAGATGGCATGTGCTATATTGCAGCAACTGATCCAAAAGATCACGATCATCTGCCTTCCTTTTTTGCTGAGTACATTTATTGTTGCATTTGCCGTAAACATTGTACAGGTTAAATGGAAGGTTTCTTTTGAACCGATAAAGCCTAAGTTTGACAAATTTAATCCGGTTAATGGTGTGAAGCGTCTGTTTTCAAAAGACAAGATCATGGAATTGCTTAAATCCATTGCTAAGATTTGTGTCATAATTTATGTTGTTAAAAATTACCTGGAAGACAAATGGGCATTAGTGATGAATATGTATTCCTATACGTTGACTCAGGGTTTAGAGTTGTTGGGAGATATCATCATTAATATTGGATTGCGTATCAGTGCATTATTTGTTGTCATCGCGGTAGTGGATATCGTTTATCAGAAATGGAAATTTCAGGAAGATATGAAGATGACCAAGCAGGAAGTTAAGGATGAGTATAAGCAGTCCGAGGGAGATCCCAAGGTAAAAAGCCAACAGAAATCCCGTATGCAGCAGGCATCCAGGCAGCGTATGATGCAAGAACTTCCAAATGCAGATGTTGTCATTACGAATCCGACACATCTGGCTGTGGCGATACGTTATGACAAGGAGAAACACGAGGCACCGGTTGTGGTTGCCAAAGGTGCTGATTATTTGGCGGCGAAGATCAAGGAAACGGCATCAAATTATCAGATCGAGATCGTGGAGAATAAACCATTAGCGAGAATGCTATATCATAATGTTGAGATTGGAGCTGAGATTCCGCCCGAATTATACCAGATGGTGGCGGAAGTGTTGGCGTATGTATATAATCTGAAAGGGAAAACGGGATAACGTTTCTTTCAGAAGACGATTAAAGGAGATACATGATGAAACGGACTGATTTAATGCTGGGATTATATATCCTGGTACCTATCATCTTTTTGATTATACCAATACCTTTGTTTTTGCTGGATATTTTGATGATGCTAAATCTGGCAATTGCATTGTTTATATTGTTTAATGCGCTGTTTTCGACAGAGGCGTTGAATATGTCGAGCTTTCCGACATTGCTGCTGATGACAACGTTGTTTCGTATTTCATTGAATGTAGGATCGACGAGAAATATTCTGCTGAAAGGAGAGGCAGGTAACGTAGTTCAGGCGTTCGGCGAGTTTGTCGGTGGTGGAAATCTGATTGTTGGCGGTATTGTGTTTTTGATCTTGATCATTGTACAGTTTATCGTGATCAATAAAGGTTCTGAGCGTGTGTCGGAAGTAACAGCACGTTTTACGTTGGATGCCATGCCTGGTAAACAGATGGCGATCGATGCCGATTTAAATACGGGTGCAATCACAGATGAACAGGCCAAGGAACGCCGTCAAAAGATTCAGGACGAATCTACTTTTTTCGGAGCGATGGATGGTGCTTCGAAGTATGTAAAAGGTGATGCGACAGCGGGGTTGATAATCACAGTGATCAATTTTGTCGGCGGTCTTGCTATCGGTGTTATGTCGCAGGGATTAGAAATGACAGAGGCATTGCAGAAATATTCCATACTCACGATCGGAGACGGTTTGGTCAGTCAGATACCATCATTGGTTATTTCGTTGTCAACCGGTGTGCTGGTAACAAAAGTATCAAAGGAGTCGGATCTTGGAAATGTGTTGATCACACAGTTGTTTTCGACACCGAAGGTATTGTACATAGTCGGAGCGACGATGGCGTTACTTGGATTGACGCCGCTTCCAACATTAATCTGCTTTATTTATGCAATCTTGTTCATTGCTGCCGGTCGAGCTATCGAATCGGCGATGGAAGTACAAAATATTGAGACAGAGGTTGACGAGGAAGAAGAGACAGCAGAGGAGATCAGAAGACCGGAGAATGTAGTCTCTTTGCTGCAGGTAGATCCGATCGAATTGGAATTTGGTTACGGAATCATTCCTCTGGCGGATGTGAACCAAGGTGGTGACCTGTTGGATCGAGTTGTTATGATACGTCGTCAGGTCGCACTGGAACTGGGATGTGTTGTTCCGATGATCCGTCTGAGAGATAATATCCAACTTAATCCGAATCAGTATGTGATCAAGATCAAGGGCGTACCGATCAGTGAAGGCGAGATTTTATTTGATCACTACATGGCGATGAATCCGGGGTTTGTGGAAGAGGAGATCACAGGTATTCCAACATTCGAGCCGTCGTTCCATCTGCCGGCGATCTGGATCACGGAATCGCAGCGAGAACGTGCGGAATCTATGGGATATACGGTAGTTGATCCGCCATCGATCATTGCAACACATCTTACAGAAGTGATCCGCAGTCATTTAGATGAGTTGCTTACGAGACAGGATGTGCAGAATCTGATTAATAACATTCAGGAAGCAAATACAACATTGATATCTGAACTCGTACCTAAAATGCTGAGTGTTGGTGAGATACAGAAGGTATTGCAGAACCTGCTTCGTGAAGGAATTTCAATTCGCGATCTGGTGACGATCTTTGAAACACTTGCCGATAATGCGACAAGCACTAGAGATACGGATGTTTTGACGGAATATGTCCGACAAAGTCTGAAACGGGCGATCTCGAATAAATACTTCCCGCCTAATGAGATGACCAGTGTTGTTACATTGGATCCCAAAATTGAGCAGGAAATTATGGGATCTATCAAACAGACAGAACAGGGCACTTATATTAATTTAGAGCCGGACAAGACGCAGACGAACCTAAAGTCGGTTGGAGAGGAAATGGAAAAAATGGAAGAATTGGGAAAAAATCCAATTATTGTTACATCACCGATCGTTCGGCTTTATTTTAAGAAACTGACGGAAGAGCAATTTCAGGATTTGATCGTTGTATCTTATAATGAAATTGACAGCAATGTAGAATTACAATCAATAGGGATGGTGACAGTATAGTGGTTATCAAAAAGTATATAGCACAAACAGAAGACCTTGCTACACAGATGGCGCAAAATGAATTGGGGAAGGATGTTGTTATTATGAATGTCAAAAAAACAACGCCCAAGGGCTTGTTTAAGTTGTTTCGCAAACCTCATGTAGAGCTTACGGCGGCAATTGACGATACAGCAGAGAATGCTGAAAAACCGGATTTTAGTAAACTGCAGGAGGCAATTCGAAGACGGTCAGAATATACGGCGCCGGATTCCAAAGCAGCTATGCAGGAAGCAAAACGGAAACAAATGCAGCAAAATGATCAAATTCTTCCGGATGAGCCGGACGAAAGGGTTAACGAGTCTGTGATCAATGAGCAGAAGATGATTGAACAAAAGTTGTCAAAACTGCAGAATCTTTTGGAAAAGCAGATGGGGACTGCGAAAGAGACGGAAACCAAGCAGAATGATAAAACAGATGACAAAATGGACGCTTATTTTCAGATGATCAAGAAAAAGATGCTTGAAAATGAGGTTCAGGAACAATATGTGGATCAGATCCTAAAAGAGGTAAAGAGCGGTTCCAGAAAAGAATGGACGTTAGATAATGTGTTAGCGGGGGTATATCAAAAGATCATATTAAAAATTGGTCAGCCGCATTTGATCGACGTTAAAACGACAAAGACCAAATACATTTTCTTTGTAGGTCCTACGGGTGTTGGTAAGACAACGACAATTGCAAAGATTGCTTCCACATTAAAACTCACAAAAAAAACCAGGGTTGCGCTGATCACAGCAGATACGTATCGCATTGCCGCAGTAGAGCAGCTAAAAACCTATGCCAATATTTTGGGTATACCATTAGAAGTTGTTTATTCGGCAGATGAAATGGATAAAACCATTGATGAACTAAAAGAGTTTGACCTTGTATTTGTTGATACGGCAGGACGTTCACATCAAAATGCAGAACAAGTGCAGGATATTAAAAAAATCTTAGATAAAGTGCCTGAAGAAGATAAAGAGGTCTATCTGGTACTAAGTGCAACTACAAAATACAAGGATTTGAAGAAAATATCAGAAGTGTATCGTAAGATCACAGAATATTATTTGATCTTTACGAAATTAGACGAAACGGATACCGTTGGCAATATTTTTAACATCCATATGTTGACCGGTGCACAGTTGTCTTATGCGACGTGGGGACAAAATGTGCCGGATGATATTGGAAAAATGGATGCACAAAAAATAACAAAACAGCTTTTAGGAGGGAATGGCTGATGGATCAAGCTGAGCGTTTACGCAACATTATAAAAAATCAAAATAGAAGACAGCATTTAGCCAAGGTCATTACCGTTACTAGTGGCAAGGGCGGCGTTGGAAAGTCTAATATATCTGTTAATCTGGCTATTACTCTCAGTAAAATGGGTAAGCGAGTAGTTATTTTAGATGCTGATTTTGGTCTTGCGAATATTGAGATCATGCTCGGAATCCGGCCGAAGTACAATCTGGCCGATATGATGTTTCATGGTAAGGGAGTTTGTGACATCATTGCGTCAGGTCCGGAAAATATTGGATTTATTTCAGGGGGATCCGGTATTCGGGAGATGACTAATTTATCGCGTGATCAGATACAAAATCTAGTTCGTTCAGTATATGAATTGGATCAGGTGGCTGATGTGATAATAATTGATACCGGTGCGGGTATTTCGGATTCTGTGATCGATCTGGTGCTATGTAGCAGTCAGGTGCTTCTCGTTGTGACACCGGAGCCTACATCGATCACGGATGCCTATGCTCTTTTGAAGACTTTGCAGCGACAGGAAGAGTTCGAGGGTGGCAAAATGAAGATTCATATGATCAGCAATCGAACGCAGTCAGAAGATGAGGGCAGAGAATTATATCGAAAGTTGAGTGCGGTGTCTAGTAAATTTTTGCAGATGGAGATGGAATACCTTGGAAGCGTTCCACATGATTTCAAACTGCAAAATGCCGTAATGCGGCAGGAACCGGTTACGATTGCTTACCCGAATGCACCGGCAAGCAAAGCGATCAGTCGGATTGCCAGACAAATTATCAACCAACCGGCGAACACGCCTGGAGCATTTACAGCAAAAGGTTTATCTGGTCTTTTTGCACGTATGTTTCGGAATGGTCAGCGGTAAAAGGGGAATACGTCATGAAAAATATTTTAATTGTAGATGACTCTGCACTCATGAGAAGAGTACTCTCTGATATAATAGATGATAACAAGGAACTCAATGCAGCATATCTGGCAGAGGACGGTGTGGAGGCACTGGAAGTTTTAGACTCTGGAGCAAAGGTTGATGCTATTGTTTTAGATATCAATATGCCTCGAATGGATGGCATTGCCTTTTTGAAAGTGTTGAATGAGAGACATCAACGTGAGAAGGTGTTAATTGTCAGCACATTAGCTCAGAAAGGCGGCGCGGAAACTATTCGTGCGTTGGAACTCGGTGCTTTTGACTTTATTACAAAGCCAACAAGTCTTTCCGAAGCGAAGGGTCCTTTCTTTATAAATATGTTCATAAGGATGCTTTATGTGGCAACGGGATTATCTACGGCAGGATTGGATACCGGAGAGGAGCAGTCGGTTCCGAAACCGGAAACACAGAAACCTGTGTTTAAGAAATTGTTTCACATACAAAAAGCACCTGTCATGCAGAGAAAGCGTGGTGGCGTAGCAGGAGAGGTGAAAGCAGATCGTTCCAAGCATACCAAAGAACCGCTGGTGTCGGGTGCAAATAAGATCGTAGCACTTGCCTGTTCCACAGGGGGACCGAAAGCATTGCAACAGGTCATTCCGAAACTGCCGCCGAATCTCGATGCGTCAGTTGTCATTGTACAGCATATGCCGGCAGGATTTACCGGATCGCTTGCAAGACGCTTGAATGAACTAAGTGAGATCACGGTCAAAGAAGCAGAGCATGGTGAACCGTTGCGGAAAGGAACTGTTTATGTTGCAAAGGGCGGTTTTCAGTTTCGCGTAATGGAGAAAAATAAGCGTGAGCAGTATTTGTCCGTTACGATCGAGGAGGCTAGAAATGCATTAAAACCCTGTGCAGATATTATGTATGAGTCGTTGATGAACGTCTCCTGTGATGAGATAACCTGTGTGGTTTTGACCGGAATGGGCTCTGATGGGACAGACGGTATTTTACAATTGGAACAAGTCAAGCAGATTTATGTAATTGCGCAGGATGAAGAGAGCAGTACGG
>ERZ840371.4712-NODE-4712-length-10085-cov-3.118046_pt1 | contig 10085 bp, 8 predicted proteins | sample MGYA00519937_ERZ840371 | MGnify/ENA primary metagenome ERZ840371 (study PRJEB31850, sample SAMEA3708873) | human gut metagenome | biome: human gut; feature: human-associated habitat; material: faeces | place: China | collected 2014 ... | reverse complement strand
TCTGGTGGAAGAGATGGTACGCCTTGGCGGGATCAAGCCGGAGGAAGCAAAGCATCATCCGGATAAAAATATCATTACGAGAGCAATCGGTGCAAAAGACAGCGTAGAGGTTGATTTTTATGAGCACCGTCTGAAAAAGGGAGACATCATTCTGATGTGTACAGACGGATTAAGTAATATGGTGGAAGATGAAGAACTTTTCCATATTGTGCAGGGAAGCCGGGATATCGTCGAGGCAGGTGAGATGCTGGTGGAAGCAGCAAAAGAGAATGGAGGAACAGATAACATCGGAGTGGTATTGTTTGAGCCATTTGCAGATGAGGTGAGTGTATGATTAAAGAAGGAGTATTTTTAGGGAAACGATACGAGATACTTGGCCGTATCGGTTCTGGCGGAATGGCAGATGTCTATAAAGGCAAGGATCATAAGCTGAATCGTTTTGTTGCGATCAAGGTGCTGAAGAGCACGTATCGTTCGGATGAGACGTTTATTAAGAAGTTTTTAAGCGAAGCTCAGGCAGCAGCAGGATTGATGCATCCAAATGTAGTTAATGTCTATGATGTAGGGCAGGATCGCGGTCTTTATTATATGGTCATGGAGCTTGTAGAAGGAATTACGCTGAAGGATTACATTGAGAAGAAAGGAAAGCTTTCAGCAAAAGAGACAATCAGTATTTCCATCCAGATGGTGACAGGTATTCAGGCAGCGCATAACTGCCATATCATTCATCGGGATATTAAGCCGCAGAATATCATTATTTCCAAAGATGGAAAGGTTAAGGTTACTGATTTCGGAATCGCGCGGGCTACGACATCAACGGCAACACAGGCAGTAACAACGACAGTGATGGGATCTGTACATTACACATCTCCGGAACAGGCCAGAGGCGGTATTGTAGATGAGAAGAGTGATATCTATTCAGCAGGTATCACGATGTATGAGATGATCACCGGGCATGTTCCGTTTGACGGAGATTCGACAGTGACGGTTGCTTTGAAACATTTGAATGAAGTGATCAAGTCTCCAGCAGAAGAAGTTCCGGATATTCCGTACAGCCTGGAGTGCATTATTATGAAATGTACGCAGAAACTGCCGAATAAGCGTTATATGAGCTGCGAGGAGCTGCTTCAGGATCTGAAGCATTCACTGGTAGATCCGGAAGGGGATTTTGTTGTTCTTGATGGTGTGACAAAACGTATGCCGGCAACATCCCAGGATACAGGTCGGACTACGGTTGTTATGTCACCGGATGAACTGAATCGTATGAAGAATCGTCAGAATTATAATGATGATTATGACGACGATTATGATGACGATTATGACGATGATTATGAGGACGACTACGATGACCGCCGTAGAAGCCGTTATGATGATGACAATGACTACGACGACCGCTGCAGAAGCCGTTATGATGATGACGATGACTACGATGATCGCCGCAGAAGCCGCTATGATGATGACGATGACTACGACGACCGTCGCAAAGACCGTTATGATGACCGGAATCGCCGTAAGAAGAATGAAGTAAATAAAGACACGAAGAAGATCATGAAGATTCTTATGGTTGTTGCCGGGGTTGTAATTGCACTTTTGATCATGTTCCTTGTAGGAAATGCAGTGGGCGTATTTAAAGGTGGAAAAGGAACGACTACACAGCAAACAGATTCAGAGATGGTAAAAGTACCGGATGTGACAGGCAAGACATATGAGGAAGCACAGAAAGAACTGAACAAATATGATCTCGGAATCCATAAGTCAACTGCGCCTTCCGATACTGTTGCAAAAGGAAAGATTATCAGCCAGGATCCTGCTGATGGAAAGAAAGTAAAGAAGCATACAACAGTCAATGTTGTGATCAGCAGTGGTGAAGAAGCTAAGATGACAACGATTCCAAGTGTTGTTGGTTTGGCAGAAGCTGATGCAGAAAAAGCACTTCAGGCGAAGAACCTTGTTGTGAAGAAAGGTGATCCTGTTTACAGTGATGATGTGGAGCAGGGAGAAGTTGTTTCTGTTAGTCCAAGTGAAGGTGCAGAAGTAAAAGAAGGAACAACGGTTACTCTTGTAATAAGCAAGGGAAATCAGCCGGCAACAGTTCCGAAACTTACCGGAAAGTCCCAGTCGGATGCTGAAGCAGCCCTTTCACAGGCAGGTTTGTCCGGAAATGCAACTGAAGATTACAGTGATACTGTAGAAAAAGGATTGGTTATTTCACAGGATACAGATGCCGGAAAAGAAGTATCCAAGGGTACAACGATTGGATATGTGGTGAGCAAAGGACCAAAGATGACGGTGGTTACTGTGCCGGATCTGTCCTATAAAGATAAAAACACAGCCGAGAAACTGCTGAAACAGGCAGGACTTACACCGGAGTATATTGGTGAAGATTATAGTGATGAATATCCAAAAGGACAGGTATTCTATCAGTCTGTCAGCAGCGGTACACAGGTGGAAAAAGGAACAACTGTCAAGTATATGGTCAGCAAAGGATCTCAACCATCAGCCCCGGATAGTGGAAATTCCGGAAATGATTCCGGAACAGAAGAGAACACGAATCAATGATAACAGAGAGCAAGTATATGCAGGGAAAGATAATAAAAGGAATTGCCGGATTCTACTACGTGAATGTAGTAGAATCCGGAATTTTTGAATGTAAAGCAAAGGGTGCTTTTCGAAAAGACGGAATCAAGCCGTTGGTCGGTGATGATGCTGTGATCGAGGTGCTTGATGAAAAAGAAATGACAGGAAATATCACAGAGATCCTGCCGCGTAAGAATGAGTTGATTCGTCCGGCAGTAGCCAATATTGATCAGGCACTGGTTGTGTTTGCAGTGACAAAACCGAAACCGCATTACAATCTGTTAGATCGTTTTCTTGTCATGATGGAACGAAAAGAGATACCTGTCGTATTATGTTTTAATAAGACAGATATTGCAAGCCATCCTGAAATTGCAGAATTGAAAGAAGTTTATACCGGATGCGGATATCCGGTGATCTTTACAAGTGCAAAGGAAGAAGAAAATATCAGTGAGTTAAAATCACTTTTAAAAGGAAAGACAACTTCAATTGCAGGTCCTTCCGGTGTCGGAAAGTCTTCTCTGATCAATCTTCTTCAGAGTGAAGTGAAGATGGAGACAGGAAGTATCAGTAAGAAGATTGACCGAGGGAAACATACAACAAGACATTCCGAACTGATCGTGATCGGAGAAGAGTCTTATATTATGGATACTCCGGGATTCAGTTCTCTTTACGTCAATGATTTCGAAAAAGAAGATTTAAAATATTATTTTCCGGAATTTACACCGTTTGAAGGACAGTGCAAGTTCAATGGCTGTGACCATATTCATGAACCCGGATGCGCTGTGAAAGAAGCAGTAGAAGAAGGGAAGATCCATAAGATCAGATATGAAGATTACACGGAGATGTACCGTGAACTAAAGGAAAGAAAGAGGTATTAAGTTTATGAAAAATATTTTGGCACCATCTATTCTCTCAGCAGATTTCAAGATTTTAGGAGAACAGTTGAAATTAACAGAAGAAGCAGGCGCAGAGTATATTCATTTTGATGTGATGGACGGAATGTTCGTTCCAAGCATTTCCTTTGGAATGCCTGTTCTCGCATCAATCAAGGGAGCAACAACACAGACACTGGATGTTCATCTTATGGTGACAGAACCGATCCGTTATGTGGAAGAATTCGTGAAAGCAGGAGCAGATATCGTTACAGTTCATTATGAAGCATGTGAAGATCTGCAGGCAACAATTGATAAAATCCATGCAGCAGGAGCGAAAGTGGGAATTTCTATTAAACCGAAGACACCGGTTGAAGTGCTGCTTCCATATCTGGATCAGGCAGAGATGTTTCTGATCATGTCTGTAGAACCGGGATTCGGCGGACAGGCATTTATTCCGGAATCACTGGAACGCATCAGTGAATTGAGAAACCTTCTGAATGAAAAAGGACTTACAACTGATATTGAAGTAGATGGTGGAATCTATCATAAAAACGTGGCAGAAGTACTTGCAGCCGGAGCGAATGTAATGGTCTCAGGTTCAGGAGTTTTTAAAGGCGACATCAAAGATAATACAGCAAAGTTTATGGAGATTTTAAACGGCAATGTGTAAGAGAACAGTTATTGTGAGCGGGGGAATGCTGGAAGAAGATTTTATCCTTCCAATTCTTGAGGCAGAAGAGACAGAATTTATTATCGGAGTAGATAAAGGACTCGCATTTCTTTATGAACATAAGATCAAGCCGGATTACATTGTGGGAGATTTTGACAGTGTACCGGAAGAAGTGATCGATTATTATAGAAAAGAAGCAAGTGTACCGATCCGGGAGTTCAATCCGGTAAAGGATGCGTCTGATACGGAGATTGCACTTCGTATGTGTCTTGGACTCAGAAGAAAAGAAATCTGGATTCTTGGAGGAACAGGAAATCGTCTGGATCATTTCTGGGCTAATGTTCAGTGCCTGAATATTGCACTTGAAGCAGGATCTCAAGCGATGATCTTAGACAGTCATAATAGAATTCGTCTGCTTGATCATGGAATCGCAATTCGCAGAGAAGAAGCTTTCGGAAAGTATTTTTCAGTATTTCCGATGCAACTTCCGGTTGAGGATTTCTGTATCAGCGGTGCAAAATATCCATTGCAGAATCATTTGCTCTCATCAGGAGACAGCTTGTGTGTGAGTAATGAGTTTGCAGAAGGTGAAGATGAAGTGAAGATCTCTTTCGTGCTTGGAAAAGTGATTTTGATGGAGACGAGAGATTGAAATTCAAACTCCTTTATAGTGTGGTATTAGATGCTATTTGAGGGCTTCTTTTTTGGAAAAGTCCGTTACAATATACAGAGGTGTTATGTATATTGTAATGGACTTTTTGTATATATTCTAGAAAAACCAGGAGGTGTGTATGGTAATAGGAATTATAGAAGATGACAATTTGTTGAGAAAAGCTTTGGATACATCTTTGCAAAATCAAGGTTATACAACGATTCTTGCTGGTTCAAGAAAAGAAGCAATTAAAAATATAGATAGTTCTGTAGATTTGTTGATCGTAGATATTGGATTGCCGGATGGGGATGGAATAAATCTATATCAGGAGCTTCAAAAAAATGGAAAAATTCCAGCTATTTTTTTAACTGCAAAAGATGATGAAAAAGATATGTTAAAAGCGTTTGATACAGGAGCAGATGATTATGTGGTTAAACCATTTTCAATAAAGGTATTGCTAAAACGTATAGAAGTTGTTTTAAAGAGAAAGTCAAATGAAAATACTTTTATGTGCGGACAAGTCATTTTATATTCTGATAGAAAACAGGTTTTTGTTGGAGAGACGGAAATATTTTTGACAGCCAAAGAGTATCAGCTTTTAGAATATCTTATTATGAATCAGAATCAGGTTCTTACAAAAGAGATGATAATGGAAAATATATGGGGAATCGATAGTGAATTCATTGATCCTAACACAATTAGCGTTATGATCAGCAGATTGAAAAAGAAATTGAATGATTCATCGAATGTTATTAGTAATGTATTTGGAATGGGATATAGAATGGGAGAATAGCATGGCTGTAGTAAATTTTGCAGTGTTTTTGATTGGTTTCATACTCGGAGGAAGTACTGTATATTTAGTGGAAAATCATTTAAGAGCGAAGGAAATAAATAAAATATATAAATTGACGGAATCCTTAATAAACGGCAATGAATTAGATGGTTCAGATATCGGGAAGGAAACGCTTTATTCCAAAACTACCAATCAATTAATCCGTTTACAGGAAATGTTAGAAGGAAGAAGAAAGGAGGCCGAAAAAAGTCGATATGAGATACAGAAATTGATTTCTGAGATTGCGCATCAACTACGGACACCGCTGTCAAATATAAAAAATTATACAGAATTGCTGCAAGAATCATTGAATGAAACGCAAGAAGTATTGAATGCAGAATACATGAAAGACTTGCGAATAGGTGAAGAACAATTATGCTTTTTGGTGGAGAGCTTTATAAAAACTGCCCGATTAGAGCAGGGAATCATACAAGTTCACACTCAAAAAGAAAATCTTGTTGAAACGATTCTAAATGCGTTGGGGCAAATACAGAAAAAGGCAGAAGAGAAAGAAATCTTTTTTCAAGTAGAATTGCCAGAGAAAATCCTTTGCGAACATGATAAAAACTGGATGTGTGAGGCGTTTTATAATGTGTTTGATAATGCAGTCAAATATAGTAAAAACAACAGCACGATCAATATCACAATGAAACAGACAGAAATGTTTTATAAAATTCAAGTAAGAGATTATGGAATCGGGATAAGAGATGGAGAAGAAAATAAAATTTTTCAAAGATTTTATCGTGGTGAGCAGGCAAGAGGGCAGGAAGGATGCGGAATTGGTTTATATCTTTCCAGAGAGATTGTTCTATTACAAAAAGGGATGATGAAAGCAAAACAAATGAAGCCAGGGCTGCTTATAGAGGTAAATCTTCCGGTAGAGACAGTTCATATGCAGCTTGTAAGAAGTTTGTAAGAGGTACCATGTATAATAGATTATGGCTGAGTTAAAGGTAGCATTTACGAAAGGAGTTTACAGAAAAGATGGATATAATCAAAGCCATGAATCTAAAAAAATATTATACATCCGATACATATGAAGTGCGTGCTTTAGATGGTGTGTCGTTGACTGTGGAAGATGGTGAATTTATAGCAGTTGTCGGTACGTCAGGATGCGGAAAGACAACACTTATGAACATCTTAGGAGGTCTTGATACTCCGGATTTTGGAGGTGTCTGGATCAGAAATACAAGTTTAAAAGATCTTAACAAGGAAGAAAGAACGATATTCAGAAGAAGAAATATCGGATTTGTATTTCAGCAATATAATTTGATACCTTCTCTTAGTATACGTGAAAATATTGTCCTCCCAATGAGACTGGATGGCAAGGAAATCGATGTAGATTTTTTCAATGAGATTGTTGAAATACTAGGACTAAAAGATAAATTAGAACGTCTTCCATCAACGCTGTCCGGAGGGCAGCAACAGCGAGTTTCTATAGCACGGGCATTATTAACGAAACCAGCTATTGTCCTGGCGGATGAACCGACCGGAAATCTGGATTCTGTTACAAGTATGGAAGTCGTAGGATTACTAAAATCCTGTGCCGTCAGATTTCATCAGACGATATTGATCGTGACGCATCAAGAGGAAGTAGCGCAGATGGCAGACAGAGTAATACGTATGTCCGATGGGAAAATCTATACAAGAGATTGTAACGATTGTTAGGAGGTATCACTATGTTTCATAAGAACATTCCAAATAACAATGAAGATATAATCCGATTTCTGGCTAAAAATTTTGCGGGCACAAAAAAGGTGAGAAATACGATTTTATTTTGCTCAGTAGTAATCGGTATTGTTGCTATAACCATGGTCTTCGGAATCTCCTGTGGAAAAATACAAGCAGAAGAAATAAGATTAACCCGAGAAAATGGAACTGCTTCTTCGGGCAGAATAGAAGATGGAACAGAAGAACAATATGCAAAATTAAAACAACTGGATTATATAAAACAGGTTGGGAAAAGCATTTTTGTAGGTGAAGCTACAGACGTTTCAGAAAATAATGAAAAAACGATATGTGATGTAGTATGGGCTGACTCAGAAAGCTGGAACAATTTTTTGAAGCCTGCATATACCAATGTGATTGGAAATTACCCACAGAAAAAGGATGAAATTCTATTATCTGAGAGGGCATTGAAAAAACTTGGTATTTCTGAACCAGAACAGGGAATGGAAATAAACTTAGATGTATACAAAGGTGTGTTCGAACATTCGAAAGAAAAATTCAAACTATGTGGATGGTATACTGACTCTGGAAATAAATTAGCAATCGGATATATTTCACATGACAAAATTAATGAGTTAAACCTGGAAAAGGGTCCCTATACTTTACTTTTCAGTCAGAGCAATCATTTAAGCAGAAGCAAAACAGAAGAAAAATTATATCAGGCATTGCCGATGAAGAGTGCAGATCAGAAGATATACGTTTCTGATACAGCACAATATACTGCCGTTTCTAAATTCGCAGGTGGATATGAGATGGTGATATTGGGAACGATAGGTATTTTGTGCGGAATTTATTTCCTTGTGCGTAATGTTCTTTGGATATCCATGAGTGAAGATATTCAAAATCTCGGATTACTCCACACGATTGGAGCCACAGAAAGACAGATTACAAAAATATACCGGAAACAAATGAGGTCACTCATGTTAAAAGGTTCTGTCTTGGGAAGTTTGATCTCTGCACTGATTTTAGTCTTATTAATACCGGAACTATTAGGTTTCCATTTTTATCAGGAAATGGGAGGGAATACAATACTTTCCTTTTTCAGACCGTGGATTCTTTTGCTTTCTGTTGTATTTGTAAATGGAATTTTGTGGATGGCATCAGAAGGCGTTATTAGAAAAATAACGAAGCTGTCTTGTATTGAGAGTGCAACTTATGATGGAAATATGGGTGACAAAAAAATAAAACATCCTGGAAAACTGGTGTTGAAACGCTCTGAGACAGGAGAAATGTTTTATATTGCATGGGGAAATATAACACGTCATAAAGCACGATTTATCATTACAAGTCTTTCTATCTTTTTAGGAGTCCTGTCTTTTATTCTAATGAATGTACTTACAAATGGATGTGATTATAAGCATCTTCTTGAGAAACGTCCTGATTTTTTGCTGGCAGGAGAGTTTAGCGAATTCGGGAAAAGCCAGGGATGTGGGGAAGAATATAAAACCAGAGAAATCGATGTTGATCCTTTACTGACACAGGGCGACGGTGTGGAACTGTTGTATGACAATGATTATGATGAATTTTCACCAATTTCTCAAGAGTTAGAGAAAAAACTACACGAGATAGATGGTATTGATTGGGAGAACTCCAATCTGATTGAAGGAGCTTATGTAGATACGGTTATGTCTAAGAAAGGAATTCGTCCTTATGACGAGGGGCTTTCGAATCTTACAGATGACAATATGGTGGAAGGATTCAGCTGGGAGACTGTGCAGATTTTAAATGAAAATCAAATCTTGTCGCTTAAGAAATACGTGCAGGATAATCAACTCAATATTGATATGGAATCTTTGGAAGAGGGAAATGGCGTGCTGATCATACATGATCATATGCTGACTCCGGAACAGCAAAAACTTGCAGATAAAGCAATTGGAGAACCGGTATATTTTAAAACTTTGATTTCAAGGGAAGATGCGATTCGTAGAAAAGAACAAAGTAATTCTGAGAATAAAGAGAAACAACAGGAAGACGAATTCCCTCAAAAAGAATCTGAAACATTTACTCTATGTGGTTATTTGGATCGGCAAAACGATGATTTCCCGGAAATACATCAATCCTGGCATGGAGAATGCAGCTTATACTATTTTATCAGTGAAAAAGGCTTTCAAAAGATACCGACTGAGAAAAAGATATTAACAATGGAATTAACTGCCAATCCGGAAAAAGAACCTTATGTGAAAACACAGATCAGCGAGCTGGTCTCCGAGGAAAATAAAAAACGATCCGAAATGACAGAAGTATCAATGGATGAAGGAACCGGCGAAGCAGGAGTTTTTGTTATCTGTAAATCTGATCTGATGCAGCAAAAAGAAACATATATGAGAGGAAATCGAATTCTCTTAGGTGCTGTAAGTATCATATTATTCATTGCGGGATTGACTAATTATTGTAATGTTGTATTTACCGGGATGTACACTCGGAGAAAAGAATTTGATATTATGAAAAGCATTGGGATGACCGATAAGCAAATGAAATTAATGCTTTTTGGAGAAGGCAGTTATTATTTTATGTGTGTGATAGGATTGTTGTTTACTGTAGGAATGGTCACTTTGGTTGGAGTAAAGATTTATATGGAAAATAAATTGTCATATTTTACATTTCATTGGCCGATCCTTAGTACTGTAGGTGTAATGTTTTCTTTAGTGCTTATTAATGTTGTGGTTACACATTTCATATGTAAGAAGACCTGAAAGGGAAAAGCCTAAGTGGGAGGATACCATCACAAACCGAATGATGCACTGGGCATAT
>ERZ840371.4701-NODE-4701-length-10105-cov-4.505274_pt1 | contig 10105 bp, 6 predicted proteins | sample MGYA00519937_ERZ840371 | MGnify/ENA primary metagenome ERZ840371 (study PRJEB31850, sample SAMEA3708873) | human gut metagenome | biome: human gut; feature: human-associated habitat; material: faeces | place: China | collected 2014 ... | reverse complement strand
GTAACAAGGTAGCCGTATCGGAAGGTGCGGCTGGATCACCTCCTTTCTAAGGAAACGGAAGAAGTAGGGGTTGCATTACTGTTGATTTGCCAAAGAGGTAAATCAAGAAACTTCTGGAAGCACTAATTGCGAAGCAATTAGCAAGAGCTTCACGAAGTGAAGATCATTTTCTGGTGGCGATGCGCTTGGGGGACACACCCGTTCTCATCCCGAACACGATGGTTAAGACCTAAGCGGCCGATGGTACTATACTGGAGACGGTATGGGAGAGCAGGTGGCTGCCAGATTCCCATGGGGGTATAGCTCAGTTGGGAGAGCACCTGCCTTGCAAGCAGGGGGTCAAGGGTTCGAATCCCTTTATCTCCATTCGACAAGTTTTACTTGTTGAAATTTGTTCCTTGAAAACCGAATATTGAAATTAAAATCTATTATATCAAGTTTGCAAAACGATATAACAAGACATCCGAGGGATCTTGCAGAGATGTAAGATCAAACAAGCAAAACGAAACAAAACCTAAAGTAACATCACGCTAGATGTGAAGAACTGGTTGGCGGGAATCGCGCAAGCGGTCATTCGTAAGACTTCGTCTTACTCATGTCCTTTGCTTCGCAAATGATTTCCGAATAAATCAAAAGCCCTTATGCAAGCGAGCTTGCAACACCTTTCTCAGGAAAAATCATCGCATGGCTGAACTGTTAACATGAAAAAAGCCCCGTCCCGCGCTATGGGACGAAGCTGACTCTCCGTGGTACCACCCAGATTCCGCATGATTTATATGCGGCACTCTAACGTCTGTAACGGGACTTCCCGTCCTGCACTACTGGAATTTCTTTCGCACAGGCTGCTCAAGAGTGAATTTACAAAAGTTTCCTTCGGAAGGTCTTTCAGCCGGTGAACCTTCTCTCTGTCATACCGGAATTTCCTTGTACTGTCTCTGTCATTGCGTTTTACACATTGACGATGGTAGCACAATCCGTAATATTTGTCAAGTAGCGGGCAGTCCGCCGGGATGGATCCATGTTTTAACCTAACCTGTTAATTCTCCGTTTATATCTGTGAATTTATTTCGAAACATTGCCCGCATTTCTTGACACAATTCCCGTTTTATGGCATTATCACCTTGTGGCAGCAAATTATCTGCATATTATCTTTTATTTCATCCATTCGCATTCGCAATATGCAGGTCTTTTCGAGACAACACCTGTCAAAAAGGAGGAATTTCTATGGATTTTCTGACACTGACCATCGGTAAACAGAAAAACATCGCTCTGATCGCCCATGACAGTAAGAAGCATGAGATGATCGAATGGTGCGAGGCAAATAAAGAGATCTTAAAGGGACATTTCCTGTGCGGCACAGGAACTACCGCGAGAATGATCACCGAAGCCACCGGTCTCCCGGTAAAGGGCTATAACAGCGGTCCTCTCGGCGGTGACCAGCAGATCGGCGCGAAGATCGTGGAGGGGCGCATCGACTTCGTTGTTTTCTTCTCCGATCCCCTGACTGCCCAGCCCCACGATCCGGACGTGAAGGCGCTTCTTCGTATCGCCCAGGTCTACGACATCCCGATCGCAAATAATAAGGCAACGGCAGATTTCATGATCTCCTCCCCGCTTATGAACGAGACATATGACCACCGGGTCATTAATTTCCATGAGGCGATCGCGGACAGGGCGAAGACGCTGTAAGATTATTGATTTCAACCAGGCGGCACAGATATCAGAAAAAGCAGAAAAACATTCAATGTGGATGTTCTTCTGCTTTTCTTACTTGCCAGTATTTAAATATACACAGATCTAAGAAATAATTCTATATTTGTAACTGTTCAGTACCTTCACAGTTACATGCAAAAATCCATTCCAAATCGGCTACGCCGATGGGATTTTTGCCTTTTAGCCTAGGTTTTCTTACGGTCAGCGCAGCAAGTGCGCAGACCTACTGAACAGTTACTGAAAACCTTACAAAAATATGATCTACTGGACTGTATGCGGTCCGCATGGTATAATCGAGAAAGGTATTATCTTGAGAGAGGAGAAGGTTTCACTTATGAGAATGAAGGTTTCTGATTATATTGCCCAGAAGCTGGTAGACGAGGGCATCACTGACGCGTTTATGGTGACGGGCGGCGGCGCGATGCACCTGGATGACGGACTTGGACATCAGCCGGGACTGCATTGCTATTTTAACCATCACGAGCAGGCCTGTGCCATCGCGGCTGAGGCCTACGCGAGGATCCATAACAAGATCGCGGCTCTCTGCGTGACAACAGGTCCTGGCGGAACAAACGCGATCACCGGAGTAGTCGGCGGATGGCTCGATTCGATCCCGATGCTCGTCTTATCCGGACAGGTCCGCTATGACACGACCGCCCACAGCACAGGACTGGGGATCCGTGCGATGGGGGATCAGGAATTCGAGATTACAAAAGCGATCGACTGCATGACAAAGTACAGCGAGATGGTGCTGGATCCGATGCGGATCCGTTTCTGTCTGGAGAAATCGCTTTATCTGGCGCAGACAGGAAGACCGGGCCCGTGCTGGCTCGATATTCCGTTGAATGTTCAGGGGGCTTACATTGAGACGGAAGCGCTTCTCGGATTTGATAAGGACGATTACGAAGCAGGCGGAACCGGCTGGTCCGGTCACGGAACCGGATGTTCCGGATGTACGATCTGCATGATGAATAAAGTTGAAGGGAAACCGGCAATGATCCCGTCTGATGTGAGCGGACAGGGCGAAAAACGTGTGAAACTGCCGGATCCTGTGACAGTAGAGCAGGCGAGAGAAATCTTAAAGAAGGTCCGCGAGGCGAAGCGCCCGGTGATCAATGCCGGAAACGGAATCCGGATCGGAAAGGCGTTCGATGTATTCGCGAGAGTCGTAAAGAAGCTTGGAATCCCGGTTGTCACTGGCTGGAACAGCATCGACTGCATGTATGACACAGACCCGCTCTATGTGGGACGTGCCGGACATATGGGTGACCGTGCCGGAAACTTTGCGGTACAGAACAGCGATCTCTTATTGTCATTGGGAAGCCGTCTCTCGATCCGTCAGGTGGGCTATAACTACCCGACCTGGGCGAGAGAGGCCTATGTGATCTACAATGATATCGACGCCGAGGAGTTAAAGAAACCGACGGTCCATGTTGACATGCCGGTCCATGCGGATGTCAGGGACCTTCTCGAGAAGCTGGAGCTCGTCCTTGACGAGGAAGAGTTCGATCCGAACGGCGGAGCAAAGGATAAAGAAGCCGTAGACTGGTGGATCAGACGCTGTCAGGAATGGAAAGAAAAATACCCGGTCGTTCTTCCGAAACACTATGAGGCCGGAGATGACGAGCCTGCAAATGTTTACGCGGCGATCAAGGAGATCAGCAGGCGCGGAGAGGAAGATCAGATCACCGTTGTGGGAAATGGCTCCGCGTGCGTGGTAGGCGGACATGCCTATGAGATGAAGAAAGGACAGCGGTTCATCAGCAACTCTGCCATCGCGTCCATGGGCTACGACCTTCCGGCAGCTATCGGTGCCTGGGTCGCAGACCATACAAAGGACATCATCCTTGTGACAGGTGACGGAAGTATCCAGATGAATCTTCAGGAGCTCCAGACCATCGTTCACCATCATATGGGAATCAAGATCTTCCTGATCAACAACGGTGGTTACCACTCCATCCGCCAGACCCAGAAGACCCACTTCCATGAGCCGTTAGTGGGAATCGGCGTGGACAGCCACGACTTAAGCTTCCCGAGCATGGAGAAGCTTGCGTGGGCATATGGTTATCCGTATGTGGCAGCCCACCACAACAGCGAGCTCGGCGAGGCGGTGGAGAAGACACTTGCCATGGACGGTCCGGTGATCTGTGAGATCTTCGTGGATATGAAACAGGGCTTCGAGCCGAAGGCAGCCGCAAAGATGCTGCCGGACGGAACTATGGTATCCGTACCGCTGGAGGATCTGGCTCCGTTCCTTCCGGAGGAAGAGCTGAAGGAAAATATGATTATTCCGTTAGTAGAGAATAAATAAGAAGGTTCAGTGTGCCTGGGACATGGAACTTAGAAGAAAATGCAAGATGGTTCAGAAAATTCCTACCCGTGTACAGTAACATCATGTACAATATACTGGCAACCGGGAATAAGATGGATGATTGATCAGCGTTAAATGAGGAAAGGGGCAGCAGAATATGAATATCATCATGACAGGTTCGACGAGCTTTGTCGGCGCGGCAACGGTGCGGGAACTCTTACGGAGAGGGCACACGGTGACCGCCATTGTGCGCCCTAAATCCTCAAAACTTGATACGATCCTTGAGGGAAATGAGGAGGCACTTTTATCCGGGCGTCTTCTCGTGACGGAAAATGATCTTTCCGAGCCGGAAAAACTTTTAGAAAAAGTGACAAAACCGCAGGACGTGTTCTGCCATTTCGGCTGGGGAGGATCCGGGAGCGTGTCAAGAACGGACAAGGCGCTTCAGGAGAAGAATATGGAGATCTCTCTGGAGACGATTCGGACGGCGAAAGCCCTAGGCTGTAAAAAGTTCCTGTTCTCCGGCTCCCAGGCGGAGTACGGAATGCACCAGGATCTGATCACGGAGAACACGGTCTGCGAGCCGAAATCCCTGTATGGAGAGGCGAAGCTTGCCATGCGGGAAAAGGGAGAAAAGCTCTGTGATGAACTGGGACTGCGGTACATTCACGCCAGGATCTTCAGCGCCTACGGCCCCGGGGACCACCCGTGGACGTTAGTGGAGTCCTGTTTGGACACATTCTTAAGTAATAAGGAAATGTCCCTGGGGGCATGTACCCAGAAGTGGAATTTCCTCTATATCGACGATCTGGCAAGAGGAATGGCGGCGCTCTGCGAAGCTCCGGAAAGCGCGTTTGAGGGACTTGAAAATCCTGTATTTAACTTCGGCGGTGCTGAGACAAAGGTATTAAAGGAATTTGTGGAGGAGATCCACGAACTCTGCGGCGGACAGGGCGAGAGCCAATACAACACCCGCGGGGAGAACGCCGAAGGTCTGATCAATCTGATGCCGTCCATCGAAAAGCTGGAGACGGTGACGGGATGGAAGCCAGAGGTCGATTTCAAGACCGGAATTACAAGGATGATCGCGCTCAGAAAGAGAACCATTTAACTGAACGAGAAAGCAATTCTGGGGTGGCAGAGAGGGCAGCAATCAGTTGAAAATGCAGACCGATCACAGACTGGGAAAAAATGCCGCGAAATACGTCGAGTATTGACAAAACAGAAAAAATGGTTACAATGATAAAAGTTAAAGACTAGGCAACAATTTAGAAAAAAAGTTCAGCAGATCGGCGCCCGCCGCACTGCTGAAAGAAACTGACAAAGGTGCCCGAAGGTACCGGTCAGGTAAAATTTAAGGAAGAAGAAAATATAACATGAAAAAAATCAGCGTTTTGATTCCATGCTATAACGAGGAGGAGAATGTCGTTCCGATCAGCGAAGCGGTCATCGGCATTATCACAAAAGAACTGCCTCAGTACGACTATGAGCTGGTCTTCATCGACAACGACTCCACCGATAAGACAAGAGAACTGCTCCGCATGCTCTGCGCGAAGAATCCGAAGATCAAGGCGATCTTCAACGCGAGAAACTTTGGACAGTTCAATTCTCCGTATTATGGAATCCTTCAGGTAACCGGTGACTGCGTGATCTCCATGGTGGCGGATTTCCAGGATCCGGTGGAACTGATTCCGAAGTATGTCCACGAGTGGGAGAATGGCTATAAGATCGTCATCGGAATCAAGACGAGCAGCAAAGAGAACCCGGTGATGTACTGGCTCAGAAGCTGCTACTACAAACTGATCCGGAAATTATCCGACGTGGAGCAGATCGAGCACTTTACAGGATCCGGACTCTACGACAGACAGTTTATCGAGGTCTTAAGAAACTTAAACGATCCGACCCCGTTCCTTCGCGGGATTGTTGCGGAGTTGGGCTTTAAGAGAAAAGAGATCCCGTACGAGCAGCCGAAGCGCCGCGCGGGGAAGACCCACAATAACTTCTATAAATTATATGACGCGGCGATGCTCAGCTTTACGTCCTACACAAAAGCGGGCCTGCGCCTGGCAACCTTTTTCGGCGCCTTCTGCGGTGGCGTGAGCTTTATCGTAGCAGTCATATATCTGATCATGAAACTCTTATATTGGGACCGCTTTATGGCAGGTATGGCGCCGCTTCTCATCGGAATGTGTTTTCTTGGATCTGTCCAGATCTTCTTTATCGGCCTGCTTGGCGAGTATATCATGAGCATCAATACCCGTGTGATGCACCGCCCGCTCGTTGTGGAGGAGGAGCGCATCAATTTTGATACACCGGCCGGTGCACAGGAGGAAGTATGAAGTACAGTGTTGAAGTGATGAGAGTCCGGGAGCAGACGATCCAGTTAAATGGCTGGGCTGTTGAGAGCAACCCGGATTCCGTGATCACCTACCGGGTCGAGGATGAAGCGGGACAGCCGGTGAAGGCAAAGATCGTTCCGACGAGAAGAGATGACGTGAGCCAGATCTATTATAAGAAGATCATCGACCGTGATCTCGGCTTTGATATCCGTTTTCCGTATGAACATGGAAAGAATTATTATCTTGTGATCTGCGGCGGGAAGAAGACGACCCGTGTGAAATACAGCGATATGGCGATCCGCAGGAAGACCGGAGCGGCAAACCGCAAGGTACAGAAGCTCATGAACCTTATGAACATGGAGACAGTCCATGTTGCCTGGGATTTCTTAAAGGAAAATGGCCTGAAGGCCCTGATCTTAAAATCCAAGCACAAGATCCAGGGAATTGACGACGATTACGACTACGCAGAGTGGTGGAATCTCACGAAACCGTCGGAGGAAGAACTGGAAGAGCAGAAGAAAAAGACGTTCGGCTATATGCCGAAATTCTCGATTGTGATCCCGGTCTATAAGACTCCGGAGAAATTCCTGAAGGAAATGCTGGACTCCATCGTGGAGCAGACTTACGCGAACTGGGAACTCTGTATCGCGGACGGCAGCCCGGCGGGTGAGAGTGTCGGGAATGTTTTAAAGAAATATGCGGAGAAAGATGCAAGAATCCGCTATCAGGTACTGGGGGAAAACCGCGGTATCTCCGGAAATACGAATGCCGCCCTTGAGATGGCAGAAGGTGATTTCATTGTTCTTGCGGATCATGATGACCGTCTGACACCGAACGCGCTCTTTGAGTGCGCGAAAAAACTGAATGAGAATGAAAACTGCGATGTCCTCTATTCCGATGAGGATAAGCTGGATATGGATGGAGATGAACTGTTTGACCCGCATTTCAAGCCGGATTTCAATCCGGACCTGTTGACGAGCGTCAACTATATCTGCCATCTGTTTGTGGTGAAAAAAGAACTGCTCGATAAAGTCGGCGGTTTCCGGCCGGAATATGACGGAGCCCAGGATTATGACTTTATTTTCCGCTGTACAGAGAATGCAAAGCAGATCTGCCATATCCCGAAGGTGCTCTATCACTGGCGCTGCCACCCGAATTCCACGGCAAGCAACCCGGAGAGCAAGCTTTATGCCTTCACAGCCGGTTCCCGTGCCATCAAGGACCACTATAAGAGAGTGGGAATTGAGGCAGAAAAGGTAGAAAAGGGCGTTGACTACGGGATCTATCACACGACGTTTAAGATCAAGGATGCTCCGCTGGTATCTGTAATTATCCCAAACAAGGACCACACCGTGGATCTTGACAACTGTATTCGTCCGATGCTGACGGAGGGAACCTATAAGAATCTGGAGTTCGTCATCGTGGAGAACAACAGTACGGAGCAGGCGACCTGGGATTACTACGAGAAGATCCAGAAGGAGTTCCCAAATGTACATGTTGTCCGCTGGGAGAGAGAGTTCAACTACTCCGCGATCAACAACTTCGGCGTACAGCACGCAAAGGGCGAGTACCTTCTGTTTATGAACAACGATATCGAACTGATCGCAAAGAATTTTGTGGAAGAGATGCTTGGCTTTGTCCAGAGGGAGGACGTGGGGATCGCCGGTGCGAGACTGCTCTATGAGGATGACACGATCCAGCACGCCGGTGTTGTTATCGGTTTCGGCGGTATCGCCGGTCATACGTTTATCGGACTTCATAAATCCGAGAACAGCTATTTCAATCGCGCGATGTGTGCCCAGGATTACAGCGCGGTCACAGCGGCCTGCATGATGAGCAAGCGTTCCGTATTTGACGCTGTGGGGGGATTTACAGAAGAGCTCGCGGTGGCTTTCAATGATATTGATTACTGCATGAAGGTGAGAAAGCTCGGAAAACTTGTAGTATACGCGCCTTATGCGGTGCTTCACCACTATGAATCTAAGTCCCGCGGACTTGAGGACACACCGGAGAAGGTGGAGCGATTTAACCGTGAGATCGCCACCTTCGCGAAGCGCTGGCCGGAGATCCTGAGAGATGGAGATCCGTACTACAATCCGAACCTGACACTGAGAAAATCAAATTTTGCGCTGCGTGACCTGAAAAAGGAAAAAATCGGGGAACCATATAAACTGGAGGTACCGTTAGACGAATGAAGACAACGATCATAATTCCGAATTACAACGGACTTTCGTTTATGGAACCGTGCTTTGAGGCTCTTGAAGCGCAGACGATGAAGGATTTCAAGATCCTGGTGGTGGACAACGGTTCCACGGACGGCAGCGTGGAGTGGTTGAAGGAGCGGGAGATCCCGTCGATCTTTCTTCCGGAAAACACTGGCTTTTCCGGTGCGGTAAACGTGGGGATCAGGGCGGCAGATACGCCGTATGTGATCTTATTAAATAATGATACAAAAGTGGCTCCCCACTACGTCGAAGCGTTGGAGCGGGCCATGGACCGGTCGGAGAAGATCTTTTCCGTCAGCAGCAAGATGATCCAGATGTACCACCCGGATCTTATGGACGATGCCGGAGACATGTACAGCGTCCTCGGCTGGGCGTTCCAGCGGGGCGTCGGGCGTCCGGAAAAGCTTTATAAAAAGAGCTGCCGCGTCTTTACGGCGTGTGCCGGTGCGGCAATCTACCGCCGGGAAGTGTTCGAGACCATCGGATACTTCGATGAGATGCACTTTGCCTACCTTGAGGATATCGATGTGGGATACCGTGCGAAGCTTTACGGGTACGACAACGTATTCTGCCCGGAAGCTGTGGTGTACCATGTAGGCAGCGGGACAAGCGGATCGAAGTATAATTCCTTTAAGGTGAAGCTTGCCGCGAGGAATAATGTGTATCTGAATTACAAAAATATGCGCACCTGGCAGTTGCTTTTAAATTCTCCGTGTCTTCTCGCGGGAACATTTGTAAAGTTCCTGTTTTTTAAAAAGATGGGATTCGGAAAAGACTATGTGTCCGGATTCCTTGAGGGGATCAGAACATTAAAGAACTGTAAACGCGTCCCTTCCTTTAAAGGAAGAATACAGCGGGAGATCGGGATCCAGCTTGAGCTGATCGCCGGAACCGCAGTCTATGTTTATGAGTTTTCCAGGAGACAGGCGGCGAAGCTTGGAGCGAAAGCCTGAGATTCTTCGCCGGACGCTGTGCGGCCGGCTCAGTGCGGATAGGCTGAACGGCTGCTTTTATGCAAAATAAACGAATAATTTACGGAAATCTCAGATTTTCTTAAGAAATCGTTTATATGCAAATGGGTAAATTTTATGTATACTATGTATGCATATTTTTTATGATGGCGGTACTATGTCCGGGGGGAGTGACTTGAGAAAGGCAGTCTGACGGGGCATGGTATAGTTGAAAATACCTGCCGGGGGAATTGACTGGCGCGGCTGTGCATGCGCTGACCACGGAAAGAATTCTGACCGGCATGTTCCTTGGAAAACAGGGTGAAAATTATATGATCAAAGATAATCAGAAGAGCCTCAACCGTTTTCACGTTGTGCTTGACGCCTTCGTGACCGCATTCTCTTATCTGCTTGCATGGTTTATCGTAATCGGAAGCGGATGGGCGAACCTGCTCGGAAAACGGACACTTGAGGTCGGTTTTTATTTTGGCGCGCTCCTTGTCATTATTCCGGCGTATCTGCTTTTGTACTCCTTTTTTGGACTGTACACGCCGAAGCGTGTACTCG
>ERZ840371.4694-NODE-4694-length-10113-cov-2.641281_pt1 | contig 10113 bp, 8 predicted proteins | sample MGYA00519937_ERZ840371 | MGnify/ENA primary metagenome ERZ840371 (study PRJEB31850, sample SAMEA3708873) | human gut metagenome | biome: human gut; feature: human-associated habitat; material: faeces | place: China | collected 2014 ... | reverse complement strand
AATTAAAAATAAAACGGAGTGCGTTTACGCTTCGGTCTCAGTCTGTCGAAAAAGTCCAGCAAAGCTGGACTTTTTCTTGTATATGAGGTAAAAAGAAAAGGGCGAGGGAAATTATGGCAATGCCGCATGATTGGACAAGAGTGATTTGCGGGTCAAGTTCACAGGAACGTCTGCGCGAAAACCGGCTCGAGCTGCTCGGCAAAGCGGCGATGGCCCTGTTCGGAAAAGTGGACGCCGTCGAATACGACCGGAATGTCCCAGACGGAGGCGTCGCAGAACGACACGCCGCAGAGCGCGGCGAGATCGCGGTAGAGCGGGGCGAGCTGTCCGGAACTGCGGATGAGCGCGTCGCTCTCAACCCATGTTCCGCTCTGCATGAGCGGCGGCGCGACGAGCAGCAGCGGCAGACTGCAGACCAGAAGATCGCTGATGAAGATGCGCATCCGTTCGGCAGCCTCGGCAGGGGAGGCGCCGCAAAGCAGGTCGTTCGTGCCGAGCATCAGACAGAGCCCGTCTGCCGGCAGCCGGGAGCGGACCTGGCTGAGCAGGACGCGCACGGCGAAGCTGCTCGACGGGATTTCCCGGCCGTTCTCGCCGAGATCCTGGATGTCCCACGCGCTGCCGAGCCGTGAGGTCCACCGCACGCCGTCGGGATAGCGCGCGCCGCCGAAGGCGGCAGGGTCATAGCCATATGTGTTGGAGTCGCCGATGCAGATGATGCGCTTTGCCATTTAACCACCTCATTTGCGCTCATTATATCGCGTTCCCGGAATATTTGCAAGCTGTGCGCAGAAAAAAGAAAAACACGCCTTTGGCGTGTTTTTCAGACGGGAATCATATCAGTTTGCAGCGCTTGCCGCGGCGGTCAGCAGGCGGTGCAGCTCGGTGCAGTCGCTCAGCAGGGAAGCGCCTGTGCGGACGTCAACATCGTCGGTCAGCGTCAGCAGCCGCAGCCAGTATTCGGTCTGCGCCGTTTCGCGCAGCGCCTCGTTCAGGCTCTCGGCAAGGTCTCGTCGGCTGAGGGCGCAATCCGCGCACGATACTGCGGAGCCGATCGCCGCTGCGTGCTTCAGCAGCTCGGCGGACAGGTCGTCCTCGTGCCGGTGCAGCAGGCGGTGCAGCTTTACAATGCGGACAGAAAAATGCAGCGACTTTTCCAGAAGAATGCTGTTCTGAGACATAAGTAAAACCTCGTGTGTGTGATGATGGTGCGGGTAACAGGACTTGAACCTGCACGTCTGAGACACCAGAACCTAAATCTGGCGCGTCTGCCATTCCGCCATACCCGCAGAAAAAATCAAAGGCCGCGCAAAGCGCGCTCCGGCGCCCGGCGGCATGGTCTCAGTATAACCGCTCCGTCCTCTTTTGTCAATTTGCAGAGCGCTTTTTCTGTACTGTAATCAAAAAATCGGGAAAAAGGAATACCGGATATGTGGAATTTGTGCTATACTTAATCTGTATAGGCATCCGCAAGGAAAGTGCCTGTGCAATCGACAGAACGCGCGCGTTTCCGCGCGTGAATTTGGACTTCCGAACAAGGACTGGGAGCAAGCAATGAAATCTGTTCGTATACTGCCCGTGCTGATGAGCCTTCTGCTGCTTGCAGGCTGCACGATGCCGTCCGGCGACGAGCTGCTGGCGGCGCCCAAGCCGCCCGGCAATTATCAGACGCTGCAGACCAAGCTCGAAGAGCTTCTGGCATCGGGCGTTTCCTATACCACCCCGACCGCAGGGGAGAACCGTTCGTCCGTACAGCTCGTCGATCTGGACGGTGACGGCGCGGAGGAGGCCATAGTGTTCTTCCGCGGCGCGACCTCGGCGACGAGCAACGACTTCAAGGTATATATCTACAAGAAAAACGGGGATGACTATCGGTGCACCGGCTCGATCGAGGCCAAGGGAGCCGCGATCCAGTCGGTCGAATATCCGACCATCACCCCGGACGGCGGCCGCGGCATCGTGGTCACATGGCAGCTGGCCGGCAACGGAACGGGCGCGCTGACGATGTGCGACTTTGACGACAGCTGCGCGCCGCGCGTGCTGCTCGAGACCGATTACAGTGCGCTTGAGCTGACCGACATGGACGGCGACGGCGCGAAGGATCTGCTGCTGCTGACCAGCGCCTCCGGAAAGCGCGCCGCGCAGCTGTACCGCTATAAGAACGGCCGCATGAACCTGGCCGGTGAGGCGGCGATGAGCGCCGGCATCGCATCGGTCGAGCGCATGGAGGCCGGACATATCATTGACGGCCTGCCGGCGGTGTTCGCGGAGGAGAAAATGGCCTCCGGCATCGGCCTGACGACCGATATCTTTGTCTACAGCGACGGAATGCTGGTCAATCTGGCGCTCGACGGCGAGGATATCGCGAGCCGCAGCACCTACCGTCCCGTGCAGGTCTATGCGGCCGACATCAACAGCGACGGCGTGATCGAGCTGCCGCGCGCGGTGCTTATGGCGGGCTACAAGGACGCGGCGGCGCACGACGCGCTGTATATGCTCGACTGGTACGCCTACGGTCTGGGCTCAACGCCCGTACAGGTCAGCACGACCTATCAGTGCATCTCGGATGCGTGGAGTCTGCGCATCGACCAGAGCTGGCACGACCGCATCACGGCGGTCAAGTCCACGGACGGCGGCCTGAGTCTGGTTTCGTTCTACGAATACCGCGGAGCGGGACAAAGCTCGATTCCGCTGTTCAATATCTACTGCGTCACGGGTTCCTCGCGCGAGTATTACGCGGGCCGGACCGACCTCATCCAGCTCGGCCAGACGTCGCAGGCGGTCTATTTCGCGAAGATCCCGGAGGGCGCGCAGAGCGGCACGCTGAAGATCGGCGCGGAGGAGATCAGCTCGCGCTTCTCGATCGTCAAGCAGGCATGGAACAATTGAAGATAAAAGGAGGATGGCATCTATGAAACGTAAGGTACTGGTTCTGGAGGATGAAGAAAGCATCCGCTCCTTTCTGGTGCTGAATATGAAACGGGGCGGCTACGAGGTCATCGAGGCTGAAACCGGCGAGCAGGCGCTCGAAAAATATCGTGAAAATCAGGATCTCGCGGTCGCGATACTCGACGTCATGCTGCCGGGCATCGACGGCTACGAGGTCTGCCGCACGATGCGTGCAGAGGGCTATCAGGCCGGCGTGATCATGCTGACCGCGCGCACGCAGGAGGCGGACAAGGTAAACGGTCTGATGAACGGCGCGGACGACTATGTGACCAAGCCGTTTTCGAGCATCGAGCTGGTCGCGCGCGTGGACGCGCTGTACCGCCGCGTATCCGGCTCGCCGTTCTCGGAGGAGGACGTCATCAAGTCCGGTCCGTTCAAGCTCAATCTGCGCGCACGCGAGGTGCTCAAGAACGGACGCAAGATCGAGCTGACGCAGATCGAGTACGGTCTGCTCAAGGCGTTCATGCAGAACATCGGCAAGGCGCTTTCGCGCGACGAGCTGCTGGAGATGGTGTGGGGCCATCACTATGTGGGCGAGCTGAAGATCGTAGACGTCAACATCCGCCGCCTGCGCATCAAGATCGAGGATGACCCGGCCGAGCCGAGCCATATCGTTACGGTGCGCGGATACGGGTATATGTGGGAAGGATAAAGCGCAGGCGCTTTCTAAGGGGGACGCTGTCCCCCTTAGATACGTTCCCGGTTCCGCAGAAACCGGGAACGATAACCCCCTCGCCCCTGCACGGCAGGGACGGCCGCGCCGCCGCGGCGCGGGCAGCGGGAAAGAAGTCCGGCAGAGCCGGACTTCTTTGGGGATTTGTATCGGCGCACTGCGGTGCGCCGCGAAAAGGCGCTGACGCTGCCTTTTCGATTATTCCGCAGTTGTTTTCGGAGAAAACAGGAAAGGTCATTTTCTTTATGACAGATCGCAAAAAACGTAAACAATCCGCACCGCGGCCGCAGCCGGAAACACCAAAGGTGCTGCACTCGCCGGGCGGTATCCGCGGACGCTGGATGATGAACTCGCTCTCATTCGTGCTTGTCATTCTGGCGGCCGTGATGATTTTGATCTCGGTCGGCGTGTCGGGCTATTACTACGCCACCGTGCGCGACAATCTGGTCTCGCGCGCGGTCACGGCCTCGGACACCTTCCGCAAATACTTCACCGATACCTATGATCAGTTCTACACGCAGGCGGAGTCCACTGTGACGACGTTCAGCGAGCAGGACAAGCTCGAGCAGCAGTTTCTCGACGCGAACGGGCGTATCCTGCTCTCGACATCCGGTCTGTCCGGCGGCGGTCTGGCGTCCACAGAGGACGCCACGCAGGCGCTCGCCACGCAGAAGACCTCGGTGTTCACCGGACGCGATCCGCTCTCTGACGAGCGCGTGATGAGCGTCACCGCGCCGCTGCTGTCCTCGCGCGGCGATCTGGTCGGCGGCGTGCGCTTCATCACCTCGCTGCGCGTGGTCGAGCGCCAGATCTGGATCATCATCGGCGTGTCGCTGCTCGCGTGTCTGGTGTTCCTGATCTTCGTCGTCGCGTCCAACAGCTATTTTATCCGGTCGATCGTAGACCCGGTGCTCAAGATCAACAACATCGCCAAGGAGATCGCGGCAGGCCGCTACGGCGTGCGCCTGCAAAAGACCTATGACGACGAGATCGGCGAGCTGTGCGACACGATCAACTATATGTCCGACGAGATCAACCGCGCCGAGCGCATGAAGAACGACTTCATTTCCTCGGTCTCGCACGAGCTGCGCACGCCGCTGACCGCCATCGGCGGATGGAGCGAAACGCTGCTCGCGGGCGGCGGCGAGGACCCCGAGGAGGTCATGCAGGGCCTGACCATCATCCAGAAGGAGGCGGGCCGCCTGACGCGCATGGTCGAGGAGCTCTTGGACTTCGCGCGCATCGAATCGGGCCGCATGAAGCTCGAGGTCGAGAACTTCGACCTGTCGATCGAGCTGTATGAGGCGGTATACATGTATGAAAACCTGCTCCGGAAGAGCGGCATCCGGCTGAATTACGATGAGGACGTCGAGGCGAACTACTTCGTCAACGGCGACCGCCACCGCATGAAGCAGGTATTCCTCAACATTCTGGACAACGCCGCGAAGTACGGCGGAGACGGCAAGCGCATCGACATCCGTCTGGTGCGCGACGGGGGAAAACTCGTCGCGACCGTGCGCGACTACGGTCAGGGCATTCCCGAAGCCGAGCTGCCGTTCGTCAAGGAGAAATTCTATAAAGGCTCGTCCAAACAGCGCGGCAGCGGCATCGGCCTTGCCGTGACCGAGGAGATCGTCGCGCTGCACGGCGGCACGCTCGACATCGCGTCCGCTGTCGGCGAGGGAACGACCGTGACGGTCACGCTGCCGTCGGCGAAGGCAGAGGAGGCGCTCGGCATCACCGGCGCACCGTCCAGGACCGAGGAAGAGCCGTAACCGCACCTATAAAAGGAGAACCATATGTCAACCAAGAAAACAACCATCGGCGGTCAGGCCATCATTGAGGGCATCGTCATGAAGGGGCCGAAAAAGACGTGCACCGTCGTGCGCAAGCCGGGCGGCGAGCTGGTCACCAAGACCGAGCCCGCGCATCATCAGTCGGCGTTCTGGCGTCTGCCCATCCTGCGCGGCGCGTACACGCTGTTCACCGCCATGAAGGACGGCATCGTGGCCATCAACTATTCGGCGGAGTTTTTCGACGATGAGAGCATCGATGAGGAGCCGTCTAAATTCGAAAAGTGGCTCGAGGCGAAGTTCGGCTCGGAAAAGCTGAACAGGATGATCCTCGGCCTGTCCACGGTCATCGGCATCGCGCTGCCGGTCGGCCTGTTCCTGCTGCTGCCGAGCTTTCTCGGCGGCTTCGTTCCGAAGGATTGGGGCGTGCTGGCGCGAAACGTGCTCGAGGGCATCGTACGCATCGCGATCTTTCTGATGTTCATGTGGTCGGTGTCGCATATGAAGGACATCCGCCGCACGTTCGAATACCACGGCGCGGAGCACAAGACCATCTTCTGCTATGAGGCAGGGGAGGAGCTGACCGTGGAGAACGTCCGGAAGCAGGGCAGGTTCCATCCGCGCTGCGGTACGAGCTTCATGTTCGTACTCATCATCATCGCGACGATCGTTTCGTCCATCGTCTTTTCGATCATCGACATCACCAATCCGTTCCTGCGCATGCTCGCGCATCTTATCCTGCTGCCGCTCGTCGTCGGCATCAGCTACGAGTTCAACCGCTATGCCGGCCGCTCGGAGAGCGTCATTTCGCGTGCGCTGCGCTGGCCGGGCCTTATGATCCAGCATCTGACCGTATTCGAGCCGGATGACTCGATGATCGAGGTCGCGATCACGGCCATGAAGGAAGTCATTCCGGACGACGGTTCGGACGAATGGTAAGGAGGAAAACCATGCACCCGTCTATGCACCGCAACGAGCGCGGCTCGTTCGTTTACTATACCTGTGACCGGCTGCCGGTCCGCCATGCTTTTACCACCAAGTTCGGCGGCGTGAGCCGCGGCGACTGCGAGAGCCTCAACCTCGGCTTCAACCGGGGCGACGAGCGGGAGAATGTGCTGGAAAACTACCGCATTCTGGCGGAGCAGCTCGGCATGGACGAGGGCCGCATCACCATGACAAAGCAGATCCATGACACGCAGATCTCGGTCGTGACCGAGGACGAGGCCGGCATGGGTCTGCATCAGCCGATGGTGTGGGAGTCGGACGCGATCGTGACCGCCCTGCCCGAAACGCCGCTGTGCGGCTTTTATGCGGACTGCGTGGTGACGCTGTTCTACGATCCGGCGACCCGGACCGCAGGCGTGGCGCACGCCGGCTGGCGCGGCATGGCGGCGGGCATTCTGCCCAAAACCGTGGACGTCATGGCGGAGCAGCTCGGCACCAAGCGAGAAAGCCTTGTTGCGGTGCTCGGTCCGTCCATCCGGCAGGAGTGCTTCGAGACCGATGCGGATGTGCCGGAAGCGATGGAAGAGCTGCTCGGTGCACAGGTGCATCCGTTCATCATGGAGAAAGGTCCGAAATTCCATGTGGACCTGCAGGGCATTGGCGTAAAGCTGCTGCAGGATGCCGGACTTTCGGCGGAAAACGTGATTGACAGCGGCATCTGCACCATGTGTCATTCGGATGAGTTCTGGTCGCACCGCGTAACGCACGGCGTGCGCGGCGTGCAGGGCGGCATGATCTGTCTGTAAGCGAAAGGATCAAATGCAATGAAAAGTTGGAAAAAACGTGCGCTGGCGCTGACAATGGCAACTTTGGTCGTGCTCAGCGGCTGCACGTTCCCGTTTGGAAAGGGAAACGACGGCGACGGCGCACCGGTAGACAACGTGGATGTGTCGGACGCGTATTTCGGTCTGGCGTGGTATCGTTCGGGCACAACGCTCAATCCGGTCATGGACGGCACCGAGGTCAACAGCATGCTGCGTGAGGCGCTTTACGAGGGTCTTTTTGAGATAAAAAGCGATTTTACACTCGAAAACGAGCTGTGCGAGGACTATACGAGCGATGGAACCACGTTCAGCTTTACGATAAAAAAAGGCATCAAGTTCTGGTCGGGTGCGGAGCTGACGGCAAGTGATGTTGCCGAAAGTCTCAAGACTGTGCTGGAAAACGAAAGTTCGCCGTACCACAACCGACTGACCGAGGTTTCCTCGATCGAAGCGGTGACAAAGCGCATGGTTCGTATTACGCTTGCGTCGCCGAACGTCAACTTCCCGAAACTGCTGGATATTCCGATCTATCGGGCGGGTACGGCGGACGAAGGAGAGTTCGCAGAGGGCACCGGACCGTACAAGCCGGTTCAGAACGGCACCGCATGGACGCTGGAGGCCAACGAGAACTGGCACGGCGGCTTTCTCGGCACCATTCGGCACATTACGCTGGTCAAAATGACGCGCGCGGATGCGGCAGACACCAGCTTCCGCACCGGCGATGTATCCATCATGCGCAGCGCTCGTATTGCGCCGGACGACCAGAATATTGCGTTCACCGGCGAGGTCGATACCGTTCCGGTGAGCAGTGCTATGCTGCATTATATCGGTTTGAATTACAATAACAGCCAGTTCGCAAATGCAAAAGTGCGGCAGGCGCTTTCCATGGCGATCAGCCGTCAGGGTCTGTGTGCAACCCAGCTGCAGGATTATGCCGATCCGGCGGTGCTGCCGATCAATCCGCAGCCGGCAGATACCGGCGTGTCGTACAGCCTGTCGGCAGATTTGATGACTGCGGCGCAGCTGCTGCGCGAGGCGGCACAGGAAGGTGCATCTTCTGCAGGCAGCAGTGACAGCAGCACCGATTCTTCGGACGGAGGTTCGGATTCTACAGACAGTTCCGATGATGACTCGGACTCTTCTGAGGAGGACGGCTACTACGACGAGGACGGCGACTTTATCTATTATACGAGCGGCCGGGCAGGCGATACCGATTACAAGGTGGATTTTCTGACCGTGCGCACGCCGAAAAGCCGGATCGATTCGACGGTTTCGGACGGGAAAGTTGTGCTTTTGGACAATGAGAATACGGACTCCGGTGATTCGACCGATTCTACGGACGGTTCCGGCTCGACCGATACCGCAGTAACCGATACGATAGTGACGGATGCGGCGACCGTGCAGCTTTCGTTCCGCCTGCTCGTCAACTCGGACAACGCGTTTAAGGTAGCGGCGGCAAAACAGGTCGCGGCTTCGTGGAATTCGCTGAACGGCGTCAATGTCACGGTGGATGAGGAGCCGTATGATACCTATGTTTCCATGCTGCAGAGCGGCTCGTTCGACGCGTACTACGGCGAAACCCAGCTGACGCCGGACTTCGATCTGCGCCCGCTGCTGTCTCCGCAGGGCGGACTGAACTATGGATCGTACTCGAGTGAGGACATGAGCAATGCCATCACGGCGTACCGCAGCGGCGAGAATACGGAGGGTCTGTACACGACGTTCCTGAATGAAATGCCGCTCATTCCGCTGGCATTTGAGCGGCAGCAGGTTGTGCTCAGAAGCGGTCTGATCAATCATTTCAATCCGGCACCGTATAACGCATTCGCAGGACAGGAGAACTGGGTCAAGCCGTAACCGCCCGTTTTCACTGAAAAGGAGAATACCATGCAGGAAAATCACAGAATACAGGGGCATTTGTTCGGCGCGTTCAGCGTGCTTGTCTGGGGTACGACATTTGTCTCCACCAAGGTGCTGCTGCGCGCGTTCACGCCGCTGGAGATTATGGTAGCGCGGTTCACGCTCGGCTTTCTGGCGCTGCTCCTCGTGGGCAAGGGCCTCATGCGCCCGCAGAAACGGTGGCATGAGGGATTGTTTGCACTGGCCGGTCTTTCGGGCGTTACGCTGTACTTTTTGATGGAAAATATCGCACTGACGTACATCTCTGCGTCACTGGTCGGCGTTATCGTAGCGGCAGCGCCGCTGTTTACCGCACTGATCGCAGCGGCGGTGCTGCACGAAAAACTCAGCAAATGGTTCTTTTTCGGCTTTATTTGTGCGATGGCGGGTGTCGCGCTTGTGTCGCTTGCGGGCGTCAGTGAGCTGCATTTCAGCCCGGTTGGCGCACTGCTCGGCGTAGGCGCGGCTCTGGTCTGGGGTGTGTACTCGGTGCTCGTGCGCCAGCTTGGTCACATGGGCTACCATACCATTCCGCTCACCTGCCGCATTTTTGGATACGGTTTGCTGTTTTTGCTCGTTCCTGCGGTGATTGAAGGGTTTCCATCCGGTTTGAGCGTGTGGACGCAGCCGGTTCATCTGGCAAATCTGCTGTTTCTGGGCCTTTGTGCGTCTGCAACGTGCTTTGTGACGTGGAATCGCGCGGTTTTCCTGCTCGGTCCGGTGAAAACCAGCGTGTACATTTATGCAACGCCGGTTATTACAATAGTAAGCTCAGCGTTGATTCTGCACGAAACCATGACGCCGATCATGTGGCTGGGCACGGTTTTGGCGCTCGGCGGTCTGATTTTGTCCGAACATCGGGAGAAAGAGAAAACGACGGCGTGAGCCGTCGTTTTTCGTTTGCAGCAAAATTTTTTGCAAAAAACGAAAAAAGTATTTGACAAATGCTATCGGATTTGGTATTCTATTAAAGCTGTCTCTGAGAGACAAGCGCAAAACCGAAAAGTTTGGGTTAGAACCGATTGAGGTT
>ERZ840371.4690-NODE-4690-length-10118-cov-4.099175_pt1 | contig 10118 bp, 6 predicted proteins | sample MGYA00519937_ERZ840371 | MGnify/ENA primary metagenome ERZ840371 (study PRJEB31850, sample SAMEA3708873) | human gut metagenome | biome: human gut; feature: human-associated habitat; material: faeces | place: China | collected 2014 ... | reverse complement strand
GCCAGGATCAGCCGCTTGGGGCTTTGCTCCCGCAGGGCGGCCTGGTGGATCTCCAGCTGCACGGTATCCAGGACGGCCTGCTGGCTCATGGGCTCCACAATGCCGCTGGTGCCCAGGACGGAAAGCCCGCCTTCCACCCCGATGTGGGGGTTAAAGGTGCGTTTGGCGGCTTCCTCGCCCCCCTCGATCGAGATCATTACGTCAAAGCCGCCGTCATACCCGGCTGCTTCGGCCTCCGCGTGCAGGGCATCGGTGATCATCCGGCGCGGCACATGGTTGATGGCCGCCTGCCCCACCGGCTGGTCCAGGCCGGGCTTCGTCACACGGCCCACACCGGGGCCGCCGTCAATCGTGACCTGGCCGGGGGCATCCGGCAGCAGGGTGATGTCGGCTATGACCGGCAGGCCGGTGGTAACGTCCACATCGTCCCCGCCGTCCTTGCGGATGGCGCACTGGGCGCCGGCGGCTGTTTTGCGGCAGTAGATGGGCGCAACTTCCACCACAATGCCTTTTGGGGTGCGCAGGCCGACGGATTCCGGCGCTTTACCGGTCAGCAGCAGGCGGGCGGCCCCGGCAGCGCCAAGGGCGGCACAGGTGCCGGTGGTGTAGCCGCAGCGCAGCAGCTTTTGCCCGCTGCGGATGTAATGTTCAAACCTGGGCGGCTCCTGTTTGGCGGGTCTCCGTTCGGGTTCACGCTCCGGCTGGGGGCCGTACAGTGCTTCATACTGCTCTTTGGTCAGGCGGTACAGCGTGCGGATGTTCTCTGCGGCAAACGCGTCTTTCGGTGTCATCACGCTGGAAACGCCCTGCGGCGATACGCACACCACGGTATCCGCAATTTTTTGCGCCAGCTCCAGCTCGTGCAGGCTGACAATGACGGCCACCTGTTTTTCCTGTGCCAGCTGGCGCAGGATGGTCAGCAGCTCAATTTTGCCCTTGATGTCCAAAAATGACGTTGGTTCGTCCAGCAGGATAATTTCCGGCTGCTGGCAGATGGCGCGGGCCAGCAGAACGCGCTGGCGCTGGCCATCACTGATTTTGGTAAAGTCCCGGTCGGCCAGCTCATCCGCCTGCACCAGATGCAGAGCATCCCGCACCTGCATCTTGTCCTGCTCGGACAGGATGCCCAGCCGCCCGGTGTAGGGGTAGCGCCCGGCGGCGGCGACCTCAAAGCAGGACGTCAGCTCGGTGCGGGCCGTGTGGGGCAGCATCAGCGCCAGCTTGCGCGCCCGGGCGTTGGGGGTGTAGGCCGTCAGGTCCTGCCCGTCCAGCAGTACCGCGCCGCCCTGCGCCGCCAGCTGTCCGGCCAGCGTTTTTAAAAGAGTGGATTTGCCCGCACCGTTCGGACCGATGAGCGCCAGAATTTTGCCACGCTCGGCGTGCAGGGCAATGTCCCGCAGCAGCGGCGCACCGTAGCCGACGGCGAGATTTTGCGTTTCACAACAGCTCATACCGTACCCTCCCCGCTGTGGCGGCGCACAAGCAGCCAGATGACCACCGGCGCACCGAACACCGCTGTGACCGAGCTGATGGACAGCTCGGTGGGTGCAAACAGGCTGCGGGCGATCAGGTCGCACAGCAGGCAGAATGCCGCGCCGCCCAGTGCGCAGCCCGGCAGCACCCGCAGCGGTTTTGCACTGCCCAGCGTATGTTTTACCAGATGCGGCACCGCAATGCCGACGAAGGAGATCGGTCCGGCAAACGCCGTGACGCAGGCCGCCAGCAGGCTTGACAGCAGCACAAGCACCACGGAAAACGCCCGCACCGGCACGCCGACGCTGGCGGCGTAGCTTTCGCCCAGCTGGTAGGCAGCCATCGGCTTGGAGAGCAAAAACGCGGCGGCCAGGCAGGGCAGAACGATGGCCGCCGCCGTGGCGACATTGCCCCAGGTCATGCCCGAGAAGCTGCCCATCGACCAGTTGTGCAGGTTGACGATGTTGGAATCCTGCGCGAAGGCGACGACAATATCGGTGACGGCCGAGCAGATGTAGCCGATCATGACGCCGCAGATAACCAAAATGCTCATCTGCTGCACGCGGCGCGCCACGGCCAGCACAAACAGCATGGCCGCCATGGCCCCGGCAAACGCCGCCAGAATCAGCGTCAGTGAGCCGGTGAGCAGACCGCGGTTCAAAAAGACGACCATCGTCAGCGCCACAGCCAGCTTGGCCCCGCTGGAAATGCCCATGACGAACGGCCCGGCAATCGGGTTGGCAAAAAACGTTTGCAGCAGATACCCGGCCACCGAGAGCGCCGCCCCCAGCAGCACGACCATGACGGCGCGCGGCAGGCGCAGCTGCAGCAGGATGTCAGCCGCCAGCGCGTTTGTGCAGCGGCCCAGCAGGGCCGCCGCGATGTCCGCCGGGGAGAGCGCAATGCTGCCCCAGAACAGGTTGAGCGCAAACAGCGCCAGCAGGGCCGCCGCCATGGCGAGGTATGCAATTGTCATGCGTTTGGGGGTGTGCATGCGTGGTTCCCTTTGCGGCGGGCGGCAATGGTGCGGGCGGATAGGAAATCCGCCCCTACGGATGCGTCACGGTTTTGTGCGCCCGTTTTTGCCGCCGCGTTAAATTTTCAGTGCAGCTTCGTCAAAAATGTCAATTCACTGTCGTCCGGGTCATCCTCGGTGAACACCCTGTTCATATCCAGGATCAACTCCGGCAGCTCCATGCTCTGCTGGAAAAGGCTCTGCGACGTACACCAGACGCTGCCGCTTTGCACGGCCTTGAAGTCCGCCAGCATCGGACATTTGGCGAGCAGCTCATCCATTGTGCGCAGCTCGCCCTCAATCGTGCTGTTGTAGAGCAGCACATCGGCGTCACGCGCCCCGGTGTAGAAATCCTCGAGCGAGATATTGACAGTCGCCAGGTTGTTGCCGCTGTCGGTCAGGTCGGCAAAGACGTAGCTGCCGCCCGCCAGCCCGATCATCTTGGCGACGTAATCACCGCCCTTGCGCACCGTGGCGAGATTGTTTGAGGTGATGGAGAAGAACGCCGCAGTCTTGCCGGTGGGTTCCTCGTCCAGCAGCGGTGCAATGCGCTGCACAGCGTCGTCATAAACGCGCTCGGCCTCCTCGGTTCTGCCCAGCAGGATGCCGTACAGCTTGACCCATTCCATCCGGGCCAGCGGGTCACTCTCGTAGCTCGAGCGCTCGACGAGGACCGGCACGCCGAATTTTTCGAGCTGCTCTTTCACCTCGGGCGTGTGGTAGATCATTGTGTTCTCGATGGCAAGGCCGCAGTCGGCGGACAGGATCGTCTCGTAATCGGGCGCGCTGTACTTGCCCGCGTAGGCGATCTCGCCCTGCTCCATGGCGGTGCGGGCCGCGTCGAGGTACCAGTTTTCGGCCTGCGTGCCGGACAGCGCCACAGCCCCCAGCCCGCCAATGCTGATGATGGGATCCATCGCGGACGACGACACAAGGTAGATATTTTGGATAGGCTGCTGCAAAACGGTGATGTCTGCGTCCAGATTGGCGGGCGCAGCGGCCCCCTCCGGCACGACGAGATAGCGGCTGCCGTCAATCGTGATGAGGTCATAGCCGCCCGCACACACATCCACCGTGAACTGCTTCGCATATTCCAGCGGATAGCGGTTTTCTATCGTCAATGCGTCCGTTTGCGCGGGAGCCTGGGATGCAGCCGCGCACCCTGCCAGCAGCAGAGCGGGCAGGGCAAAAGCTGCCGCGCGCCTCATTCGGCGGCGGCCAGCGTCGCGCTGTCAAAGGTCAGGGTATAGTCGATCTCGTGCGGGGTGCTCATGGCGACAGTGTCCGCCGTGACGGCCAGCGCGGTATCCAGCGCGGCAACGGGGATTTCAAACGTCGAGTTGCCGTCGGTGTTGACGGGCAGGTACTTTTCGCCGTCGACGAGCATATAGTCATAGTTCGGGCTACTCCAGACGATGGTCGCGGTCATAATGCCGTCGGCCACGGTCAGCACGGCGGGGCTTTCGACGGTGGCGCGTCCGCTGCCGCCCTCCAGCGTCACAGCGCAGGTGTAGCTGCCGTCGGCGGGGACCTCGACGGCTGCCTCAGCCGCATCCTCTGCCGCAGGCTCGGCATCGGAGACGCTGACCGTATGGTCATACCAGGTGCCCTTGGTGCCGAGGATGGCCAGCTGGAAATCGGCATCGACAGCCGCAACGGGGATGTCAAAGCCGTATACTTCGTCGCTGGTGCCGTCGGAGTAGGTCACCGTGTCAACGGTAGGCTGCAGCCAGTCGCTCTCGTGGGCAGGGGCGTCGGCGGCCATGCCCGGATACAGGTTGACGATCTTCTGGGACTGCAGACTGACGTGGAAGATCATCGTGCCGTTTTCCACCGTCAGCGTGCCCATGCCGTCCACGGCTTCATTGGCGTGGAACATACTGCTGTCGGTGTTGAACTTAGCGGTGTATACGCCGTCCGGCAGCGCGGCAGCGGGGGCCGGGGCTTTCGTGACGGCGGGGGCCGGGGCCGCGGTGGCGGCAGGGGCGGTTTCTTCCGTGGAGACCGCCTCGGATGTGCTCTCGGCGGTGGACGCTGCGGACGCACCGCAGCCCGCCAGCAGCAGGGCAGCGAGAGTCAGGGATGCGAGTTGGAGCTTTTTCATGCTTTCCTTACCTCATTCTATACATATTTATCAGGCAATAGTGGGAGGCAGCGCGGGCGGATATAGAATCCGCCCCTACGGCGTGGCAGGGCATCACATCGGACGCAGGCCGGACATGCCCGGCCCCTGCCGTGCTTTCCCAAAAACCAAAAAACTGCCCGGAGCTTACCCTCCGGGCAGAATGGGTCTTTCTCAGCCGTTCAGGGAATCGATGGCGGCCCCGGCGTGGTCAACGTAGAGCTGCTGGATGTCGCCGATCTCGCCCAGACCTGCGATCTGGGTATCGACGCTCTCAAAGCAGTCGGCGGCGTTGAACTGGCTCAGCCAGGAATCGTCCTCGGCACCGGCCATGTCGTTGTTGGCGTGGTCACCGGCGACAACCATCAGCGGGCGCAGGATGACCTTGGTGTAACCGGCCTCCTTGACCTTCTCGATAACGGCGTCGCAGGCGGTGTCCTCGGGTTCACCCTCGACGGTGCCGATAAAGACGTTGTCATAGCCCAGCGTCTGCATCGCGGTCTGCATCTGGCTGTAGCTGACCTTGGCAGTGTGGGACGTGCCGTGGCCCATAAAGACAAAGGCGGTGCCGTCCGCAGCGGCGGCAGCGGCGTCGTCATATCCGGCGGTCTTGACGGCCTCGGCGGTGATGGCGGCGGCTACGGCCTCCTTGTCGGCGTTGATGACGGTGGCATCTTCGCCGACCTCGCCCAGCAGGGGTTCGGCAATGGCAACGCTGTCGAACTTGTCCCTGTACTGCTCAACCGCCTCGCACATCTCGTCGTACTCGGCGCCGTGCATCAGGTGCGTAGGCTGGACAACCAGATTCTTGACGCCGTTGGCAACGGCACGGTCAAGCGCCTGGTCCATGTTGTCGATCTTCTCGCCGTCGCGGGCCTGAACGTGGTTGATGATGATCTGCGCGGTGAAGGCGCGGCGGACGTCGTAGTCCTGCCAGTACTTCTCGCGGATAGCGTCTTCGATGGCGCCGATGGTGATGTGGCGCGAGTCGTTGTAGCTCGTGCCGAAGCTCGTGACGAGGATGACCGGCTTCGCGGCCTTCCCCTTTTCGCTCGATTTCTCGGAACTCGCGGAGGTGCTGGAGCAGCCCGCGAGCGCGACTCCGGCGAGCGCGACGACTCCGGTTGCTGCGGCGCCCATGAAGCCGCGGCGTGACATCTGTTCGGACATGGTTTTTCCTTTCCTCGGTTTGCCGGTCCCCCGGCGACAGTTGCTTGTCGGCACAAGCGAAAGAAAAGCGCACCCCTCGGGGTTCACAAGGAGCTAACGCCACGGCGATGCCGTGAGGAAAAGGCGAAGCAGTCTGGCTTGGGGCGCGAGGCGGTTCGCCCGCGCGTCCTATACAGTAATGTCCCTTGCCCAGGATTCCCACCTGGTTCCCTCCGCAAGCCAGCGCGGGCTGTGCGGGCGCCGCGCCGGTCATTTCCTTTTATCCGATTGTCATATGCTCGTTGCCGAAACTTTTACTATGATAGTGGGCACTTGTGAACGTGTCAAAGCCAGGGCGGGCTGCATTGCGCCTCCTGCCTGCGTATTTGCGCCGATTGCCGCCGCAGGCGCCGTGTTTTGCCCGCTGCGCGAAGGGCGGCGTAAACGGTTACGATGAGAAACGGGAAGGGAAGGCTCGGATGATTCATATCGTTGGCGCAGGTTCGGGCGCCGCCGACCTTATCACGCTGCGCGGGGCGCGTCTTCTGCGCGCGGCCGACGTGGTCGTTTGGGCGGGGAGCCTTGTGAACCCCGAGCTGCTCGCCGAGTGCAAGGAATCCTGCGTCGTCTACGACAGCGCGCACATGACCTTGGAGGAAGTGCTCGACGTGATGTGCGCGGCGGATGCGCGGGGCGAGGAAGTGGTGCGCCTGCACACGGGCGACCCGTGCCTGTTCGGCGCCATCCAGGAGCAGATGGACGCGCTCGACGCGCGCGGCGTGGACTACGAGGTGGTGCCCGGCGTGTCGAGCTTTTGCGGTGCCGCGGCGGCGCTTCGCCAGGAATACACGCTGCCGGGAATCAGCCAGTCGGTCGTGATCACGCGGCTTTCCGGGCGCACCCCCATGCCCGCGGGCGAGGGCATGCGCACCATGGCGGAAAGCGGCTCGACTATGGTCATCTTCCTGAGCTCGGGTATGCTCGCCGAGCTTTCCGCCGAGCTTTTGGCCGCGGGCCGCAGCTCCGACGAGCCGGCGGCGCTCGTGTACAAGGCGACCTGGCCTGAGGAGCGCGTGGTGCGATGTACAGTGGGCACGCTCGCCGATGCGGGCGCGCGAGAGGGCATCGACCGCACGGCGCTCGTGGTGGTGGGCCGCGTGCTCGGAGCTCGCGGCGGGCTTGCGCACAACGGCGGGCAAGCGGAGTCGTACGAGCGCAGCAAGCTTTACGACCCTTCGTTTGCCACAGGGTATCGGAAGGCGAGCAGCTAGCGTGGCCTTCGAGCACTACATATATACCGGGACGACCCGCCTGCGCTGCGGCTACACCACGGGGAGCTGCGCCGCGCTCGCGGCGAAGGCGGCCTGCGAGATGCTCTTGTCACGAAAGCCCGTCGGCCGCGTGTCGATCGTCACCCCCGGCGGGCTGCCCGTCGAGGCGAACGTGGTCGACGCATGTATCGGCGAGGGGTGCGCCCAGTGCGCCGTGCGAAAGGACGCAGGCGACGATGCCGATGTGACCGACGGCGTGCTCGTGTACGCGCGCGTGGAACATGCGGGGTCGGGCACGGGTGCTGCGGGCAGCAAGGGCGTGCCCGCGCGCGAATCGGATGTTTCCGTCGATGGCGGCGTGGGCGTGGGGCGCGTGACGTTGCCCGGGCTCGAGCAGCCGGTGGGGGCGGCCGCCATCAACGCGACGCCGCGCGCGATGATCACTTCGGCGGTGCGCGAGGTGTGCGCCGCGCACGGCTTTTCTGGAAATATCGCTGTGACGATTTCGGTACCCGAGGGTGTTGCCCTTGCCGAAAAGACCTTCAACCCGCACCTGGGGATAGAGGACGGCATCTCCATCCTGGGCACGACGGGCATCGTCGAGCCGCGCAGCCTCGCTGCCTTGCGCGACAGCATCGAGCTCGAGATCCGGCAGCATGCGGCTATGGGGCGGCGCGGAGTCGTGCTCACGCCCGGCAACTACGGCGCGCAGTTCATCTCGGGGCATTTCCACCTAAACGGTGCGCCGGTGGTCTTCATCTCCAACTTCGTGGGCGATGCGATTGATTGCTGCGTTCGCGAGGGATTTACCAATGTCCTTCTTGTGGGACACATCGGCAAGCTGGTGAAGGTCGCGGGCGGCATCATGGACACCCATTCGCGTACCGCCGACTGCCGCGCGGAGATTCTGGCCGCCCACGCGGCCTTGGCCGGCGCGGGCACGAAGACTGTGCGCGAGATCATGTCGTCGGTCACGACCACGGCGGCGCTCGAGGTAATCGAGGCCGCCGGCGTGGGGGACGCTGCGCGCGCCTCGCTCGCTGTGGCAATCGAGGACAGGTTGCGCCGCCGCGCGGCGGGCGGATGCGACATCGCCGCGGTCGTGTTCGACGCCGAGCGCCGCGAGCTTTTCCGCACGTCGGGCGCCGATGCAGTTATCGGGGAATTGGGGGCGACGTATGAGTAAAGGCGTGCTGTACGGCGTGGGCACGGGGCCTGGCGACCCCGAGCTGCTCACGATCAAGGCCGTCCGCACAATCGAATCGTGTCCGGTCATCGCCGCACCGCAGACGGCGGACGGGGCCATGGTCGCGCTCGACATCGTGCGCGGCGCCGTCGACCTTACAGGCAAGACGGTGATCCCCGTGCGATTCTTGATGACGCGCGACGTCGAGCGCCGCGCGGCCGAGCATGCCTCGCTTGTTCGCGAGCTTGTCGCGCACCTGGATGCGGTCCGCGACGTCGCGCTGCTGAACCTGGGGGACCCGAGCATCTACGCCACCTTCCAGCGCATAGCGCCCGACGTGCGCGCCCGCGGGTTCGAGGCGCGCGCCATTCCCGGCGTGCCGAGCTTCTGCGCGGTCGCCGCGGCGCTCGAGCGCGTGGGCGTGACGGCGACGGCGGAGCAGCGCGGCGGCCTGCTCGAGACGAACGAGGTCGGCACGATTGTGTCGCTGCTGAACGTGATCGACAATCCGCGGCAGGATGTAGACCTCATCGGCGTCATGCTGTCGCCGCTGTTCGGCTTTTCCGAGGAGGAGCTCGCGGAGATCCGCCTGACCGACCGCACAGCCGGCTTTTACGACGCGCTGCTGCTCGCGCGCGAGGCCATGCCGAAGGCCGAGAGTTTTGTGCAGAAGCTCGACTATCTGCGCGCGTTCGCCTGCGACCAGCCGGTCTACCGCCTGCTGTGGGAGATCTACGACCGCACGGGCGCACTCGGCCTGTACGGCGCGCTGCCCGGCGGCGCACAGCGCGAGAGCAACCTGCTCGCGTTTTTCGAGCGGGCGCGCGCGTTCGAGGAGCAGGGCTTTCGCGGTCTGTACAGCTTCGTGAACCTGCTGCGCGGCATGCAGCAGAACGGCGAGGATTTCCAGACCGTAGGCGCGGAGGCGACCGGCAGCGCGGTGCGCATCCTGTCCATCCACAAATCCAAGGGTCTGGAATTTCCGGTCACGATCGTGGCCGACTGCGCGAAGAACTTCAACGAGAGCGACCTCAAGGAGCCGGTGCTCATCCATCAGGAGCTCGGCTTCGGCAGCAAGTGCCGCGATGTGAAGCGCGGCGTGCAGTATGATACGGTCGAGCGCGTCGCGGTCGCGGTCAGACAGCGCCGCGAGATGATCTCGGAGGAGCTGCGCGTGCTGTATGTCGCGATGACGCGCGCGAAGGAAAAGCTCATCCTGACGGGCGCGTCGGGCACGCTCGGAAGCTCGCTCACAAAGTGGGCGCAGCTGGCAGGCCTCGACGAACTGCCGCAGTATGCGATGGGTACAGTCCGCTCGCCGCTCGCGTGGATTATTACGCCGCTGCTGCGCCATCCGTGCACCCGTGCGCTGCGCGAGGCATATGGTCTCGCGGTCCCCGAGCACGGCACAGACAATGACGCCTTTGAAGTGAAGCTGTATACGCCGGATATGCTGCCCAAGTCGGAGTGCGAGGTTGAGGGCTTTGCCGAGCCGGAGCGCGGCGAACTTGAGGTAAAGCCGGCGCTGCGCTATCCGCATGAATGCCTGATCGAGCTGCCGAGCAAGCTGACTGCGACCGGCATCGGCCGCGGCTACTGTGCGGATGAGGCCGCCGAGGAGACCGCGCCGCCGCGCCGTGAGGTCAGGCTGCGCGCGCCGCTGTTCGACCCGGCGGAGAGAAGGCTCTCCCCGGCGGAGGCCGGCACCGCGCATCATCTGTTCATGCAGTTCTGCGACTTCGGCGAGGCGGAAAAGCCGGGCGGCGTCGAGCGGGAGCTTGCGCGGCTCGCGGAGCGCGGCATCCTGTCGGAAAAGCAGGCGGCGGCAGTGAAGATCCCGCGCATCGAGGCGTTTTTCGCCTCGGAGCTGTACCGCGGACTGATGAAGAACGCAAAGGTCCG
>ERZ840371.4682-NODE-4682-length-10138-cov-2.500050_pt1 | contig 10138 bp, 12 predicted proteins | sample MGYA00519937_ERZ840371 | MGnify/ENA primary metagenome ERZ840371 (study PRJEB31850, sample SAMEA3708873) | human gut metagenome | biome: human gut; feature: human-associated habitat; material: faeces | place: China | collected 2014 ... | reverse complement strand
GCATCGGCACCGGCTTCCTGTATCTGTTTGGCAAAGTCTATCCATTCCGCATCCGAATAGCAGTTGATGCTGGCTATGATGGGGATGTTACACTCTTTTTTGCTTTCCTTGATTAAGGTGAGATATTCAGCTAATTTATGTTCACGGATATATTCTTCCAGATAATCGCTTGCTTCCGGATAAAAAGCGGGATCTTTCAGTTGATCCGCTTCCAGCATGATTTGCTCCTCAAACAGAGATTTCAGTACGATGGCACCTGCACCTGCTTCTGCCAGTCTCTTATTTTTGCCGGCACTGTTGGTCAGTCCCGAACTACTGATAATGATTGGGTTTCTGAGAGAAAGCCCTGCGAAAGTAGTTTTTAAATCGGTCATAATTATATCTTTTTAAAGTAGTTGGCTACTGATTAATAGTTTCTTTCTCCGAATATCTTGCTTCCTACCCGTACCAGAGTGCTTCCTGCGGCGATTGCTTCGTGATAGTCATGTGACATACCCATCGACAATTCACGGAAAGTAAAGGTTTCGGCAAACCAGTTTGCTTTTATTTCCTGAAAGAGCCTATTCAGTAAACAAAATTCCCGGTTAATTTGTTCAACATCATCGGTGTTGCTTGCCATTCCCATCAATCCGCAGATGCGTACGTGAGACAGTTCTTTCCATTCGCCGGCATACATCATATCCTTGCATTCTTCGGGGCTGAAACCGAATTTGGTCTCTTCCTGTGCAACGTGAATCTGTAACAGACAGTTCACGATACGTCCCGCTTTGGCAGCTTGCTTGTTGACTTCCGTCAGCAGTTTGTACGTATCGATTCCATGTATCATCGCTACGTAGGGGATCATGTATTTGATCTTGTTTGTCTGCAAGTGCCCGATAAAATGCCATTCGATGTCTTTCGGCAACGTTTCGTATTTAGCTGTCATTTCCTGCACTTTGCTTTCTCCGAAAATACGCTGTCCCGCCTCATAAGCCTCCATTATGGTTTCGGCCGTATGAAATTTCGAGACCGCCACCAACCGAGTTCCAGCAGGTAACTCTTGACGAATTCGCTCTATATGTCGGGCTATATCACTCATTCTTGCGGACGATCTTCTTCTTTTGTTTTTCTTTCGGGATCAAACGGATAAACGTCCATCAACGGAGTTTCTGTAATAGAAACAATCACCCAGTCGGCCATTGTTCCTTTCATGCCTTCCACCAAGTTTTTCAATGCCGTTTCAAAATCTGCGGCTTGCACAAGCATATACGATGCCGTACGCTTTTCCATACCGCTTTTCTCGTCGAGAGTGATAAAATTGAGTTTACATTTATACCACCGATCACCTGTTTCATCGAAAAAAAGCTCGCTGAAATTAGCTCGCTTCACCGCCGAAACAGAAAATTCCCCCGAGATAAACGGAGATACCTCCTCAATAATACGAGCTTCCGCTTCGGTAAACGATAAAGCATCCACCAAATAGGGCTCTGTCACTTTTTTTTGCATGCCGTTTTCCAGCATCTTATCGTACTTAACTCTGCACTCAAACCAATTAGCCATATTTTTGCATTCAAAAAAGAAGGTGCTCCTGCACCCTCGGTTGTTAATATTCTATTTTATCACTCTTGTTTTCCCATTTTTCAAAAGCCTTGATAGCTTCGCCGCGCATCATCGGGACTACATTCAAATGGCGTTTTTCCAAAGGTAAAGCCAATTCGTCGTAAATAAACGAGTCATCGAATCCTATCTCCTTGGCATCCGCCTTCGTATTTCCGTAATACACTTTGTCGAGATGCGCCCAATAAATGGCTCCCAAACACATGGGACAAGGCTCGCAAGAAGTATAGATCTCGCATCCGCTCAAATCGAATGTCCCCAATACCCGGGCTGCTTCACGAATCGCATTTACTTCTGCATGCGCCGTAGGATCGACCGATGCCGTCACACGATTTGCCCCCCGCGCTATGATTTTTCCATCTTTCACAATCACCGCACCGAACGGCCCCCCGTCGTGATCTATATTATCGAGAGACAACTTTATAGCCTCTCTCATAAATGATTCTTTTTCACACATACGCCAAGAACAATTCACATTAATTTATAAAGTCTTCAATGAGAGCAAATAAAAAGGGCTGCACATCTCCGCTTATAACTATGCCTATTTCTCACTTTCACTACAAAAAGACGACATGAATAAAACGAATTTATTCGATTGCACTGTATATTGTCTATTTTGCATTACTTGCAAAGTTACAAAACAGATTCAACGAAAAAAATATACTTAAAAAAGTATGTCCCTATTTTAAGCTTCTTTCAAACTTTTATTCACGCGATCGATATAATCGAGCAACTCTTCACGCCCCCGTTTTTTTTCCGACGATGTAGCGAAAATGGGAGGCAATTCTTCCCAAGATTCATGCAGCACCTGTTTGTAATACTCGATATGCTCTTTCAGTACTACGGGGCCAATCTTATCCGTTTTTGTAAATACAATGGCAAAAGGCACGCTGTTTTCACCCAACCATTCCATGAATTCGAGGTCTATCTTTTGAGGTTTGTGCCGACAATCGAGCAGGACAAAAAGACAAGTCATTTCCTTGCGATAAAGCACATACCCCTCTATCATTTCCCGCAATGCCTCTCGACTCTCTTTGTCTCGGCGGGCATATCCATAACCCGGCAAATCGACCAAGTACCAACTATCATCGACAAAAAAATGATTGATAAGCATCGTCTTTCCCGGAGTAGACGAGGTCATCGCCAACCCTTTCTTACAAGTCAACATATTTATCAACGACGACTTTCCCACATTGGAACGTCCGATAAAAGCATATTCGGGTAATCCGTGCGATGGGCAGTCCTTCACATGGCTGCTGCTAATCACAAACCGGGCGTTTTTTATTTCCATATATTATATTCAAATTTTGACAATCCATGCAAAAATACTCATTTTTCCCGATTTGACGACAACGCTGTTTTTTCTCTGTCTCAAAATATGACATACAGAACAATAACTAACAGATATTTCCTATATTTGTAGATACGAATATAGGATGCGGTTCGACATAGTCAAGTCAGAAATAAGATTTCGGTTTGCCTCTGCACTCACCTTTTACTATATTTGCAAACTCGTGAAAAGGAACAACCCTTATGGACCAACAATATTCTTCTATTCTTCTCGAAAATGCGGTAAACGAATTTGCCAAACTACCGGGTATCGGTAGGAAAACGGCTTTACGTTTGGTTCTGCATTTGTTAAGACAAGAAGAGGGCGAAGCCGAAAAATTCGGTAATACCATTATCAAGTTATGCAAAGAAATCAAACGTTGCCACATTTGCCATAACATATCCGACTCGGATACCTGTACCATTTGTGGCGACCCTTCGCGCGATGCCTCCACGTTGTGCGTTGTCGAGAATGTGAAAGAGGTGATGGTAGTCGAGAACACTCGCCAATTCCACGGGCTTTATCACGTATTGGGGGGGGTCATCTCCCCGATGGACGGCATAGGTCCGGCCGACCTCGAAATCGAAAGTTTGGTAGACCGAGTCGCCTCCGGTGGAATAAAAGAGGTAATACTCGCACTCAGCGCCACGATGGAAGGCGACACGACCAATTTCTACATATTCAGGAAGTTGGCTCCGTTCGATGTTAAAATCACCATCATCGCCAGAGGAGTATCCATAGGCGGAGAGCTGGAATACACCGACGAAATCACATTGGGGCGTTCCATTCTCAACCGCACGTTATTCAGCGAAAGTTTCAAAGGATAATATTATACTATTTTCATTAGACTGCCGTTATACATTATAATATTAGAGATTCTGTCTTGTGGTAAAAATCAGTGTCGTTATTGTCAATTACCGTGTAAAATACTTTTTGGAGCAATCGCTTCGGTCGGTACGGGCTGCATTAAAGACATACCCGATGGAAGTCGAAATCTTTGTCGTGGACAACCACTCGCAAGACGACTCGCTCGATTACCTCATACCCCGGTTTCCCGAAGTCCGATTCATCGCCAATACCGAAAACGTAGGATTCGCACGAGCCAATAACCAAGCCATCGAACAATCTACCGGGAAATATGTTCTGTTGCTTAACCCCGACACTGTAATAGCCGAAAATACGTTATACGAAGTTTTCCAATTTATGGAAGCTCACCCCGAAGCCGGAGGAACCGGGGTAAAAATGCTCGATGGTGACGGACGGTTTCTACCGGAATCCAAAAGAGGATTCCCCACTCCGTGGGTATCGTTCTGCAAGATTTTCGGGCTCTCGGCATTATTCCCCCATTCCCGCATTTTCGGTCGTTATCACATGAAATATCTCTCTCCCGACGAATGCCACCCCATAGATATTCTTTCGGGTGCATTCATGTTCATGAGGCGTGAAACACTGGACAAAAGCGGGCTACTCGACGAAAGTTTTTTCATGTACGGCGAAGACATCGATCTCTCCTATCGGCTCGTCCTTGCAGGATACACCAATTATTTCCTGCCGACTCCTATTATACATTACAAAGGAGAGAGCACGAAGAAAGGAAGCCTGCGATACGTCCGTGTCTTTTATGAAGCTATGCTCATTTTTTTCAAAAAGCATTACCCGCATTACAGCAAAGGGTACTACCTCGCCGTAAAATTCTCTATATTCTTCCGAGCCTCGTTAGCCGCTGCTTACCGAGTCGTCTCCTTTCCGTTTCATAAGCATGGAAAAACCGATAAGAAAGAGAAAGGAAAATGGTATATTCTCTCCCGCACCCCGCAAACCATAGCCCGATTGATTCCGGGTATAAAACACTACACGCCTATATGGTCAGCCGATGAAATTCCATCGTCATCTGAACGACAAGACGACCGGCATATCATATTAGATTCGGGACTACTTTCCTATCGGGAAATCATAGAAACCATACAATCAAAAAGCGACGTCCGTAACCATTTCCTCATCTATACTCCCGACTCAGAAATCATCATTTCACCCCAACAAACCTATACGAAACCATGAACTACCTCACCGGCAAACAAATAGAACTGCGAGCGGTAGAACCCGAAGACCTCGATGCCCTTTACCGCTGGGAAAATGATTCGTCCCTGTGGATATACGGAAGTACCGTATCGCCCTTCTCGCGTTATCTGTTGAAACAATACATCGAAAACTATACGGCCGACATCGCTCGGGACAAACAATTAAGGCTCATAATCATGCGAAAAGAGAGCCGCCAAGTTATCGGTGCGATAGACTGTTTCGACTACGATACCACAAACCGTAAAGCAGCGATAGGTCTCCTCATCGATCCCGGTCACAAACGACAAGGATTCGGACGAGATGCCCTCGAAACATTCATTGAATATGCTTTCCGTTTTTTACACCTGCATCAATTATATGTACATATTCCCGTTTGTAACACAGCCAGCATAGCGCTTTTCAGAACATGCGGATTTCACGAAAGCACACGCTTAAAAGATTGGATACGGTTACCTCAGGGATATGCCGATGCTCTGATATTTCAAAAATTCAATCGGGAATAAGCGACTAATTCATCAGAGGCCTCTAATTGAGCGAAGGTTCCTGCGGGGAATTTAGCCACAACTTATATCCGTCCCCCATACCCTTTACTATCTCTCTCCAAAAGGCATCACCTTCGGCCGCAAGACAATCGCCCGGCGAAGACATAGTCGTCACAGCCCACGACTCCTGTTTTAATTCCCCGTCGAGCTGCCCGGCCGACCAACCGCTATACCCTATCAAAAACTTCACATGTTTTTGCACCGTAGAGTCGCTTCTCAAAAAATCGAGCAGCATATCGAAATCCCCATTAGCGAACAAGCCCGTCGAAACCTCCACTGCACCGGGTAATGACGCTATATCGTGCAAGAAAAACAAATGATCCGTTCCTACCGGCCCTCCACAAAAAACCGGAATGGAAGGTATATCGTTCTCTCCCTCTAACAATTCACTCAGAACATATCTCGTCGGGCTATTCAACACAAACCCCACCGCACCCTTCTCCGAATATTCGGCCAAACAAATAACCGCTCGGCGGAAACACCCTTCGTCCAAAAATGGCTCCGCCACCAACAACGCGCCCCGGTGGGGCGGCATCACCCGCCTGCGTATATGAAACGATTCGACGTGCATACAGATACGATTAAATCTCTGTCAAATATAAAAATTCAATCCCGTAGTTCAAAACAAATCGTAAAGTTTCACCGACAAAAAAAACGCTCTTGCAATCATTTCTTTTCACATGGTCTCGAACTGTTACGACAGTAAACAAGCTAAGTAGAACCGTTATAAATTAAACGATAACACAGAGCGAACGATACGAAATAGCCCCGAAACGCCTTACATTTGTACAGCAACATTACACCATTATGGACGGAAAAAACGACATATCGAATGTAATCCGGGAGAAAAAAGCCGCACGGGTCACTTGGGTGGGATTTTTTACCAATCTCATCTTGTCTGCCGCAAAAATCATAGCCGGCATATGGGGGCGAAGTAGTGCCATGATTGCAGACGGCATACACTCCTTATCCGATTTTATCACAGATTTCATCGTTATCATCTTCATTAAAATCTCATCGAAAAACGAAGACAGCGACCACCCTTACGGACATGGCAAATTCGAAACCTTTGCCACCATGCTCATCAGCTTTGCACTCTTCGTCGTCGCCATTGGAATATTTTATTCGGGAAGCATCAAAATATACGAAGTCCTCAACGGGGAAATTATCGAACGTCCCACCTATTTGGCTCTCGCTATGGCAGCTGTTTCCATCATCGTAAAAGAAGGCTTATACTGGTACACAATCACAATCGGGCGCAACATCGACAGTCCGGCTGTCATTGCCAACGGCTGGCATCACCGTTCCGACGCTTTCTCCTCGATAGGAACCCTCATAGGCATATCGGGAGCCATGTTTCTGGGTGAACGCTGGCGGGTGCTTGATCCCATAACCTCTCTCGTCGTAGGAATATTTATCTTTGGAGTCGCTTATAAGCTCGCCCGCCCCAGCATACAAGAACTTCTCGAAATGTCCCTCCCCGAAGAAGTGGAACAAAATATTGCCGAGAAAATACAGCAGACACCCGGAGTCATCGCATTCCACCACCTGCGCACGCGCAAAAACGGAAACACATTCATCATCGACATGCACATCAAAGTCGATCCCGATTCTTCTATCGTCAAAGCGCACGACATCGCCACACAAGTGGAAGAATCGCTCAAAACCACTTTCGGGAAAAGAACGCAGGTCAATATCCACATCGAACCGTATTTGCAAAAAAATTAAGCGATACAGATACTATTTTATCATTTTTTTCTATTTTTGTATTTGAACAGTCGTTAATAAACTGTTTTTGAAATCATTCAATCGAATATAAACCCTAAAAGAAGAAAGGAGAAAACAAATAAAAAAACACGAACGAAACAACGGGATTTGTGTACGACAGTATAGAATCCTCATAAATGCAATTAACCCGATGTATAAACACCCGGATAAGCGTTTCCCGTTCGGACACTTAAAATAAAATCGAGCTTTCAGCTCTTGTTCTCTTTCATCTTGAATACCGCCAAATATTCATTCCACGAGAACAAGCAGATCGAAAGTTCACGCTTCAAAGGCGTGAGCTGTTCTGTGCTTGTTGTGGAATATGGTCACTTGGCGGTAACCAAAGATGAAAACAAGCGAAGAATGGTTACACGCCTTTTCCATATTTAAACCAATCGAAAAAAATGAAAAGAATTATCCCAATATTGAGTACACTGTTAGTCCTCTTGATATGCTCGGCTTGTACCAATGCTGATGAACCTATCAAAATCAAAGACCCCGAAACAGTTGTCCCCCCTGACGATCCAAAAGAGGACAGCAATGAAAGTTATAATCCCTTACTAATCGGAGAGTGGCATTTTTATTCCGGAGAAATAACGGCTATAATTGGAAACAAGCCCAATATATACAATCAAATCTTAACATTTAACTCAGCAGGAAACTACACAGAAAATGACATATGGTCAAATGGAGAAGTAAAACATGTTGGAAATTGGTCTGCAAAATCCGATACAATTACCGTAAATGATTGGGAAGGCAATAAAACAAGTTACCCCATTTACATTAAAAATATCTCCCAAGACAAATTGCAATTATCAATAAACGGACAAGAAGCCATTTATCTGAAATATAATATAAAGTTCAACAATTTAGGGAAAGACATATTGGGAGACTGGTACGAATTTACCGATGAAAAAAATATTCCATTAATAATGACGGGACAGCTTCACACGTATACTGGAAATACATGTTCGGTTCGTCAATTCTTTTCATCGGGAAATACGAATGGGTTCTTACTGGAAATCATTTAAGTTTATATAATGAAAACATGCCCCACTCTCCGTCCTATATGGCGTATAACTATACTATCAAATATTGCAACTCCAAATATATGGGATTGGAAACAGGCAACAATACAAAACACTTATATCGCAAATAAAAAAGCAATAGATTCCTAACCATTTAACTATATAATTATGAAAAAGACAACCCTTTTATTCATTTTGTTCTTAACAGGACTAATGGCTTGTTCTACACCCGAAGACAAGCCGAAAAAACAAAACAATGCTGCCCCGGCATTCCAATTATTCCCCACCACCAATATGTGGACTTTTATCAAATTGGATACCCGAAACGGTCGCATGTGGCAAGTACAATACGACATTCAAGGCGACGACCGAATGGAAGTCATACTGAACGACAAAGCCCTTGTCAGCGACGAAGAGGCCGAGAACGGCCGGTTCATTCTTTATTCCACAAAAAACATGTACACATTCATTCTCCTCGACCAACACGATGGCAGAATGTGGCAAGTACAATGGGCTATCGATGTCGACCAACGGCTTGTTATTCCTATAAATCCAACTCAAAATTCTACTAATCTTTAAAACAATATAATCATGAAAAATTTACTGACCGTTGTGATGCTGTTTGTTTTTTCAACAGCATTATATGCACAAAAAGACGTAACCAAATTTCTCGGAATTCCCGTCGATGGCGCTAAAACTGCAATGATACAAAAACTTAAAGCCAAAGGATTCCAATACAACAGTTCCGGCGATTACCTGACCGGTGAATTTAACGGTAGAAATGTTTTGTTGAAAGTTGTAACCAATAACAACAAAGTATATCGAATAGCAGTTACAGATGCTAAAAATTCAAATGAAACCGACATTAAGATAAGATTCAATACCCTTTGCCGACAATTCAAAAACAACAAAAAATATGTATCATTCGATGATTACACATTATCAGAAGATGAAAAAATATCCTATGAAATGACTGTAAACAACAAACGGTATGAGGCTGTTTATTATCAACAACCGGAAATCACAGACAGCATAGCTTTTGCAAACGAAGTACAATCGACTCTCCTATCGAAATATACCGAAGAACAATTGGCCAATCCCTCGGAGGAAATGAAACAAGAAGTTTTAGAAGCCACATTTTCATACATGATGGATTTATATTCAAAAAAGGCGGTTTGGTTTATGATTAACGAGCAATTCGGGGAATATTACATTACTATATATTATGACAATGAATACAATCACGCCGATGGAGAAGATTTATAATTATAAACCCAATAAAAAAACAAGCGGAGCTTTTTCTCGAAGCTCCGCTTGCTGTATTTCATGCTATCTACCGTCTCTCGATACGGCCGGCAAAACCGCCACCGGGGAATAAAGTGACCTTCAACTGTCGGTCTTCGGGAACAGGCATTACTACCCGTTTATAATCGCAAGCGGCACGGTCGGCATTTATACCGTCCTTGAACAGCTCTATCTCATAAAAGCCCTCTCCCAAAAATGAGAGATCGACAGTTATATCCCGTTTATCCCAGTTTGTCAATCCTCCTACGTACCACTCATCGCCCGAGCGCCTCGCCATTGTAATATATTCGCCCACTTTCCCGTCAAGCCCCAAAGTTTCGTCCCACACAGTCGGGATGCGGGCTATGAAAGCGGTACACTCCGGTTCCTTTCTGTAATTCGAAGGATTGTCGCACAACATATTCAACGGAGAATCAAAAATAACATACGTAGCCAACTGACGACAACGTGTGCCCTGACTCATCGGCTCACTATTCACCGGATTATAATTC
>ERZ840371.4677-NODE-4677-length-10143-cov-2.409496_pt1 | contig 10143 bp, 9 predicted proteins | sample MGYA00519937_ERZ840371 | MGnify/ENA primary metagenome ERZ840371 (study PRJEB31850, sample SAMEA3708873) | human gut metagenome | biome: human gut; feature: human-associated habitat; material: faeces | place: China | collected 2014 ... | reverse complement strand
GAGCTTGAGCAGCCCATCAACTACCGTCAACGGCGTATGACGAATGCCCAGGGCACTCTTGGGCTCCCCCGCATCGGCCTGCCACGGAACGACCGTACCGCAATAGGCGCACTCAAAGCTGCGTTTAGCCTGGTGTGAGTACATAGGGCCGCCGCAGTTTTGGCATTTAATGGCAAACATCTCGTCCATGGATACGTCCTCCTTTGCACAGGGGCTGTCGACATTAAGTATGTCGAGCAAATCGGCGCGTGCCCATACCCATGTGGCCCAAAATGCAGCACCCAGTCGGACAAGAAGCCCCGCTCGTTAGCTCCAGCAGGCCATTACTGCATTTTCTGAGCATCGGCGCACGGCGCGCCCACGCGAGCTACACTATCCCCTTAACCATGATTGTGAGGACGATTGCCATGCTATTAGTAAATCGGCTGGTACATACGCTTGTTCCCGGCAGTGAGGACGAGCCGGTCGATACAACTTGTCGCACCAACGCGGGCTTTGCCGCAAGCCTCATCTGCATTGGCCTCAACATTACCCTGTGCCTAGCCAAGGGCATCGCGGGCCTGCTCGCCGGCTCTGTCTCGCTTGTCGCCGACGCCTTCAACAACCTTTCCGACGCCTCGAGCAACATCGTGAGCTTGCTCGGATTCCGACTTGCCAGCCGCCCGGCCGACGAAGGCCACCCCTACGGCCACGGCCGCTACGAATACCTCGCCGGCCTGTTTGTCGCCGTTCTCGTTTGCGCCGTCGGCATCAACCTGGTGCTCGAGTCCGTTACCAAGATCATCAAGCCCTCCCCCACCGCCTACACGCTCGTTTCCCTTGCGGCACTGGCTGCGTCCATGCTCGTTAAGCTCTGGATGGCCGCGTTTAACCGCACGCTGGGCGACCGCATCGACTCGGAGACGCTCATCGCCACGGCGCAGGACTCCAAAAACGATGTCATCACCTCGGGCTCGGTCTTAGCGGCGGCGCTTATTTCGCAAACGACCGGCTTTGACCTCGACGGCTGGGCGGGCCTGGGCGTGGGCGTCTTCATCTGCATCAGCGGCATGGGCCTGGTGCGCGACGCCATCAGCCCGCTGCTGGGGCAGCGCCCGACCCCAAGCTCGTCCAGGAAATCCGCGACAGGATCATGTCGTACCCCCAGGTCCTGGGCACGCACGACCTCATGGTGCACGACTACGGCCCCGGCCGTCAGTTTGCCAGCGCACACGTGGAAATGCCCGGCGAGGGCGATGCTTTTGAGCACCACGAAATTCTGGACACCATCGAACACGACATCAAACGCCAGATGGGCATTGGCATTACGCTGCACTGCGACCCCATCGCAACAACCGGTGACGATCTACGCGGCTGGGTCAAGCGCGGCGTAGCGCAGATTGACCCCACGCTTTCCATCCACGACCTGCACGAGCACGAGGAGTTCGTTTCGTTTGACCTGGTGCGTCCCGACGACTTTGACATATCCGACGAGGAGCTGCTGGAGCTCGTCACGCGCATCGTGCACGAGCGCCGGCCCGATGCGTCATGCGTCGTCACGTTTGATTCGGGCTTTAGCTCGCCCGACCGTCCGGCAGAGCAGCTGTAGCCCCGCTCCGCTCAGCCGCTAGTTTCCCTGTGCGCCCGAAATGCCGTTTTGTAGGGCGTTCCAGGCATCCGTCGCCATGTCTCCCAAGTTCTGCGCGGTATCGCCCAGGTTTTGTGTCGTATCGCCCAGCTCTTGCGCCTTGTCTCCCAATTCCTGCGCCTTGTTGCTCAGGTCCTCCAGCATGTTGGAGCTCGAGCTGTCGGTGCCGCTTTGGCCGTCGGACGAGTTGCCCGAGCTGTTCTTGTGCGTGAGTTGAATTTCAAGGTTACCGTTGTCGTTATAGTAGGCAGAAGTAACAACCCAGTTGGCATCGACGACGGGCGTTGAGCCATCATCAGTCAGGACCACGGCATTCGAAAGATCGGCGCCACGCGACTTGAGGAGCTTCTTGGCGTTGGACCAGTACTGCCCCGGGATATCGCTCAGATCGACGGTGCTAGACGAGGCGGGCTCGGTTTGCTCGGCAGTGGTATCGGCCGTTGAACCCCCTCGCTTGTTGAGCATGCCCGACACGATGGCGAACACAACCGACAGGGCAAAGAAAATCGCCAGCACAATGAGAATTTTCTTGATTACGCTCGACGAACGCGACGGCACCTCTTCCTCGTCCTCACCGTACTGCGGAATCGATTTGGGATACTCGCGATAAGGTTGGCGCGCATACGGATCGCGCGACTCATAACGAGGCTGGGTCTGTGCCGTGCGCGGCATATACGTCGTCTGCTGAGGCTGCGGAATGGGATTTTGCGACAGGTTGTTATAAGCGCCTGCCGCCGCATTGCCATACGGGTCCGGCGTCGCATTGCCATACGGGTCCGGCGTCGCATTGCCATACGGGTCCTGCGGTGCATAATCAAACGGATCCCGTGGTGTATCGCCGTAGCCCATAACCCGTGTGGGTTCGGCAGAAGGTTGCGTCGCGGCGGGGTCGGTATAACCGGGGTTGGGAACAACGCGGGTCGCATCGGCGCTGCCGCCAGCCTGTGCGGAGCCATATCCGCCCATCACGGTCGTCTTGTCCTGGTCCATGCAACGTTTCCTTTCCGTCGCCTGCAAGCATCAAGTTATCCATGCATTCTACCCGCGCAAAAGCCTATGATGGGCAAAGCCCGCCGGTATCTACAAGACATGCGCGGCCGACGGTCACAAGCGAATCGAGGAACGTCATGGCAAAAAGCAAGCTCATCAAGGACACAACACGTGCCGAACGTGAGGAAGTCATCAAGCTAGCGCTCGCTGGCTGCGGCAACGACAGCTGCGATAACTGTGGAAGCTGCAGCTTGGGAGCCGGCGATCCATATGGCACCTACCAGCCCTACATTGACGGCGAGATGGAAATCGCCGATATCAACATGATGGTCGCCGAGCGCAACGCCAAACTTTTCGGCCTTCAACGCGGCTAATGATCCCAAGGGGACGGAGGAAAAAGCCCCGCCGAGCCTGGTGGGCACGACGGCGCGGGCAAGCGGCTATGAGCAGCAGGCTTAGAACAGGCCGGTGATGTTGCCGTCGTTGTCGACGTCGATGTTTTCGGCCGCGGGAACCTTGGGCAGACCCGGCATGGTCAAAACGCTGCCGGTCAGCGCGACCACAAAGTGGGCACCGGCGGAAACCTTGAGCTCGCGCACGGTGATGCGGAAGCCCTCGGGAGCGCCCAGCGCCTTGGCGTTGTCGCTAAAGCTGTACTGCGTCTTGGCGACGCACACCGGCAGGTTGCCAAAGCCGTTCTCGCGCAGCTCGGCGAGCTGACGCTTGGCAGCCGGCGTAAAGTCGACACCATCGGCGCGGTAAACCTTGGTGGCGACGGCCTCGAGGGCATCAGCCACATCGGCGCCGTCCTCGTAGGCAAACTTGAGCTCGCTCGGCTGCTCAATCAGGCGCATGACCTCATCGGCCAGGTCGAGCGCGCCCTCGCCGCCCTTGGCCCAGACCTCGGAAAGCCTAACGTTGACGCCGAGCTTCTGGCACTCGGACTCGATGAGCGCAAGCTCGGCCTCGGTGTCCGTCGGGAAGCGGTTGATGGCGACTACGCAGGGCAGACCATAAACGTTCTGGATGTTGTCGACGTGACGCAGCAGGTTGGGCATGCCGGCCTTGAGTGCCTCGAGGTTCTCCTCGTTGAGGTCGCCCTTGGCGACGCCACCGTTGTACTTCAGCGCACGAGCGGTGGCGACGACCACGACGGCGCTGGGGCGAACGCCCGTCATGCGGCACTTAATGTCGAGGAACTTCTCGGCACCCAAATCGGCACCGAAGCCGGCCTCGGTAATGGCGACATCGCCAAAGCGCATCGCCATACGCGTGGCCATGATAGAGTTGCAGCCGTGGGCAATGTTGGCGAAGGGGCCGCCGTGGACAAACGCAGGCGTGCCCTCGAGCGTTTGCACCAAGTTGGGCTTGAGCGCGTCCTTAAGCAACGCGGCCATGGCACCCTGGGCCTTAAGGTCGCGGGCGCGGACGGGCTCGCCGGCAAAGCTGTAGCCGACGACGATCTCGCCCAGGCGCTCCTTGAGGTCGTTAATGCTTGTAGACAGGCACAGGATTGCCATGACCTCGGAGGCGACGGTGATATCGAAGCCGTCCTCGCGCGGCACGCCCTGGGCCTTACCACCAATACCGTCGATGACGTGGCGCAGCTGACGGTCGTTCATATCGACGACGCGCTTCCAAGTGATGCGCTTAACGTCAATACCGAGCTGATTGCCCTGCTGAATATGGTTGTCGAGCATGGCGGCCAGCAGGTTATTGGCGGCGCCGATAGCATGGAAGTCGCCGGTAAAGTGCAGGTTGATATCCTCCATGGGGATGACCTGAGCCCAGCCGCCGCCGGCAGCGCCGCCCTTAACGCCAAAGACGGGGCCGAGCGAAGGCTCGCGCAGGGCCACGGCACTCTTGACGCCGCGTCGGCGCAAGCCATCGGCCAGACCGATGGTCGTGGTGGTCTTACCCTCGCCAGCGGGTGTGGGGTTGATGGCAGTCACGAGGACGAGCTTGGCCTGGTGGTCAGTCGGCTCGTTGAGCAGTGAATAGTCGACCTTAGCCTTGTCGAAGCCGTACGGAATAAGGTGCTTAACGTCGACGCCGGCGTTCTTGGCCACCTCGGTAATAGGCAGCGGCGTGACAGAACGTGCGATTTCGATGTCAGTAGGCATGGGCGGTCCTTTCGTTACCGAATGAGAAAAAGACCAATTCAGCATAGCACGGGCGCGCAATAGTAAAACGCCCATAACCGATGAACGGCGATATGTTTACCCGATGCCCAGCGATAGCCCAACAGCCCGCCAAAACAAAGCGCCCTAAATGGTAGGTTCAATCCCCAAGTGCTCAAAGGTGCGAAGCGTTGCCTGGCGGCCCTGGGGCGTGCGAATCATCAAGCCGCACTGCAGCAGATAGGGCTCATAGACATCCTCGAGCGTTCCCGGGTCCTCGCCCACCGCGCTGGCAAGCGTTGTCAGGCCCACGGCACGTCCGGAGAACGTCTTAGCGAGTGTCTCCAAAATGCGAATATCCATCCAGTCCAGACCAAGCTCATCGATCTCGAAGAACTCGAGCGCCTGGCGGCAGATATCGAGCTCGATAGGGCCGTTGCCGCGCACCTGTGCGTAATCGCGCACGCGCTTGAGCAGGCGGTTGGCAAGACGTGGCGTGCCGCGCGAACGCGAGCCGATCTCGAGCGCACTGGGGTGGTCGATCGTCACGCCCAGGATGGACGCCGAGCGCGTCACAATCTGCGCGAGTTCTTCGACCGTGTAGTAATCCAGGCGATATGAAATGCCAAAGCGGTCGCGCAGCGGGCCAGTCAACATACCCGAGCGGGTCGTTGCCGCCACCAGCGTAAACTTGGGGATATCCAGGCGAATCGATCGTGCGGCCGGGCCTTTACCGATCACGATATCGAGCGCAAAGTCCTCCATCGCGGGGTACAGGACCTCCTCGACCGAACGGTTGAGGCGGTGGATCTCGTCAATAAACAGCACATCGCCCGGCTGCAAGTTAGTAAGGATGGCCGCCAGGTCGCCCGTACGCGCGATGGCGGGGCCACTCGTGGTCTTAATCTGAGCGCCCAGCTCGTTGGCGATAACGGTGGCCAGCGTGGTCTTGCCCAGGCCCGGAGGACCCGAGAAAATCACGTGGTCGAGCGTCTCCCCACGGCTCTGCGCCGCTTCGATCAACACGCGCAGGCTCTGCTTGATGTGCTCCTGGCCGCAGTAATCGTCCAAGCGCTGGGGGCGCAAAGTGCGGTCGACATCGAGGTCCTCGGCCGTCAGCTCCGAGCCCACCATGCGCTCGCCGTGCGCCATGGATGCCGCCGGCGAGTTGCCGGGCGTCGCCCACAGGTCCTGAGAGTCATCGGCTTCCCACATCACGCATCCATTCCGAGTCGCTTTAGCGCCGCGCCGAGCAGATCCTCGACACGCATATCCTGCCCATCATACCCGCTCAGAGCGACATCGGTCTCCTGCGGGCTAAAGCCCATGGAAAGGAGCGCCGCACGGGCGTCATCGATCGCCGAGGGAGCGGCAGCGGGCACGGGCATCGCAACCTGTCCGGGAATCGCGTCGACCGGCACAAAGCCCTTATCCTTGGCAAAGGTGCTCTTGAGCTCCAGGATCAGACGTTGAGCTGTCTTTTTGCCCACACCGGGCACCTTGGCCATACCCTTGTCGTCCTCGGCCATCACCAGCGAATACAATTGCCCCACGGTATAGGTGGAGAGCACGGCAAGCGCCAGGCGCGGACCGACACCCGAGACGGACACGAGCCGATCGAACATCGTGCGCTCATCCTTAGAGGAAAAACCGAAAAGTGTCATGGCGTCCTCGCGCACCTGCATACGCGTGTAGAGGCGGACCTCGCCGCCGGGCGTCGGCAACGTGGCCGCAGTGCTGCCCGAGATGCCGAGCTCAAAGCCAACGCCCGACACATCGACGACAGCAGAGCTCATCGTGGCCTCGACAAGCGTTCCGTGGAGCTGGGAGATCATCAGTATCCGGTTCCTCTCTGTTGATAGAACTCGCCGCCGGTAAGCGCCCGGGTACGGCTGAGGTTAACGTGGCAGATGGCGCAGGCCAGGGCATCGGCGGCATGGTCGGGATGCGGGTCGTGATCGAGCTGCGTGAGCGTGCGCACCATGTAGGCGACCTGCCGCTTATCTGCGGCTCCGGTGCCCACAACAGCCTGCTTAATCTGCATAGGCGTGTACTCGCCAATCTCGAGCGCGCACTCCGAAAGCGCCACAAGCGCAGCGCCGCGGGCATGTGCCGTGGGGATTGCCGAGCGGACATTAGCGCCAAAGTAAATGCTCTCGATGGCAGCGGTATCGGGTCGATAACGCTCCACGACACCCTTGAGGTCGCGGGCGATATGCGACAGGCGCACCGCGAGCGGACTTCCGGCACTGGTCTCGATGCAGCCGTAGGCACGGCAGCGAACCTCGCCACGCCGCTCCTCGATAATCCCCCAACCCGTATGAGCCAAACCGGGGTCGATGCCCAAAATAACCAAGCCAACCTCCCCTCGTCTTTTACCAAGCGCAAGGCAAGGCCCCGCGCACTACTCACGAACGTCTGTTCTAGAATAACACAACGGGGTCAAGATGCTTAGTTGAAGTATCGGGGTTGAGAGCGAATCCCATCCCCAGTTTAGTTCTGCGAGAAGAATGGGAACTGTCGGGGATTAACCGGCGGATGCGGCATCGGGCCACCCTGAGGACCACCTTGCGGTCCGCCCTGGCCGCCCATCATCTTATCGATGGCGTCCTGGACCTCGCCCTCAAACTTCTTCATGCCCTCGTGCAAGCGGCGCTGGCCGTCCTCGGAGCGCAGCTCCTCCATCTGCTCGGGCGAAATACCCAGTAGCTCGCCCAGTATGCCCATCATCTCGCCACGCATGCGCTCGCTTGTATCCTCGTCGGCAAAGCGGTTCACCTCGGCGCGCGCCAGCGAATCGACCGTCATGCGTTCCTTGCCGCTCAGACCCAGGTCGGACCACGCGAGCATATACGGCCAGGCGCGCTCGGCAAACGAACGGGCCGAGACGATCGGCGCCGTCGGCAGCTGGCGGCGAGCCGCCTCTCCCTGGCGCACGAGCATCAGCAGCAGCGAGCAAGCCTCGGGCTTACCGGTGGCCATCGGAATGTCGTCGAAGGGACGATTGCGGTCGACGTGTGACTCGAGCGCGCCATCAACCTCGCCCGGCTCAAGCCCGCCGAGCAGCTGCGCCGCGCGGTCGAGCATGTCGACCGGACCGTTAAGCGTCGAGAGCGCTTGCGCCAGCACGCGCTCCATGCAATCCTCCACCGCGTTGAGCGTCACGAGCTCCTGCGGCACCGCGGCAGACGTACGGTTGCGTACGCGCGCCACAAACTCGAGCGTCGACAGGTATACGTCGCCAAAGGGCGCATAATCGCCCTGGTAGCCACCGCAAAGCGCCGGCGCCGCCAGCGCGTACTCGGTTTTGGACAGCGGGCTCAGCGCCATCGCACCCAGCTCGAGCGCCGTGTCCTCCAGCATGAGGCCCAGCGTGCGAGAGCGCAGGCGCTCGGCATCGCCCGCCGACACATCGCGGTCGAGCACGCGCGCTGCATCCGGTGCATCGCGCTCGACGGTGCGGATGTGCAGGCGCTCGGCGATTGAGCGCACAGCAGAACAACGGGCGGCCTCGGCCTCCTCCTGCGCCGGCGTAAAGATGCGGTTGCGGTCCAACACCAGACCGATCACGTTGCGCGAGCCCAATGCATCGACAGCCAGCGCTGCAAGCAAAGACGACGGCAGATCGCCCTCGAGCGCCACCACGACGCGCGACGTACCATGGGCACGGGCGTTATCGCGCACAGCGAGCACCAGCGCCTGCCACAACCACTCCTCGGAACGAAACTCGGGCAGCTCGTGGTCCTCCAAAGCATCGAGCATTACGCCGCGCTGAATCTCCTGAACCAGCAGGCTCTCCTCAAAACACGGCGCTTGAGCCACCACGCGCCCGCAGTCGTCGAGCACAAACGACCCGCCGGTATACACCGACTCGTCATAGGCACCGACCGGCGCCATGCAGGCAAACCATACGCTGCGCTTGGACGCGATCTTGCGGTAGGCACCGCTGCGAACGGCGGCAATGGCGGCCGTCTCGCGGTCGGTCATATCAAACGCGTTGAACTGAAAATAGGCGATGAGGTCGACGCCGGTCGGCAGCATCTCGAGCTCACGGTCCAAGTCGAAGATCACGGCGATTCGCACGCCGTCCACGTCGAAGACCGGCGGCGCCCAACGGGCATCGCCGTTCCCACCGCGCTGCAAGGCAATGCTCGAACGGGCCGGCACCACATGGCCGTCCTTGAGCATCATGTAGTCGAGCAGGGGCTGGCCCTCAAACGAAACCGCCGCGGGCACGATGCAGATCGTATCGAGCTCTTGGATGCGCTCGGCGACGCCGGTCAGGCCCGTCAGCATGTCGTGCTCAAAGTCGGCAGCGCCCACCAGGCCGCCGGGCAGGGCTCCCATAAAGAGCGGAGCCGGCACGCACAGCACGCGCGCACCGCGCTCGTGGGCCAGGCGCGCCTGGTCCTCGATGCGACCGCAGATACCCTCAATATCACCCAGGCGCATATCGATCTGTGCAAGTGCGAGCTTCATGGCTCAGCCCTTTCCGTCGTAAACCATCGTTTTCGTAGTAAAAGCGCCGGCCGCAAGATGCAGTCGGCGCTTGCATGTGCATATGCTAGCTATGATACCCCGAGCGGGGGCGCGCTCCTAGAACGTCGCGGACCACAGCCCATGCAGGTTGCAATAGGCATAGACGGTACCGGTCTTGGAGCCGCCGGCAAAAAACGTCGCGGGCTTCATGCCGGGCTGGAGGTAATGGACCTCCAGACGGCCCTCGGCCTCAAGGGCAATCCACTCAATATAGTGCTCGGGCAGGCTGGGATGCTCAACCGAGCCCACGCGTGCGCGGATCACGTGACCGTCGCGCTCGCTCTCAACGACCGGCACGTGCTTTTCGAGCGCCGCGTCCTCGGTGTTCGCGGTCAGCTCCGTGCAGCCGGCAGGGGTCGCAACGTCGTCGCCAAGGGCGGCGATAAGCTTGCCATCGGGGTCCTTAAAGAATTTCGCCATGATGTTCTCCTTTGCTGATGTGCCAATGTTCTCGATGGTTCTTATGCCCAAAGGCAGGCGAACCATCCACGGCATGGCAAATGAACACATAACGGGCGGGGACGATGGGACAGCGCGTGCTATCCGCCCTAGCGGCCCCACCCGAGCGGGTTAGCGCCCGTCGCCGCCCAGCAGCGCCAAAACATCTTCGCGGGTAAACAGCGCCGACGAGATGCCGTCGCCGCCGAGCACGCTGTTGACCAGGTCGCGCTTGGACTCCTGCATCTGCATAATGCGTTCCTCGATCGTGTCCTTGGCGATGAGCTTATACACGGTCACGGTATGTTGCTGGCCAATGCGGTGGGCGCGGTCAGTCGCCTGGTCCTGCGCGGCCACGTTCCACCACGGGTCGTAGTGAATGACCACGTCGGCCGCCGTCAGGTTAAGGCCAACGCCGCCCGCCTTGAG
>ERZ840371.4665-NODE-4665-length-10162-cov-3.018601_pt1 | contig 10162 bp, 8 predicted proteins | sample MGYA00519937_ERZ840371 | MGnify/ENA primary metagenome ERZ840371 (study PRJEB31850, sample SAMEA3708873) | human gut metagenome | biome: human gut; feature: human-associated habitat; material: faeces | place: China | collected 2014 ... | reverse complement strand
CCATCTTGCCGATTGCTGTACGGCAAGCACCTGCTAATACAACTTTCTTTGCCATCTTTACGTTCTCCTTTAAATTGAACTTACGCCTGAGGCGCTGTTAATTTTTTAACAATGTCTATATTACCACATTTTTCGCTCAAAATCAATCCATTTTCCAAAGCCTTCTCAAAAATTTCACATAATGTTAAAAAATGCATGCTCGTTGCATATAAATCGCTTTTATGTTATATTGAAAGTACATTTATGAACGTATTTATGCGGTATCGGAAGGGAAAGGTATCTTAATATGAAATTCGTCAGAACCGATCATCTGAAGGCGGGAATGCGCCTTGCCAAACCAATCTACAATAAGAATGGTGTACTTCTGTATGACCGCAATTCGGTCTTGACGGAGCCAGGAATCATCAGCGCCCGCAATTTCGGTCTGGTGGGTGTCTATGTCCTTGAACCGGCAGAACCGGTACCGCCACTTTCCCGCGAGGATCTGGAATTTGAGCAGCTGCAGACGGTCTATATCTTCCAGTTGCGTGAATGTCTGGATCTCATTGCAAAACGCAAACGGATCGAACCTCTCCCTAAGCTTTTGAATAACATTATCCAGCATTACGGAGCACTCGATCATCGTGTAAACTTTAACCAGAATTTAAGAAGCAGCGAAGACTTCATGTACAAGCATGCGATCAGTACCGCGATCCTTGTCTCCATGATTTCCTCGCGCCTGCATTACGATCACCAGCAGCAGATCACGCTGGCAGCTGCAGCGCTGCTCTATGACATCGGATACAGTCACGTACCGAAAAATATTCTCGATAAGGAATCGGACACTTTATCCACATCGGATCGTGAGGTATTACAACACTCACTGGAACGCGGTATCGAACCGCTTGGCATGTATCGCAGCGACTTTGATTTCTTTCCGCGTGCGCTCGCATTAATGCAGGCTTATGTCTATGCCGATTATCCGGAAAAGCTTGCGATCATGCCGGACGAGGAATTACAGGGAATGGTTAAGATTCTACGCGTCGCGGATCAGTTTGACCAGATGACCGCTATGAACATCGGGCATGAGCCGGTCTCTGAGATCTCTGCAATGAAGCTTCTCTCAGCAGACGCGACTCGCTACGACAAGCAGATTGTTGCCACCCTCGCAGAATGTATCCACATCGTCCCGCAGGCAGCCAACATTGACCTGTCCACCGGTGACAAGGGTATCGTTCTCGTAGAAAATGCAACCAATTATATGCGCCCGGTCATCTTACGGCTCGGCGATAACAAAATCTACGACCTGAGTTCAGAAGCAGATTTCCGCAAGATACAGATTCTTGATATTATGAAGACAATGGACAATCGTATCTCCGTTGATGAGGAGACCTTGAAACAGTTTGTCCCTGACGAGAAATTAAAGGAGCTGACTGCACATTTCCGCGAACGGCTGCAGAAAATACATGAACACGAAAATACCCAGGCCACGCAATAACCGGTCAACCTATAACATACCATCCTTCCGAAATGAATTTTCGTGAAGAAATTTCCTATGATTTAAAAAACGCCGCTGCACCCACAGCGACGTTTTCTTTTATTCTTTATGAGATTTTCTTCTGATGAACCGTCCAGCAAGCAACAATCCTGCTTCAAACACAGCGATTCCTCCAAACATATCCAACAGAACATGCTGTTTGACAAGAAGCGTCGAAGCAAACACCCCGAGCGACATCACAACCGTGACACCTTTGTACCAGTTCGGCACTTTCTTCATCTCAAATGCCGCATGGATACAACACCAGCTTTCCAGACAATGGATTGACGGGAACAGATTCACCGGTGCATCCACGTGATAAATGAATTTCACCAGCCAGTCAAACACACTTGTTCCCACCACTTCCGGGCGCTCCATCGTGGTCGGAAGCAGCACGAAGAAGAGCAAACAGAACAGTTTCGAGATCACATCTCCGTACACGAAGCGGTAACAAAACGTCTTGCCTTCTCGTGCAATCAGCACATAATTGATGATCCATTGCACAAATGCCAACAAATAGAACACAATAAAAGTCGCTACGAAAGGCAGCACCCGGTCGATGGGAAGTTCGAGTGAATAGAATGTCAGATCATCCTTAAATAATGCCACGCCCTCATAGACTGCCATATTAACTACAACCGCCAGGATCAGCGGTCCCCATGCATAACGCGGAACGATTTTCTCAATTTTTCTTCGCATAACCGATCGTCTCTCCCATCTGTACCGCAGTCTCCACGCCAAACTGCGCATTTTTCAGCAGGTCCTCCCTCATCTGCACCTGATCCTTACCAATCAACACAATGATCGTGGATCCTCCGTATTGAAACATTCCCTTCTCCGCGCCACGAATCACCTGTGCCCCCTGCTCGTGATTTACGATCCGTCCGACGAGCATCGCACCGACCTCCATCTGCACGACTGTACCAAATTCTGGCGTCCGGATCAATGTATACGCGCGGCTGTTCTCCGTGAACACCGGGTACTGTGCCAATGCGATCGGGCGCACCGTGTGTAATACACCTGGCAGGAAAACGTTGCGGCTTTTCTTTCCGGAATCCACGTAACAATAACGGTGATAGTGGTTGACGCAGAGGCGGAATACCAGGCAATATCCATCACGATAGTGTGCCGCCAGCTTCGGATTCCGTAACAGGCTCGAAATCGTATAGTTGCTCTGTTTAACCGGAAGGACGGTGTCCTCGCAAATCTTCCATACAGAAAGCAATCCGTCACACGGTGCGATCAGATGCTTTTCATCCATATCAATCGGTCGAAGCCCCTCCTTGATCTCGCGCGAGAAGAAATCGTTGAAGCTACGCACACCGTCCAGTTCATATTCAGACAGGTCAATTTCATGCTTATCCGCAAAAGATTTTATAAGAAAATGTGACAGATCCGAATCAAGGAATCTGCCACAGGCTTTCGAGATTCCAGGGCGGGTCAATACTTTGAGCACACACCTGCCCGGAATCGTGTGATACAGAAATTGTAATGTATCCATTCATATCTCCTATTTTCTCCAACAGATCAATTTGATTGCAAGCAGCACAAACTCAAGTGCACCGATTCCGATCATAACTGCAATCGCACTATTCTTCGGTTTCTTAATGTGAAAACGCGCCAGAAACAAAATTCCCACTACGATCATGACTCCAAAATACATCAGTGTCAGATCTGCCTTGATCAGAATATGTAAAATCATAACAGCCGGAAAGATCAGTGCCGCACTGGTTACCGGCAGTCCTGTAAATGTTTTCTCACCATTTTCGTCACGATTCTGATCCGATTCCTCCATCACATTGAAATAAGCAAGCCGGATCATCGCCGCCAGCACATAAAGAATTGCAATTATCGTCAGCACGCTCTGATAGATGATCGGATAATCCTGCAGCAACGCAATCTTTGGTCCGGAAAACACCTGCATCTGCATGCGGCTTCGGAACATCGCCATACCGATACACGCCGGAAGCACGCCGAACGCAATCAGATCCGCGAGGGAATCGATCTGGATACCGAAACGCTTCATCTCTGCGGTACGATCCTTCTTCATACGCGCTACTTTTCCGTCGAAGGTGTCACACAATCCGGAAAACAGCAGGAAGAACATCCCAAGGTACGGATGTCCGATTCCGTTCAAACAAAGTATTATTCCGGCTGTCCCCGACAGTATCGACAAATACGTCAGGATTACCGTATAGTCATAAAATCCAATCATTTTCTTTTCTCCTCATCCTAGTTAGTTAACATCAATGGTTCTTCTTTTGTTTTCTGAACACAAGATAACCGATTGCAACGGTTGCCATGCTCACAAAAATGCATACATAAAACGACAATCCACGGCTTAAGATTTCCAGCTGATATGCCTGTGTCTTCTCCATCAGCTGGCAGTATCCGTTGAGCATCAGGTAATCAGTGACTCCGACGCCTCCCGGAATCGGTACACAGTTCGAGCCGAGCACAACATAAATCTGCGTAGCGAGAAGCTTGGGCAGCGTGCGTAAGTCTCCGTGCAGCGCAGCAAATGCGACAATTGTCACAAGGATCTGTGACAGGCGCTGCAGCAGATTGAGTACATACACTTTGATCAGCATCGCTTTATTATTAAAAATCAGCGATACACACCGTCCATACTCATCCAAAGCCTTGTTCAGTTTCTTTACCAGCCGCTTCGCCAACCGCTTACAATGGATTCTCCACAGAAACATCGCAAGACCGTTCATCAGTCTGCGCACAATATCCCGTTTCTTCAGAAGCATGTAAAACAGGATCGCTAGTCCCGATAAAGCCAGCATTCCACTCACGATCAGAATTCGTCCGACGATGCCAAACTGCAGGAACATTCCCGGTGCGCAGATGAAATTCAACAGACCAAGTGTCACCACTGCAAGTGTATACATAACAAGATTCAAAAGCAGAGCTGCCATCACTGCCGATCCCGGTATTCCATCCTTCATCATGAAGTAGGCGCTGGCCGGCTGGCCTCCGGATGCGGACGGCGTGATCGCCGAAAAATACACATCCGCCGCCGAATACACGAATCCGTGACTCCGCTTCACCGGATATCCCATATGGTGGACGATCACACGTATCGCCTCACCCTCAAAGTAGACAAAGCCGAGCATGCACACCGCCGCCAACACGATTCCCGGCAGCGATGCTTCCCTGATACTCTGCAGCAGCTCCGCACGCGAGATTCCGCTTCCCTGAAATACGGCATAGATTGTTACAATTGCAAGAACCACCGTTGCGATAAAACATATGATTTTATTTTTGTTCTTTTGAAAGAATTCTTTTCTATTCATACGATGTCATTTTACCATAGTGGTATTGTGTATACAACTTAAGACTTCCTTAACGTCTTATGAAGCGGGGTTCATGTTTCGCGTTTTTTGGATGGCTCCCGGCCAGCGGCTGGCTTCCGCGTGCGTGAGACCCGAGGCGGCTTCTGCTCTGTGGACGCGATATCCAGAACCTTGAATTTGCAGAAAGTACAAATATGACTCTTTTGATGATTTGTGTTCGTTCAAGTTTCGACAGTGGCGCTCCAGCGTTCGTTCCACAAAGACGCGTCCGATGGATTTCGTGTCTGCCTTAATGGGCGTTCGAAGAAAACGTGTCGCCGCAGGGCAACTGTTTGTGAGCAACACTGTATAGTGGCGTTCCAATGAACACGAAGCGAGTTTTGCACAAGGCGGCTCATATCGACTTTCTGAGGACGCCCATTTAGACAGACTAGAAATTTTGAGCGTGTCTTTGTGGAACGAACGCTGGAGCGCCACTGTCGAAACATTGCCCGTACACAAAATTGGAGTCATACTTGTACTTTCTGCAAATTCTAAGCTTCTGTCTAAGCGTCCACAGAGCAGAAGCCGCCTCGGGCCTCACGCACGCAGGATTCAACCGCAGTCGGGAGCCACATCAATCTGCGAAACACATGAAAAGGGCTTCTCCTGTAAGCAGGAGAAGCCCTTGGTGATTCATATATATGTTTTTAGAGGTTTTTTACAGTTGCAATATCAACCGGAGTAAGCTGTCCGTTCGCTGTCTCAAGAGAGCGGGCAAGCGCATTTGCCGTATCCATTGCAGTAATACAGTAGACACCGGTCTCGATCGCATTACGGCGGATCAGGAATCCGTCTCTTGTCTTATCACCATTACCCTGTGTAGGGGTATCGATCACAAGGTCAATCTTGTGTCCGAGGATTAAGTCCATAACATTCGGAGACTCCTGTGTGATCTTATTGACACGAAGCGCATTTACACCATGCTCCTGTAAATACTTAGCCGTACTTCTTGTTGCGTAGATCTTGTATCCGAGCGCTTCAAAACGCTTTGCAACACCGACAGCCTCCGGCTTGTCGGCATCCTTTACAGTCATGATCATCTGCTTATGCTTTGGAAGCTGTACGCCTGCGCCTAAGAATGCTTTGTACAGTGCCTCGTTGAAGGACTTGGCAATACCAAGACACTCACCGGTAGACTTCATCTCCGGTCCGAGACTGATCTCCGCACCACGCAGCTTCTCGAAGGAGAATACCGGCATCTTAATTGCGATATAGTCAGCAACCGGAGCAAGTCCAGGCTCGTAGCCGAGTCCACGGATCGTGTTGCCGATGATGACTTTGGTTGCAAGGTCAACGATCGGGATACCGGTTACCTTGCTGATATACGGAACCGTTCTGGATGAACGTGGGTTAACCTCGATGACGTAAACTTCCTCATTCATCGCGATGAACTGGATGTTGATCAGACCAACTACGTGAAGTGCCTGTGCCAGACGCTTCGTATACTCAACGATGGTCTCCTTAACCTTATCGCTGATCGTCGGAGCCGGATATACCGAGATACTGTCTCCGGAATGGACTCCGGTACGCTCGATATGCTCCATGATACCAGGGATGAGAATGTCGGTTCCATCGCACACGGCATCGACCTCAATCTCCTTACCCTGCAAGTATTTATCAACAAGGATCGGATGATCCTGTGCAATTCGGTTGATGATTCCGATGAACTCCTCGATCTCCTCATCGTTGAAGGCGATCTTCATACCCTGTCCACCAAGTACGTAGGACGGACGAACAAGTACCGGATAGCCGAGACGGTTGGCAACTTCTTTTGCCTCCTCAGCGGTAAATACAGTTCCACCGGCAGCTCTCGGAATATGGGTCTTCTCAAGGATCTCATCAAAAAGCTCACGGTCCTCGGCAGCATCGACATCCTCTGCCTTTGTACCAAGAATCTTAACGCCCATCTTCATCAACGCTTCGGTCAACTTGATAGCGGTCTGTCCACCGAACTGAACAACAGCTCCGTCCGGCTTCTCAATATTTACGATGCTTTCAACATCTTCCGCGGTCAGCGGTTCGAAATAAAGCTTGTCTGCAATATCAAAGTCTGTAGATACGGTCTCAGGGTTGTTGTTGATGATAACCGTCTCCCAGCCTTCCTTTGCGAATGCCCATGTACAATGTACGGAACAGAAGTCGAACTCGATACCCTGTCCGATACGGATTGGACCGGATCCGAGAACAAGAACCTTCTTCTGTGGCTTTGTCTCAACAGCCTCATTCTCGCTTCCGAATACACTGTAGTAATATGGTGTCTCTGCTGCGAACTCAGCCGCACAGGTATCAACCATCTTGTATGCTGCAACGATTCCGTTCGCATAACGCATCTCTTTGATCTCTTCCTCGGTCTTACCGGTGAGTCTTGCGATCACGTTATCCGGGAACTCAATTCTCTTTGCTTCCTTTAAAAGTTCAACAGTAAGTTCTTCATTCTGAAGTCGCTTCTCCATCTCAACAAGGATGGCGATCTTGTCGATGAACCAACGGTCAATCTTCGTAATATCATAAATGTGATCGTAAGATACGCCACGGCGCAGTGCCTCTGCGATCACCCAGATTCTACGGTCATCTATAACATGAAGCTGTGCCTCAAGTTCCTCATCATTAAGGTTCGAGAAGTCATAAGACAACAGACAATCCACATGCTGCTCGAGAGAACGGATGGCTTTCATTAAAGCACCCTCGAAGTTATCACAGATACTCATAACCTCACCGGTTGCCTTCATCTGTGTACTTAAGGTTCTCTTTGCGGTCAGGAACTTATCAAACGGAAGTCTTGGAATCTTGACAACGCAGTAGTCAAGCATCGGCTCAAAGCTTGCGTAAGTCTTCTGTGTGATGGCGTTCTTGATCTCATCAAGGGTATATCCCAAAGCGATCTTCGCGGTAACCTTGGCGATCGGATATCCGGTTGCCTTAGATGCCAAAGCGGAAGAACGGGATACTCGAGGGTTAACCTCGATAACACAATATTCAAAGGAATCCGGATTCAAAGCGTACTGTACGTTACATCCTCCGGTAATCTTTAACTCATCGATGATGTTTAATGCAGAACTACGGAGCATCTGGTATTCCTTGTCTCCGAGTGTCTGTGACGGAGCAACTACGATGGAATCTCCGGTATGTACGCCGACCGGATCGATGTTCTCCATGTTACATACGGTAATACAGTTGCCGTTCGCATCACGCATTACCTCGTACTCAACTTCCTTCCATCCGGCGATGCAGCGCTCTACAAGAACCTCACCGACACGGCTTAAACGAAGTCCGTTACTCAAGATATCAACAAGTTCCTGCTCGTTGTGGGCGATACCACCGCCGCTTCCTCCAAGTGTGAAAGCCGGACGAAGTACAACCGGATAACCGATCGTATTTGTGAACTTGATACCGTCTTCTACCGTATTAACGACCTGTGATGCCGCACAAGGCTCACCGATCTTCTCCATAGTATCCTTGAATGCCTGACGATCCTCAGCCTTGAAAATCGTCTCAGCAGTTGTACCGATCAACTTGACTCCGTTCTCCTCAAGGAATCCGGATTCTGCAAGTTCCATACCAAGGTTTAATCCCGCCTGTCCTCCGAGTGTCGGAAGAACACTGTCAGGTTTCTCCTTCAAGATGATCTCTTTTAATACATCAACCGTCAACGGCTCAATATATACCTGATCCGCAATCTGCTTATCGGTCATGATGGTCGCCGGGTTCGAGTTAACGAGACATACCTCTACGCCCTCTTCCTTCAGGGAGCGACATGCCTGTGTTCCGGCGTAATCGAACTCTGCTGCCTGTCCGATGACGATCGGGCCGGAACCGATCACTAATACTTTTTTAATTTCTTTATTTCTTGGCATTATTTATCTCCTCCCATCATGGTAATGAAACGGTCAAACAGATACGCGGAATCCTGTGGTCCAGGGCAAGCCTCCGGGTGGAACTGAACCGTAAAAATATTCTTACCGATATATTCAAGGCCCTCGTTTGTTCCATCGTTAACGTTGACAAATGCAGGTTTGGCAACATTCGGATCCAATGTATCCGTATCAACAACATATCCGTGATTCTGGGAAGAAATATAAACACGGTTCGTCTTAAGATCCTTAACCGGATGATTTCCTCCACGATGTCCGTATTTCATCTTGTGCGTATCCGCTCCGGTTGCCAATGCCATAAGCTGGTGTCCGAGACAGATTGCAAAAATCGGCACATCACTCTCATATAATTTATGAATCTCTTCAATAATTTCCTTGCACTCCTTCGGGTCTCCCGGTCCGTTGCTGAGCATAATGCCGTCCGGATTGGTAGCAAGAATCTCCTGGGCGCTTGTGTGTGCCGGGTAGATCGTTACCTCACAACCTCTTGCATTCAGGGATTTCGCAATATTATTCTTTGCACCAAGGTCAAGCAAAGCGACCTTCTTACCGGTTCCGCGAAGAACCTTCTTCTCGCTGCAGGTTACTTTATCCACAACGTTTCCGGTTGTGTATTCCTTTAACTTCGGAAGGATCTCATCGAGATTGTAGTTCTCATTTGTTGTAATCATTCCGTTCATGGTTCCCTTCTCACGGAGAATCTTGGTCAGAGCACGTGTATCAATACCTGCTACTCCCGGAATATCATGCTTTAATAAGAAGTCCTGAATCGTTCCCTCACAGCGGAAGTTGCTGGCGGTGCGGGATAATTCTCTTACAATATATCCGTCCGGCCAAGGACGCGCAGACTCCATATCCGGTGTAATTCCGTAATTTCCGATCAGCGGATAAGTCATGACAACTGCCTGTCCCGCATAGGATGGGTCTGTCAGGACCTCCAAATATCCAGTCATAGAAGTATTAAATACGATCTCACTGATCACTTCTCTTGTCGAACCGATACTTGTTCCAGTAAATACGGTTCCGTCTTCGAGTATCAAGAAAGCTTTCATTATATGCCCTGCCTTTCTGTTGTGTTTCCTGCATCTTGGCAAAAAAAAAGAGGGAGTCTCTTTTCTTGCTATCATTATGGCAGACTTATCGCCTCTGCCTAAATTGTAAAAAGTTTATCATAATATGGCACTTTTTTCAACTACTTTAGCATCGAAAAAAGTGCCGAGGTTTTTTTAATAAATATGTACAAATTATACATTTTGTTGATAACACCCATTATCCGATCAGTTGAACCAGTCCGATCACGACCGCCAGAATACAGAAGAACAGCGATCCGAAGACAACCGAAAGTACCACACCTGTGGAAAGAGGTTTCTTCTCATAAGTAACTTCGTCAATCGCCACAGCCTGCATTGAAACAAAATCATTGTTTGGCA
>ERZ840371.4663-NODE-4663-length-10163-cov-3.190938_pt1 | contig 10163 bp, 5 predicted proteins | sample MGYA00519937_ERZ840371 | MGnify/ENA primary metagenome ERZ840371 (study PRJEB31850, sample SAMEA3708873) | human gut metagenome | biome: human gut; feature: human-associated habitat; material: faeces | place: China | collected 2014 ... | reverse complement strand
CAGCTTCTCGCTTGTCCCCGCATCGTTGTGGCCCAGTGTTCCGAAGCTTGTTGACCAGAAAATAATCGGCAGCACGTATGCACTTATATTCTGGATACAGAATATCGGACTGTGGCTTTTCCCGCTTCTTATCGGCAAGGTGCTTGACAAAACCAACCCGCAGCTTGTTGAAGACCTGAATAACGGAGTTATAACTCCGGAGCAGGCGGCAGTGTCTTACGATTACACCGCACCCCTTGTCATGCTTGCATGCCTCGGTGTGGCAGCCCTTGTGCTTGGCTTCGTGCTGAAGGTCGTGGACAAGAAGAAGGGATATGGTCTGGAGCAGCCCAATATAAGATGATTTGTCCGGCACATTATATCGGACTTGATATAAATTTATAGTTGGAAGTTAATCCGCCTTGCATGAGCATTTATAAGAAAATGCCTGCAAGACGGATTAATTGTATCTTGACATATATTATAAAGATAAAAAGAGATGTGCCGAGTGAACGTATGTTTCGGCACATCTCTTTCATGCTTTCATGTTAAATGTGGAAGCATTACATTTTCTCGGGTATCAGCCTCAATGTGTATGTATGGCTTCCGCTTGTCGGACACCGATATTGTTGTAATGCTGTCTCTGCACCGCAGCTTTGATTGCCGAGACCGCGCTGATAATAATCAAAGTGGGCATATATTTGGTTGTTGCGTGTCAGGTTCCATGGATGCAGCCCGTCGCTCCACATTGTGTCTCCTGTTGCTCCATATTGTGTCTCGTCATAATGTGACAGCGAGAATGCGACTTGTCCTTCTGTCTTTATCTTCAGTCGGGTACCTGTTGTCTTGTTTGTCAGTATAAGTTCGCGCAGATTTTGATGATCGCCCATTGTTTGGGGATGTGGAAGTTCCTCAAATGTATCGTCTACGATTGTCGAATATCTGCCGAGATATGAGCCGGTCTGACGGTCAACGTAGTTTGACCACGGACCTTTGGCATAATACTCAATGTTCTCAAAGCCTCCGGGGAATTGCATGCCCAAACCAATACGCCGTGTCTCGCTACGCGGGTTGAATGTCACCGCCATGTCTACAGTCCCGTTAGGATATATGGTATACTTAATGGTATAATTGCATAGTGTTCCGCTGTTATACTGTGTCATTACAACATTGTTTCCGCTCCGGCTGAGCGAAGTTGTAATCGAGTGACTTGTATTCTGAGAAAGGGCACAGTTCAGGTTTCTGTCGTTATCTATGTCGCGGAAGCAGTTGAAGTTTGGTGCAGCTTGTATCAGCGACTGTCCGCCGTATATCCAACTGCTTATCTGTCCGTCCGTTCCGAAAGATATGCTGTATGCCGTGCCGTTAGACGATGTCCCTCTGACGGTGTTACCGCTTAATGTCAGTGTTCCTCCGCCCGATATTGTCTCAAGCGAGCCGCGTTCTTTTATTGTGAACTGCTCTTCAGCTACGGCATATCCGGCGTTAGCCCACATTCTGTCTTCTTTCAGGCACAGGGCAACGTTGATAAGGTATTCGGCATTTCCAGTGCAGTCTGTTGTATATGGCACATTTACACTTCCCGTGGCACTTGCCGCAACTGACGGCATGTCACATTTTCCTTCTTCCACAATGCGTCCGTCTTTCAATACGGTATATTTAAGATATAACTCGTTAAGGTTTGTAAAGTGATGCTTGTTCTTGACGGTCAGCGTCTTGTTGCTGAAGCTGGAGAACGATACATATTGATAGACTTTCTTTACCTCCTGCAGCTTTGCAGTCCATGCACGGTCGGCTGTTATTATTCCGTTGTTTAGGAAATTGCCTTGGAAACCAAAGCCAACATAGCTTGGACTGTTGTAATCGTATCCCGATACGAAATAGTTGAAGCCCTTATTGTCAGTCTTTGTTCCGGCAGCAAGCTTTGCAGGGTCGTATATCGACTGGTCCACCCAGTCCCATATACATCCGCCTGTTATTCCGTTGCTGTTCTCAATTACGTCCCAGTATTCTTTTAGGTTGCCAATTGCCTGACCCATTGCATGTGCATACTCACATATAAAGTAAGGCTTGCTGTTCATGCCGTTGCTGTAGTTGTTTACACTGCTGACAGTGGGATACATGTTGGAGCCGAGGTCGCTGTATGTTTGGTTTTGTTCGTTGTGTATCAATCGTGAGTCAAGGCTCTTGCACAGATTGTATGTCCCGTAGAAATTGGAGCCGGCTCCGCATTCGTTGCCGAGAGACCAAAATACTATGCTCGGGTGGTTACGGTCGCGTTTTACCATCCGTTCCGTACGGTCGTTCATGGCTGTTTGCCATGATGACTTACTTGATATATTAGTTCCAACATAGTGGCATTCCACATCTGCCTCGTCCATGCAGTATAGTCCGAAGGCATCAAACATTGCATACATCTTAGGTTGGCGCGGATAGTGACTTGTGCGCACGGTGTTCACGTTTGCCCGTTTCATCATCGTAACATCCTTTAGCATCGTCTCCACATCTATGGCGCGTCCGTATTCAGGATGTGTGTCCTGCGTGTTCACGCCTTTGAAGAAAATGCGCTTTCCGTTTATATATACAAGGTTACCATTCTTTGTGATGTTACGGAAACCGTATTTTGTGGAGAATACCATTTCCTCGCTGCCCGTTGCGTTTTTCTGCCGAACTATCACAGTGTAGAGGTATGGGCTTTCAGCACACCACGGTGTCAGACCGCTAAGTCCGCTCAGTGTAAGTGTCTTTGTTGCCGAGGTTCCCGACATACTGACGTTTTCGATTGCCGTCTTAACTGTTGAGCCGTTTGCGTCTAACAGTTCCACCTCTACCGTTTTCTCAGCTGTCCCTCCGTCACGGTTGTCTATGGTCAGCACAACGCTCATCGTTCCGTTTGTAGCTCCGGTGTTGAGCGATGATGTTATATAGTGGTCTCTAATGAATGTTTTAGGTGTTGCCACGAGATATACATCGCGGTGTATACCGCTGAGGTGCCACATGTCCTGTCCCTCAAGATACGATCCGTCGCACCAGCGGTATACGGCTACGGATATGTTATTCTCGCCGTTGCGTACAAAGCCAGTGAGATCAAACTCAGCATCGGTGTTGGAACCTTGCGAGTAGCCTATATAGCTACCGTTTACCCATACTGCCGCTGCACTGTATACTCCGTCGAAGTGGACGAACACGCGCTTGTCAGTCCAGCCCTCGGGCAGAGTGAACGTGCGGCGGTAGAAACCGACATGGTTGTTATCGTCTACACCGCAATTTGTCAGACCTGTATTGGCATTAGGGGCATTGCTGCTGAACGGATATCCAACGTTTGTATATACTGGTTTGCTGTAGTTTGCCATTTCCCACGACAGAGGCACGCGGATGTCATCCCATGATGACGTATTATATGTGTCGGCATAATATTGTCCGCTTATAAACGTATTGTTAGGTGTCGTTGTGTTGCTGCGCAGAAAATTGAACTTCCATGTTCCGTTGAGGCTAATATATTCAGCCTTCTCAGGTGTCATCCACGGTTTGTCGTAGTATGAGTCTGCTTTCATCTCGGCAGTAGTGGCATAAGGAACGAATGTAGCATGTGCCGTTTCCTTGTAGTCGCCCACTTTGTTCTCGTTTGATATCCAACTTACGCTGAACGAACCGTGGTTGCCCGACGGCGGATTAACCATGCCACTGCCATCGGTCTTTACAAATCCGAATGTGGTGGCGTTGTTTTCGTTTGTCACACGTGTCAGGGCTGTTCCAGAAGTTGTTGCGAGCCAGTATATTGTACCGCTGTATATTACACTAAGCTTATAAGTTCCGTCACCTGTGGCAGTGAGCTTGAACTCCTGATTTTGGTTGCTCTCTGTGCCGCTGTTATAGTCGTACTCGGTTGTCCACTGCAACGGACTTTTAGTATTGCCGCTATTGCATGCCATGTCGAATGCCAGCCCTGACAGTGCGCTCTTGAACAGATAAGGGTATGACGACGACTTGCTTGTTACTATTTCCCATTTCTGTCCCGTGGCGTTTGTAAGTTCCTGTGACTTGATTGTCTCGTTTATCTCTGTTCCTGTGACAGTAAGGGCATTTGACGTGTTGTCGGCAGGAACAATATAATATGTGCTGCCGACTTCGGGTGTAACAAACTTTGTTGTCTCTTCCGTGGATGTTCCCTGTGTTACAATGCTCACCTCGCGGTATGTTGCCCAACTGCGCGTTTCGCCCTGTGTGCTTCCTATAGTGATGCTGCTTAAAGAGGACAGAGCCGAGAGTGCAGTTGCATCGTAAGAGCTTTGGACTTCTCCGTTTATGGAAAGTCCTTTTGACGAAAGTTCCACAACAAGTTCTGTGCCGGTGAGCGTAATGTTGTTCTGAACGCTTTGTGCGCCGTTGCTGCACCAGTTCAGCTGCAGCTCCTTGCTTGATGCCGTATAGTAAAGGTGTATGTTATATTTTCCACTTACAGTCCAACTTCCTATATCGTTTCCTATCGACAGAATGTTCTCCCATGTTGTAATGTTCTTACATGTGCTTAGATCTATTTCCGCACGTATTGTATGTTTGCTGATGTCGAACGGTGATATCTCTTTTGAGAACGATGAGCCTGTGGGTGCGTAGGTGTCCCACAGTACTGTCTTCGTGCTTTCTGCCGCTGCCGTGCCCAATCCTAGTATGCACAGCAGTGCGGCAAACATAATGTTATATATCTTCTTCATGTTACTGTTTTTTATTTTATAACCACTTTCTTTCCATTTACAATGTATATGCCCCTGACAAGTCCCTTTATGCCAGCTTTATTGGTGCGTACGCGTTGTCCGGTTGTGTTGTATATGTCGCTGCTTATGGATATTTGTTCCGTTATACCGTCTATAGATGTCGTGCCGCTGTCAAGCGTCCACAGGCTTATTTTGGGCTTTTCGCCCGCATTTTCAATGAAGTATGCGCGGAAGCCTTTCATCTCCATGTCGCTCTGCAGGTGGTACACCTCGTTCTTTCTCAGCACGTATGCCCCCTGTGGTGCGGTTGTCTTGTGGAAGAAACCCTTGCATGTCACCATGTCCTGTGTTATGTCTGCCGGTTCGGATGTAAATGTTCCGATGCCGGTGAACTCGTAATATCCGCTGGAAAGGCGGTCTTTGGTCGGGCGTATGATGTAAGGCTTGCCTGCCTCTATGCCTATTACCGTTGTGAACATCAGCGTTGTCTCGTTGCATCCCGTAAACTCTGCTGCGTGCACGTCATCGCCGAAAGCTGTCCGCAGCTGTGTGCTGTTTATGTTGAACGGTACGCAGAACGAGTTCCAGCTGTTTAGTGTCATGGTTCGTTTTAATTGTACCGTAGATGCGTATTCCACCGACGGTACGGTATACTCTGTCGCGTTCTCGTCAAGAACAACAATGTTCTCGCTGTAGTCGCTTTCAGCCACGAATATCCACCTGCCGCCGTAGAATGTGTCGCCGGGCTGCCACGGTGTCTTCGTCACTTTATCTGTAATTTTGCTCCATGTAAGATACATAAAGGCGTTTGCCTCTCTCACACGGCACGATATGTAAAAGCCTTCTGCCTCCGTGCTTGCACTTTCAAAACGCCATTGGTCGTACTTGCCAGTGCTGTTTGTCATAACGTCGCCTATGAGCGGCGTTGAAAGTCTGCCGTTTTCCGTTGTCATATAATATGTGTCCGCCTCTTTGTCGGCAGTGTTCACCGTTATGGGTGTTCCGCCCTTGGAGAGTGTTGCCGTGCCGTTACCGTTGTCAGCAAGATACTGTTTCATTTCCACGTTATATATATAGTACGTCTTCCCGTCTGTGGGCGTACTTGCCTTGGGCTCGGCATATACCGAGGCAAGTGTGGACAAAAGTACCGATATAACGCATGCCAATCTTCTTCTCATAAAACTTAAAGTAACTTGGTTATTGTTGTTTCCTGTTAATATTCATCATCCCATATATTGATGTCTCCTGTTGTCTTGGCATCTATGTCGTCTGGGTTCTCTTTTTTAGATCCGTCAGGGATTTCCTCTTTCCCGTCAACATCTATGCCATATTTATCCGAGCCGGTCATCAATGACATGCCCATAAGTGTTATTACATGTGACTGCGGTCTTACATAGTTTTTCTTCTTCATAAGCAGTTATTTTTTTATATGTTTATTGATATGTCTGTATATGGCAGTATGTGTCATCGGCGTTACATGTGTATAAATGTAAAAGGTGGGCGGACACACTTTTCTTATGTCTTCGCCCACGCTTGTCTTTACTGTCAGCCGATGATGTCCTTACCATTCATCATCGCCCCAGATACCTCCTCCATTGCCTTTAGAACCAACCTCAACTCCATCGGGAAGATCTCCGTCGGTGACAGGACGTTGCCTCTCGTCGTCAGCCTCTTTTACTGAATAACTAAGAATACAGTTCTCAACAGCGACACGTACAGTTATTGTTTCAGGTGCTATATATTCTTTTTTCATGACTTTGTTCTGCTTTTATTTTACAATTACTTTCTTTCCGTTTACGATATAGATACCTTTCTCGAGACCTTCGGTTATGCCGTTGCTGCGTACGATGCGACCGTTTATATCGTAAACATTCTTCAAATGCTTGGTCGCAGGTTGCATCTCAAGTCCTTCAATGCTTGTAACAGTACCGCCGTTTTCCTGTATACCGTTGATTTCAAAAGCTATTTCTGTCCCGCCAGGTACGTTGCTCGTCTCAATCCATGTTCGGAAGCCCTTTACAGAATAAGCCTTTGTCTGTGTGTGATACCAGTCGCCGTTACTTGCCAGTATGAAAGAGCCGACAGGGATTATGTCGTTTGTCTGGTTTGTATATGTGCCTTTAAATACCAATGAACCTGTTTCCTCGTTTCCTGGTATGCCTTCTGATACAATAATGCCGTTATCCGTCTTGGCAAGACTACTGAACGTTACGCTGGGGATATAGTAGACTGGGTTTGCATCAGTAGGATTTAGAGTCTGATCTGGCAGGTTTGCAGGTAATGTTTCATTACCTTGCACGCGTTTGAATTTATATTCACCTGCTGTTTTCTTCTCTTTGTCGGAAGAGGGCTTTATTATATAGTGCTTGCCGGCTTCAATACCCTTGTTGGCAAGGTTTACGGATGCGAACTTTATAAGGTACTTGTCATTGACTTCAATGCCTTTAAGTTCAGATAGCTTGGTCGCTTCGCCAAAAGCAGATTGTATCTGTCGACTAGTCATGTTTATTGGAAGTATTATGGAGTTCCATTGTCCTGCTGTCAACTTGCGTTGCAGATACAGACCATGTGTTCCGTTTGTACATACTTGTTCCTTTAACTGGTTCATGTCTGTTTCAGCTTCATTTAAATAGAAGTATGGCTCTTTTTCCACACCAAGATAGTAAAGTGCGAAGTCATCAAAGCAAGCCCACACTTTCTCGCCTGTTTCATCTGTTCCAAGTTCAGCGGTTTCTTCTATGCCAAATTCTATTGTTTTTCCAGCACTGGCATAAACCATTACTCCTTTTGCATACTCGTTTTTCTGCAGTTTGACAGCTGCCTGTGCGTATGTGGCAGGTGTGTCTGTAGCATCGGTATATACAAGTGTGTTTTCGTCTGTTTCTCTGAACTGTGCCTTGTCTGTTTGGCCGTTTGTTGTTTTTGCATACAGCTTGGCTGTTTTTGTTGTAAAGCCTTTGCATGAAATTCTGTACCATCCGTCAACTGGAGCTGTAATTTTATTCATGTAAACCTTACCTGCACCATGTATGTTGGCTGTGTATAAACCGCCCAAATAACGGTTGATATGTTGATCGTCGGGAGTATCTTTGCCGCTGAGCTGCTTCAGTAATTCTGCATCTTCGTCCCAGAATTCAGAATAAGTGTTTGTTGTAAGGTTCCAGGGATAGCCACTTGTAAATGTATATCTGGCGTACTTACACTCGCTGTCATATCCTATGCCACCATAATATGTCACTTTCTTGGTTCCTGTTTTAGGAGCCGTTTCTTTGGAACTCTTATCATATGTAACAGTCTCACCTGTAGGCTTTACCCTTACATGTTTACCATTCGATGTTTTTTCTTTGTAGTCATTAAAAACCGTTCCGCCATCAACTATCCAAGTGTTATTAGGAACATATCCGCGTGCAAAGTTTGGGTCGGGGATAAGATACGTACCTTCAGCAGATGCTGCGCCAAGTTCAGTCCCGCTTGCCACTAGATTAAAGCGTTCTTCAAGCTCTTTTCTTGTGATAAGCATCCACTGGGCGTTTTCGTCTGTGTCTTCTATAGAACTTTCCAATTTAATAGCTTCGGTCAACGCACCGGCAACAATATACTTGTTTTCAGTAGTAATATTATACTTATATGTACTTCCTACTTTAGTAAAGGTAAAAGATGCCTTACCGTTATCGTTAAAAAGCTTTTCAGAGTCATTACCTTGTCCAAAGCCAAGATGTGTTTTGCCATTCTCGATATAATAGGTGTTTCCATTTCCAGATAATGTAAAGAACTGTCCGTTAGGCAAGAGGCAGAGCTGTGTGCCCCATATTCCACTGCCATTAATATACGCTCCTGTTCCTACATTATACAGAATAATCTCAGCACCGTTTGCAGGTGCACTACCGGTAAAATTCTGCGCATTGACACTCAATGCACCGCCCAGCCCCAAAAACATCAGGACTGCCATTAGTAACTTTCTCTTCATAATAAATATGTTCATATATTCTATTCAGTTTATCATGTACTCCACACCACAATAATGCTTATTCTGTTATTGGTTTATATGTCGTTCGCAAGGCGGAGTCAGAGTGTCCATGGATGCTGTCGGCACAGACCTCCCTTGCTACTGTTTTCATTGTTAAAAGACACCGCAGTCTCACGACTCCGGTGTCCGGAAAAATAGTATAATCAAGTAATTATTTCCAACAACCAGTCTTCGCAGACGGGATATAAGAAAGCTATTGTGCCAGTTCTGTGAAGCCCTCATACCGATGGCAATATTGGTATTCCGGGGGCGGAACGCCGTTATCGGCATGTTGGGGACCCATGCAGGCAGACACCTCTGTGCAAGAGGTGCGGGCGTGAACGTAAGGTGTTGTGTCCTAAAGGTTTAAATGTGTGGATTATGTGTTTTTGTGATGTGCGGTTAAATGTGCTTATGTGTAAAGACGCAGTATTTTTATTGTAAAATATTTGCAGGTTTAGCTTATTGTTAGTACATTTGCAGCGACATTTTATTTTTTGTGTTACAGTTCTTGCACAGAGGTTTTTCCGTTTATTTTATTAAGAATTTTTCTGTTTGCCTTCATTATAATACGGTCGTCGAGTTCCTTTATATATATTAAGGTGGTGTGTGGTGTGGCATGTCCCATGGCTTGTGATATCACGTTGAGCGGCACGTTGTTATGGTATGCCATGCTTGCCCACGTGTGGCGTGCCACGTATGATGTCAGCTTGCCTCGTATGCCAGCCTGTTCAGCCACGGCTTTCAGTGCGCGGTTATACCGGTTCAGCAGTTTTTCATAAGCCCGATGTGCCGTTCCGTGCATGCCGTTGTGCAAGGGGAAAACATACTCGCTGTCTTCACGGCTGTACTTTTTTATTATTTTTGTCATGCACGGCTCAATGCCAACCTTCACCTCTTGTCCCGTCTTCTGGCGCCGATAGGTTATCATCCCGTTGCTTATCTGTGATTTTTTCAGGGCGGCAATGTCTGTGAACGGCATCCCCATGGCGTAGAAACTGAACATGAAGATGTCTCGTGCCAGTGATATGAATGTGCCGTCGGCAGGCTTTATCTCTTCAATTCGTTTCATCTCGTCTTTGGTAAGTGCCCTCTTGCGCGTTTTCTCGTTGCCGGTGAACACATTCCTGAACGGATATTGCTGTCTTGTACGCTTTCTCTTCACGGCTGTGTTGTACATAAAACGCAGCGAACGCATGTAGCATGATATGGTGTTGGAGCATACGCCGCGGGCGGAAAGCCATGACGAGTATTTTTCGATCAGTGTGGGTGAAACCCGTTCAATGGCGATATCCTCTCCGCCAAGAAACGTTGCAAGTGACCGGCGTGCCGTTATATAGTTGCTGCATGTGCTCGGTTTGCGCTGTTTGCTCAGCCGTTCCGTCTCGCGGTCTATGAAGAGAAGAAATCCCTGCCGTGGCTTTATGCCGGTAAGACTGCCGCGCTTTTTCTTCTTGTTGAGCGAG
>ERZ840371.4658-NODE-4658-length-10169-cov-3.561103_pt1 | contig 10169 bp, 7 predicted proteins | sample MGYA00519937_ERZ840371 | MGnify/ENA primary metagenome ERZ840371 (study PRJEB31850, sample SAMEA3708873) | human gut metagenome | biome: human gut; feature: human-associated habitat; material: faeces | place: China | collected 2014 ... | reverse complement strand
GACCGCTCTGAACTGACCAAGGGATTTATTTCCCAGCTGGAACGCAACCAGAACTCTCCGTCCATCGGCACACTGCTTGACATCATACAATGTCTCGGCACAACTCCTGCCGAATTTTTTACGGACGAAGAACCGGAACAGATCGTATTTGAAAAAGATGATTATTTTGAAAAAATCAGCGAAGAATTTAAAGAGGTATTGGACAACACATCCAAAGAACTGTCGGCAGATGAATATAACGACGATAACTTTGAGTGCACCTGTCCACGTTGCGGGTTTAAATTTAACAGGTGATGAATATGTGGAAATGGAAACTACGTGATATAAACCGTGTACAGAAAAATGGATTGAATGTGTTCAGTTGTTTTTCCTGCGGCGGTGGGTCAACAATGGGATATAAATTAGCCGGATATACGGTGTTAGGCAACTGCGAAATTGACGAAAAAATAAATAAAATGTATGTTGCAAATCATCACCCAAAATACAACTATCGTATGGATATACGACAATTCAAAAAATATGCAAATATTCCTGATGAACTGTATCAGTTGGATATATTGGACGGTTCACCGCCTTGCAGTACATTCTCTATCGCAGGCGACAGAGAAAAGGCGTGGGGCAAAACAAAAGTGTTCCGAGAGGGTCAGTCGGCACAAACATTGGACGACCTGTTTTTTGAATTTATAGACGTGGCCGAAAGGTTGCAACCGAAAGTGATTGTTGCCGAAAACGTCAAGGGAATAGTACAGGGAAATGCAAAGGGATATGTAAACGAAATCATAAAACGATTATCGACAATCGGTTATGATACGCAGATTAGTAAGTTGCAGGAAGAATATAACCGCTATTACAGTCTGAAAGCGTCTTTAGGTGATGACTTGAAAGAGGGATTGATCAGCAAAGAAGAGTTCGATGATTTTCGGGAAAGTTACGGAAGAAAATGTGAAGAACTGGAGCAGATGATCGAGAATCAGAAAAAATTGGTAAAGCAAATGTTTGAGGGTGGAGTGTCTGCAACTGTTCAGTTGGAGGACTGGAAGAAATCACTGGAAATCAAAGAACTGGATCGCACATTGTTGGCACTGACCGTAGATAAAATCTATATTTATGAAAACAAACAGATCAAAATTCATATCCGTTATCAGGATATGATTGAGAAAATGAAAGTCATAAGACGGTTTTATGCGGAACACCGGACAGAGTGCAGGAAAGAGGTGGAATAAATGGCAAGGACAGCAAAAAGATATAAGAAAAACACAGAGAAGAAAGTTCTTGGGATTCCGGTATGTATGGCTGCAATTTATGTCAGATTATCCGTAGACAGTGATGAAAAAAAGTCAGAATCTATTGAAACACAGGTTACGCTGATAAAAGAGTTCATTCAGAAGCACAATGAAAATCCGAACAGAGAGTATGAAATTGCTGTATATAACATTTATTCTGATCTGGGAAAAACCGGAACAAATTTTGACAGACCGGGATTTGAACGGATGATGAATGATGTCAGGGAAGGTAAAATAAACTGTATTCTGGTAAAGGATTTCTCACGATTTGGAAGAAATTATATCGAAACTGGCAACTATCTGGAAAAGATTCTTCCTTTTATGAAAGTGCGGTTTATTTCTGTATGTGACAACTATGATTCATTTGCACCGGATGCCAAGAATCAGGAATTATCCATGAATATCAAGAATCTGGTGAATGATGCTTATGCGAAAGACATTTCCGCAAAAGAACGGGCAGCGAAACGTATTGCACAAAAAAACGGTGAGTATGTGGGATCTACAGCTCCATATGGATATTGTGTGGAAAAGATAAATGGAATTTATAAGTTGATGGTGGAACCGGAAGCTGCAAAGATTGTCCGCAGGATTTTTGAAGAATATGCTTCGGGAGATGGCATACAGGGCATTATTGACAGGCTGTTTGAGGATAGGGTACATCGGATTTCAGATTATAACCAATATCATCATGTGTACTGTCAGGACGGAGAGAACCTTCATCAGTGGGGAAATTCTTCGATACGTGCAGTGCTGAACCGGAATAATTATTATGGCGATCTGGTTCAGAGAAAATATGAATCCAGATTTCAAAGAGGTGAAAAATGGTGTGACATATTGGACGAGAGCCAGTGGATTATTACGCCAAATGCCCATGAGCCAATTATTAGCAGAGAATTGTTTGAAAAAGCACAGGTCAGGCTAAAAGCAGCACAACAGAAAGCAACAAAAACTACTGCAGGGTGGGAAGATGATGAAAGAGCATTTTACAATGTATTCTATTGTGGTGATTGTAAGCGGAAAATGTGTACACGTAGATACAGAGGCAATGTGTATTACTTTTGCAATGCTGCCTGGTATCGGGATGAAAGAAAATGTAGTCACAAATCTATTTCCGAGGAGAAGCTGCAGAAAATTGTCCGTTCGGAGCTGACCAGACAGTTTCAGTTATCTGGATTGCGGAAAAAGGATATGTCTGTTATAAGCAGTGCGGTATTTCTTTCCAAAATCAATGAGATTCAAACTGAGATCAGAAAACTGGATGCAGATATGGAAAGACGTTCAGAAAAACTGGCACAGGCATTTATGAAATATAAAGAGGGTGAACTTTCCAAAGAAGCCTATATAGAAATGAAAGATGACCGTAATAACTGGAAAGAGTTTTGTGAAGAGAGAAAGAAGTCTCTGGAGCAGACCATACGAAAGCTGGAAAAACAGCAGAAAGAAGAAGCCAGATTTTTACGAAGTCTGTTGGAACTGGATGGGACAACCAGAATCAATGCGGAACTTGCAGAGGGCTTGATTGAAAGTATGTATCTGTATGGTGATGGCAGACTGGAAATCAACTTCGGGTTTAAGGGGGCGGTAGAACATGAGTGATCAGAAACTGATTATTGGATATTACCGTCTTTCCATGGAAGATGATTCAGAGGGAGAAAGTAACAGCATTATCAATCAGAGAAAACTGGTAAAAGATTATATTTCCCATATTCCGGAGCTTGCTGCTATGCCATTTCAGGAGTTTTACGATGACGGATATTCTGGTTCCAGTATGGAGCGCCCGGCAATTAAGCAGGTTCTGGAACTTGCCAGAGAGAATAAAGTTCAGTGTATTGTGGTAAAAGATTTTTCCCGTTTTGCCAGAAACTATATTGAGATGGGAACTTATCTAGAGCAGATTTTTCCATTTCTTGGAGTACGCTTCATTTCTATCTCAGATCGATATGATTCTAAAGATTATAAAGGAAAGAATTCAGACATCGAAGTACAGTTTAAAGGACTGATCGCAGACTTTTATGTGAAAGACCAGTCTGTAAAGGTAAAGGCAGCAGTCAGCACCCGACGAGGAAAAGGTGAATATTGCTGTGGCTCTGCACCTTATGGGTATCGAATCAATCCTGAAAATAAGAGAGAACTGGTGATTGTAGAGGACGAAGCAGAAGTGATCCGCAGAGTATTTGAACTGACCAATCAGCGATATTCCAAGATGGAGATTTGTAAGTTATTCAATGAAGAGGGTGTATTGACTCCCTTGCAGTCTATGAGCAGACGACAGAAATCAGGCAGTAAGAAAGCTTCATCAAGAGGATTGCAGTGGACGAGTGATATGATACGGAAGATTGTAGATGATAAGACTTATATAGGCTGTATGGTCTATGGAAAGACAAAGATTCCAGATCCCGGAACTGGGAAAGAAGTACCGGTACCGAGAAATCAGTGGAAAGTGATGGAAAATCATCACGAGCCGATTGTATCAAAAGAAGTTTTTGAAAAAGCACAGTCCCTTCAGATCAGATACACCAAGAAAAGCAAATTTGACAGGGAAACAACACTATTAGGTGGCTATGTAAAATGCGGGAATTGTTGCAGAAGCCTGACTTCAAGCAGTCCGATTCATAGTCATATTCTTTATAGCTGTGCTTACAGTAAAGGAAAAGAAGATACAGGATGTTTTGCCGGGAAAGCGGATAACAAAATGCTGGAGCATATCGTGCTGGCAGAAATAAAGGCTTACTTACGTCAGAATATCAGCCAAGAACAGATGCAGCAATCCATGAGAAAACAGCATGAGGAAAGTATAGAAGCCTATAAGACGGAAAGTGCAGATTGTGAAAAGTGTCAAGAACAAATAAAAATCCAGAACCGCCAGAACTATGAGAAGTATCACGAGGGACAGATGAACCAGAATCAGTTTATGGAAGCCAAGAAGCAGTTGGAAGAAGAAAGAGAACGACTGCAGAAACGTGTACAGGAACTGGATGAGTTGATAAACGACGAGAAAGAAATCCTGATGAAAAAGAATGTTCCGGTGGAGCAAATGTTGAAGTATTTAGGCTATGAGAATCTGACACGAGAGATGCTGGAAGAATATGTGCAGGGAATATATGTGTATGATGACGGGAGAGTGGAGGTGGAGTATAAATAGCAACAAATTAGCATATAATAACAATAAAATTGTTGATAAAAAGCAATAATGATGTATAATTATATAAAGAAATGGAAAGGAGATGCAAAAAAAATGTTGTTAAACTTTAAAATGGAAAACTTTAGGTCATTTAAAGATGAGACTTTTTTTACAATGCTTTCAAGTAAACAGAAAACGCATAATGATTATGTGATAGATAAAAGTGTAAATGGTAATAAGTTAAGAGTATTACCAATGACTGTCATTTATGGAGCAAATGCATGTGGAAAATCCAACATTGTGTTGGCAATGGATATATTAAAAAAAATGGTTATGAAAGGAACCTTAAATTGCAAAGAGCTGGAATCTTATAAAAGTATGTTATCTTTTATTAGAGATACAAGTTGGTATGATCCGGTTTCTTTAGAAATTACATTTTCCACTCAAAATAATATTTATAGATACGGAATTAAGTTTACGGATATTGATGTATATAAAATTGAAGAAGAGGTTCTTTATGTTAATGATGACTTGTTCTTTTCACGAGATGATGAAAATCAAATTTATGTGGATGTAAAGAAATTAGTAAAAAAAGGTTATATTAATAAGGATGATGCGGATTTTTCTGAACGCTTGATTCACAAATTGAACCAGACATTGGATAAACAAAAGTTAGTTGTAGCAGGTGCAATTAGCAATTTGTTTGATAAAAAATATTTTGAGGATTTTAATTTATGGTTTGAAAAATTTAATGTTATTATGAATGCAAATGACATGAATTTTAGACAAAAAGACTTAAAGACGATATTTAATAAAAAACCAGATAAAGATATTCGTAGAAATATTTTCGAAAGTGCCTCAGTTAAAGAAGTTATGAATATAGCTGAGTTTGGAAATCAAAAAATTGGATTTATGGCAGAAACAGATAATGATGAATTATCTATGTGTTCAATGTATCAAGTACCATTAAGAAAAGATGAGCAACCACAAAAAAAATATGCAATATCCATGATTGTAGATTCAGAGCTGATGGAATCGAGAGGAACTATCCATTTGATTAGATTGTTACAACCGTTTATAGATGTTTTAGATAATGGCGGGGTCATTGTTTTGGATGAAATGGATGCTTCATTGCATTTTGAAATTGTTGTATCGCTGATAAGAATTTTTAACAATAAAGATATCAATAAAAATAATGCTCAGTTAATTTTCAATACGCATAATCCAATATATTTAGACGGTGAATTGCTTAGACATGATCAAATTGTAATGGTTGAAAAGCGAAGGAATGATATGGTGAGCGAGATATATTCTTTAGCAGATTACAAATTACGTCCAGAAGAAAGAATATTAAAAAATTATTTGAATGGAAAATATGGAGCATTGCCACATATGGATTTGGAAATTGCATTTAAGCACATATTGGAAAGAGAGGCGAATAATCTTGAATCGTCCAAAGAACAATAAAATACGAAGACCACAATTCCTCTGCATTGTAGGATGTGAGGGAAAAAACCAGGAAAGAATATATTTTGATAAAGTAGCAGAATTAGTGAATTGCGTTGAAGAAAGAACGCATGATTTAGTATTTGATTATGCGGAACCATATGGCGGAAATCCTAAGTGTGTGGTAGAACGAACTATTCAGAAATCTATTGGTAAGGAAAACAAAGTATCTGTTTTTGATTATGACGGAAAAAAGGATAAGTATGAAGAAGCAATAGATTTGGCAATAGAAAATAAGATTGAATTAGGATATACAAATTATTGTTTTGATTTATGGCTGATTCTTCATAAAGAAGACTATTTTGATATAGTACAAAATCAGGATGCATATGCTGATAAATTACGACAAGTTTTTGGGTTAGCAGCAGATGCAAACATAAAAAAAGAAAAAAGGGTAACGGAAATAGTCAATCAAATCGGATTATCTGATATAAAGAATGCAATTCAAAGGGGTAAAAAAATATCAGAGGATAATCAGGGTAAAGAGGCAAATAAAACGCCAAAAGAAAACAGATATTATGATAATCCAGATACGCAAATGCATGTGTTGCTACAATTTTTATTTGCGAAAGTAGGAATAAATATTGACGCATTAGGATAGAAAAGATGTAGCAATGACGTTACATCCTCCCCACCTACTTTGTGACAATTATATAACGTCCTCTATACAGAAATATGCGGTTTTAAGCCATTTTGGTGGCAAAAGAGCCGCATATTTTTTGTAGCAATGACTTGACATCCTCGGGGGCACTTTGTTTGGAGAATAGTTTTCCAAAATGAAAATGTTGTAGGTATGAGGAAAACATGTTATGGTATGTATACAATGCGTAAAGAGGAGCAGAAAAAATGAAGTACGAACATATCACAGAGGGCCGTTTCATAGATCGTCCTAATCGGTTTATTGCACATGTGGAGATCAATGGGCAGGTGGAAACGGTTCATGTAAAGAATACAGGCAGGTGCAGGGAGCTTCTGGTCCCGGGTACACAGGTTTTTCTGGAAAAGAGTAGCAATCCGGCGAGAAAGACAGCCTATGATCTAATCTGCGTAAATAAAAAGGGCAGGGGCCTGATTAATATGGATTCTCAGATTCCCAATAAAGCAGCACTGGAGTGGGTAAAGGCAGGACATCTTTTTCCGGAAAAAGTTCAGGTAACGCCGGAGAAGACCTATGGAAATTCCAGATTTGATCTTTATGTCTGTTCAGAGAAACGCAAGGCTTTTATAGAAGTAAAAGGTGTCACTCTGGAGTCGGATAATATAGCACGCTTCCCCGATGCACCGACAGAAAGAGGTGTGAAACATCTGAAGGAGCTGATCCATTGTATGCAGGAAGGATACGAAGCTTATCTGCTTCTGGTGATCCAGATGAAGGGAGTTGACAGGTTTGAGCCCAACTGGGAGACTCATCGGGAATTTGGAGAAACCCTGCAGGAGGCAAAAAAGGCAGGAGTGCATATTTTGGCCTATGACTGCCTGGTAGAACCTGACAGAATGGAAATTCAGGATCCGGTACCTGTATGCCTTGCTTCTGACTGGAAATAAAAAAGTATTCCCGCAATCAGCAGGTCCTATTCAAAATTCCATTGCCGCAGGCAATCTGGAATGAATTTTGGCTACGTTACTGTGAACAGTAACGTGTGTTTTATATTTCAGAGCAGTAAATAATTGTAGACATGAAAGTATATGAAATGTATAATCTGTATCAGAAGTTTTGTTGATAGATTTATAGGAAGATCAGTCAAAAAACTGAGATGATTATGAAAAAAGTTCCTGTAAAAGTTTTTTACGTGGGACTTTTTTTGCACCGTTTTGATGTTTACCCGAATTGGATAAGCCCTCTGTTTTAATTGGGAAAACAAGGTCACTGACACGCAGGTTATGAAACAGTAATAAATGGAAAGGAACTGGATATGAGAAAAAATCGAAAGAATGACTCCCATACCCGCAGAAAAAGAATTTGTATTGCAGCACTTCTTCTGGCAGGCAGCCTTATACCGGGAGGATGTGGAATAAAGAAAGAGAAAACATCGGACAGTGAATTGCCGGAGATTGTTATCGGAATAGATTATTTTGAACCTTACAGCTATCAGACGAGTGATGGCGAGTATAAAGGTATTGATGTGGAACTTGCAGAGGAAGCCTTTCAGAGGCTGGGTTATCAGCCTGAATTTGAGAAGGTTGTCTGGGAAGATAAAGAGAAACTTTTGTCAGATGGAACAATAGACTGTCTGTGGAGCTGCTATTCCATGAATGAAAGAGAAAACAAATATCAGTGGGCAGGACCGTATATGTACAGTCGTCAGATGGTGGTTGTAAGAGCCGAGAGTGAAATCCGGACACTTCAGGATCTGAAAGGGAAGAGGATTGCAGTTCAGGCGACTACAAAAGCAGAAGATCTCTTTCTTCATAATATAAAATCAGATCTTCCGCATGCAGAACAGGTGAACTGTTTTTCTTCGTCGAATGAGCTTTATGCTGCACTTAGAAAAAATTATGCAGATGCGATTGCGGGACATGAGGCAATGCTTGGCAGTCTGATACAGGATGGCAAGGGCGTTTACCGTATGCTGGAGGAAAGTCCTTATAAATCAGAACTTGGAATTGCTTTCAAAAAAGGAACTCACGAAGAATTGGCAGAAAAGCTTACAGAAACGCTTACAGAGATGCAAAGCGAAGGGATTACAGAAAAAATAGTTACAAAATACGGATTGGATGCGGACGAAACTCTGCCGGGAGGAGAAAGTAAATGAGCAGACAGATAAGAAGGCAGATACCGCAGAAACAGAAGAAAAAGAGGGTCGACAGAAATGCGTGTTTGCTTGTGTTTATTCTGATTTTTTCCGGAATACTGACTTTTCTTCTGCTGACAGCGAGAGATAATAGCAAGCTGAACAGTACTCTGGATGAGACCTTTGATTTTGTAAAAAACCGAATTGAAAGTTATGAGATTTATAACACCAATGATCAGGTGAAAAGCCTGGTACGTCTTTTGGACAAAACAACAGAATTAAGCAGAGTCATAGAACAGGAAGGAAATCTCAGTACAGAAATGCTAGACGAATATGCCAGGGAACAGCGCCTGACAGGAATCCTTGTACTGGATCAGAATCTGAAGGTGACAGAACAGAGTGCAAAAGATGGAGATACTATGTCGCTGTGGCAGAAGCTGATCAAAAGTGATTATGTACGTGATATTGCAGAGCATCCGGAAAAGACTTATACCACTCGTCTGAGAAATAAAGGAAAGATCTATGATTTTGCGGCAGTGGCAAGACAGGATGCAGCAGGTATCCTGATCACATATGCGCAGAAGGAGGAAGTAAATGAGCTTAACGGAGATCTGACGATGGCATCGTTATTTTCTGACTTTCCTTTTGAGATGAATGGAAGTGTTGTGATCTGTGATGATGATAAGGTTGTCAGTACAAACAGACAGGAGCTGACTGCCCGCTCTATAGAAGAAGCAAAAAGTCAGTATAAAAATAAATTTGAGGTAGATGAGAATGGAATTGTCCATCTTCGTTCAGAGACAGGAAACTGGTTCGGACGTCGGGAGAAGATCAAAGACTACGATGCATATATCTTTTTCCCGGAAAGTCAGGTGTACATCACACGAAATATTATATGTGTGATTTATGTGCTGCTTGCACTGCTCCTTTTCTTACTTTATCGGGTGAACAGGAGCAGAACAGAAAAGAGAAGTATCCTTCAGGACCAGAAAAGACTTCGGGTGATCAATGCACTGGGGCATGCATATGCCTCTATTTCTCTTGTGAATCTAAAAACAGAGGAAATCGAAATCCTGAAATCTTCAGGAAATATGAAGCCAGATCAGAAAGGGGATATGCTTTTCAAAGCGCATCAGGAAGAACTTATAAGGCAGGTGATTGCAGAGCCATTTCAGAAGGCATACTGGGAATTTGTCGATATAAGTACGGTGGCAAAACGTCTGGAAGAACGTGAAACGCTGAGTTTTACAGCTCGGACAGTGGATGAAAGATGGATGACAATGATCATTGTGCCACAGGGATATGATAAAGATGGGAAATTGTGTACAGTTCTGGTTGCAATCCGTGATGCGACAGAAGAAAAAGAACGTGAGATTGCGCAGGATAGGAATCTGAGAAATGCACTTGCGGCTGCAGAACATGCGAACAGGGCGAAGACTGTGTTTCTGAATAATATGTCTCATGATATCAGGACACCGATCAATGGTATTATTGGCATGCTTACAATTCTTGAAAAAAGCGGAAATG
>ERZ840371.4657-NODE-4657-length-10171-cov-2.316429_pt1 | contig 10171 bp, 5 predicted proteins | sample MGYA00519937_ERZ840371 | MGnify/ENA primary metagenome ERZ840371 (study PRJEB31850, sample SAMEA3708873) | human gut metagenome | biome: human gut; feature: human-associated habitat; material: faeces | place: China | collected 2014 ... | reverse complement strand
AGCATCATCGCCAAAAGTGTAAGCCGCTTCGCGCTCCATGCGCCGTGTACGTTCACTGCACTTGTCTCTGAACTCATTATATATACCTCCTCAGTGATAAAATTCTAAGCCGTGTAATGCATTTTCCTATGAATCACACACAGAGAATCTTTGCTAGAAAAGAGTATATCGGAATTTCAGATGATTGTCAACCTTGTTTTTATAAATGGTTTACATATGCATCCATAGCTCCTCTGCACCCACTTTATCATCGGCATCCCTATTTTTCTGTAATCGAAAGAATTTCCTTTCCCTCTTGCTTCGTTCTCAGATACACCGCGTTTCTTCCCTCCTGCCCCGAATCCGACAAATATACCTCCTCATCAGGACGAAGTGGGGCAAGAAAACGTACTTCCAGAGCGGTCTGTCCCTTCATCCAGCCCTTCTTCCACAGACGAAGCAGGCAGGCATTCATAACAAGAAACCCCGGCAGAACTGCCGCTTCTCCCTGATGGATCGGATTGGTATCTGCCGCCTCCCGGAGATATTCTTCCATCTGGCTGCGGCTAAATGCCAGCGTATCATCATCCTCACTTCCCAGTTCCGTAATTGCTTTCATGAGCGGCATTTTCTCTTTTTCCGGGACAAGGACGCTCTGGCGCGGTTTTACCAGCAGCACTTCCATCTCCTCATTTTCCCGTTCCTTTTCCTCCTCCGCTACCGCTATGCGGACCCGGATTGCCGAGCGACCTTTTTTGATGATTTCTGGAGTTAATTTGGTATGGCAAAACTCATTCTCCCCCTGTTTGGGCTGCCAGTCCAGATGAAGTGTAGTTGTGCCTATCATCCATCCCTCGTATCCTTCCAATGTGGAGAGAGCGCGCTCAAAGCAAAGAAGCTTCTTTTTCAATCTATCATTCACGGTATTTTCGACCTCTTCGTTATAAATTGTAAATCTGACTCGCATGCACTTTTCTCTGCTCATTATACTAGATCTGTTCCAGAATCACAATATCCGAATCTCCCGCGTCTCCCCCCTGATCCACCGGAATAAATCGGTCTTTTAAGCCCGGCGTCAGCCAGATCGTGCCGCTCTCGTCAACTAGGACTGCCTCATAGTCCTGATGCGCCGCCCAATGTGCCGCTGCCTTTTCCCGTCCCATGACAAACAGGGCGGTCGAAAGCCCATCGCAGCGCAGCCCGCACGGTCCGATGATTGTCACAGAAATCAGCCCGCTATGCGCCGGCGCCCCAGTGGACGGATCCATGATATGCCAGTAAATTGTTCCGTCATCATCCGTGAAATAGCGCTCATAGCCGCCGGAGGTAATGACCGCCTCATCCTGCACCCTGACTCCGCCCAGATAGCCGTCGCTCTCTGGATCCTTGATGCCGACATACCATTTCTCGCCATCCGGTTTTGTTCCGATCGTCTGGATATTGCCTCCAAGACTGAACAGTGCGCTCGTCACGCCATCCTCCTTCATAGTCTTTACCACCTCATCTCCGGTAAATCCCTTTCCGACACCGCCTAGATCCACCATCATTCCTGGCTCGATCGATGCCGTATCTGCTTCTAAACCGACCAGACGATAATCGACCGATTTAAGCAGGCTTTCCCGCTCGCTCTCACTGGGGACCCGGTAATTTCCCGTTGTAAATCCCCAGCTTTGCACAACCGGGTAAATTGAAATATCGAGTGCACCATCTGTTTCGACTCCCAGTGCCAGCGCCTCCTGCATCAGATAACGCGTATCCGCTGAAAGTTCCGCCGTTTTCTCCTGGTTCAGATGAAAAATATCGCTGTTTTCCTGTGTTGTCGAAAGCTCCCCTTCCAGCTCTTCCCCCCGCCGTTTCACTTTTTCCTGCAAATTTGCACTTCCGCCGTAGGCGTCAAACTGCATCACAGTATCCATCGCAAACACTGTCCAATTCTGCCCTTCTCCCGGATTCTGGTTCGAATTTGAGGGATTTTTCTCTAAATTTTCGTTTTTTTCTACTGCTGCCACATTTTCTGCCGTCTCTTCCATAGACGCAGATAAACGAGGACGGTCATTCTGGACCGTCCCCGTTTGATCCGGCTGCGATGAAGCACCGCAGCCACACAGCAGCAGAGTTAATAAAATCCACCACTTCTGTTTCAATTTTTACTCCTTTAAATACAACTACTCTTCTTCAGAAACAGACTCTTCTTTCTCAGAAGTATCGCCTTTACCTCCGTCGGATTCTTCCTTATCAGAAATATCATCTTTTACGTTACCGGTCTCATCCTTCTTGGAATCATTGTCCTTAGATTCATCCGTTTCATTCTTCTTGGAATCGTCACCAGTTTCGCCGGATTCATCTTTCGAATCATCCTTGTCAGCATCGCCTTTATCTGAAGTTTCGTCTTTCTTCTCATCCGAAGTATCCTTGGACTCGTCCGAATCCTCTTTCTTGTCCTCGTCTACTTCCGGTGCCTTGTTCGCATCGTCTGTCTCGTTCTTCTTATCGCCATCCGGTACATCTGCCTTGTTTTCGTCATTCGTCTTCGGCTCTTCCGGTGTTTGCTCCGGTGTGGCGACGATCTCATCTGGGAGAACTTCGTCGGCGAGAAGCACTTGGGATTTCTTGATTAATTTCCAGCTTTTATCAAGTTTGCACTCAATCGTTTCGTTATTCCCAGTATAGATAAGAATTTCATTCTCCTCTTCTTCACTCAGTCCGGACGCTGAAACCTTTAAACAATCGTAATTATCATTGCTCTGAGATGTATCCGTTGCATGCGGTGCAAACTCACCACTTCCAAGGGACGCAGAACTGAATGCCTTGCTATACGGTTTTCCATTTACCTCAACCGAATTAATCTTCTTTAAGAAGGTTTTTAGCTCTTCTCCCTCAACTCCATTGAAGCGAATCAGTAAATACTTATTTCCCCAATTACTCTCTGTTACAACACTGGAAACCTTAATTTCTGTATCCGCTTTCTGGCTCTCAACTGTAACCATGATCGACTGATTATCGTAACCTTTCGCTTCGATCACAACCTCATTCAGACCACTATCCAGTGCGCTTGTCTGAATTGTCAATGTTGTACCATTTACTGCAAATCCAAGCGCAACATCTTCCTCCTCATCATTGCCAGTTACTTTTACAGACTTAATTGCTTTCAGATACTCCTCATCACCAGTCAGAACCAGCGGTTTTCCCTCATCAACCGTAGTGCTGCCTGTCAGTTCCGGTGCTGGAAGCAGTTTCTCTTCGTCACCCGCTAACTTCATATCCTTTGTAACTGTAAAGGTAAGCTCTTTGTATCCTTCTGCCTGGATCGTTACATCGGTGCTTTCTTCGGTGCTGAAACCGTCTAAAGTGAAATCGATGCAATCAAAATCCTGTACATTGTTATATGGATCATCTGCATCTGTCATCTTCCATGTAGGGTTATACGAACTAAGGCTGTAAGCTTTTGTATACTCTTTATTTCCAACCTTCACGGATGTAATCTTAGCTAGGTAATCTTTTACACTCGTTCCCTTTGAAGCCTTAAAAGAAGCACGTCCAAAATCTGGATCAAATGACCAGCTGGCTTTATGTTTGCTGAACTCCACTACTTCTGGAGCTGCCATCTCTTCCTGAATTTCTTCCTCTTCCTTCTCAACCACAAATTCACATCTCAGCGCCTCTGTGTAGTAATTCGAACGAAGAGTCAGCTTATAGCTTCCCGGCTGAACCTGATGGAGAATCAGCTTCTTGCCATCCCCGGATACTTCATAGTAAACATCGTTGCTGCTGGACACGCCCTTCGTGTAGATATTTCTCTCAACAGCATCCTCCTCATCGGAAAGCAGAGTAACAGATTTCAGGTTCTTCAAGAAATCTCCCTCGCTGCCCTCAACGGTAAATTCAGCATCTGCAAAGTAGTATGTTTTCTTTCCATCTACTGTCTTCTTTGCTGAAAATGCATTTTTAGCATCCGCATAATCAACCTTCAGCGCCAGATCACTCTCCAGCACCTTATTATATGTAAATGCAATACTCTGGCTCTTATATCCCGTTGCATCAACGGTCAGCTTGTACTCCTCACCAGCCTTGAATACATCCGCATTAATGGTAATGGTGCCAGCTTCTTTGTCGATGGAATATTTATCCTTGCTGAGTGCCTGCCAGTTTCCATTGACAACGATACCCTGAACTGCCTCGATATACTTTGTATCCTCTGTCTTCAGGACTACCGGATCGCCCTCTTTGTTCTGTACAACTGTAATCGCCGGTGCATCCTGACGGGAGAAGTTTCCATTGTACTGGATATCGCCGAGCAGACCATCTTCAAGAACCTCTTTTGCCGTTGCCGGATGGTTCGGATCCAGTACTCCGTTTTCACGGTAATCTGCAAATGGGAGCATTCTGTTCTCTTCGTATTTCTGATTCTCGCTCTTATTTACGTAGTCTGTCCATCTGAAGAAATCATCATCTCCAGTATCAAAGACTGCATCTGGAATCGCATTGTACCACCACTCCATCACTGCCTTGGACGCATCATTTTCCATCTTGGTCTGTTCAAGGAGATGTGCATTTACAAGCAGATCTGAATCAAAAATCAGGTTTGCAGAGATTGCAGAGCTTCCTGAGCTGCTGCCGCTGGAGCTTCCACTTCCGCTGGAACCAGTCGATGCGGTGCTGATACCGTCGAATCCGTATGCCGCCATTTTCTGGCCATTGGTCTGTTCCTTCTCTTTTACCGGCTCTGCGCCCGTTGTCACCTTGAAGCTCTTGGAGAATGACCGGAAACCATTTGCATATACAGTGATCTTGTAATTGCCCTTGTATGGCAGATGGTCTGTATTATCATTGTACAGAACAAATAAATCCTGGCTGTAGAGATACCAGTCATCGATCATCTTAAGGTCGCTTACTGTTCCGTTCGGAGCTTCCAGTGTCACACGCTCGATCGGTGTCTCAATTGCGTATACCAGATCGCTGACTGCAAAATGGAGATTCTTACCGGACTGCGGTGTTTCCTTAAGCTCCAGCGTCGGTACTGTCTCATTGACGACATGAATCGGGACGAGCGCGGAACCGCCTGCCGACGATACAACCCGCACATAATAACGTCCATTATTAAAGAAATTGCTCTGTCCTGTCTGGATAGTCAGCTGTCCAACGCGTCCCTGTCCGTGCGCCACATTCTTTTCACTGTCAAATACGAGACTCGAATTGATTGTGTTCTTCTGCTCATTGTATTCAACCAGTTCCAGTTTGCGGATGCCGTCAAACCACTCTTTTTCCTCATTTGTATTATAGTTAAACAGAATGGTAACAGCTGCTTTTCCATTTTTTGGAAGAACTGCATCCGGTGAGTAGCTCGGATGAGTCTGTTTTTCCTCATTCAAGTTATAAGTAGTTTTTTTCGGAGAAATGCGGGGATTTCCGTCTTCATCGTAATTGGTCAGATAATAGTCCCAGTAAGCAACCGGCTCATGCGTCAGAATCTTCTCAGGCAGATAGCCGTCGTTTTCCTCATATACAGCATCTTCCTGGCTCTCATTGCTCAGAACCACCGTCTCTTCCTTTGCCGCATCTTCTTTGCTGCTGACGGTTACTTTGCCCGGTGTGCCAAGAAGCGCCAGTTTTGCCATACGTCCGTCATCTGTGATCGGAGTTAAAAGATTGGTTACATCTTTTCCATCGACCTTAACGACCGTATTGCCTGCATTGTATCCCTCATCAAATGCGATCGGAAGCCACCAGCCCAGGGAATTTACTTCGGTAAGCTTTGTCTTCGTCTCATCTACCAGCGAAACCATCTGCGGCTTGTCTGGATTTTCAGTGTTTCCGTTATCTCCGGCATTTCCGCCATTCTGATTTCCGTCATTCCCGGAATTACCGTTATTTCCAGAATTACTGTTATTTCCGGAATTACTGTTATTTCCAGAATTACTGTTGCTTCCAGAGCCCCCCGAATGGCTGCCGCCGGAACTGCCGGAATTCCCCGAACCGCCTCCTGATACGCTGCTTCCGTTGCCGTCTGCTGCCGGGCTGCTCGCGTAACCTCTATCCGCACGGGTCTGGACCTCTCCATTTTCATTGACCCACTGTCCATCCGCATTGACGCTGTAGCCGTCCGGCGTCCGACCTTCGGTGTGCATCTGACCATAGTTTTCTGCACTCAAGTTATCAAAATAATAGCATTTTCCATCAATCCACTGCCATCCGGTCACGGTCATACCTTCCGTTCCGTCGGATGCAGTGCTGAAGAAATACCATTTTCCTGCATTGTCCTTCCACCAGCCGCGGCGCATCTGTCCTTCCACGCCATCGGCAGTTGTGTTCATATAGTACCGGCGTCCATCGACGGTGATCCATCCAGTCATCATCCGTCCGGTCTGCGGATCCAGATAATACCAGCCATTCTCGGTCTTAACCCATCCAGTCTTGAGCGTTCCGTCCGTTCCCTGATATTTCCAGTCCTGTCCTTCCTGAATCCAGGCGCCGGTCTGTACTCCGGACTCCGATGCCGGTCCGGTTGAAGCATAAGCAGTACCTGCCTGCGCCGCCGCTAACACGGTCACCGCTGCCAGAATTGCCTGCCGGGATCTTCCCTTACCTTTCATACATATTCCTCCATATAATCTTTTGTAATATCTTACTCTCCGCACCGGATTAGTCATCCCTAACCCAGACAGCCGAGGAGGTTAGTATAAACTAATCTAATAAAATCTGTCAATTATTTAAATCTATTTAAAAATGAGAATTTTTATCTATTTTTTAATTGAATTTTATTCTCAATAAAGCATTGCTTTTTTAGTTGCTAAAACTAACATGCAAATTTCTTTTTCCATTCAGCACATGTTAAGTCTCATTTTGCAGCGATTTTTCCTCCTTTTTCCCTGATATTGCCTCGCTTGCCATGAATTTTAAAAAAACATATTTTGAGAATTTTTTTCTGTTTGCTTCATTTCGTATATTTTTATCCTTTTCGCACATACTCCATCTGTAAACATTTTGTCCCATTCCAGTCCCTTCGCGGTCACTGATATTGGCTTCTCTGATAGGAGATTTACACGATGCAGATTTCTTCATCCATTGAAAATAACCGGACTTTTTTTCAAAAAAAGCTCCGACCGGACATCAGTTTTGATGTCGTAGATCGGAACCTGATGATCGGCGGGCGCGATGCCTGCCTCTACTGTATTGATGGTTTTACCAAGGACGATACGCTTTTAAAAGTGCTGCAGGCGATGAGCAGCATTGAAACCGCCCAGATGCCTGACAATGCAAACGATTTTGCCGCCCTCTACCTCGCCTACGGCGAAATCGGGCTGGAAACGGATTCGGACGCGCTGATTATCCAGCTTCTCTCCGGTGTTCCTTTTCTTCTGATCGACGGGTATGCACAGGCACTCACAATAGACTGCCGCACCTATCCCGCCCGCGGAGTCAGCGAACCTGAAAAGGATAAGGTATTGCGCGGCTCGCGCGATGGTTTTGTCGAAACGCTTGTGTTCAATACGGCTCTGATCCGGCGGCGCATCCGCGATCCGAAGCTGCGGATGGAAATCATGAATATTGGGGAAAGTTCGCACACCGATATCGCCATCTGCTCCATGGAAAACCGGGTGGACACCGAACTTTTAAACCGCATCCGCACCCGGATTCAAAAAGTGCATGTCGATGCCCTCTCGATGAACCAGGAAAGCCTTGCCGAATGTATTTATCCGCACAAATGGTTCAATCCGTTCCCAAAATTTCGTTTTTCAGAGCGTCCGGATACCTCCGCTGCCTCGATTCTGGAAGGAAATATCATCATTCTGGTGGACAATTCGCCATCCGCAATGATTCTGCCATCCTCTGTTTTCGATATCATCGAGGAAGCCGACGACTACTATTTTCCACCGCTGACCGGCACCTATCTGCGCCTGTCGCGGACGGTCATCTTTTTCCTGACCTTATTTCTGACACCGCTGTGGCTGCTTTTTATGCAGAATCCCGGCTGGATCCCGGAATGGCTCGCTTTTATCCGTGTCACCGACGAGATCCATGTAGCGCTGATCTATCAGCTTCTGATCCTGGAATTTGCCATCGATGGTCTGCGGCTCGCGGCAGTCAACACCCCCAGCATGCTGACGACACCGCTCAGTGTCATCGCCGGTATCGTGCTTGGAGAATACTCGGTCAAATCCGGCTGGTTCAACAGCGAGACGATGCTCTATATGGCGTTCGTCACGATCGCCAACTACTCGATGACGAGCTTCGAACTCGGCTACGCACTCAAATTCATGCGCGTCCTGCTCCTGATTCTGACCTTTTTCCTCAATCTCTGGGGCTTCATCGCCGGAACACTCATTGCCGTCGGCTGCCTTGTCTTTAACCGGACAATCGCCGGAAAAAGTTATATTTACCCGCTAATTCCATTTCACTGGAGTGAATTAAAAAAACGGCTGCTCCGGAACCGGCTGCCGCATGAGGAGAAAAACGGATAAGAATGTCGCATAAAATGTCCGCATACCCACAACTGCCCGGATGGTTCCGGGTACTGGCTGTGGTTTATGCGGACATTTTAACTTCTATATCTATCTTCTATTTTTCTTTCTTATACACTACCTCTTTCAGCACCTCCAGCGCCTCCTCATACCGCTCTGCCCCCATCGAGGCACAGGACAACAGGAGCTTCGGATATCCCTCTTGAAAATGATGCTCCTGTTTTTCCAAAAGACTCCCGACCGACTCCACCGGGCGGACGGCGACGCCTGCCTGTGCCGCACGCCCGGCAATTTCCGCCGATGTAAGCGGGCTGTCAAGCTCCATGAGAACCAGAAAACCGGCATCGCCCAGATGCGTTCGCGCTTTTTCTCCAAAAATGCGCCGCACCGCATCACACAGACACTTTGCCTTTGCCGCGTACAATTTCTTGGACTTTCGGATCTGGCTTTCCAGATGTCCGTCCCGTATAAACTGGCATAGGGCAATCTGCTCTGCCTTGGACGCCGTCTGGTTATAAAAACGCCCCCGCTCCTGATACCGTTTCAGCAGATCCGGCGGCAGGACCATGTAGCTCATGCGGATCGATGGCAGAAGCAGCCTTGAAAATGTCCCCAGATACACGACGCCCCGCCCTCCGGAAAGCCCCTGCAGGGACGGTGTCGGGCGGTTATAATAGCGGAACTCACTGTTGTAATCGTCCTCAATAATCAGCATATCCTCGCGCGCCGCATCCTTTAAAAGCTTCATCCGGTCGCCCACCGGCATGACCTCGCCCCAGACTGTCATCTGAGAAGGCGTTAAATAGCAGACACTTTTCCCCGTGGATTTCATTGCCTCTGATGTCTGTTCAAATGGCATTGTTTTCATTTCTTTTGCACATACATCTGACTTTTCCGTTCCACACAAATCCATCTTAAAGGATCCGGTCCTCATCTCAGTTTTTTCCCAATACTCTCTTATATCTCCAGTCCAAAACCCATAATCCTCAAAAATCTGGCGTCCCTGCCGGAACGACGGATTAAAAAACCATACGCTGTCCCGCTCCCGCAGCATCGGGCACAAAATATGCAAGAGACTCTGCACACCCGCCCCTACTACGATACTGTCCGGCGTACAGATCACATTGCGGTGGCGCCCCAGATACGCGCAGAGCGCCTCCCGGAATTCCCGCTCTCCCTGCGGTTCGCCATAAGAAAGCAGCCGCTCATCCTGGCGCAGGGCGCTCTTGACATAGCGCCGCCATAAATCAAACTGGAAGCTCTCCCGATCCACATTTGAAGACGCAAAATCATACCGGATTTCCGGGCGTTCCTCCTGATGCGGCACACCGTGCTCTATTTCCTCCCGGTTTGCAGCCGCCAGCACCGCATCCGTTACATAAAACCCGCTCTGCGGACGCGAAATGATATAGCCATCCGCCGCCAGCAGCATATACGCCGTCTCCACCGTCGTCCGCGAAAGCTGCAGCTGCAGGGAACATTTGCGGATCGACGGCAGCTTCGCTCCCGGCTTCATCTGACCGGACACGATCAATTCTTTGTAATATTCATATACTCTCAGATATCGGCTCTGTCCCGGTTCGCTTAAATTCAGTTCCATCGTATTTCCTCTATCTATTTATGTAAATGGCGATGCACCGCATCGATCATCCGCATCATCCCATATCCCAGACAACCGCCCTCTTTCCGTCTTCACAATATTTTTCATCTCCACCACTTGTACCCCTTATACC
>ERZ840371.4655-NODE-4655-length-10172-cov-3.114560_pt1 | contig 10172 bp, 10 predicted proteins | sample MGYA00519937_ERZ840371 | MGnify/ENA primary metagenome ERZ840371 (study PRJEB31850, sample SAMEA3708873) | human gut metagenome | biome: human gut; feature: human-associated habitat; material: faeces | place: China | collected 2014 ... | reverse complement strand
ATAAATCATGCTGTTTCTTGCCTGCCTGAAACTTGCATTACTTGGATTAAAATATATTCCCATTATCAATTCACCTCCCAAAGCCCTGTTGATTATGTAATTTCAAAAAGTAGATTTGTACAACATTCGGTTGCAGTACATGAAAATTCGCAATTTCATGCCTTATTAATTTTAGTATAATTTTTTTATTATATTATGTCAAATAAGACATTGTAATTAAGGTAAACATTTGGTTATGGCAGAGCCGGGTTGGACATGCGCAATATTCTGTATACAAAGTCCGTGTATCACTTTTTAAACTCATAGTCATACCTTTTGGAAATCATACATACATTGTAAAAAAGATTCTTGAGGGGTATTTTTTGAAAGGTTATATCGAGGAGCGGGCGATGGAGATTGCCTCATACATTATCGAGAATAACTGCACGGTGCGTCAGGCTGCCAAGCAGTACGGGATAAGCAAGAGCACCGTACACAAGGACGTCGCCGAGCGTCTTCCTGCCATCAATTCGGAGCTTGCCAGGCAGGCGCGCGAGATACTCGAGCTAAACAAGAGCGAGAGACATATCCGCGGTGGACTTGCCACCAGGGAGAAATATCTGCATCTGCATAATGCACATACATAATGAGAGCAGGAAAATTTTAAACATTGAAGGGGTTGCTGTTATGGAGATATGAAATATTCTTAATAACAGCAGCCTTTTATAAAATGGTTCTAAGAAATGTGTTGAATGTTTTGTAAATTCATGCCTGGTAAACAGAAATTAGATTATATAGTTGGCAATGTCATTTGAATATAAAATAAAAATTGCAGCAATAAATTGTGTTTCCCCAAAAGAAAAAAGGCATATCACAGATAAATAAAAGATGAATATGCGGTAAGAGCTACCTGAATGTATCAATAATGAAAAACTATTATATAGAAATTAGGAAGCGCCTTTGGTATAATAGACTGGTTATAATATTTATTATTTCATACGGCAGTTATTAAAAACGGATTTATATTACATCTATAAAATGGCATTATCTCGGAGGCGGACATGGAAATAAAGTGTGTGTGGGAACATAATGGCAATGATACTCTGTTGTATGCTGAGGATTATGTAGGAGCATTTACAAGAGGCGAAAATCTGGATATCGCATTAGAAAAAATGCAGAATGAAATTCAGTCATATCTGGCGTGGTGTGGTGAAAGTAAAGAAGCAGTAAACCCGGTAGTGGTTCAGGAGAAAACGTCTGAGCTGGAGATTAAGGATGCAGACAGCGATGTTATTTTTATATCGGAAGAAGAACCATTGACTATGGAAGAATATATAAGATTAAGAGAGCTGGCACTAAAGTCGGCTTTGGATTTTCAAAAACTCTATGATATGGTGCCGGATAAGGACAAAAGTGTCCTGCCCATAAGGAAAACTTTTTATGGTGAGGTTCCGCGTACAGCGAAGGAAATGTATTTGCATACAAAGAATGTGAATAGTTACTACTTTGGGGAGATAGGAATTGACACGGACAACGGAGTCGCTATCACAGAGTGCCGTAAAAGGGGATTTGAAAAGCTGGAAGCAACACAGGATTTTTTAAGTGGCAGACTTCGGAAAGGGAGTTATGATGAGATGTGGTCTGTGAGAAAAGTGCTGCGCCGTTTTGTCTGGCATGACAGGATTCATGCAAAAGCAATGTGGAAGATGATGAAGAAAACATTTCCGGAAGTACAATTCGATGATGTTTTTTTGTTTGGTTAGAAAGTTGCATTGTGCAAAGAAAAGAAGCTTATATATAACGCTTACCTAAGTCATTTACCAATATTGAAATGGTGTAGCCTATAATGAGTAGTTTAATCAGATTTTCGATGGATTCTGAGGGTTTATGTGATGCTTCAAACAAGCCCAAGCAAACTCTTGGTAGAAGCAAATGCCGGGAATGTAGCGAGGGTGATAGAGAAGGCTGCATTATATCCAGAGAGCAAAGATTACATATTAGAGAACTTATCGGAAAACAAGGAAAAATTATGCGTGGGGTAAGAGAAGCAAGGTGAGAGCCTTGCTTTTTAATTTGGTATCTGAAAAACAAATAATCAACACTGAAATGAGAAAAAGCCACATTTGAATGTTGATTATTTTGAAAAAATGCATATAATAGAAAGTAGAAAAGAAGATGAGGTAGCAATTATGTTGATACAATTTAGTTTTAAAAATTTCAAATCCTTTAGGGAAGAAGCTGCTTTGGATTTGTCCGCCACCAAGATGACAGAATTTTCCGAAAGAGTTGTGACCATCGGAAGTGAAAAGATACTGCCGGTTGCGGTCATTTATGGAGCAAACGCAAGTGGTAAGTCAAATATATACAGTGCATTTGAGTATATGGCTGAGTATGTAGTGGATTCTTTCAAGTACGGAGATGAGGAAGAGAAGTTTGAGGAGTATAGACCTACTCCGTTTTTGTTTGATTCCACGTCAGCATATGCGGAATCCAGTTTTGAGGTTTATTTTACCATTCCCGGAGATAAGAACGAGAAGACATATAATTATGGATTCTGTGTTAACAAAGAAGGCGTAACAGAGGAATGGCTGAATTCTAAGGCTAAGACAGCCAGAAAGTACAGTACAGTATTTTATCGTGGGAATTCTGAAAGTGAATTAGATTTATCAGGCTTGCCGAAGAACAGCAGGGATAATATAAAGATTGCACTTGAAAAGCAGGTGTTGATTGTTTCCTTAGGAGCTAAGTTAAAAATTAGTAAATGTAAGGCAATCAGAGACTGGTTTATGACAAATGAATTTGCAGATTTTGGTGATCCGTTTACTAATTTTTTCTTATCACGCAGATTGCCGAGAGGCTTTGTGGATGATAAGAATGTTCAGCATAAGGTTGTGGAATATTTTGCATCTTTTGATGAACATATTAAGGATTTTCGGGTAGAAAAGGTTCCGAGTGATGGTGAATCAAAGGAAGAAAAATATAAGATTAATGCGCTTCATAAGAAGATTGATTCTGATGAAATGGCAGAGATACCCTTAGGTGCAGAGTCAGCGGGAACATTGAAGATGTTTGCTCTTTATCCAGAATTACAGGAAGTATTGGAAAAGGGAAGTGTATTTTTTATTGATGAATTAAATGCCCGATTACATCCGCTTTTGGTAAGAAACTTTTTGCTTACATTCTTGAACCCGAATATCAATGTTAACCATGCGCAACTTGTATTTACAACGCATGATACCTGGCAACTTTCAAATCAGTTGCTGCGTCGTGACGAAATTTGGTTTGTTGAGAAGGATGATCGAGGTGTTTCAACATTATACTCTCTTGCAGATTTTGTGGATGAGGATGGAGTGCGTATTCGCAAGGACGAAAGCTATGAGAAGAATTATCTGATTGGTAAGTATGGTGCTATTCCGGCTTTAAAGAGTATAGATATTTTTAAGGGTGCGGGGTGTCCGGGGGACATTGGTTCAGCACCGACCGAAGTGGAACGGAGAGATTGAGCATGGCAAAAGGGGATAGAACAGGGAATAGAAAGACAAGGGAGCAAAGAAGAATAATCAAAGTACCGGAATTGGGATATTACTTGATCGTTACAGACACAGAAGGGACAGAACGTTGCTTTTTTGCAGGACTGCATCAATCATTGCCGGAAAAAGTTAGAAACAGACTAGTCATTAAAGTTGTGGAAACAAAGACAAGAAGCATGATTGATAAATGCCTGGAGCTAACAGCCTATGAGGCTCAATATCGTATTCCTTGGATTGTGTTTGACAGAGATCAAGTGATAGGATTTGATGAAATTATTTCCGAGGCAGAGAAAAAAGGTATACAAGCAGGATGGTCGAATCCATGTTTTGAAATATGGATGTATGCTTATTTTGGTGCAATGCCGGTAATCCAGGATTCATGGACATGCTGCTCTGAGTTCGGACGAGTATATGAGAGCAAGACAGGACAGAAGTATTCCAAGGCAGATGAAAAGATGTATGCAAAAATCAGCAATGCAGGGAATGAGGAAAAGGCAATACAGATAGCACAGCAGAAATTGGAACAGTGTGAACGTGAAGGTAAAAAGAAACCATCAGAGATGTGTCCGGGGACAACGGTGCATAGGTTGGTGGGGGAGATACGTAATAAAATAATATGATATGGGAGAGAAGATAAAATGAATCCAGTAGGGTCGTATTATCGCCTAGAAGGCGAATTGAGGGAGGCACAACAGAAACTAGGATTAGATGCATGCATTACATTCGGAATACTTTTTGTGGATGCACGCCAGTCAGAGGCGAAAGAACATATTATTAATTATATGGAGAGGGGATATAATAAAGGTATAACGGAGGGTTAGATATATGTTATGCCAATTTACGGTTAAAAATTTCAAAAGCATAAGAGATGAAGCAACATTTGATATGCAGGCGGCTGCAATATCAGAACATGAGGATAGGATTATCATAGATAAAGATGAGAAAAAATATTTACCGGTGTCAGCTATTTATGGTCCGAATGGAGGAGGAAAATCCAATGTTTTGGCTGCATTGCATACCTTGGAGGCAAAAGTGTTACGTCCTCTTTTTGCCACAGAGGATAATGAAGAAAAAGTTTCGTTTCAAAAGAGAATAATTGTAGAACCCTTTGCGTTTTCAGAGAGCAAGGACGAGCCTACGGAATTTGACTTGTCGACTATGAACAGTGAAGTGTTTAGGAGGGATGAAATCTGGTTCGTTGCAAAGGGAAATGCACAGAATTCTAAACTTTATTCTTTGGTAGAGTTTAAAAATGAAAAGGGGGAATCTGTCAGAAAGGATGCCAAGTTCGACAAACAGTATCTGGAAGGTAAGTATGGCGCTGACCCATACCTCAGAAGAATTGTAGATTGGGGGAATGTTTAGGATATCTGAAAAAAGCCACTACGGAAATTACAAGATATATTTCCGTAGTGGCTTTTGTAAAATCATACGATTTTTACTGCCTTCTCCTCCTCCAATTCCTATGCGTAGTATGTAGATCCTTCCACACAGCCGGGTGGAAGAGGATGAGCAGTGGGAACAGCTCAAGGCGCCCGGCGAGCATGTCGAACATCAGCACATATTTTGTAAAGGCACTGAAGTGACCGAAGTTCTGGGTTGGTCCGGCAAGTTCAAGTCCGGGACCGATGTTGTTGATGGTTGCGGCAACCGCCGTGAAATTGGTCACCAGATCATTTCCCTCAAATGAGACCAGAAAAAGAGAGATGACAAATATTACAGCAAAGGTTATAAAGTATACGTTGATTGAACGCACAACGTCATGGTCAATCGGCTTGCTGTCAAGTGCGAGCTTCTGAATACGCTTCGGGTGGATGTAGGAGTCTAACTCCTTGAAAACGGTCTTGAAAAGTATCACGAATCGCGATACCTTCATGCCGCCTCCGGTGCTGCCGGCACAGGCTCCGACGAACATGAGTATGACGAGAATTGTCTTGCATGTTCCTGGCCATAGGTTGAAGTCCGTGGTCGAAAATCCGGTCGTTGTTATAATTGAGGCGACCTGAAAAGCTGAGTCGCGGAGTGCTGTGGCAAATGGTGCTGCGGCACGGCACAGCTCAATGGTTATTATTGCTGCGGAAACGATGACAACAATAAAATACCAGCGGACTTCCTCCATTTTGAAGGCTTTTTTTGCATTACCGAATAAAATGAAATAATAGGCATTGAAATTGACACCGAACAACAGCATGAATACGGTTGTAACCCACTGGATGTATGGGGAGTAGCCTGCAATGCTGTCATTTTTGATTCCAAAGCCTCCTGTTCCTGCGGTGCCGAATGCGGTGCACACTGCATCAAATACAGGCATTCTGCCTATGATGAGCAGGATAAACTGAATAAGCGTAAGTCCGAAATATATAATATAAAGTATTCTTGCCGTGTATTTCATCTTGGGAACAAGCTTGCCTACAGAAGGCCCCGGGCTTTCTGCACGCATAAGGTTGATATTTGAGCCACCGCTTAGCGGAACTATGGCAAGCAGGAATACGAGAACACCCATGCCTCCAATCCAGTGTGTGAAGCTTCTCCACAAAAGCGAGCAGTGCGAAAGTCCTTCCACATTTGCCAGAATGCTGGCTCCGGTGGTGGTAAAGCCCGATATTGTCTCAAACAGAGCATCGGTGAAGGACGGAATCTCACCTGTCACAAAAAAAGGAAGGCAGCCTATAAGACTGAGCAGAATCCATGCGAGAGATGTGCTTATACAGCCTTCCTTGAGATATAGTGTTGTGTTTTCAGGTTTATTTCTGGTCATGATAAATCCGCTTAAAAAGCAGGCTGACGCGACAATGAGATACGCAACAGCCTCATGCTCGAGATATATCAGCCCGACTAACGCAGGCAGGAGCATGAGACAGGAGGTAAGCAGAAATACATGTCCCAATATATACCTGATAATTGATTTGTTCATGTTACATATACCTCCGGTTTATCGCAGAATATCCTGAATATCAGTAAAACCTGTGTGTGTTGTGACTATCATTACAGTGTCACCCTCAAGAATACAGTCCTGACCACTCGGAATGATAATGGTTCCGTTGCGGTTTATAAACGAGATGAGTATCTCATCCTTGAGCTTAAGCTCTGCAAGAGGCTTGCCTGTGACGTCTGAGCTCTTGGTGACGCGGAACTCAATCGCTTCGACGCGATGGTCGAACATGTGGTAAAGGGTTTCAATCGTGCTGTCGGATGCCGAAGCGTTATCACCCGAATTGGAATCGTTAGATTCCATGGAATCGTTCTTAGCACGGACGTAGGCAATTATTGCCTCGGAGGTGATATATTTAGGGTATATGACACTGCCCAGGTCCAGACTGTTGATTACGTTCTTAAAGGTAATGCGGTTGATTTTGGTGATTACCTTGGCGTTCGATACCTGCTTGGCGTGGAGTGTGAGCATAATGTTCTCCTCATCAATGCCGGTCAGAGGGACGAAGGATTCAACCTCAGTGATGCCCTCTTCCTTTAACAGCTCTTCATCGGTTCCGTCGCCATTGATAATGACAGCCTTAGGCAGTAATATGCTCAGCTCCTCACAGCGTTCGCGGCTGTTCTCTATTATCTTTACCGAGATTCCTGAGCGGATGAGCTGGTCGGCGAGATAGTATGCGGCGCTTCCTCCTCCGATAATCATGGTATCCTTGACCTGATTGGTCTTAAAGCCTATGTGTTCAAGGAAAATCTTCGTGGATTTTCTTGAAGCGACGAAGGATATGGTGTCATCCGCATGCATAACGAAGCTTCCGGTAGGTATGTGTACATATCCGCCGCGCTCAATAACACAGATGACATAAGGGACATTCATTTCCTTGCCGAGAGCTGCGATAGTCATTCCGTCAAGACAGTTACATTTAGGAATCTTGAATTTAACCAGTTCAGCCTGTCCATGGGCAAAAGAATTGACTTCAAGTGCTGTAGGCATGTATAGGATTCTTGCGGCCTCCTTGGCAGTCTCTAACTCAGGGTTGATAATCAATGCAAGACCGAGCCTCTCACGAAGGTATCCCGCCTCCTGGCTGTAGTCCGGTGTACGGACTCTTGCGATGGCAGCACAGTTTCCTACACGCTTGGCGATGGTACAGCACAGGAGATTCAGCTCGTCGGAATCCGTAACGGCTATGATTAAGTTGGCTGAAGCTATTCCGGCTTCTTCCTGGACACTGTAGCTTGCACCATTGCCGACTACACCCATTACATCGTACATGCCGGCGGTTGACTGAAGCTTCTGGGCATTTTTATCTATTAAAGTAATATCATGACCTTCCTTTGCAAGCTGCTCGGTAAGTGTTATTCCGACCTTGCCGCAGCCTACAATGATTATACGCAGACCTTTTTTTGAAGTATTTCTTTTTGACATAAGAGCCTCCGCTGTTATTATAAAATATAGCTGTCAAGTAAACAGGCTTGTTGGAATAATGCATAGGGCGGTGGGCAGTACATAGCTCAAACGTGAGGTACACTGCCTGTAAAAGCCGGCATTCTGCCTTAAGCATGCCTTGACAAATAAATATCTATATAGAAGTAAAATACTTCTATATAATATCATCATATCCTGTTATGGTCAAAATATATTTTTCAGCTTTTTTTGAATTACCCCTTTTAAATTGCGGAGTTTTTGTTTATAATGTTGATATATGGACTTTTAAGCAATATAGAATGACTTTGATATGCAATTAATCCGGAGGGAGCCTCGGATATAATCAAGGTTTTGCAAGGTAACTTGGTGGATAAAGAACATCCACATTAATCTGCCATTATAAATGACAATGTCATGCACTGGTAAATGCGGCCGCAAGGACGCACAAAGCTGTAAAGATAAAGCTGCACATGACAGAATTCAGAGCCGGAAAGAGCTGTCCGGATGGCACCGGGGAATAATTTTCAGATGGAGGATTTTATGATAACAACAGATATTGGAATTGATTTGGGAACTGCCAGCATTCTTGTTTACATCCGTGGTAAGGGTGTAGTGCTCAAGGAGCCGTCGGTAGTTGCATTTGATAGAGACACTAATAAGATCAAGGCTATAGGTGAGGAAGCCAGACTGATGCTTGGAAGAACACCGGGCAATATTGTAGCTGTCAGACCTTTAAGACAGGGTGTTATCTCAGACTACACGGTTACGGAGAAGATGCTCAAGTACTTTATTCAGAAGGCACTTGGAAGAAAGATGCTTAAGAAGCCTAGAATCAGCGTATGTGTACCTAGTGGTGTCACAGAGGTTGAGAAGAAGGCTGTTGAGGACGCTACCTACTCCGCAGGAGCAAGAGAGGTTGCAATCATCGAGGAGCCTATTGCGGCGGCTATAGGAGCCGGAATTGACATTTCAAGACCATGTGGAAACATGATTGTTGATATAGGTGGTGGTACAACAGATATAGCTGTCATTTCACTTGGCGGTACGGTTGTAAGCACATCAATCAAGATTGCAGGTGATGATTTCGATGACGCACTTGTGCGCTATATGCGTAAGAAGCACAGTCTTCTTATCGGTGAGAGAACCGCTGAGGATATAAAGATTAAGATAGGAAGCGCATATCCAAGAGCTGAGGTTGCCACGATGGAGGTACGCGGAAGGAACCTTCTCACAGGACTTCCTAAGACTGTCACAGTCACATCTGAGGAGACGGAGGAAGCTCTTAAGGACGCTACAGCACAGATAGTTGATGCAGTCCACAGCGTTCTTGAGAAGACTCCGCCTGAGCTTGCAGCAGATATTGCGGACAGAGGAATTGTTCTCACAGGAGGAGGAAGCCTTCTTCAGGGACTTGAGGAGCTTATCGAGTCTAAGACAGGAATCAACACGATGACCGCTGAGGATCCTATGACAGCAGTTGCCATCGGAACAGGTAAGTTCATAGAGTTCTTGGGCGGAGCACGCGATTAATAACAGGATAATTTTTAATTATATAATGTAATAAGACAATACAACCGATAATACTATAGAACATTTATGCAGGAAAACACAGTATGTTATCACGTACGGAAAATATACAGTATTTAATGTACAGATACTACGGCAATGATTTAGGAGGAACTCATGGTAAGAGGCCTATACACAGCTTATACAGGAATGATGAACCAGCAGGCAAGACTGGATGTTATTACGAATAACCTTGCCAATGCCAGTACGGTGGGATACAAGAAGGAAGGCTCTACATCACAGGCATTTGACAGTATGTATACTCAGAAGATAAAGGACGGTTCGGAGGGATACATTAACCGCAGAATCGGCAAGGAATCACTTGGTGTCAAGATTGGTGAGACTTATACGGATTACACACAGGGCTCATTCAAGGTTACCGGCAATACGCTTGATTTGGCACTTGAGGGTACAGGCTTTTTTAACATTGAGTATGCCTCCAAGTCGGGAAACACATCGACAAAATATACAAGGGACGGTTCTTTTTCAATTAACAATGAGGGAATGCTTGTGACCGAGGACGGAGATTATCTTCTCGGTGAGAATGGGCGTATTCAGATTCCCTCCGGCGCAGAGGTCGTTGTAGATGAACTTGGAAATGTGTATGCCGATGAGCAGCTGGTCGATAAGATTAAGCTTTCTGATTTCGAGGACTACAATTATCTCAAGAAGTTTGGCGAGAATCTCTATACAGCCGTTGACGGTGCGACAGAGAAGACCGGAGACGGAAAGGTGCG
>ERZ840371.4651-NODE-4651-length-10185-cov-3.346199_pt1 | contig 10185 bp, 14 predicted proteins | sample MGYA00519937_ERZ840371 | MGnify/ENA primary metagenome ERZ840371 (study PRJEB31850, sample SAMEA3708873) | human gut metagenome | biome: human gut; feature: human-associated habitat; material: faeces | place: China | collected 2014 ... | reverse complement strand
AAGTGAGCCTTTGAGACTGGCGAAACCGTGCAGATTTCGGGCGGAATTTTATTCGCAGCCGCCGCAGCTGTCGCAGCCGCCGGTGCAGCCCTGCGCCTCGGCGGCCTCGCGCTCGGCCTTGACGCGCGCTTCATAGGCATGGAGCGAGCCCTCGGTGATGTGGCTGAGAGCGGCGATGCGCTCGTTGACCATATCCCACAGGCACATGGGCAGGTGGTCGCGGTGGCCGCGGTGGATGGTCACGCATTCGAAGCAGTTGCCGTGATGGCGGCAGGCTTCCTTGCAGGGGCAGTGGTCGCCGGACTCACGCACCTGACGCAGGAATTCCAGCTTGATCTTAAGCGCCTCGTCCTTAAAGCCCTGCTGGTCGAGCTCATTTTGCAGGATGGCAAGTTCATTTCCGTCGATTTTCATAGTGATACGCCTCATTTTCTTTCTGGCGCCGCCAGAAAGCGGAACGGCGGCGCGGTACTCTGTATTTCAAGAATAGCAGAAAAGGCTGTATCAGTCAAGGGGGGGCCGTGCCCACGGAGGGGGCAAGGGCACCGTATGGTTCCCTTGCCCCCTCTTGACTCCCCCAAACCTTCCTTTGCACCGCGACTCCCTTCGGTCGCGCGGCGAAACGAGAGAAACGGGGGCTCGGTTCCGTGCGTCGGGCAGGTTTTGGGACGCTGTTAGGCCCTGAATTTTCCTTGCGTAAGGCGCCGCGCATGACAGTGCGCGGCCATCCGGTGCAGGGCGTTTGCGTTCTGCTGCGAAAAGCTCCGCTTCGATCAAGGGTGTACTCTTGGAGCACCAAACGCCCCTGTGGGCCCCTCGCATTTAGACGCGCGACCGAAGGGAGTCGCGTCCAAAGGAAAGGTTGGGGAGTCAAGAGGGGCAGGGAAACCTTGGTATCCCTGCCCCTTTTGCCCTCCGCCGTGGGCGGCGGCATCCTGCGCGACGTCATCCTCGGCATCACGCCTCCCCTCGCCTTCCGCGACCCGACGTGCACACTTGTGGCCGTCGGCGTGTCGCTTCTGCTGTGCATCCCGTGGATCCGCCACAGCCTCATGCATAACCACCGTCTGTTCGACGTTTCCCTGCTGCTCATGGACTCCGTCGGCCTCGGTGTATTCACCGTCATGGGCATCTGGAACGCTATGGACTTCTCGCCGGACCGCAGCACCTATCTTCTTGTGTTCGTCGGCCTGCTGACGGGCGTCGGCGGCGGTGTCATGCGCGATGTGCTGGCCGGAAACATGCCCTATATTCTCGTCAAGCACGTTTACGCCTGCGCCTCGCTCGCGGGTGCAGTGCTCTGCGCCGTGCTGTGGCGGCATGTGCCGCAGTATGTGGCCATGCTGGCCGGTATGGCGGCCGTCCTGCTCATCCGCCTGCTCTCAGCGCATTTCCGCTGGAATCTGCCGCGCGTGAAGGACGAAACACTCTGAAAGACTTTGCCGGAACGGTATTTCTGCCGCTCCGGCATTTTTTGTCCGGAAAACAGGGCAAAAATCCGGGATTTCCCGAAAAAAAGGATTGACCCCCGACGTTTCGTATGATAGAATAACTCTACCTGTGAAAAAGGGCTTTTTTGTTATGCCCTTTTTGCCTGCGGACGGCGCCCGCGTAGTTTCGGCGTCCCCTAAATTTTTCTAGCCGCAGGTCATGCAGGGAGGCAAAATTTTAAGGAGGTGCCGAACAATGCGAGTCAAGATCACGCTCAGATGCAACGAATGCAAGCAAAGAAACTACAACACGATGAAAAACAAGAAGAACGACCCCGACCGTCTTGAAATGAAGAAGTATTGCAGGTTCTGCAGAAAGCACACGGTTCATACCGAGACGAAGTAAGGGAAAGGGTGAAAGCAATGGCAGAAGTCAACAAGAAGCCGAATATCTTTGTCCGCATGGGCACAGGCCTTTCCCGCTGGTTCCGCGAAATGAAGAGTGAGCTGAAGAAGGTCGTCTGGCCCTCCGGCAAGCAGCTGGTGAACAACACCGTCGTCGTTCTCGTCGCCGTTCTGATCGTCGGTATCATCGTCTGCCTGTTCGACCTCGGCGCAGGCGAGCTGATCGGCCTGCTGCGCAAGCTGTTCTAAGTCAGGACAAGCGGTATGGCAGAAACAGCAAAATGGTATGTTGTGCATACCTATTCCGGTTATGAAAATACCGTTATGGCGACCATTGAAAAAACGGTCGAGACCCGTCAGCTGCAGGACATCATCCAGCAGGTCTCCATCCCCATGGAAACCGTGACCGAAGTCACGGAAAAGGGTCCGAAGACCTATGACCGCAAGGTCTTCCCCGGCTATGTGCTGGTGAAGATGGTCATGACGGACGACGCCTGGTATATCATCAAGAACGTCCGCGGCGTCACCGGGTTTGTCACATCCGGCAGCACCAAGCCCACCCCCCTGACGGAGGATGAGGTCATTCAGCTCGGCGTCGAAAAGCGCGAGATCGTCGTTGGCTACAAGGTCGGCGACACGGTCCGCATCATGGACGGCCCGCTGACGAGCTTCAGCGGCATCGTCGAGGAGCTGGACGTCGAAAAGAACCGGGTGCGCGTCACCGTTTCCATGTTCGGCCGCGAAACGCCGGTCGATCTGGAGCTCGATCAGGTGGAGCTCTCCACCGACTGATCCGGGCAAAACGTGGGAGGGGTTCTCCCCCGCCAGAAATACGCGTCAGCGTATTACCACATTCTATTTGGAGGTGCTTATCATGGCACAGAAAGTTACTGGTTATATCAAACTTCAGATTCCGGCCGCCAAGGCGACCGCTTCGCCCCCTGTCGGCCCGGCTCTCGGCCAGCATGGCGTTAATATCGCACAGTTTATCCGCGAGTTCAACGACCGTACCAAGGATCAGGCCGGTTTTAAGATCCCCGTCGTGATCACGGTCTATGCGGACCGCAGCTTCTCCTTCGTCACCAAGACGCCTCCGACCCCGACCCTCATTCTGAAGGCCATCGGTCAGGAAAAGGGCTCCGGCGTTCCCAACAAGAACAAGGTCGGAACCATCACCAAGGCGCAGGTGCGCGAGATCGCAGAGCGCAAAATGCCCGACCTCACCGCCGCCACCATCGAGGCCGCGATGAGCCAGGTTGCAGGCACCTGCCGCAGCATGGGCATCGTCGTTGTCGACTGATCGCTGAGTCTGCCGAGGTCGCCTGACCTCATCTATGTGGGAGGATTATTCCGCATCACCACTTTAAGGAGGATATAACATTGTTTAGAGGTAAGAAATATAAGGACAGCGCGAAGCAGATCGACCGCTCCGTGCAGTATGAAGTCTCCGACGCCCTTGCGCTCGTCGTGAAGACCGCCCCCGCCAAGTTCGACGAGACCGTCGAGATCCACATCAAGCTCGGCGTCGACTCCCGCCACGCTGACCAGCAGGTCCGCGGCGCCATCGTCCTGCCCAACGGCACCGGCAAGACCCGCAAGGTCCTTGTCTTCGCCAAGGACGCCAAGGTCGACGAGGCCAAGGCAGCCGGCGCTGACTATGTCGGCGGCATGGAGCTCGTGGAGAAGATCACGAAGGAAAACTGGTTCGACTTCGACGTCGTCGTCGCTTCCCCGGATATGATGGGTATCGTCGGCCGTCTTGGTAAGGTCCTCGGCCCGAAGGGCCTCATGCCCTCCCCGAAGGCCGGCACCGTCACCCCGAACGTCGCCGCTGCCGTCAAGGAGATCAAAGCCGGTAAGATCGAGTATCGTCTCGACAAGACCAACATCATCCACTGCCCGATCGGCAAGGTCTCCTTCGGCGCTGAGAAGCTGACCGAGAACCTGAACACGCTGCTTGGCGCCGTCGTCAAGGCGAAGCCGGCCGCAGCAAAGGGCCAGTATATCCGCTCCTGCGTCGTTGCCTCCACCATGGGCCCCGGCGTGAAGGTCAATACTGCCAAGTTCTAATGCGTTTGATCATGGAGCAGCAAAGCGTTTGTCTGCTCCATGAATTTCCCCAAAAATCAGAAAATTGCTTGACAAATCCGGCATTTTCTGATAAAATATTTCCCGTTGCCAGAGACAGCAGGAGGCTTACGCCGTAACGATCCCCATCCTGCCGAGGTTACACGAAATACATGTGATTTCTGTGTCCTCATGTCTTTTGGCATGAGGACATTTTTTCGGAGGTGACACACATTGCCCAATTCCAAGGTACTTGAAAGCAAGAAGGCAATCGTCGATGCACTGGCCACCAAGCTGCAGGATTCCACCGCAGCCGTTTTCGTGGACTATAAGGGCATCACTGTCGCACAGGATACCGAGCTTCGCAACAAGTTCCGTGAAGCTGGCGTGGAATACTCCGTTGTTAAGAACACTCTGACTCGTTTCGCTGCCAACAAGGCCGGCTATAACCAGTTCGATGAGATGCTCAACGGCACCACTTCCCTCGCCACCACCACGGGTGATCCCATTGCTCCGGCTCGTATCGTCTGCGAGTTTGCCAAGAAGAACAAGAACGTTCTGAAAATCAAGGGCGGCTTCGTTGAAGGCTCCGTCCTGTCTGTCGAGCAGCTTCAGGGCTTCGGCGAGCTTCCCAGCAAGGACGCTCTCATCGCCCAGGTTCTCGGCACCTTCCTGGCCCCGATCTCCGCTCTGGCATTCTGCCTCGACCAGATCCGTCAGCAGAAGGAAGGCCCCGCTCCCGCGGAAGAAGCTCCCGCAGAAGCCTGATCCATCACTCATCTATTACACTAATTAGGAGGATTTTATAATGTCTGAGAAAATCGCTGCCCTGATCGAAGAAGTTAAGGGTCTGTCCGTCCTCGAGCTGTCTGAGCTTGTCCATGCTCTCGAAGAGACCTTCGGTGTCTCCGCTGCCGCTGCCGCTGTTGCTGCTCCCGCTGCCGGTGCTGCTGAGGCCGCTGAAGAGAAGACCGAGTTCGACGTCGTCCTGAAGGAATGCGGCGCGAACAAGATCGCTGTCATCAAGGTCGTCCGTGCTCTGACCGGCCTGGGCCTGAAGGAAGCCAAGGAGATCGTCGACAACTGCCCGAAGACCCTGAAGGAAGCTGTTTCCAAGGAAGATGCCGAGAAGATCGTCAACGACCTCAAGGAAGCCGGCGCTACCGCAGAGATCAAGTAAGATATCCCCTATCCTGCAATTTACGCCGCAGCACCGAAGTGCTGCGGCGTTTTGCGCGCTCAGTTTCTGAACTTTTGCCTCATTCCTCAAGCTCCGAGCTGATGCGATCGTCCTTTCCGCCCTCCGGGCGGCCGCTCAGGAAGCGCCGCGTGGCAAACAGGGCCACGACGCCCGCAATGCCAACGGCCAGGGAAAGGGGCTCATGATGGTTCAGCACCACATAGCGCGACAGCGCCATGATGAGCAGCTCCAGCGTGTTGCCGACGGTCGGCCGCAGCAGCATTTTTACAAATTCCACCGCCACGACAAGCGACGTGATGCTGCTCAGGAACGAATCGAGAAAGCCCTCCGCCAGAAAAACGGACGGATCGCGCGCAAGCTCCCAGATCTCGATGCCCATCAGCGCAACGAGCACCAGCACAATGATGGCAGCCAGCACGATCTCGAGGATCTCCAGAAATCTATGGATCCCGTGAATGATCTTTTCTCCCAAAGTCTGCACTCCTTCTTCTGATTTTCCGTATTTAGTATACAGGAACCGGCCGGTCTCGTCAAGAAGGAACATTTTTTCGAAACTCTCTTGCACGCCCAGAGCGTATGTGATATACTCATTGTGTCTACACCGCTGCAGCAGTCATCCGATCTGCTGCAGCCCATTTTATGACGACTGGAGAAGATACCATGGAAACGAAAGCAGCCGGCAGCCTGACGCATGGCCGGCTCGGGAAGCAGATCCTTGCCTTCAGCCTGCCGCTGATGCTGTCGAATGTTCTGCAGGTCCTGTTCAATATGTCGGACATCGCCGTCGTAGGCCGTTTCTCCGGCCCGATCGCACTCGGCGCAGTCGGATCCACGGCGACGCTCGTTACCCTGTTTACGGGTTTTCTCATTGGCCTTGGCAGCGGTATCAATGCCCTTGTTGCGCGCTTTCTCGGCGCAGGCAGCCGCGAGGAGACGCAGCGCACCGTCCATACGGCCCTTGCCCTGAGCCTCATCTTCGGCGCGGTGCTCCTGCTGCTCGGCGAGCTGACGGCCGTTCCTCTGCTGAAGCTGCTCGGCACAAAGGAAGAGCTGATCGACGGCGCGACGATCTACCTGCGCATCTATTTCCTCGGCATGCCCGCCATGGCGCTCTATAACTTTGGCAATGCCGTTCTGAGCGCTGCGGGCGATACCCGCCGCCCCCTGCTTTATCTGCTCATCGCGGGCATTCTGAACGTCGCTCTGAATCTCTTCTTCGTCATCGTCTGCGGCATGAGCGCCGACGGCGTCGCACTGGCCAGTATCCTGACGCAGTACCTGTCGTCCGTCCTGATCCTCATTGCTCTCGTCCGGACGAAGGATGCCTACGGAGTCCGGCCGAAATGCATCCGACTGCACCGTAACAAGCTCGCCCCCCTGCTGACACTGTGCTGCTCCGCGGGTCTGCAGAACGCCATCTTCGCCGTTGCCAACCTGTTCATTCAGGCAGGTGTCAACCGCTTCGACGCCCTGATGGTCGAAGGCAACTCCGCCGCCGCCAACGCAGACGGCCTCATTTACGACGTCATGGCTGCCTTCCACACAGCCTGTGCCAGCTTCATCGGGCAGAACTACGGCGCGGGCAACCGCGACCGCGTGCGCAGGACCTATTGGATCAGCCTCAGCTACTCGTTCGCGGCGGGCGCCGTGCTCGGCCTGAGCCTTGTGTTCTTCGGCCGCGGCTTCCTTGCACTCTTTACGGACTCGGCTGAGGTCGCCGCCGCCGGTATGCACCGCCTGTGCATCATGGGCTTCTCCTATGCCATCTCGGCCTTTATGGACTGCACTATCGCGGCCTCCCGCGGCCTTGGCCGCTGTGTTGTGCCGACGATCATTGTCGTGCTTGGCTCGTGCGTTTTCCGCGTGATCTGGGTCTACACGATCTTCGCCTCCGTCGGGACCATTGCCTCACTCTACCTGCTCTATCCGGTGTCTTGGACGCTGACAGCCGGGGCCGAAATGGTCTACTTTTTCTACCTGTACCGCAAAGTATTCCGGAACCCGGCGAAACCGGCAACTGTCTGAAAAACAAATGCCTCGCTGCGAATGCAGCGAGGCATTTGTTCTTATCCGGCAATCGTGGAGGTCGGGTCCCAATAGACCACAACACCCATGTCGGACAGCTCCGTCACATGCGTGATCTTCGTACCGAACGCATTGACCTGCACGAGGTTCTGACAGGCCTTCAGGCACTCGATGTCCGTGATGTCGGTGTTGTAATCCACATCCACATAGTTCATCTCCGGCAGGCCGGCAAGGCCGCTGATATCGGAAAGCTGGTTATAGGAACCGTAGAACTGCTGCAGCCGGCACGTCTCCGTAAACGGCGGCAGCTCCTTGACGAGATTGTGGCTCATGTCAAGGTATGTCAGGTTCACGAGCGAGGCCGCACTGTCGACATTCTCGAGCTGGTTGTCCGAGAGGCGCAGCTCTGTAAGCTGCAGGCACGAGCCGAGGCCGGAGACGTCCGTCAGGGCGTTTTTCGAAAGATCCAGCTTCGTCAGGGCGCGCATGCCTGACAGCGGCGCGACGCTCGTGATGCGGTTGCTGGCAAGTTCCAGTTCCGTCATCTCCGTACACTTGGCCAAGGCAGACACGCTCGTGATGTCATTCTCCGAAAGGTCGAGCGCCGTGAGCTTCGTCAGGCCGTCCAGCGCATCGATCGCCGTGATGGCATTGCGGGACAGGTCTGCCGTCTTCAGGCCGCTGTAGTTGGAGAGCGCGCCGATGTTGGAGATGCTGTTATCGGACAGGTCGAGGTGCTCCATTGCCTTCGCGCCGGAGAGCGCCACGATGTTCGAAAGGCCGCAGCCGCTGAGGTTCAGATCGGACAGGTCGGTCAGCGTGCCGATATATTCAAGCGTCTGTGCCGAGACAAGGGAGCCGGAGAGGTCCAGCTTCTCGAGATACGGCATCACCATCAGGAAGGTGTAGTCGTCAAACATACCGTTGTGGATCGTCAGGCTGTGCAGGCCCGTGAAGTAATGCAGGTCCGAGAAATCCGTGACCTCCTCCGGCATGACGAACTCCGTCACAGCCCACAGGTCGCTCGTGTAGATGACGGACGGCGACGGCTTGAGAATAAGGTCTCGCACATACTGCTCAAAGGCGCTGTCCGTAAACGTGACCTCCTCCACGACGCCGACAATCAGATAGTCGGCCTCCATCAGCGGGCTGACAAGCCCGTCGTCGCTGACGGCAATGGCGGAAACATGCGTGGAGCCTGCGGGGAGGGCGATCGGCTCAGCATAGGGCGCGTCCGCCGTCGAGGGGTACTGCTCCGTCACGGAGACATAGACGGTGCCGGTCGGTGCAGAGACCGAGACCGTGATATAATCCGAAAATTCGCCGCCATCCGGAGTCAGTGCTGGGGCTGCCGGGCGGGCCGCCTCCAACGAGGCGCGAATGGCCGGGTCCGTGATGCTGTCGAGCATCTGCTGGGCATCAAGCAGCTTGTCCTGCGCCACATAGGTCGCGCTCAGACGGCGGTAGAGCTGCTCAGAGGGGGCCGTGCGGATGGCTTCCACAAGCGTGCGCTCCGCGCGCGTGTAGCTGCCGTCAGCCAGGCAGGCATCCGCAAGCGCCAGCACATAGTCCACATTGTCCGGCGCAAGCGAGACGGCCGTCGTATAGCGGTCAACCGCGCGGGCATAGTTGCCGCTCTTCATGGCCTTCTCTCCGAGCGCCGCAAAATTATCCGCCGTCCAAAGGAAATGATACAATCCAAAGAGAAGTCCGGCCAGCAGCACGAGCACAACCAGCAAGATCAGGGCTTTCTTCATACGCAATGTCTCCAATCGGAAGTTATACGTGTTTATTATACTTCCCCACGCAGCGGAAGTCAACGGAAATCGCGGTTTTCCGGGGAGGATGACGGAACGCGCCGCTATTTCCCCGGAAAAGCTTGCAAATCACCCCAAGGCGACATCCAGCAGCATCATGATCGCAAATCCGGCTACAATGCCCATCGTGGCTGTGTAGGGGCGCGCCTCGCGGTTGCGCTGACATTCCGGGATCAGCTCATGGACGGCCACAAGAATCATCGCGCCCGCCGCAAAGGCAAGCGCATAGGGCAGGATCGCCTCAACGGAGCCGACGAGCAATGCGCCCAGCACGCCCGCGACCGGTTCAACCAGCCCCGAGGCCTGCCCGAGCAGGAAGCTGCGAAGCCGCCCCGCGCCCTCACGCCGCAGCGGCATGGAGACGGCCGCTCCCTCCGGAAAATTCTGCAGGCCGATGCCGAACGCGATGCTGATCGCGCCCATGACCGCCTCCGGCGACGCGCCGCGCTGCAGTGCCCCAAAGGCCACGCCGACAGCCAGCCCCTCCGGGATATTGTGCAGTGTGATCGCGAGGATGAGCAGAACGACACGGTTCGCCCCGTTCCCCCTCTCAGATCTGCAGCTGACACATGTGACCACGCGGTCAGATGCCCAGAGGAAGACGGCTCCAAGCAAAAAGCCCAGTGTGGCGACGAGCCACGGCGGCAGGCCGTCCTGCTCTGCCGCGCGGGCAATGGCGGGCTGCAGCAGGGACCAGAAGCTCGCCGCGATCATGACTCCGGCCGAGAAGCCCAGCATGCGGTTCATTGCCTCCGGCGACGGCCTGCGGAAGAGGAACACCGTCGCCGCGCCGGCGGCCGTCACGGCCCACGTCCCAAGCGTCGCGATCAGTGCCCAAACGATCGGATTTTCCATATTCCACCTCCCGTTTCATTGTATGCAGTGAGGGCGGAATTGCGTGCATGCGAAAAGAGCCGCTGAGGTTTCCCTCAGCGGCGCGCTGCCAAAAGCCCATTGGGCTTTCCGGCAAAGGGCTCGCAGTCCGCTGCGCGCACGGATCGTCCGCCGGGAGCAGGCGATCCGCACACTGGCGGACTGGGCGGTATTTTCTCCGACGTACATGCCGCCGGAGAAAATGATTTCCACTGTTTGCGCTTGCGAGCGCAAACTCTGCGAAGCTTTTTTAACATTCTGAGGGAGCTCAGCTGCAGGACTGAGCTCTCCGTTTTTTTGCCTGCTGGTATCATACTAGAATCTGATAAAAAGCTTTAAAAGCTTTTTATAGCGCCGAAGGCGCGTC
>ERZ840371.4649-NODE-4649-length-10190-cov-3.210853_pt1 | contig 10190 bp, 9 predicted proteins | sample MGYA00519937_ERZ840371 | MGnify/ENA primary metagenome ERZ840371 (study PRJEB31850, sample SAMEA3708873) | human gut metagenome | biome: human gut; feature: human-associated habitat; material: faeces | place: China | collected 2014 ... | reverse complement strand
TGAAGCAAGTTCTGATGAGAATGGCTCAAGATTCTTTGTTTCTTCTTTTCTGAAACGAGTGTTCTGGAGAAGAACAACATCGCCGTCTTTCATTTCTGCAACAGCCTTTTTAGCATTTTCGCCTACAACCTCGTCATCGTTAGCGAAAACAACATCCTGACCGAGAAGTTCAGAAAGTCTTACTGCTACGGGAGCGAGTGAGAACTTTTCTTCGGGACCGTTCTTCGGCTTGCCGAGATGTGAGCAAAGGATAACCTTGCCGCCGTCAGCAATAAGCTTCTTGATTGTAGGAAGAGCTGCTGTAATTCTGTTGTCGTTTGTGATTACGCCGTCCTTGAGCGGTACATTGAAGTCACAACGAACAAGTACTTTTTTACCTTTTACATTGATGTCATCAACAGATACTTTGTTGAGCTGCATAATATACATTCCTTTCGTGTAAGAAGAAATTTGTAAAAATTTAGTATTTTTACACTCACTGTTATTATATATCAAAAACCCCTTTTTATCAATAGAAAACTTTAAAAAATTCGCCTGCAAAGGTATTTTTTGCACCGTCTTTACAAATACTGATTTTGAGGAAGTTTTAGAAACTTATTTTTATCCTTATGTCATATTGTTGAGGTCGCTCCACTTGTGGTTGTGAAGCTCGCCCTTGTTCTGCAAAGCAGGATAATCCCATTGCCTTAAAACTTCATAAGCCGCAATTGCAACCGAGTTTGAAAGATTAAGACTTCTTGCCTCGTCAATCATAGGCAGTCTTAAAGTATCATCGGGATGCTGCATTAAAAGCTCCTCAGGCAAGCCTTTTGTTTCTTTGCCAAAGAGAAGATAGCAGTTGTCGGGATATTCAACATCGCTGTGGCGGTGAGTTCCTTTTGTTGAAAAGAAAAAGTATTTTCCGCCTTTTGTTTTTTCAAAAAAATCGTCAATGTTCTCATAATATGTGATGTCAAGCAAGTGCCAGTAGTCAAGTCCAGCTCTTTTGAGTTTTTTATCGTCGGGTTCAAAGCCCATAGGCTTGACAAGATGAAGTCTTGTTCCCGTTGCGGCACAGGTTCGTGCCACATTGCCCGTGTTCTGCGGAATTTCGGGTTCAACAAGCACAAGGTTGAGAGTTGCCAAAAGTTATCACTCCAATTTTTATTATTCCATTCTTTTTCTGTTTAAATACATTTTAAATCGTAAACAATAATAATGCAAGTTTTTTTGACAAAGCCGTGTGACAAAGATGAAAAAACACACATTTTGTCAATGAATTTGCAAGATGGGGAGGTGTGATTATGAATACAAGTCCAATGATGAATGTGATGAAAGGCGTTGCAATAGGAATGACGGCAGGCGTCTGCATGGGTATTGTCGGCAAAAATATGGTAGACAGCAACCCAAAACTCAAGAAAAAGGCAAACAAAGCCTTTAAGACAATGGAGTCAGTCCTCGACACCGCACAGTATATGTTCAGATGATTTGAATATATATATTACAAAAAACGGCTGAATTTTCAGCCGTTTTTTTCATTTGTTTCTCGACAAATGTATAGATAAATGGTAAGATAATAATTAAGTTTGGTGGTGAAATACATGTCTAAAAAATGATTTTTTAATTGAAAATGGAGTTTTACTGAAATATTATGGAAATGATTCAAATGTTATAATTCCAGACGATATTACTATAATTGGTTGTGGGGCTTTTGCAAATACCAATATACAAAAAGTTAAGATGTCTAATAAAATTACTGGTATAGGTGAATATGCTTTTTATAATTGCTCCTTTCTTGATGAGGTTACATTTTCTGAAGGCTTACAACTTATCGGCGAATATGCTTTTTCAAATTGTGAGAGTATTAAATCTATTTCTATTCCTAGTAATGTTATAATATTAGATAATCATGCATTTTCAGGTTGTTTTAGTTTAGAAAATGTAAGCTTTTGTGAAAAAAGTAAGTTATATACAATTGGAGAAAAAGCTTTTTATGGTTGTACATCGCTTTTAGAAATTTAAATTCCCGACAGTGTTGAAAAAATGGGTAAAAGTGCTTTTGAATCGTGTATATGCTTAGAAACGATATTTTTGCCTGTTTTATTGAAATTTATTGAAGCAAGAACATTTGCTTTTTGTAAAAAATTGAAAAATGTGAATTTCCCTTTGAAACTCGAAAAAATAGGAGAAAGGGCATTTTGCGCTTGTGTGAGTTTAAAAAATATAAACCTTACTGAAATGGTTAAGAGTATAGGAAAGGGAGCTTTTTTTAATTGCTTTAACTTAAAGAATGTTATACTACCAGATACAATTAGAATTGTCGGAAATTATGCTTTTGACGGATGTCATAGCATTGAAAATATAAAACTACCAGATTCAATCAAGAGAATAGGTGAGTCTGCTTTTAGATTAACCGCCATAAATAATGTAGTATTGCCATCAAATTTAAAAATTGTTAGTAAATATTTGTTTGCTGGATGTGGTAAATTAAGCAGTGTAATTTTTCCTCAAAATCTTGAAAAAATTGACGATTTTGCTTTTTTTGGTTGTGCAAAGTTGTCAAAAGTACAATTTCCAAATAGTTTGAAAATTATAGGAGAGAGTGCGTTTGAAGAATGTAATTCATTAAGAAAGGTATGTGTGCCTAATGATGTTATTGTTATAAAGGATAAAGCATTTGGATATACAAGACCTTACGATTTTACATACACATACAATAGTTATCCAGTAGTTGATTTTAATATAATAGGTGAAAAAGATTCAATTGCAGAAAAATATGCTAATGAAAATAAAATGATATTTACTATTAAATAACAAATCCCGATTCAAACGAATCGGGATTATAATTTTATATCATACTATACCGAACATAACATTGTTGTTGTTTGTAAAATAAAATTTATAGAGGAGAACACGGTTAGCCGCTACAGTGTTGCAATTACTTTGTTTGTTAAACAAATTTAATTGAGGTGGTCAATTGCGTATTGTGCTTCACTTTCGGTAAATTGTCCGCCGTATTCTGAGATCAACTGGTCATAGATAGCATTTTTAGACATACTTAAAGTATCTCTATAAGATTCAGCAGACAAAAGTGCGTTTTTATTGTAATCGGCGTCAAGATTATCAATAGCGTACTGTGCTTCGTCTTTTGTAAACTGACCGCCGTACTCTGAAACCAACTGGTCATAGAGTGCCTGTTTTGACATATGAAGGGTTTCGTTATATGACTCGGCTGATTTTAAAGCATTTGATTTCCAGTCGGCATTGATATTGTCAATTGCATACTGTGCGGCATCTGCTTCAAACTGACCGCCGTATTCTGAAACCAGCTGGTCATAAAGTGCCTGCTTTGACATATGTAATGTGTTATTGTATGACTCAGCAGATTTTAACGCACTTCTGTATTCGGAAGAAACTTTGCTTTCCTTTTTTGAACTTTCTTTAGCTGACGACTCTTTTTTAGATGTTTCTTTCTTAGATGACTCAGCCGTTGAAACATCTTTTTCTTCAGTTTTTGATGTGGTTATTTTGCTTGAAGAAGAGCTGTAGGTGGTTTCGGGTTCGGAACTCTGATTGCTTGACGAAGCAGATGTTGAACCTGAACAACCAGTAAGCATTGCCCCGCAAAGTAATAAAGTCAGCATTGCTGTTATAGCAGATTTTTTCATAGTAATTCCCTCATTCCTTTATCTATCGTACATAATATACCGTTACCTAAAATAACATCATATAATTATGTGATAAAATCAGTATAACACTATAAGAATGTAATTGCAATACAGAAAATAAATAGTAAAATTTGTGCAATATATATATTATAATGTTGAAAGGCAAAAATATCTGATAAGATAAAAGTTGTGTATCATTTGTATAAAGGGATTTATCATAAAATTCGAGCAATAACAACCCCCCGACTCAAACGAATCGGGGGGTTAAATAATCAATATTTAATTAAATCAGCTTGTGTAGCCGAGGGGGTCCATTTTTTCGCCGTTGAGGCGGATTTCAAAATGGAGGTGAGGACCTGTTGAGTTGCCTGTAGAACCGACATAACCGATAAGGTCGCCCTGATTTACATACTGACCTGTTACTGCAACAAGTGAACTGCAATGACCGTAAAGTGTTGTGTAGCCACTGCCGTGGTCAATGATAACATAGTTGCCGTAGCCGCTGTTGTCACCGCCCGAAAATGTTACGGTACCGCTTGCGGATGCATAAATAGGCTGTCCGTAAACACCGCCGGCTGCAATGTCAAGTCCGCCGTGAAGTCTGCCCCAGCGTGTGCCGAAGGTACTTGTCAATGTATGTGTGTAGGGGAGTGGCCATGCAAACATACCCGATGAACCTGTTGTGTAGCTTGAAGATGAATTTGAACTTGATGAAGAACTGCTGTCTGATGAGGTTGATGATGAACCTGTGCTTGATGAAGTATCCTCAGCCTTGCCTTTTACAACAACTTCGTCAACTGCCTCTTTAAGAGTTTTTGCGTCAGTCTGAACTGCATCGGTCTGAACACCGTCAACAAATGTAGTTCTTACCGTTACTTCTTCTTCACCCTTAACGCCCTTTGTGGTAACTTTTTTGTATGAAGAAGACTTGTCCTCGTCATATTTTACCTTTGTGTCATAAGCCACATCTCTTGTGTAAACAATGTCTGTTGAAAGTGAGATTGAAAACTTGCCGTCTGCAAGTGCCATAACCTCGTCTGCGGTAATAAGGTCTGTACCGCTTGCGTTACCTGTTACAACCTCCACCGAATTTGCAAACTCGGTTGTTGTTTCGTCATCGTAATCTCTGCGGTAATCAACAAGAACCTGATCGAGATCTGCATTGAGCTGATCAATTTCTTCTGTCGCACCGATGAACTTGCCGTCAATATAAAGACTTGCGCATGACGGTGAAATTGCCTTGAGGTTTGCCGATGCCGATTCGCCGTCAATTTCAGTATGAGGAACAGCCTCGTCACTTGTTGCAACAAGTGCAGGTGTCTGTACGCTGTTGTTATCTTTCATATCAAGTGCGCTTGCAACCGTTGCACATGAAAGTGTGATTGCACTGAAACAGGCTACTACTGCAAGCACAGCCTTTTTTCTGAGCAACTTCTGCGAACGGATTGCCGAGGGTGCAAGGTGAGCATACTGCTTTCCGCTTTTGAACGAAAGTTCCGATACAATCTCTCCGGCACTCTTTGTTGTGCCGTTTCTTGATTCGTTGAATGCTTTGTCAATAGCTGATATTTGTGTTTTTGCTTTCTTTGACGAATTAACAGACTTGATTGTAACAGACTTTAAAGAACCCTTCCTGTTCTTAATTGCCTGTGCGAGTTTTGCGGCTGTGTTTTTTGACATTCTTACAACTGATTTTGCACAAAATGTTGTTGCTCTCTTTACAAAGCGAACAGTTTTCTGTGCTGTTGTAAGCTCACGCCTGCAAACTCTGCGTTTCTTTGTCGGAAGACTCTCGATTTCATTGAAACCTTCCAAACCAATGAACTTTGTCTCCAAAATAATTTCTCCTATCTCATTAACCGTTACATTTTTGTAACAAACACGATACCTTTATTATACCAAATAGTTACGAAATTGCAATATGAGAATTAAAAAATGTCATAATTAATAATAAGACAGGGGATAAGGTTACAAAAACAGGGTGAATTAAACAATAATTCCGTATGTTAATTATACTGTAAGTTATCAACCGTGTAATCTTTCAACAAAGAGTAATATTTATTTAACTCTTTTAAAGCACCGTCAAGGTCGTGTTCAAGGTAGTTTCCACACTCAATTGCAGTTGTTCCGGGGATTTCCCCTTTGTGCTCCGCACACTGCTTTATTGTGTCTTTTATAAGCTGTAATGCGTCCTCATTTGACATATCACGAACGAGAAAATAAAAACCCGTTCTGCATCCCATAGGTCCAAAGTAGATTACATTGTCGGCAAATTTGCTGTTGCGGGCATATGTTGCAAAAAGGTGTTCAATTGTGTGCATAACGGGATTAGGAAGATACGGCGGTGTGTTCGGCTTTACAAAACGCATATCGTATGTTGTAATATCTCCGTCAATTCTTGAGATGTAAACACCCGGCATAAGTGTGTTGTGGTTGATTGTAAAGCTTGCTATCTTTTTCATATATATTATCCTTTCTTAATCGTAATCGGCTATGTTTGTGAAGCAAATGTTCATATCAACATCGCCCTCAATTCCGTCAACCTTGCCTGATGAGGAGTATTGCCACATAGAAAACTGATAATAGAATGTCGGAACATTTGCGTATTCGCAATACCAGATGTCAAAATCTGCAAGCTGTGTGAGGTCATATTTGAAGTAAAGCTCCTTGCTCGGAGAATAGATAATCGGTGTGTAGCCAAGCTCCTTTACACGGTTGCAGAATGCTTTTGCACAGGCTGTTGCCTGAGCGGCGGAAACGCTGTCGGTTCTTGCGTCATCATCCTTGATGATTTCCCAGTCATATGCAACGGGAAAATCGATTGTTTCATCGCCGAGAAGTGTCTTTATATAGTCAGCCTCTTCAATTGCCTCCTCGTTATTGACAGCCTGAGAGAAGAAATACACGCCGACTTTAAGTCCTGCCGCCTTAGCACCCTTTATATATGAAAGGGCGGAATCGTCCGAATACATTTTTCCGTCAGAACCGTAGCCTCTGCCGCCGATGCGAACCATAACAAAATCAACACCCGATTTTTTAACCTTGTCCCAGTCAATCTTTCCGCTGTAGGAGGAAATGTCGATTCCCTCCATTGAAGCGGCCTTGCCGTTTTCACTGTAGTATTTGAAAGTGTCGTCAGAGGTGAAGTTATCGTTGTTGAGTGTATTTTTAGGTACACCGTCAAGCTCGGTAATCCAGATTTCACCGAGAGTGCTGTCGTTTATATGTATTTTTTCGCCTGTTGTCTTGACGGTTGTGTCTGTGGCAACAGTTGCCGGGGTTGTACTGCCCGACTGCGAACTGCTTTCACCGTTGCTTGAGCAACCGCACAAAACCGAGGTAAGTGCAAGCATGGCAGCCGTTACGGCGCAAATAGTTTTTTTCATTATTCTACTCCTGACAAAAATTTTTTAACGCTGAAAAATGTCGATTATACGGACATTTTGCGTATCTGTTAGTCAGCATATCATAAAAAAGTGTTGATGTAAACAAAGAAACCGAAAATAAATATTGAAAATCTTGTGAAAATTAAGTATAATCTAAGGTACAAGTGTCCTTCATCAAACAGCGGAGGCATTTATTCGGAAATATAATGATAACAATGTTCCGCAAAAGGCAATAAAGGGCGGTGAGTGAAATTGAATGAAACAAAGGTGCACGGATACCGTCACAAAACAACGGAAGAACTCGTCAAGGCAATTGACGAATGTACCTCTCTCAGTCAGCTTTTCGCTCTCATTCAGCATGAGCATATCACCATTCAGATGCTCACAAGACCGGGTGCATCAAATCTTGCACCAAAAATTTTAAGCCCGAAAGAGATAACAGGCAACCGTGACACACCATTTGAAAGACTGCGAAAACAGGTTCGTGAATCTGTGCTTGAGGACGAAAGAAGGCTTAAACAGAGCAAGCTGATTGCCGAATGCGAACGCCTTTCAAGACTTAATAAAAATGACAAGATAAAGTAAGAGTAATTAGTGGAAGATTTTTGAAATTTTTTACTAAATACTCTTTATTTTTTTGAAAAAAACATATATAATCTAATTATCAAACACGATTGGGGATGAAATATATGACATTCAAATTCAAACACACCTTGGCTGTAATTCTCGCAGTAGTTACCGTAGCTTGTTCTGTTGTCGGAACATTAGCTGTTTCTGCCGCAGAAACAGACTCTCAGCCTGCAACAGAGGCAACTGTTGCATCTGATGTAACAGATACGAGCGTTGAACCAACTCAGGCAACCGAGCCCTCACAGCCGGTAACGGAGCCGCCCGTAACTCCTACGGTTCCTCCGACTCAGCCGGTTAAGCCGAATGTGGGCGCAATCAAGAATCTCACAAGAACGCAATATACAACAAATTCGCTTTCGTTCAAGTGGGATAAAGTAAGCGGTGCAACAGGCTATGTAATCTACTACCGCAACAATGACGCACACAAGAATTTTTCAAGATTTACATATGTAAAGTCAAATGCCTGTACACTCAAAAAGCTCAGAACAGCAACCTGGTATGATGTAAAGGTTGCCGCCTATGTTGAGCATGACGGTGTAAAGTATGAGGGTAAGAGTCAGACCTACAGAACAGCTACTCTCCCGAATGCCGTAAGCGTTTCACTCAAGGAGTCGGGTTCTGCAATTACACTTTCGTGGTCAAAGAACTCACAGGCAACAGGCTACAAAATCTACCGTATGAGCGGTGACACAAAGGGCAAGTATGTTCTTTACAAGACAATCACTTCAAATTCCACAACTTCTTTCAGAGATAAGGGAGTTAAGAACGGCAGAGCGTATTACTATCAGGTTAAGGCTTACCGTGCAATCAAAAAGAACACTTACTATTCGTCACCGTCAACAATAAGATGTGTGGCAGGTCTTAATGCCGTTAATTTCAAGACAGATACAAGACTTTCAAGAGTAAATCTCACATGGGGCAAGGCAATGACCACTCCAACAGCATATGAGATTTTCTATTCAACCTCAAAGAACGGAAAATATACAAAGCTTGGTGAAACAAAGAATACTTTCTACAACACCAAAAAGCTTACAGTCGGCAAGACCTATTACTTCCGTATTCGTGCTTACAAGTATTCGGGACCGAGCAGTAACCCGAAAAAGTACAAGTGCCTCGGCACATTCCAGACAAAGAGTGTAAAGATCAGTAAGAATGCCTACGGTGTTTCAGTAGGTAATACCTATGTTGAAATCAGCATCAATCAGCAGCATATGTGGTACTACAAGAACGGTAAGCTTGTTGTTGAAACAGATGTTGTAACCGGCAACTACGGTACAAACGATACGCCAAAGGGTGCATATTCAATCATCTACAAGGCATCGCCTGCAACTTTGATGAATAACTCTCATGTAACATTCTGGCTACCGTTCACATCTGACGGTTGCGGAATCCATGACGCATCATGGCGTTCAAGCTGGGAATACGGCGGAACAAGGTACAAGGGTCACGGCTCACACGGCTGTGTAAACACACCGTACAACGCAGCTAAGAAAATCTATAACAACATTTCCTCAGGAACCCGTGTTGTTGTTTATTGATTTTAATTCGTAGCGAAAACTTGATAAAATAATTTAAGGCTGACAGATTTTTAATAACCTGTCAGCCTGTTTTTTATATGAAAGTTATTGTTAATCAGTAGGGGCGTTCATCGGACGCCCGCAAGTAGTAGTGTAAACTATATGTTAAAACAAATTTTATAAAGACCGCAAAACAACCGTCATACTGTAGCGGCGAACTGTGTTCTCCCGTCTGAAATATAGTCGCAATGCGTTGCACATAAATGTGCTTCCTATTGCTCGTTATTTCAGACAGCGCATTGCTCCCTTTTTCCGCCACCGGCGGCGGTCGCAAGGCTACCAATCATTTCGTGTGCAAACACGATACGAATAAAATTATATTGGCTACAATTAACTGTGCTTTAATCCCATAATGATACCAAGGGCAATGTTTTGTTTTTCTTTTGGCAGACAACGAAATTCATTGAGAAGTTCGCATTCCGTTTCCGAAAGTTTAGACTGTGCAATTTTGTCAATCGGCTGTCTGATGTCCGTATATTCAATTATATAATCAACAGATGTATTAAAGATTGACGCAAGCTTTTTGAGCGTTGTAATGCTCGGTTCAACCTTTCCGTTTTCATATTCGCTGATTATCTTTTGCGAAAAGTTAAGTTCCATTCCCAATGCAATTTGGTTCATAGATTTTTCTTTTCGTAGTTCCTTAATTCTTTGCATTTGCCGTACCCGCTCCATAAATTATACCTTGTGAGTATAATATTATAACTTTTTGTTGACAATTTTATACAATATAGGTATAATTCAAGTGAATAAAGTATATAAAATTATAGAACTTGCTTTTGCATTAAGTGATTTTTTAATTAGAAATAATTTAAGGAGTACGCAATGATTATTTTATTTAGTAATTGTGGTTTTGCAATTATTGCATTTTTATTTTATCTGTGTGGAAGTAATAGAGTAGCCGAAGTATTTGCTGATTTCATTGTTAACAATTGCTATTTAATATTTGC
>ERZ840371.4648-NODE-4648-length-10191-cov-3.693863_pt1 | contig 10191 bp, 5 predicted proteins | sample MGYA00519937_ERZ840371 | MGnify/ENA primary metagenome ERZ840371 (study PRJEB31850, sample SAMEA3708873) | human gut metagenome | biome: human gut; feature: human-associated habitat; material: faeces | place: China | collected 2014 ... | reverse complement strand
TCTTGCAGCCTCTATTTTCCAGGCGGTTGTGAACCAGACCATCAGCGGTCTTGCCTGCGGAAAACCGATCCGCGGAAACGTAGCGTTCCTCGGAGGTCCGCTGCACTTCTTACCGGAACTTCGGAACGCCTTTATCCGCACCTTAAATTTAACCGGTGATGCGATCATCGCCCCGGACCACTCCCATCTTTTCGCCGCCGTCGGCGCTGCCATGAATGCGAAGGATCACGCGGAGATCTTCTCTCTTGATAAGCTGATCGCAGATCTTTCCGGCGGCATCAAGATGAAATTTGAAGTAAAGAGAATGCAGCCTTTATTTAAGGATGAGGCAGATTATAAGGAATTCACCGACCGCCATGACCAGTACAAGGTCCGCCGCGGCGACCTCTCCACCTATGAGGGAAATGTATTCTTAGGAATCGATGCCGGTTCCACCACAACGAAGGTGGCACTCGTCGGCGAGGATGGTTCCCTGCTCTACAGCTTTTACAGCAGCAACAACGGAAGCCCGTTGGCGACTGCGATCTCTTCCATAAAGGAGATCAAGTCCCTGCTTCCGGACAGCGCAAAGATCGCCTACTCCTGCTCCACCGGCTACGGCGAGGCCCTCTTAAAGGCGGCCTTCATGCTGGATGAGGGCGAGGTCGAGACGATCTCCCACTACTACGCGGCGGCATTCTTCGATCCGTCCGTAGACTGCATCCTCGATATCGGTGGTCAGGATATGAAATGTATCCGCATCAAGGACGGCACCGTGGACAGTGTCCAGCTCAACGAGGCATGTTCCTCCGGCTGCGGTTCCTTCATCGAGACCTTCGCAAAATCCTTAAACTACAGCGTTCAGGATTTCGCGAAGGCGGCACTTTTTGCCCAGAACCCGGTGGATCTCGGAACGAGATGTACCGTATTCATGAACTCCAACGTAAAACAGGCGCAGAAAGAAGGCGCTTCCGTTGCGGATATCTCCGCCGGCCTCGCCTACTCGGTGATCAAGAATGCCCTGTTTAAGGTCATCAAGATCACTTCCGCCGGCGACCTCGGAAAGAACGTCGTTGTACAGGGCGGAACCTTCTACAATGACGCAGTCCTCCGAAGCTTCGAGCGGATCTCCGGCTGCAATGCCGTCCGCCCGGATATCGCAGGTATCATGGGTGCCTTCGGCGCGGCACTGATCGCCCGTGAGCGTTACATGCACCGTCCCCATGAGACGACGATGCTCTCTCTGGACGATATGATCAATTTGACCTACACGACAACCATGAGCCGCTGCCGCGGATGCGTAAACCACTGTGTCCTGACGATCAACCGGTTCGAGGGTGGACGTCAGTATATTTCCGGAAACCGCTGTGAGCGCGGTCTCGGCGTGGAAAAGGCAAAACGTGACATCCCGAACCTCTTTACATGGAAGTATCACAGACTCTTCGACTATGAGCCGTTGACAGCCGACAAGGCGACCCGCGGCGTTGTGGGAATCCCGCGGGTCCTCAACATGTACGAGAACTTCCCGTACTGGGCAACCTTCTTTAAGGAGCTCGGCTTCCGCGTGATGCTGTCCCCACAGTCCAGCCACCAGATCTACGAGCTGGGCATCGAGACGATCCCGAGTGAGTCTGAATGTTACCCGGCAAAGCTTGCCCACGGACACATTTCCTGGCTCATTAAACGCGATGTGCCGTTTATCTTCTATCCGTGTATTCCTTACGAGCGGAAAGAGGTTCCGGGAGCCGGAAACCACTACAACTGCCCGATGGTCACCTCCTACTCGGAGAACATCAAGAACAACATGGAGGAATTAAAGGAAAAAGACGTGAAGTTCTTAAATCCGTTCATGGCGTTCACAAGTGAGGAGATCCTTTCAAAGCAGCTTCAGGAAGTCTTTAAGAAGGAATTCGATATTCCGGAATCCGAGACGAAGAAGGCTGCTAAAAAGGCCTGGGATGAACTCGCCCAGGCGAGAACCGATGTGGAGAAGAAAGGCGAGGAAGTCTTACAGTACTTAAAAGATACCGGCAAACACGGCATCGTCCTTGCGGGACGTCCGTACCACATCGATCCGGAGATCAATCACGGCATCGCCGATATGATCACCTCCTACGGTTTCGCTGTCCTCACGGAGGACTCCGTATCCCATTTAGGAAAGGTGGAGCGCCCGCTCGTCGTTACCGACCAGTGGATGTACCACTCCCGCCTCTATGCGGCGGCGGCCTTTGTAAAGACACAGGATAACCTGGATCTCGTCCAGCTAAATTCCTTCGGCTGCGGTCTCGACGCCGTGACCACCGATCAGGTCAGTGATATTCTCACCCGATCCGGGAAGATCTATACGGTCTTAAAGATCGATGAGGTCAACAACCTCGGAGCCGCAAGGATCCGTATCCGTTCTTTGATCTCCGCTCTCCGCGTCCGCGAGGAGCGCCGCTACACGAGAAATATCGTGTCCAGCTCCTACAACCGTGTGATCTTCACGAAGGAGATGAAAAAGAACTACACGCTGCTCTGCCCGCAGATGTCCCCGATCCACTTCGAGCTCATCGAACCGGCGATCCGCAGCTTCGGCTACAACCTCGTCGTTCTCCAGAACGATGACAAGACAGCCGTGGATACGGGATTAAAATATGTAAACAATGACGCCTGCTACCCGTCCCTGATCGTCATCGGACAGATCATGGATGCCCTGCTGTCCGGAAAGTATGATCTCGACCACACGGCCGTCCTCATGAGCCAGACCGGAGGCGGCTGCCGTGCGTCAAACTATATCGGATTTATCCGCCGCGCTTTGGAAAAAGCCGGAATGGCGCAGATCCCGGTCATCTCCATCAACGCAAATGGCATGGAGACAAACCCAGGATTCAAGTATACACCGGCTATGCTTGTGAAGGCTCTTCAGGCTGTTGTATACGGTGATGTATTTATGCGTGTTCTCTACGCTACGAGACCTTACGAGGCCGTTCCCGGCTCCGCAGACGCTCTCCACGAGAAGTGGAAAAGGATCTGTGTCAAAGCACTCTCCACAAAGAGCGCCGGAATGATGACCTTCGTGAAGAATATCCGCGGCATCATCCACGACTTCGATAACTTAGATCGCACGAATGTCCACAAGCCGAAGGTCGGAATCGTCGGAGAGATCCTCGTCAAATTCTCACCGACCGCCAACAACCACATCGTGGAGCTCCTGGAGTCGGAAGGTGCGGAAGCTGTTATGCCGGATCTCATGGATTTCCTGCTTTACTGCTTCTACAACAGCAACTTCAAGGCAGATAACCTGGGAATGAAGCGCTCCACGGCGCACCTCTGCAACATGGCGATCTCCCTTCTGGAGTACATGAGAAAGGCCGCAAGAATTGCTCTTGAAAAGAGCACTCACTTCACTCCGCCTTCAAGGATCAAGGAGCTGGCAGTGATGGCAAACGGCTTTGTCTCCCTCGGAAACCAGACCGGTGAGGGCTGGTTCCTGACCGGTGAGATGCTGGAGCTCATCAAGAGCGGTGTCAACAACATCGTCTGCGTCCAGCCCTTCGGCTGCCTGCCGAACCATATCGTCGGAAAGGGTGTCATCAAGGAGCTTCGCTACGCGAACCCCAAGGCAAACATCATCGCCGTCGACTACGATCCGGGTGCCAGTGAGGTTAACCAGCTGAACCGTATCAAGCTGATGCTTTCCACAGCACAGAAGAATCTTGAGAAAGAGGAGTATGTGGATCCGAATTTGGCGAAGACGTTAAAAAAAGTGGAAGAGCTTTCTTCCAAGCGGGTCAATAAGTGCCGGTTGTAATCTACATACCATAAGCTTCTAAATACAAATTCGTCTCAGTCGAAAACTGACTTCCACTGAGACGAATTTGCTGTTACTACCACCTGAAAAAGGTGGGATTCTTATCGAACCTGGATAAAGCATAACAAAAACAGCGGCAGATATCATTTCAGATACCTGCCGCTGTCTGTTATCTTCCGATCAGCGCCCCGGATACTCCGACATGATAGCCATCCGGCGTCACAGCACTTACGTACATTGCGCCCTCCGGTATCGGATTTCCACCCGGATCAAGGACTCCTGCCATCGGATTCAGGTAATACCAGCCCCCGTTCACAAGGATCCAGCCGATCACCATATCTCCGTCCGCGTTCAGATAGTACCATCTTCCGTTCACCCAGGCATGAGCACTTGCTGCAGGTCACATTTTTCCGCTGTTAAGCCGACACCCCCCGGATCCATGACATCAAAACAGCATATACCTTCCAGAAATTCTCCAGAAAATATATGCTGTTCTTTTGTTCACAGGTGTCCGCCAGCCCCAGCCGGACACCCTGCCATATTCATATGTTATGTAAACCTACATTAAGCCTCCGGCTTCTCGTAGCTGCGATGCATAGAGAAGGAATCCATATCGTAATTCTTTAAGTTCTCCCATACTCCGCGGCCGTCTGCCTTCGCAATCACAGCGTCACGGTCTTTCTTGAATGCCATCTCCTGTTTCATGTTGCTCGGTCCGCCTACGCAGCCGCCCTGGCACATCATACCCTCAATGAAGTCTTCCGGAAGTCTGCCGACCTTGAGAAGAAGAAGGGCTTTCTTAACCTCAGCCGCACCGCTGCAGCGCGCAACCTTAACATCTGCGCTCTCGCCTCTTTCCTTGAAGCACTCGATCACTGCGTTTGTCACGCCGCCGCCATTGCCAAAGCGTTTTCCGAAGACACTGCCTTCCTGCTTTGTCTCCTCAGCCGGCTCAAGCTCAACTTCTTTTCCGCGCAGCATTTCGATGGCCTCACCGAAGGTCAGAACATAATCCGCATTGTTCTCGATGGACTTGTCAGCCGCCTCAGACTTCTTTGCCATACACGGTCCGATAAATACGGTAACTGTCTCCGGATCGATCGCTTTTAACATTCTGGATACCGCGCACATCGGGGATACCGTTGTGGACATATTATCGATCAGAGTCGGGTAGTGTTTCTTGATCATATTTACAAATGCCGGACAGCAGGAGGTCGTCATCTTCTTGCCTTCCTTAAATGCCTCTGCCCATTCCATTGCCTCGTAAGCTGCTGTCATATCAGCACCGGCAGCAACCTCTACCATATCGGCAAAGCCAACCTTCTTTAATGCAGTACGCCAGCTCTCCATTGTGATATCCTGGCCGAACTCACCTTCAGCAGCCGGAGCAACCATGGCAACGACCTTCTTGCCGGCCTTGATCGCCTCGATCACCTGTACAACATATACCTTGGAGGAAATTGCACCGAACGGGCAGCTTCTTACGCAGGCACCGCACTGGATACATTTCTTTTCATCGATCTGGCAGATTCCGGTCTCCGGATCCATTGTGATCGCATCTACCGGACATGCACGGCGGCACGGACGGATCAGCTCAGCGATCGCATTGTACGGACATGCCTGAGCACAGCGTCCGCACTCTTTACAGACACTCGGATCGATATGGGCACGGTCGCGGCCGATCGAGATCGCACCAAAGTTACATGCGTTCTGACAGGCTTTACCCATACATTTCTGACAGTTATCGGTTACAACGAATCTTGTGATCGGACACTCCTCACATGCAGAAGAGATGACCTGAATGATATTGTCGCTCTGTTTGTCACTCGGACATTTTCCCTCCACGAGACGGATTCTCTGACGGATGATCTCTCTCTCCTTGTATACACAGCAGCGGAACTGTGCCTTTGGACCCGGGATCAGTTTGAACGGGATATTGTCTCTCTCTTCCTCGAGTCTGCCCTCAAAAGCCAGCCTGGAAACTGTGCGCAGCACGTTATACTTGATCTTAAGCAGTGCCTCATCGTTGGTTTTCATACCATTTCCTCCTAAATTTTGAATCCTCTATCTTACCTTAATTTTTAATGTTTTCGCATCATATTATCGCATATCCCCCTTTGCAAAGCAAGTCGGAAATTGTATATAATCCAACGCATTCCGGGGAAAAACCTTATTTTCTTAAATTGTATACAATAAAGTACAGGCAGCGAAATTTCTTGTATTTTCCTGGGTTTTTCTGTCTTTCTGTGTCGGATATTTGTTCGCAGTATGCGGCTGTCCAGCACCGCTTTCTTTGTCTCTTTTTTTCACAAAGTCAGGTTCCGGTTCCGCCTCTTTCCCGCCACTCCGTTTCCGATTATTTTCGGTTTGGCATATGCAGCCTTCGCCTTTAAAACATGTTTTCCCCAGTCTCATGTTGGATTGACATTCCTAACTCCCCATGATATATTCTATTTAGTTCGGTCGTGCTAACCCCAAAGGTCAACCGTCCTGAGGGAAAAGACGAAAAGAATCTGATACGGGAATATCTGTCATATTCAGGATCCCCGGTATGCTCTTTTCGTGTGCATACCGGGATTTATCATTCACGCAGACAGTGGGACAAGACCCGTGTCTGTCAGATTTTTTTCAGGAGGAACTAAGTTATGAGAAAAATGTTATCCGTCATGATGGCTGCCGCGATCGCGGGATCTCTCCTTGCAGGCTGCTCATCATCCAAAATCGAAACAACAGCTGCCGCTTCTTCCGCGGAGGAGACAACGACTGCCGCTGAGGAGACCACAACGGAAGCCGCTTCCGAGTCCGCTGCCGAAAACACCGGTGATGAGACCGTTGTCCGTGTCGGCGGTTTAAAGGGTCCGACCACCATGGGACTTGTAAAGCTCATGGACGAGGCCGCAAACGGGGAGTCCGAGAACAGCTACGAATTCACTATGGTCACCGCGGCTGACGAGATGACCGCCATGGTCGCAGGCGGAAAAGTCGATATCGCCCTGCTTCCGGCGAACGTCGCAAGCGTTCTCTACAATAAGACAAACAAAAATATCTCCGTGATCGATATCAACACTCTCGGCGTTCTCTACTTCGTATCTGCCGACAGCTCCGTGACAACGATCGATCAGTTAAAGGGAAAGACCGTATATCTTCCGGGAAAGGGAACTACTCCGGAATACGCACTCCGCTATGTGCTCTCCGCCGCAGGACTCGGAGAGGATGATGTAACTCTTGAATTCAAGTCCGAGGCATCTGAGGTTGCTTCCGTCCTCGCTGAGGATCCGAACGCCATCGGTCTTCTTCCGCAGCCATTCGTAACTGCCGCTCTCGCCCAGAACGAAAAGCTCTCCATCATCATGGACCTCACAAAAGAGTGGGATAATGTCCAGGGCGAAGGTTCCGGAAGCCGTCTTGTAACAGGTGTTACCATTGTAAACAATGATTTCTTAAAGGAGCACGAGGATCTCGTCGATACGTTCTTACAGGAACATGAGGCTTCCATCGCCTTCACCGCGGAGGATCCGGATGCCGTAGCCGAGCTCATCGCAAAGGCTGAGATCGTCGCAAAGGCTCCGATCGCAAAAAAAGCGCTTCCTTACTGCAATATCACCTTCATCTCCGGTGATGAGATGAAAACAGCACTTTCCGGTTACCTTCAGGCTCTGTACGACCAGAACCCGGCCTCCGTCGGCGGTGAGCTGCCGGATGATGGATTCTACTATGTAAAGTAATTGTGACTGCGAAAGTTCTTAACAGTTACAAGCATTCATGCCGACTGTGAAAAACGAGGTATGGCTGGCAAAACAGTCATACCTCATTTCTATATCGCCGTTTATTCTCACGGAATTTAGTTTACATAAGTCAGATTAATAGCTTGAGCCATGAGAAATATCTGTTATAATTTGTAACTGTTCAGTAGGTCTGCGCACTTGCTGCGCTGACCGTAAGAAAACATAGGCTGGAAGGCAAAAATCCCATCAGCGAAGCTGATCTGGAATGGATTTTTGCACGTAACTATGAAGGCACTGAATAGTTACGTTCTATCATTCTTTTACGAGAACTTTTGTGATCTCTGCAATATAAACAGTGTGATAATCTTTCTCCGGATACCATTTTCCATCGTTCTCTTTTGCGATAAAGTTCTCCGGCTTGATCTCATCCTCGTAGAGCTTCCTGCACACGAAGACCATGCCGGCCTCCTCAAAAGCAGCTGTTCCGTCTGTGAAATACGGGGTAAGTCCAGCTTCTTTGACCTTATCGCAGTCGCGGCCTGACTTGGAACCGCAGATGGAGAGTGCCTGCTTGTACTCTGGTCCGTAGAAGGACAGGGTAAATGTATCGTTTGCGTCCACGAATTTCTTTGTGTAGCGCTGCGGACGGATATAGCAGGTGGCAACATTCTTGCCCCAGAGGACGCCGAGACCGCCCCAGCTTGCTGTCATGGTGTTACAGCCGGATTCGTCGCCAGCGGTGATGAGCATCCACTCAGAACCGATCTTTGTGAAGGGATTAAAATTCAGACTTTTGATATCAACTTCTTTGAATGCCATGGAAAAATCTCCTTTCAATGATAAAACTGCAGTAACTGTTCCGTAGATCTTCGCAGTTACAAACTACTTTTATTATAGAATGAGATAAAATAAATTGCAAATGATTTGTATACTGAAGGCTGGTTCATGAAAAAGCTGTGCAGGGTGCGGAAAAAATTCATGAGTAGATAAGGAAATTGTGCTTGAATGAACATGATATAGGTGTTATATTTTTAACAAGACAGGAAATTCACGCGGACAATCATGATTGGAGGAAAGCATATGAGAGGCGTAGAGACAAGGATTCAGGAGATCCGCCACCGGATCTTCAGAGAAGTGGCGAGAATGGCGTACCACACGGAATGGCCGGTGGACAAACGGATTGAGGAACTTCCGTATAAGATCATTCCGGGAGAAGTCGGAAATTTCAGAAACGATGTTTTTTTGGAGAGGGCGATCGTGAGCGAGCGGCTCCGTCTTGCCATGGGACTTACGTACCGCGGGGCATCGGATCCGGCACCGGTATCCCGGGGAATCGAGGAGGCGGACAAACCGGAGACATATTACACGCCGCCGCTCATCAATGTGATCAAATTCGCCTGTAACGCGTGTCCGGAAAAGCGGGTCTATGTGACAGACGGCTGCCAGGGCTGCCTTGCCCACCCATGTGTGGAGGTGTGCCCGAAGGACGCAGTGAGTCTGGACCGCACAAACGGAAGATCCAGGATCGACCCGGATAAGTGCATCAAGTGCGGACAGTGCGCGAATGTCTGTGCCTACCATGCCATCATCATCCAGGAGCGCCCCTGCGCGGCGGCCTGCGGCATGGATGCTATCCACTCGGACGAGAACGGAAAGGCGGATATCAACTACGACAAATGCGTCTCATGCGGACAGTGCCTCGTGAATTGCCCGTTCGGAGCCATTGCGGACAAATCCCAGATCTTCCAGGTCATCCGCGCGATCCAGACAGGTGAGAGAGTGTACGCCGCTGTGGCACCGGCATTTGTCGGTCAGTTTGGCCCGAAGGTAACACCTGGAAAGCTGAGGGCGGCCATGAAAGCCCTGGGCTTTGCGGACGTCTTTGAGGTCGCCATCGGCGCGGATCTCTGCGCGGTGCAGGAGGCGGAGGACTTTGTGAAGGAAGTTCCGGAACAGCTGCCGTTTATGGCGACATCCTGCTGCCCGGCATGGTCCATGATGGCGAAAAAACTGTTCCCGGACTACGCGAACTGCATCTCCATGGCGCTGACGCCGATGGTTCTGACTGCGCGACTGATCAAACAGAAAGAACCGGACTGCAAGATCGTCTTTGCTGGTCCGTGTGCAGCGAAAAAACTGGAGGCAAGCCGGAAGAGTATCCGCAGTTATGTGGATTTTGTACTGACATTTGAGGAAGTTGCCGGAATGTTTGATGCGAAAGGTGTGGACTGGAAGGATGTTCCGGAAGGCGAACCTTTATTCCGTGCAAGTGCAGATGGACGCGGTTTTGCAGTCAGCGGAGGGGTTGCACAGGCTGTCGTACATGCGGTAAAACGGATCGATCCGGAACGGGAAGTCAAAGTGGTCAATGCAGAAGGTCTGCAGAACTGCAAGAAGATGCTCCAGATGGCGAAAGCCGGTAAGTACAATGGCTATCTGCTGGAAGGAATGGCATGTCCTGGAGGATGTGTGGCCGGAGCAGGTACGCTGCAGGTGGTAAAGAAAGCAGCAGCAGCGCTGGAAAAGATGAAAGGTGAAGCGTCCTTTACAGAATCTTCCGACTCCAAATATCAGTCAAGACTGGAGAGTCTGGAAAAGTTTGATGTGGAATAACATACAGATACTACAGCTACAGAGAGCAGAATTTTCTGCTCTCTGTATTGAAAAGAAGCAGGCACAGAAAGTGCAGATATA
>ERZ840371.4647-NODE-4647-length-10193-cov-9.013612_pt1 | contig 10193 bp, 7 predicted proteins | sample MGYA00519937_ERZ840371 | MGnify/ENA primary metagenome ERZ840371 (study PRJEB31850, sample SAMEA3708873) | human gut metagenome | biome: human gut; feature: human-associated habitat; material: faeces | place: China | collected 2014 ... | reverse complement strand
ACCAGTACCGAAACAGGTGTGCTGCAACACAACGGAACGTTCCGCTACGCTGCGCGTCGGCAAAGAATGATTACCTACTGTCAAGAGATGGTGGGTAAAAGACGTTCAATGCGGAAATGAAGAAACCGGAATTGGCCTTCAAGTGTTTTATCCGCTTTTTGCTGGCACGGGCGGCGATGACCTGGGGCGTGGAACTGATGGCAGGAGCCTTTCGGGTATATCAATTCTATCGACAAGGGCGCATGGGGCGTGTTATAATCATGGAAAACGCGGCGAAGGGAGGCGGCGGAGGGATGACAGACGAAGCATTATACCGCCGCTACCTCAGCGGAGACGAGGATGCCCTGGGCACGCTTATGGAGCGTTACGGCACCAAGCTGACCCTCTATCTGGACGGCTACCTCTGCGACCTTCACGAGGCGGAGGACCTGATGATCGAAGCCTTTGCCTATCTCATCGCCAAAAGGCCGGCCATCCGGGACGGCGGCTTTCGCGCCTACCTCTACCAGTCGGCGCGGCACATGGCCCTGCGGCTGCTGCACAAAAAGAGAGCGAGAAACTGCTTCTCTCTGGACGCGCTGACGGAGGAACCGGAGGCGCGGGAACTGGTGGAGGAAACCGTGCAATCGGCAGAACGGGCGCGGCTTCTGCGGACCTGCATGGCAGAGCTGCACGAGGTCTACCGGGAGGCGCTGTTCCTCGTCTATTTTGAGGGACTGAGCCACGCGGAGACCGCCGCCGTCATGGGCAAGCGGGAAAAGCAGGTGGCGGACCTCATTTACCGTGGAAAAAACGCGCTGCGAAAGCGGCTGGAACAGGAGGGGATCACGGATGCGCACAACAGCTGAACGATTGGCCGCGGCCAAGCGGCGGGCGAGGGAACTGGAGCGGGAACGGCAGCGCCGCCGTGCCCGTGGGATCCTCTGCGCCGGGACGGCGGCCTGTCTCGCCGTGATCGTCTCCCTTGCGCTGGCCATGCCCGACATCACAGAGGGCTTTTCCGACGCGGCGCTGGGCGGCGGCATGGCCGCCAGCATTTTCAGCGGCCGGAGCCTGGGCTATCTCGTGGTGGGCCTGCTGGCCTTCGTGTTAGGCGTGTGCGTGACGGTGCTGTGCGTCCGCCTGCGCGGGCATGAGGGGGACTCGGCGGACGAGGAGCGGTACGATGATTGAGTTTTGGGACTATCTCTCGCAGTTTCTCGCCGTGACGGCGAGCTTCTGCGCCGCTTTGCGGGCGTATCTCAAGAGCCGCGGACAGCCGTGGTTTCTGCTGACCTGCTTTTACGGCACCTTCGCCTTGGGCACCCTTTACTGGACGCTGCACCTGCTGCTGCGTCAGGAGACGCCGCAGGTTTTCTACGTCTCCGACCTTGCGTGGCTGGCCAGCTATGTCTTTTTGCTCGCCCTGACGCTGACGCTGCCCGACGCGGGGGAGCGGCAGTCCCGGACGGGGCTATGCTGGCTGGCACCGGCGTTCTGTCTGCCGCAGTTCGTGCTGTACGTCACCCGCGGCGATCTGCTTTTCAACGTCCTCATGTGCGGCCTGACGATGATGCTGGCATGGTGTGCGGTGCGGGGCCTCGTCTGGGCGAAAAAGACGGAAAACGGGCGGCTGCGCCGGTTTCACGGAACGGTGCTGGCCTTTACAACGCTGGAGTACGCCCTGTGGACGGCCTCCTGCTTCTGGGTGAGCGACACCCTGACCAATCCCTATTTCTGGTTCGATTTCCTGCTGACCCTCGTTTTGCTTTTGTTTCTGCCCGCGGTGCGAAAGGCGGTGGAGGCGTGACCTATATCGAAAATGTATTCGTCTGCATGGCGGCCCCGCTGGTGGTGGCGCTGCTGTCCCTCAAGCGAGGGCAGCGTGCCACGCTGATGTTCTGCCTTGCGGGGATGGGAGCCTGTCTGCTCTCCGCCTACCTCAACACCTTCTTCGCCCGGCTTTATCAGGCGGACGCCGTCAACGCCGCCACCCAGATCGCCCCGGTGGTGGAGGAGATCATGAAGCTGCTGCCGCTGCTGTTCTTTCTGGCGGTGTTTGAGCCGACGTTTGCCCGCTTCCGGCTGGCCGCCGTCATCGTGGCCGCCAGCTTTGCCACCTTTGAGAACGTCTGCTACCTCACGCAGAACGGCGCGGACCAGATCCTCTTTCTGCTGATCCGGGGCTTCGGCACCGGCGCGATGCACGTGGTCTGCGGGAATGTGTACGGCGGTGCGCTGCGCCCCGTGTGGGACAGCCGCCCCCTGCGGGCGGCCTGCCTGTTCGCACTTTTGTGCGTGGCCATCATCTACCACGCCATCTACAACCTTCTGGTCAGCGCCGGGGGGACGCCTCAGCTCATTGCCTACTTTGTCCCGCTGCCCACGGCGCTGTGCTTCCGGCTGCTGGCGCGGAAGGCCAAGGCGTAAATGCAGTCTCATCAGATCGTCCGACAGGACGGTCTGATTTTTTTTGAAATTTTTTCAATTTTTGGTGCGTAGTTTTCTCCGTTTTTGTCCCTATCAGAGTGTAAGGACTTTTTCGGGGAAGGAGGAAGGGGCATGTATGACACCACGGAGCGCGTCCGGCGTGTGAAGCAGACGGCCTTGCGGCTGATCCAAAAGCGGGAGCGGACGGCGCTGCGGCGGTTGGGAACGCTGTGTACCGTGCTGGCTCTGGGACTGACCGGCGCGCTGGCCCATTTCATCGGCGGGCCGCCCGGCGCCGCCGTGCAGGGAGCCTATGGCGCGACGCTGCTCTCCGACAGCGCGGGCGGCTATGTGCTGGTGGGTGTGGCGTCCTTTACGGCCGCCGCTGTCCTGACGGTGGTCTGTATGCGCCTGCATGAGCGAGAGAAACGAGAAAAGAACAATGAGACAGACAAGGAGGGAAACGCATCATGAAAAAAACGATTACCCTGTTATTGACGCTGTGTCTGCTGCTGGGCCTGCTGCCCACGGAGGCTATGGCCTATTTGGGAGACATCCAGACGGTCGACAGCGGTACCGTGACAGCGAAAAAGCTGAACAGCGGGTCGTGGGAACTGCGAAACGATTATCTTCGCGTGATCGTGCGGAAGGACGGCACGCTCTCCACGGCCCCGGCGGCGGACAGCGCCGACCCCACAGACAGGCAGACGCCGTTTTGCAATTTTGTTACATTTAAGGGCCGCGGAGATAACAAGCGGGATATCGTGCATCCCGCCAAGCTCAGCCTGAAGCGCATCAGCTCTGTGGACAAAACGCTTAACGGCCCCGCAAAGGCCATCAAGGTGGAGTACGACCTGACGGCCACGGTGTCCGGGAAAACCGTCACAGGAACGACCACGGTCTACTATGAGATCGCAAAGCTGTCTTTGGACGGCACATGGGGCGTTCTGACAAGCGTTGACGCTATCAAGATCACCAGCGCGGATTCTAATGGCTCTCTGGGCATTGAGCTTGAGACGCGATGGGGCTATACCCTCAGCGGCTTTGCCGCCATGGGTCACAGAAACGCCGCTGACAGCCCCGCCCTCAAGCTGAGCCGCACCGTCTACGATCATACAACGAAGAAAGAGCTTTCCACCGAAAACTCCGTGCTCACCAGCAAGGTGGAAAATCTGGATACGGCGCAGGACTATCCGCCGGGGGGCAATTGGTGCTCCAATTACATCACCGAGGTCTATACGGACGGCTACAACTGGGCCAATCCCTTTGTGGGGCTGTCGAACTATTATGGATATAGATATAGCGACAGCAACAGCGGCACCATCAAGACCTATCTGCCGAACAGGGTCAGCGTAGCGCCGGCCAGCCGCCCCGGCGACACCCGGGTGGAGTGCGGGGATGAGATCGGTTATTATTTCGGTGATAGAAGCGATTACAGCATAGTTCCCTCACACTTCCTTTGGGGCTTCCGCAGCCTGACGAAGCTGACGCAGCCCATCCCCAGCGAACCGGACAAGGTGAATATCTCCATCAGTGCCAAGCGGCTGGCCGTTTTCCCCGATGGTGGCGGCGTGACGGTGGAGTATGTGGCGGATGACGCGGCACTCTCGGCGCTGAAGCGGCAGTATGGAGAGCCCGCCGCCCTCATCAACGGCGATTATGAGAGCAAAAACGGAGAAGACTTCACCTTCACCGGCGGGGCGGCGCTGCTGTCGCCCTCCGTCACGGCAACGTGGGGCAGCGGCGGCAGGCTCGTCATCCACAAGAACGGAACCGTGGAGCAAAACGGCGTGAGCCTGAGCGCGCCGACCTTCAAATTCTACCAGCCGAAAAGCGGCGCGGAAGGCGCACTGAGCATTTCTCTCACGAGGGACGGCTTTACATTTGGTATTGACCCCGGTAACAACGATGCCATCGTCTACGTGGACATCCCCTATGCCACGGTGAAGCTGGAAAACGCCGCCGCCGACGTGACGGGGAACCTTGTGTTCAGCGGCGATATCGGTTTTCAGACCATTTTCGACGGCGCGGAATTTTCGCTGGAAAAGCTGGGCTACGGCTTGAAGGGGAATGAATTCAAGGTCAACGGCGTCCACGCGAAGGGCAGCTTTGACACCGAAAAAATGCTGTCGCTGGAGCTTGCCAAGATCGAGGGCGAGGTCAACACCTTCAAGGGTGAGGAGCGCTACGCCTTTGAACTGGAACTGAACGCCTTTGACCTCTTTGAGACCGAGGCAAAACTGGCGCTGGAGCGGGCCAACGACGGCTCGCTGATCCCCGATGAGCTGTGGTTCTTTGTTAAAAGTGAGCCGGGCATCCTCCTGATCCCGCCGGCGCCTGTGGGCAGGCTCACCGGCGGCGGCGCGGGCTTCAAGGATCTGGCCGCCACGGTAAACGGCAACTATTTCGCCATCCCGCCCATCAAGCTGCGGGGCGCGGTGTCGGGCGCCTATTTACAGCTCATTGAGGGCCGGGGCGATGTGGTGCTCGGCCCCAGCGAGATCTCTCTCAAGGCAAGCGATGTGGGCATTGTGGGATTTGGCAAGTACGGACAGGTCGTTGACAGCTTCGGCTACGCCCTCAAGCTCACCGGACAGGAGCGGAAGTATAAAGGCACGGCCTACCAGGGCGTCTACCTCGTCGGCTCGGAGGAGCTGGAGCTTCATCTGCCAAACACGGAGTTCAACGTGATCGTTTTGGATTCCTCTATCGAGCTGGGCGCTTTCGGCGGCGTGAACAAAGCGAAGGATCGAGTGTATCTCGGCATCGGCGCCAACGGCACGGTAGACGGCAGAGTACAGATCCCGAAGGGTTTCCCCTTTGCCGGAACAAAATTCGGCAGCGCGAAGATCCAGCTCATCGCCGGCGGCCAGACGGAAATTCCGATCAGAAACGTCAGCGTCAGCGAGGGTATGAAGCAGGCGTTTAATAACATCGACGCCTACCTCGGCGCGATGGCTCAGACGCAGAATCCCTTGTTCGGCGTGCGCGTGTGGGTGCTCGTTCCGAAGGTCCTCCAAACCAAATTCCGCTACAAGGAGGGCTGGGCCATCGAAGGGTCGTTTATCAAAAAGCTCCCCGCGTGGGACTGGAGCAGCAAGGGCATTGAGCAGGTGGTGCAGGCCGTCTCTCTGGAGGACGGGGAGGAGTTTGCTGTCATGCTGGCCGCGGATCCGCCTGATACGGAGCCACGCGGTAGTGGAAACGTTCAGACGATCACGGTAACCGCCGGTGCGGACGAAACGCCGTACATCCTGCTGGCCTTTGACAGCAGCGTGAGTGAAGAAACGCTCAGGGACGATCTGATGGTGGACGGCGAGAAGCCCACATGGGAGCTCGACGATCCTATCGATGAGGCGAAGATCTACGCTGCGTCGGACGTCATCACCAATAAGAACGATAACGAGGAATACCGCGTGGTGCTGCTGCGTCTGCCCGGCGAAGGCACCTATTCCGTCAGCACGGGCGATTCTGACTTGGAATTTACGCATGAGACCGCCAGCGTCCTGCCCTTTGAGGCGCTGGAGCTGACGCAGAACAGTAACGAACTCTCCGGTGAGGTGAAGTATCCCGAAGCCGGGAGGACCTACACCCTGCGCACCTATCTGGGCAGCGCCGAGGGCGAGGCCGATTATCTGGTGGACGAGCAAATCGTGGAGGATACCGACAGCATTTCCGTCACCATTCCAACCGATGGCACGTTCATGCCCAGCGGCGAGTACTACGCCACGTCGTTCCTGATGACGGAGAAGGAATTTACCTTTGAGGACGAAAGCACGGAGACCGCTCTTATGGCCATCGACAGCCAGCAGTTTGACCATCCGATCACTTATACGAACACCAATGAGCCTGACGCTCCCGGAAGTGTTTCTCTGGAATTTGTCGGCAACGAGGTGATGAAGGCTGAATGGGCCGCCGTGGACGGCGCCGACGGCTACCGCGTGACGATCTATCAGGAAAAGGGCAGCGGTTGGCAGGACACCGGCTTTGGCTACGATCTTGACAAGAACACCACCTCCATCGACATGGCGCTGACCGTGGGCGGTGAGGAAACGGAAAATTCCAAAAATCTGTCCGCCGACGAGACCTACAAGATCGGCGTGAGCGCCTACAAGGAGGAAACGTACTTCACGGAGAGCACGGAGACCGGCTCCATGGAAGGCGAGGGAACAAGTATCGCCGAGGGTACAGAGGGCAGTACCGCGGGGAGCGGTGGAACGAACATCCAAAAGGCGCTTACCGCGAAGTATTACAGCCCGGAGAAAATGTCCGCTGAGGAATACCTGCCGAAATACGAGCCGCTGCATATGACGCTCACCGTGAACGGCACCGCCATCACCGCAGATGAAAACGGCGTGTACCACGCCTATGTGGGCGGCGGCAGCAATTCCCTCACGGTGACAGCGGACGGCGCAAACAGCATCACTGTCACGAGAATGGACAAGACAACAGGTAACGAGATAACGCCTGATAGCGAAGGCAGCTATCCGCTCCCTGCATTTGAAGGCAGTCTGATGTTCAAGATCAACGGCAAGCAGGGAATGGACGTGACCAGCGTGTTCCTGCTGGTGAGCCGCGACGAGACGCCTCCCATGCTGACCCTCGCCGATCCGGTGTTCTTCGCTGACCGGGACACCGGCGCATACACCGTTACAGGCACGGCGGACGCCGGCAGCGAGATCATTTATGGGAAAACCAGTCAGTCTGCCACCCAGTCTGTCACCGCCGACAGCGACGGCCGCTTTACCGTTTCCGGTACGCTGAATAAAGAGAAAAATACCGGCATCCTTTTCCTCAGCGCGAAGGACAGCGCAGGCAATGAATCCACGCAGCAGATGGCGATGATCACCCGGCAGACCCGGTATGCCGTCACCGTGAACAACAGCTATGCGGACGCCTCCGGCGCGGGAAGCTATGCGGCGGGGAGCGTTGTTACCGTCAGCGCAGGCAACCGCAGCGGTTACACCTTCAATGGATGGACGACTGACAGCGGCGTTGCCTTTGACGATGCCAACGCCGCCGAAACGACCTTCACCATGCCGGAGGGCAGCGTGACCGTCACGGCGAACTGGTCGAGGGACGGCGGATCGTCCTCGTATGGCCGGGATGACTCCGATCCCAGCTATGCCGTCGAAACCCCGGACAAGACCGAAAACGGCAGCGTGAGCGTCAGCCCGAAGAACGCCAGCCAGGGCGACCGTGTGACCGTCACGGTGAAGCCGGACGCGGGCTACGAGCTGGACAGCCTCAAGGTGTTTGACAAAAACGGCAAGGAGCTTGAACTGACCGACAAGGGCGACGGCAAATTCACCTTCATCATGCCCGCCGGAAGGGTGGAGGTCAAGGCTGCATTCACGGAGGAAGTGAAGATCAGCCCCTTCCGGGATGTTCCCACCGACGCGTATTACTACGAAGCCGTGAAATGGGCGCAGAAGAAGGGCATCACCGGCGGCATCGGCGACGGCCTGTTTGGCCCTAATCAGCCCTGCACCCGTGCCCAGATCGTCACCTTCCTGTGGCGGGCGGCGGGTTCTCCTGAGCCGGAGGGGACTGCAGCCGGAATGACCGATGTGGCCGCCGGCAGCTACTATGAGAAGGCGGTGGCGTGGGCCATTGAGAACGGCATCACCACCGGTACGGCTGACGGCCGGTTCGCCCCCGATGCGACCTGCACCCGGGCTCAGGGCATGACCTTCCTGTTCCGGGCATCCAAGGCATCCGCCGACGGCGCGCCTGCCTTCAGCGATGTGGCCGCCGATGCCTACTACGCCGAAGCGGTGAAGTGGGCCACGGACAACGGCATCACCAACGGCACAACGAGTTCCACCTTCAGCCCTGGCAGCGGCTGCACGAGAGCACAGATCGTGACATTCCTGTGGCGGCTGTACGTGGAGAAGTAATCGCAATATATGTAAAGTGGACTCCCTTGACTGCAAAAGCGGTCAAGGGAGTCCCTTTCAACCTATAAAACGGATTCTCTGATGTGGGTTTGCGGCTTCGGCACCTGCTGTGTATGCCGCGGGTAAGCGGTTGATGCTTTGAAAATTGGCTTGCTTAATACGCAATTCTGAAGTAATCCAAATATGCTTTACTGGAGTGCTTTGCGCGTCAGTCATCCAACTCCGACGCATGCTTGAGGATCGTGCCGGTGGCGGCGTTGATCTCGTAGTCATATTCCATATTGCCGGATTTGAACTCGACCTCGTAGACGAGTATTCCATCCTCATCGTCCAGTTCGATATCCATGTCATACGCTTCGTTTTTGCTCACACCTGCGTGATTCAGGGCAATAGATTTTGCCTTGGCGTAGCCAATGTCCTGCGCTGTTCCGGACGGATCGGGCTTCTGATCAGAGGGCTTCGTTGTCACATTTGGCGTGGAAGCAGTGGTCAGCAAGTCCTTCTGTCCGCTGAGCACTTTCCCCGTGTAAGCGTCCACCAGATACTCAAACTCACCCCATGCCGTGTGCAGCTCCACCTCGTAGTGGGCGGGGGATTCGTCCAGTTCGGAATCGACCTCCGCTGTAACGGAATCCACCGCCGTTGTTCCGGCATACTGCTCCGCAGCATAGGCGGCGGCAGCTTTGCCGATGGGCATGGCGGGCGCGCCTGCTTCTGCAAGATCCTTCAGTTCCTCCACCGAGAGCTTTGCCAGTGTGTCAAACTTGAGCGCGGAGTTGAGTGCGAGCACGTGGTTCACCAGCGCCGCTTTTCCGGTGGAAATCTTGTTTTCCCGGGCCTGCTGTTCCCGCCCCGCGTCCTGCGTCAGCGTCTGTGTCAGGACGGCGGCCTTTGCTTCGCTCGTCTGCAAAACACCGTCCACAGTGCTGGTCAGCTCACGCTGGAGCTTTTCCGCACGGGCGGTATCCTTGTCCTCCACCGAGATCATGATGGCGGAGGAAATGCTGTCGAGATAGCCGCTGCGCACAAGGCTTCCCACAATGGCGTTTACCGCCACATCCAGCTTCGCGCCCTTGAGGTCAGCCCCATTGCTCATATCCGCAAGGATGGCTTTTGCATCTTCGTTGAGCGGCGTACAGACGAGAACCTTTTCGCCCCGGTTCACCTTCAGCTCAATGCTCGGGTTCACATCCAGCGACACCACGGACGCCACCGCGTTCGCTCGCTGGTAGAACACGCCTCCGCCGCCAAGCAGCATTACAGCAAGGCAGGCGGCAATGAGCGCTGTCCATTTTCTATTTGCCGTTTTCTCTGTTGTCATGGGAATTACCGTTCCTTTCCGCTCTTCACAGCGGGAGAGAACGCCGTTCACATCATCCGGCGCGGTCTTTTCAAGCGCCGCAGCCAGCCTCTGTTCCATTTTTTCATTGGTCATCGGGCGTCATCTCCTTCCAGAAAGCTGCGCATCTTTTTCAATGCTCTGTGATATTTCGACAGGACGGTGGGGAGCGGCAGCTCAAGAAGCACCGCGATCTCCCTGTGCTTCAGGCCCGTAACGGCGTGGAGCAGCACGACGCGACGCTCCTCGTCAGCGAGGCTTGCCAATGCGCCTTGCAGCAGTGCACGCTCGTCGGCGTCCAGTCCGCACTCTCGCGCGGGAATGGCGTCCCATTCCTCCTCACTGAGGGCGGCATGGCATTCCTCCCGCCGCAGGCGCATCAGGCACAGGTTTCGGCACACGGCCAGCAGCCAGCCCATAGGCGATCCGGTGAGTCGGTACTGCTCCGCGCGGTCCCACACCTGCACATAGACGTCCTGTGTGAGATCCTGCGCGTCGTGTGCGTTTTTGAGGTAGGACAGCGCTAAGCCGTACACCGCTGATCT
>ERZ840371.4636-NODE-4636-length-10212-cov-3.584818_pt1 | contig 10212 bp, 25 predicted proteins | sample MGYA00519937_ERZ840371 | MGnify/ENA primary metagenome ERZ840371 (study PRJEB31850, sample SAMEA3708873) | human gut metagenome | biome: human gut; feature: human-associated habitat; material: faeces | place: China | collected 2014 ... | reverse complement strand
TGAGTTTATTCCGTCTAAAAGACCGCACCGACTTCATAATCATCCAAGATTGGAAATACAAAACCGTTTGAATGATAACGAAGTTATTGTTGATAAAGAATTTGTTCACATGTTTAGCAATGCTTTTCCTTTATCAGATGATTTAGAGCATTGGGTTGTTAACAAAGATGAATTTATAAATCTATCAAAATGATTTGAAATGAAACGTTTGGATTTGGATGAGATATTAAATCGAGAGCCTGGAAAACTAACAGAGCCTCATTATGAGCATAAGAAACCAAAAGTAAAAATCAAACAATCTGATATAGAATGTGAGACTGGTAAAATTGTTTATCCTTCAGCAAAGGATGCGGAAAACGCTGTTAAACTTATGAAGAAGAAACATAAAGGAGCTACTAAATGGTACAAATGTGAGTTTTGCGGGCAATATCATTTAACTTCAACAAAAGCAAAAAGAAAGGGCAAAATGAGATTATGATTAAAATAGTTCTTAGTTTAGAAGAAAATATATCAAGCTTGGAAGTAGTTAAAGGATTGGTAAGCAAAATGAATGACTTTGAATTTCGTACAGATACTGATAACAGCCGACTTGCTTACCAAGATTATAAGAATCAATTGAGAGAAGTGTTCAACCGTCTTAAATATGAAAGTAATGAAGATTGGGAAGAAGCTAATCATTTCATACAAGAAAATCTAAAAATATTAAGCATATGGTAAAAGAATATTGGTTAAAAGCAACGAGACCTATATCAGAATATCCAATTGGTACTAAGTTCAAAGCTATTATGGGAGGTCATTGGATAAAAACTGAACGAGGATATAAATGGTGTACAGGAGCTACATTTCCAAACGTAGGAGGAGACTGGGACGGTACGGTTTTGCTACCAAATAATCCTAAATATGACAAAGATAGAGTTGATGAGTTATTGGGATATTATCCTACTTATGATTTGAACTCAAAAGACCGTATAAATACTTTGCTAATAAATTCTTGTATAAATGAACTAAAAGAAATTGTGTTAGAAAGTAATCATGATGAAGAATTGGTAGCAAAGATTAAAAATGTAATTACAAATTTTGAAATATAATATGAAAACAAAAATTATTATTCATGTTTGTTACTTCCAAAGAAAGCAAGGAGGTAAGAAAGAAAAAGGCATAATGATAGGAGAAGGAGGAAGTATCATTGACCTTGATGGTAAAAAAGTAAAAGAAGTTTGGGACGCTAATTCAATATTTGATGAAGGTTCTTTTGTAATAACAAAGGGATGAAAATTTAATATAAAATATGAACCCAAAAGAACTTGAAAAGGAATTGAGAAAAAAGGATAAAGACGTTGAGGTGAAAAAAGATGACCCAACGTCTTTTCGCATATTTATCTATTCACAAAGGCAAAGATACTCAATCATATCCCAAGTAAGGAAAATAAAAACATTAAGGATATTGTTGATATCCGATTATCCCAAGCAAAAAGAACATTATCCTATTTGCGTGATAAGAGTTGAACGCTTGCGAATAATGAAAAAGTATAGTGAAAGAAAGAAAAGCGCAAAGGATTCACCTACAAAGGCAAATATAAAGGAGAAAGTAATAACTTGTAAACGCAATAGTAGTAATGGAAAATAGTAGTAAGATAACTATACCAGAAGATGTAGTCAACCCAAAGGAATATATAAAAATGATTGCTTTGGAAAGACATCCAATTTTACGCAATACGATATATCTCAGTAGCGAGGGCGATGAGATAAATATTGCTATGCTTCCTCATCGATTGAAAAAGTATATAGAACATCTGTCTCCGAAAGAACAGGAAGACATAATGGAATTGAAAAGGCAATACAATCAGATGAGAGCTAAAATAACGACTTGTAAGGCAATGGCCTATGGACGTGCAGGACGTTACGGAGGAGAGAAGAAAGAGGTTGCCTTGCTAAACAAATTAAGTCCTTTTGAGGAAGATATTATTGAGTTGCTTGGAAGAATGTTTACCGTTGCCGAAGTTGTAAAGATTATGGGTGAGGATAATGGTGTAATAGTACAAGAGAACGAAGTCAAGGATGTCCTCAAGAAACATATCGTGGAAATTGAGAGAAAGCGTGAGGAGTTTCGCAATAGAGTAACGGATGTAAGATTGTATAATAAAAGACCGAGACTTGAGGAGCTTGCTTGGATGTATTCTAAGATGAAAGCGAGATACGTTGCTATTAATTCGACAGATGCTTACAACGCAATGCTTCGTACCTTGGAGCAAATACGCAAGGAAGCCGAAGGAGACATATTGACAGTTAATGGGGCAGTTGATATTAATATTGAGGTAACAATACAAAATCATATCCAGAAGGAAATACTCAAGACAATCAATCTCAAGGAAATTATATTGGGACGTGTAGCGGCAAGAATGAACTATGACCCAAAGAAATTAGTTGCTGGACTTCATAACTCTTATTATGCTAAGTTCATTGACATCTCAGGAGACTTTGACGAGGATGCTGAAATGCAATATCCGTCCAATACAGCTTATGATTTTGGTATGATAGAACGCACCGCTGGACGAGAAGTAATGGATGTTAAAGCGGAGGATGTAACCGACAAAGAACATAGTGCTGCTGAGAACGCAAAGAACATATTCCTTTCAAAGTTAAGAAAACAAAAGCAAGAGATGGAAGCAAGACAAGCAGGCTTCGATGCCGAAGCAGAACGCAACCGACCTACTGCTCAGGATGATGCCGAGCCTATTGAAAGAGGTAAGGGAAGAGGAAAAGACAAAGTACCACCGAGCAAGACGAAAGCTGGGCAGTACAAGAATAAAGGTAAGGACTATTTCACGGGAGATAAGAAAAAGAAATAAATCATTGTAATAGGCATTATATTATGAAAACTAAGATATATGCAGCATGGTGCGGCACAGGTAAGACTTATATTTGTGAAAATAAATATGTTAATGCAGTTGAAGTCGAATTTTGGAAATACAAAAATGTAGGTGAAATAAAACAATATGTCAACGATATTAAATCATATATCAACAAAGTTGATTATATATTCATTTCAACTGACCCCGAAGGATTAAAACTATTAAAAGACACAGGATTGGAAATAACTCTTGTTTATCCAGATATTTCTTTGAGAAATGAATATCTTGATAGATATATAAAAAGAGATAGTCCAAGCGATTTTATAGGAGTGTTTATGAAATATTGGGACAGTTGGCTTCAAGAATTAAAAAAAATATATTATTGTGACCATATTGTATTAACAAAAGGACAATTTTTAAAAGATGTATTATGATAGTAATTAAAAACAAACTCATTCCCTTTGGTAGATATAAAATAATCAACCTTTGCGGAGTTCTATTTGTAAAAGGAAATACAATATCACCCGAAGAGTATAATCATGAGAACATACATACCGTACAGATGTTGGAAATGTTCGTTATTGGATTTTATCTTTGGTATATTGTAGAGTATCTTCTGATAAGATTATTCCATAACAAGCAATCCGAAGCGTATCACGATGTATCATTTGAGGAGGAAGCTCATAACAATGATAAGGATTTGGGATATTTGAAAACTCGCAAAGTTTTTCAATATAGATGGTTTAAATATGTTAGAGTTAATTCAGCAAAATAAAAGAGTCATGGAAACTTATAATACACCCAAACAAGGAACGTACTATTTTAGTATTCCAATTTTCTATGGTATGTTTAAGCGTTACTCAACCCCAGTAGAAGTTATTGCCGAAACTGAGAAGAGTTATCAAATTGTCCTCAAATTTCCTATATTGGGACATTGCGTTGGAGATAAGATTTGGGCTATTAAGAAGAATGTAAGACTTGAAAAAGAAGAGAAAGAAATTGACGTAAACGAATTTTGGTATAATAAAGATTGATTTTTAATTGGTATCCTATTTTTAAGTGTCTCATGTATCGTGAAGCTCTGGGCTGTGAAGTTCGGAGCTTTTTTATTGGGTTTTTCTGTTCATTTTGCTAAAGAAAAGTTAAATCTTGCCCAAAATTAAAAATTTCCCAAAAATAATTGGTAAAAAGTTTTGCCGTTTCGCAAGAAGTTCGTACCTTTACTTCATGAAGTTAAAGAAACAATATTAACAATCAAAAATACATAGTCATGGGAACAGTAAATTTAACAATCGGAGAAAGAGAAGTATTGGAAGCAATCGTTAAAGTTATCCAAGAAGAAAGGAGCTTTAATTTGGAAGACATAAACCTTCCTTCAGCACCAGTCAGAGGATTTGTAAGTTCACTTCAAAGAAAAGGTATGTTGACAATGAATAACGGAGAGTGTTATTATGACGGTCAAGTCACAGAAGCTGGACTTCATGAAGTAGAAAACAGCAAGGTTAATAACGAACAAGAAGTAAAACAATCAAATAAATCAAAGAATATGGCAACAAAAGCAAACAAGACCGTAAAGGTGGAAGACAGTAAGAGTGTAAACAACGCAGTTGAAAACTTCGATGCTCCTGTAATGGATGAGCGTATTGTAAAGCTCAATGAATTGAAAGCCGTTAAGATGGCTGCTATATCAAGCAAGAAACGTCCAGCTGCTAAGGAAGCGAAGGAACTTGCTACATATATTCTTAACAACTGGGATAATCTTGCCGAGTTGAAGAATATCAAGAGCGAAGATGTTACAAACGAAGACATTCAGAATATCTTAGCAAGTCGTTTGAAGAATTTTGAAGACGCAAGCAAAGCATCAGAGGAAGCTGTCAAAGAAGAAAAACCTGCTAAAGCTAAAACTGAGAAGAAGGAAACTAAGAAAGCTGAACCTGCTAAGGCAGAGAAAGCACCTACAAAGAAAGAAGCTAAGAAGGCTGATAAAGAGGAACAGACGAAGGAGAAAGAAGCTAAAACTGCCCGCAAAGTGGGTGACGTTCACCCTAATCACCCGACTTGGATATGGACGGAATATGCTGAAGGAAAATTTGATTGGAGAACTAATCCAGCCGACAAGAAACAAGGTCAGAGAACGGATAAGGCAGCGACTTCTGAAAAGAAGTCCGAGCCTAAGAAGAAAGCTGCTAAGAAAGAGACAAAACCTGTAAAGGAAGAAAAGAAGGAACTAACAATTGAAGAGTTCGTTGCTTTACCTAAGACTACCAAGAGTAACAAGAAACCTTCAGAAGCGCAAGCAAAAGCGTTAAAACTTATCAATAAAGGTTATCGGATAACGGCTGATAAAACATTCTTTGAAAAAGATGATAGCAGAGAAGCATGTAATTGGGATAGCGTTGTAGCACTCTTCCGTAGATATGGAATTGAGTACATTCCTGAAGGACTTGTAAAAAGTTTGTAATATGGACGGAAATTTAGCAATGGCTAATGCCTTAGAAGTTAATCCTGAAGTAATGCTTGAGGCTGCTTACTTAGCAGGATATGAACCTTCAGAAGCCGTAACAACTGCTGACGAAGAGATAGCAGAAGCAATGGAGTATCTAACAAATCAAGATGTAAGATTATGAAAGCAACAAAGGTCAATAAGGTTAATCAAGGAACATATTTCAAGCTTCAAGATACGGAGACCGCTCCAGTATGGGTACGTGGAGAGTACATAAGAGAAGCTGGTAAATACTCTTGCTTCAAATTCGATGATATTAATCACGAGAAGCTGATGAAAGGTACGCAAACAATCTATATAGATTTTACATTTTGATATGGAAAATAAGGAAAGTAAAATGGTCATGAAAGAAGTTAAATTAGGTGAATTGGAAAGCGGAGATATTTTCATAAGGAATAAACATGCTTTTCAATACTCTTACAAAACAGATGAAGGGTTTATAATAGTATTGGAACTTAAACACAGAAATTCTTTTTCATTAACAAGCGAAGATATGGTTTTAACAAATGAAACATTAAGTTATGAACATTTTAAAAGAAAGTAAATTGGTCATAGAGCTCAAAACAGTCGCTACTATAATGTCAGGCAGACAAAGAGAGTTCTATGACCAAATGATAAAAGATGCTAAGGATTGTAAAGTTGTACCATTGTCCGAAGCATTAAGCAAGAAGGATATTCAGCAAATAAAATCTATTATCAAGCCTCAGCCGAAGATGTGCTACAAGAACGCTCACTTGCTAACTAAGATAATCCCAGGAGCCGTTTATGTAGAAGGAAAGGTGACGTGCTTAGGAGCGTTTGGAATTGAGCATGCTTGGAATAAGATTGGAGACAAATACGTTGATATCACTATGGAGCTTGCTCTTGGTAGGGATGTTAATGAAGAGGAATATATGAGCCTTGGGGAGTATGATGAAGAAACCATAACAAGGATAACTAACAAAACAGAGTTTTACGGTAATATATACAATGAACTGTATAAAGAAAAACTATTATCAAATGGCAAAGATTTATAAAGCAAACGGTGAAGTGTTAGACATAGAGCCGAAGAACGGAACAGACTTCCAGTTGGAAGAATTACAAGCAATCGTAGGCGGTTTAATAGACTGTCAAATGACAAACGATGGTAATGATTTGATTATATTCAATGACGAAGGTAAGCTGATGGAACTTCCTTACAACGAGAATGCAACAGAGATTTACCAAGAAAGAGTTTATGAAGGAGACTTCTTGGTTGGCGATGTTTTAATTTGTAAAAATAGTGAAATGTTATAAATATGGGAAAGTTAATGGATTATTTGCAAAAACAATTGCAAACGGAATTAAAGAAAGATGCTGAGGATTGCCTCAAGATATACGAGAAACTCAAAGAACTTAATAATGGTAGCGTTTGGAGTTCTCAATGGCAACAATTAGTAGATGTTAGGTTCAAAGGTTTTCCAAGTGATGACCGAACATATAAACCGAGCAAACTGGGTTATGTATTTCTGAAAGGTATTGAGGAAAAGAAGGAGCGTGAGGCAGGAGTTCGTTACATACCAGTACAAATGGCTATTATGAGTCATTTATCGGATGCGCAAGATTTATTAAATACTTATGGAGGTAATTATCCGAGAAAATCAGTTGACAAATACATAAATTTTGCAAAACAATTAGTATTAACATATCCTGATACGTCAATCGAAGTATCGGAAAACGAATTGAACGAGCTATGGAAGAGAACAATGGAATGACCAAAGAAGCGGCAATCAATGCAATGGAGCAAGGTGGTTATAAAGTTGCTCACCGCTTCTTTTCAGAAGGAGAATACATATGGTCAGCCGATGAAGACTATTTTATGGACGAAGAAGGTTTATGGTTACCAAAGAAAGACTTTTGGGAATATCGTCAAGGAAAGGAATGGGAAACAGGTTGGAAAATTGTAGGTTAAACAATAAAATTAAACAAATAATATTATGAGCAAAATTTATGGAGTTTATATGGCATGGACAAAATACGATGTCTTGCCTGATGAAGAATGTAACAATTCAGACATTCCTAAATATCCACCCGAAGTAGCAAGGGTGAGAATGTATGATAACCAGCAAATGCAATTAGATGCTTATGCTAATACTCCTTGTCCTGCGTCTCAACTATTTGAAGCAGATACGAAAGAAGAAGCAAACAATAAGATTGAGGAGTTTAAAAAGAATTTCCAAGATAAGGCTTGGCTTGAAGAAAATATAGAGCCTTATATTTAAGGCAAAGTTATAAATAATGTGAGTTCGTTGAAGTGTTTAGAAAAGTACGTTTGGACAGGGGTTCGATGCCCCTCACCTCCACAATTGATTATCCGTAGTCATGCGAATCAAGCAGAGACTGAAAGGTGAGTTAAACACGGAGCAAGAAGAAGGAGCTGACTCAAGGTATAAGTAGCAACGATTTATCGGAGAGCTTGCCGAAGTAGAAAAGCAAATGCTTGTAATCAATTCGTTTCTCTTTTCGTAAAAATGAGTGGTGGATTTGCTTAACCAGCAGCCCTGAGTTTGTAGGTATCTCTTCAAAAACCTTCACACGGGGGTGAATGGATTTGACAGCGTATGAGTATGATTCACAGAGAGCTTACAAAAGTCCTAAATGGCAAAACAATTCAAATGTTTCCTCAACAGCTAAGAGCCGTTGCGTAAACCGAGACTTGGGGCAAGCGAAAGTTGCCCCTTTTCTTTTTAGCAAAGTTATTTTAACAAAACAAATAATTTATGACAAGAATAAATAGTGCTATATCAGTAAGACGTTTAACAGATGAACATTTACTTGCTGAACATAGAGAAATAAAGAGATTGCCTGCTTGCTTCGTTAAATCTTATACAAGCGGAGCTTTGAAAAGAATACCAAAGAAGTTTTGTTTGGGAACTGGACATGTTACATTCTTCTTAGACAAAGCTCAATTCACTCTTGACCGTTACAAACAAATACACGAAGAATGTATCAGGCGTGGTTTCAACGTTCCAGACTATTCAGAAAATTGGGAACAAGTTTTAATGAAAGATTATTGGAACAGCTATGTTCCTACGGAGGATGAGAAGGAACTACTGATTCAGCGTATTTCGGAAAGAATACAAGGCAGTAGCAAGACTTTCTTCCATTATGAAGGTAAATCTATCACTAAAGATAAAGCAATTGAATTACTAACTAAAAACAATGTTATATGACAGGACAATGGTTCAGGTGTTTCTTAGGAATACACAAGAAGAAAATTCAATCAACCGAAACGGTTACAAATGTAAGGAATGAAGAAGTGGGCAAGAATTTCATAAGCGTATGCGAGAATTGCGGTCACGTCTCTTCTAAGTTTATCAGTAACAAAATAGAAGAAATAAGGAGGTATTGATATGAAAATCATTATTGTAATTTGTGTTTTAATTTTATTTTATGCTTTTGTATTTTGTTTCAATTATGGAGCTGGTAAACAAAATGAATTATACGATAAAATGATGGAAAATAATAAAACTTTATCTGAAGCCTTACCAGAATTGGAGGCAATAGCAAAAGAACTTGGAGTGAAAGTTAATAACGGCAAGGTGTTAGAAGAATACTTCAAACGACACCCTGAAGAAAAATCAAAATAACATGGGTAGAAGGTTAATCATTTTGGTAGCTCTATTTATAGTGTCAAGCTGTAACGTGAACTGCTATAAAGAAGTTACAAGAAAAGAAACAAAGAAGGAAATTAAACAAAAACCGAGTGAATGGGATATATTCATTCAGGCACTGATTCAAGTTGAAAGTGAAGGCAAAGAAGATGTGGTTGGTACCAAGAACGATGTCGGGATATTACAAATAACACCTATATTCGTGAAGGACGTCAACCGCATTCTTGGTGAAAAGCGTTATACTCTCAGCTGTCGTACCGATAAGAGGAAGAGTTTGGAGATGTTTGAAATACTACAAAATCATTATAATCCTGATAAGGATATTGATAAAGCAATAAAGCTCCACAACTCAAAAGCATCGCAAAGTTATCGTACTAAGATAATGAAGCAAATGGAAATAATTAAAACAAATTTATCTTAGAATGAGTATATTTAACAACTTCAATGATTTTATAATAGAAGTTTGTATTAGTACGGCTTTTGATTGTGAAGAGAATGAAATAAAAGAAGGAGAGATAACAGTTGTTGGAACTCCGATAAAACGATTTACAAGTGAACAACAAGAAAGATTAAATAAATTAAAAGAACATGCAGAAGATGTCGAATTTGAAGAAATTCAAGGTTAAGTTCTTTGGTAGCAAACATCGCAAAGAACAAATCAAACAAGTAAAAAATCTTGTAGTTGAATCCGAGAGCCGAGACAAAGTTGAGGAAGTCTTGCGTTATAATTACGGTTATGAAGTAATAAACGGACTTAAAATACACGATTATGAAGGAACAGATTGAAGAAGATTATTATCAAAAACAATTAGTAAAACATACAATGGAATTGAAAGAAGGATGTTTTCCATTATGTTTCATAGTATTATTTTTGATAATTATATTATTTTGTTTTGATAAATGTTCTGAAAGTAAATATATTTACAATGACCCTAAAGCAGTCATAAAAAGGGAACGTATAAGTGAAACAGATAGTACTGAAACATGGCGTACAGTCACTTATAGAGTTGTAGAAGTCCGAGTTGATACGCTTCGTAAAGACCGAACACCGAGAAGTACGCTTGACGTAACTCCTAAAGCAAGAATTGAATTTCCAAAATAAACATCTGTATGAAAAAGTTGTTATTGATTATAGCTTTATTGTTTGCATGTTTAACAGCAAATTCTAAGGACGTTCCATTAAAAACAAATAAGTCTCAATCAGCTTTTATTGTAAATACCGAGA
>ERZ840371.4630-NODE-4630-length-10226-cov-3.049356_pt1 | contig 10226 bp, 9 predicted proteins | sample MGYA00519937_ERZ840371 | MGnify/ENA primary metagenome ERZ840371 (study PRJEB31850, sample SAMEA3708873) | human gut metagenome | biome: human gut; feature: human-associated habitat; material: faeces | place: China | collected 2014 ... | reverse complement strand
TAGGGCATTTAAGTATGCCGGACAGGTGGAAACAAGAGTTTTACCTTCACCGGTCTTCATCTCAGCGATACGTCCCTGGTGAAGGACGATACCACCGATGAGCTGTACCGGATAGTGCTCCATCTTTAAAACTCTCTTGGCTGCCTCCCTGACGGTTGCGAATGCCTCCGGCAGAAGATCATCCAGAGTCTCCCCCTGTGCGAGGCGCTCTTTGAATTTTCTTGTCTGATCCTTTAATTCTTCATCAGACATCGCCTGCATCGTCGGACGCATTTTTTCGATCTTATCGATGATCGGGTAAATATACTTTAATTCCCGGTCACTGTGCGTACCAAATACTTTTTCAACAAAATTCATTCTGCTTGTTCTCCTACATAAATAAATATACACATGCAGCGATACCCCTTTATCCATCTCGCGGGAGTTATCCACGGATACACGGTCTTTCAAACGCCGGAGCCGGATTTTATCCACATGACGCATGGTTCATCTCACATCAGGCCACTGCATACAAGTTTCTATATCTGAATCGTTTTTGATGTCCGCTGCTCCGTCCTGCGGGATTTTACCGCATAACCGCATACGTCTGCATCGTACAATCCTTAATATTTTAACACCTTCCGGGTTTTTATTCAATGACTTCATGTAATTTTAACATTTCGTACATAAATCCTTATCTCTGCCTGCGCAATTCCCGATAAAACTCCCTGCTACATCTTCTCGCAGCCGCATCGTCCATCTGCGCCGCATCCCTGCTGTTTTTTCTAAAACCGTTTTGACAATTTTTCGACAATTCAATTTTTTCCTCTTCGACATCTCCCTGACTCCTTCCCCCGGCTTCTCCCTCACTTCTGTCTATTTTTCTCTCTTCCTGCCGCTTTTCCCCTTTAAATGTACAACTTGCACAAACCATACATTCGATTGTCTGGTTATCCACTTTATCCACACTCATCCACCGAAATTATGTGGAAAGTTGTCCACCTCGAGAAATGCCGATTTCACGCCATTTCGCAGTTATACACCAAGTTATCCACATTATCCACAAGTTTTTTCCTCCCCATCGGTGGATTTTACGGTTCCTTAATATTTGTTTTATTTTTGTGAACATCTTATAAAATTTACATTTCCGACAACTTTTTTGCCCAATCCCATTGACAAACTGGGAAGGCTTCATATAGTTTTTGAGCTTTTATACACCTTTTTTTACCTTTTTAAATTTTCTCATTTTTTATGTATTTTGGTTGTCTTTTACAGAATTTTGTGTTATACTTAAGCCATCCCAAACAAAGGAGTTGATTTTATGCGTTACACGATCAGCGGAAAAAATATCAACATTACACCAGGCTTAAAAGATGCCGTGGAAAGTAAATTAGGAAAACTGGAGCGCTATTTTTCTCCTGATACTGAAGTACAGGTTACATTGAGCGTAGAGAAAGGACGTCAGAAAATAGAGGTTACGATTCCTGTTAAAGGCAGCATTATCCGAGCTGAGCAGGATTCCAGCGATATGTATGTATCTGTTGATCTCGTTGAAGAAATTATCGAGCGTCAGATCAAGAAATATAAGACAAAGATCGTTGACAAAAAGCAGAACGCCTTAGCATTTAACGAAGCCTTCCTTCAGGAAGAATCCGAGCCGGAGGAGACCGTTAATATCGTAAAGACAAAACGTTTCGCAATGAAACCGATGGATGCCGAGGAGGCTTGCGTACAGATGGAACTCTTAGGACACAACTTCTTTATGTTCCTCAACGCTGATACAAACGAAGTCAATGTAGTTTATAAGAGAAAAGGAAACTCTTACGGACTCATTGAACCGGAGTTCTAAAGAATCCTGAAACTTAATAAGAATGAATAGCCGGGCGGCAGCGTTGATGTGGGAAACCGCACAGTGACTGAAATGCCAGGCAGCAAAAATACAGGCGGTACTTGATTTTAGATTAAGTACCGCCTGTTTATTATGTTTAGATGCCCTTTATCAGTTGCCAACTATTCTTTTCTTCATTTTTGAGTTTCCTTTGCACATGCCGCGCAAGCCTCACATGCGCTCTTCGCGACCGCCATACCGCCCATGGAAGTCTCCCTGAGTTCTGACGGAATCGACCGTCCCACCGCATACATGACACCGATGGTCTCGTCAATCGGGGTGATGCTCTTGATTCCCGCCATAGAAAGTTCCGCGGAAATCAGGGCATTTGACGCCCCCATGGCATTCCGGTTCTGACATGGATTTTCCACAAGTCCGCCGATGGGATCACAAACAAGTCCCAGAATATTCACGATCGCGAAGGATGCCGCGTCGAGACACTGCGCCGGTGTTCCGCCGAAAAGCTCCACAGCCGCTGACGCTGCCATGGCACTGGCCGCTCCCACCTCCGCCTGACATCCGCCCTCTGCTCCGGCTGTCGTGGCATTTCTCGTAATGAGGTATCCCACTGCCGCCGCGTTAAATAACGCCTGGCAGATCTCCTCATCCGTAAATCCGTAGTTTTCCTGCAGGGAACAGCAGACTCCCGGAATTACACCAGAAGAGCCAGCCGTCGGTGCCGCAACGATGAGTCCCATGGACGCGTTGACCTCGAGAACGCCCACCGCATAGGCGATCGCCTTTGAAACCACATCCCCACAGAGATTCTTCTTATTTTCCCTCAGCGTGTGGAGCTTTCTGCTCTCCCCGCCGATCATGCCGCCCATGCTGACGATATTTTCCTTTAACGGCTTCTTCGCCGACGCCTGCATGATGGACCATGCTTTCTTCATTTTCGCCCTTGTCTTCTCCGGATCCTGCTCCAGAAACGTGGTTTCCCGCTCGAACATGGCCTCAGAGATCTTTTTATTTTCCTTTTCGCAGTACTCTAAAAGTTCTGCACCATTTATAAAATTCATCGTTTCTCCCCCCATCAGTCCAGATTGATCGCCGGAACCAAAAGAACGTTTTTCACAGCCTCAAACCCCCGCAGCGCGTTAATCACCTGGCTGGAGACCATAGTATCCACCTCGATGATCGCGTAGGCCATCTTGCCCTTGCTCTCGCGGTAAAGGCGCAGGGAACCGATATTTAAGTCGTAAGCGCTCAAAACGGCCGTCACGAACGCCAGCGTACCCTTTTTGTCGATGTGCTGGACAACAATGGTGCTGTAATTTCCGGTAAGATCAACATCGACGCCGTTTAACCGCGTGATGACCGCATTTCCGCCGCCAATGGACTTTCCGCGCAGGGACATCTCATTTCCATTTTCGTCCTTTACATAGATGTCCACCGTATTCGGATAGATCTCCTTATCTGTGAAGTTTTCCTCGAAGGTAAAGTCAAGTCCTGCCTCTTTCGCGTGCTCAAAGGAATCGCGGATCCTTTCATCATCCGGGTGATATCCAAGGATTCCGCCGACTAATGCACGGTCTGTTCCGTGTCCATGGTAGGTACGGGCGAAGGATCCGTAGAGCACAAAGCGCACCGCCGCCGGCTTCTCCACCATTTTTCCGGCAATAAAAGCGATCCTCAGTGCCCCAGCCGTGTGGGAGCTTGATGGTCCGATCATGTTCGGCCCCAGAATGTCGAACGTTCCGATCTCATTCATACGTGTTTCCTCACTTTTACATATTGTATTTTGTTGTTCCGCAGGTCTGCGCACCTGCCGCGCTGACCATAAAAACATAAGCTGAATGGCAAAAATTCCTATCTAAAATGAATTTTTACATACCACTTTAAAGGCTCTGAGAAGTTATATCTTCTGCCTTCATATTTTGGATTTGTATCCGGCATTTTCCCGGAACCCGCATAAATGCTTGCGAAGCGCGTATTTAAGCCATTTTTCGCATATGCAGTAACTTCTCATATCGTGGCATAAAGTGGCATATTTTGAAAAATTTTGTCGTAAATCTGTCGTAAAAAATCCATCATTTCTGACTATGAAAGTCTCAGTTTTCCTTCCAGATTTGCAAAAGAATTTTTCTATGCCGTTGCTTCCGCATAGATATTCATCGTGGTCGAGATATCCGAATGCCCCATGATTTCCTGAATGACTTTCAGATTGGTTTCATTTTCGCAGAAGCGGGTACAGAACGTGTGCCTCAGATTGTGAACTGAAAAATCCCGAATCAGCAGTGGCTCCCGTTTTTCCTTTTCAGCCAGTTTCACTTCATCCCGATTGTGATCTCTTATAATCCGTTTAATTGCACGATTTATAGTCATCGGGTTATGAAGATTCTGCTCCCTGTTCAGAAAAACAAAATTGGAAAGTCCATCTATCGTCGGAGATTTCAGCTTGAACCGTTTCTGATTCTCACGTTCCTGAAGCAACGCTTCCCTCACCTCTGACAGCATCGGAACTACACGATTGCCAGCGTTCGTTTTGGGCGTTGTAAGACGGAACCGCCAACCATCGTAGTCACGGAAACGGTAAATAACATTATGGTTGATGAAAATCTCATTATTCTCAAAATCACAATCATTCCATCGAAGACCAATCGTTTCACCAATCCTACATCCCGTTCCAAGCAGAAATGTAAACAGTGGCATCCAGTGGCTATAAATCGGCGAGGTTGAAACAAACTGAACAAATGCTGCCTGTTCTGCCTCTGTCAGTGCATGCCTTTGTGGCTTCTCCCAACAATGGCTTTTCTTGATATCACCCTTAAGCCCGTCTGATGGATTACAGCGAATATAACCATCTCTCACCGCCAGTGTAAATGTCGGATGCAGCAATGAATGGATAATCTCCAGGCTGTTCGGTTTAAAACTCAGGTCATTGATCAAGTAATTATAAAATTCCCGAATATCAGAATACTTAATCAAGCTGATTTTCCGCATTCCAAATTTCATACGTACGAACTTATCGTACATATACTTATAATTCGATCTGGTGGATTCTTTCAGTTCCGTCTTGCCACTGAAATAGATATCAAAAACATCATTTAAAAGGATGTTCTGATTTACAAAAAGGATTCCATCCTCCACGTTTTTCTCGGCCTGTTTCCGCTTCTCCCGAAGTTCCTTTAACGTTCCAGCATACACACTATGCCTGCGGCCATCTGCACCTTTATATTCGTAGCTGCCATCTTTTCTCTGGCTCTCACCGTCTTTTAAAACGCGTCCCTTTGAATCTTTTCTTGAATCTTTCATAAGTTCTCCTTCCATTTCCATGGAAAGAGCTTTGCTTAAGATATATTTTTGTTTAGCAGAGTTTGGATCCAACCGGAATCTTATCATCCAGCATTAACAGGTTCACAATCTCATCTTCCCCTTCTTGCATTCAGCAGAAAGAAACATGCCATGGGATACAATTCCCATCATAGCTCTCGGCGGGATGTTGACAATCGCAACTAAGGTCTTGCCAACCAGTTCCTCCGGTTCGTAATATGAATGCATTCCGGAAAGAATGGTACGATCTGTTCCGCTACCATCATCTAATGTAAACTGCAGCAGCTTTTTGGATTTTTTCACTGCAACACAGTCTTTTACTTTTACCACTCTCATATCTGATTTGCAGAATGTATCAAAATCGATATCTGCTGCATCATAAGGCTCTACTACAACCTTTTCTGCATCTTCTGTGGAAGTCTCAGCGGTTACTTCCTCTTTCTCTGCCATTTTATCCATTTCCGTTGGCTTTGTCTCCTTTTCTCGTCTTCTCAAACAATATTTTACACTAAGGCGGTATGATCGTAAACAAGTTCGATTGATCCTGTGAATTTTGAATTTTTCGTTACAACAATAAACATACTATGATTCATCGTGTAGCAACCATGTACCCTTTTTGGAAGGACCTACATGTTCCACCAAACCATCTTTCTTCATTTTATTGATATGATACCTGACTCCGGCCACTGATAATCGCATCTGATCTGCGATTTTCTTCACAGTAATCGTTGGCTGTTCTCGCATGATTTCCAGAATCCTGGTTGCGGTTTCCGCATTAGCTTTTTGTTTTTTAATGTTAGTATTGGTTTTTGTGTTAGTGTTAGTGACTTTTTCTGTGTTAGTTTTTATGTTAGTGTTAGTGACTTTTTTTGTGTTAGTCTTTATGTCCGTATCTCTTTTCCGATACATGTTTACCCTAAAATCCCCATCAAAATCAATCAGTTCTGGTTCAGGCAAACCATATTCCGCACAGGTCTCAAACAATCTCGGTATTCCGGTTCCCCATTTCTCAATAATTTTCATATAGGCAAAGGCTCTTGCAATTGCAGGATTTCTCGGTTTTGAATACCCCACCATCATTTTAGAAATGGTGACATTATTTAGGAGCATCCCAGGCGAAGTTACTTCCAGTCTATCATCAAACAATGCCACCTGAATACTCCCCTGTTCGAGATAGCTACGATGTGCTACAGCATTTGCAATAATCTCGCGAATGCTGTCTGTTGGCAATTCATACACATCCTGTCTGTACATACCCTTTATCGTCATTCCCATATTGATTTTTTCAAGGACATACCGATATGCAGCTTCCATCTGTTCCTGAATGGGACCCTCAAATTCTCTCCTGTCAACAAAATACGCACGGTTTGTTCCTTTAAACACACCACACTGGATAGTAGGCTGCTGTGGCATTCTTCCAGTTAAAAGAGCATATGCATTTGTGGGATATATACCACCTTCAGACTCCTTCAGTACACCCCAGGAAATCAATGTGTTCTTGGTTACCTCTTTTATCTTCGCCTTCTCACTATCCTGCCATGTGTTGGCAAGAGCAGTTTCTTTCATACTTTTGCAAAGTTCATTGATGTCACTATCTGAAACCGTCATGTTCTGGCATATTTCACTATCAAAGTGGCGATTCTGCCCTTCTAAAATCAGTTCCTTTAGCATATACCCTTCCACATGTCTGGTTGTGCCAGATACTCTTACATAAGTACCATCAATCATCCCCTGTGATTTTATATAATATGGACGCTGTGCACCTGGTAAAATTTCTACAACAATCACCGTTTTATCTTTAACTGTCTGTAAAGCCACATCCGGTCTGATGGCTGGTTCACACGCATCAGAAATTGCGTTGGTAATGGCATCCATGGTTTTATAAATATTTTCCGTATTCATTCCCACAATTTCTAATGTCTTATCGTCTACTCCGAAAACAATCTTGCCACCTTTACCATTGGCAAAAGCCACCACTGTTTTCATATATTTTTCGCTCTTATCAGGTACCGTCACCTTATACTCGATATTCTTTGATTCGCCAGAAAACAGCATGTTTTCTTTCATAGCAATTACCTCTTAGAGTTCTATGTTTACAATGCTTCTCATCAATTCTATCCTTAATCAGTTTATTTATTCTTTATCATCTTTTCTGCATCTTCTCTTCTAATACAATAATATATATAATATACAGGGGGTGGTAATCATACCTTAGCCAAGCGCTTCCCAGGTTTTTCAATATCCTTTTTTATACTTTTGTCGTAAATCTGTCGTAAATGACCAATTTTTCATCATCGAAGCACCCTGCAAAGTCTTATTTTAAGCTATTCTAACTTATCAACAGACTTCATTGTCGGGATTTTTACACACTGCACTATTTCTTATTATACACAATAAGGAGCTGTTTTTCCACAGCTCCTTATTTTTTCTTTATGATCTTTTCTTTTATCTTTTGCCCAGTTATCCTGAAGATCAATGGACATCTGCTGCTGGAACAGATTGCTGCATAATAAATTCCTGCAGCTCTTAATCTAAGAAGGTAACCGCTTTCGCCGGAGTACGGTAGTACGCCGTAGAAATAATAATGCCGGTCTTTGATGTGCTGGCGTGGATGATCTTTCCGTCGCCGATGTAGAGGGCAACGTGGTTGATCGTCTTTCCGCTTGCGTAGAATAACAGGTCGCCCGGCTGGATCTGGTCGAGGGAGATTTCCTTGCCGTTTGCCGCCTGGTCTCTTGAGGTACGTCCGGTCGTCACACCGAAATGCTCAAAGATACGCATCGTAAATCCGGAGCAGTCAGCTCCGTTCGTTAAGCTTGTCCCACCGTATACATACGGATTGCCAAGGAACTGTTTCGCATATGCAACGATCGCGGTGCGGACTGCGGAATTGTAGACTGCGCTTCCCGGACCGTTCTGGGTACTCTGATATGAGCCGGAGGTTCCTGTGCTGCTGCCGGTGGAAGTTCCGCTTCCGCCGGGTCCTGCGGTACTGCCGGTATCCTGATTTCCGGTATTCTGGCTTGTGCCGGTCTGGGTGCTCTGGCTGCCCTGACTATTCTGTTCTTTCGTCGTTCCGTTATCCGCGTTCGGATTCTGGGCAATCATTCCGATCGTGGAGGACGGGGTGTCCTTATTTGCAGACGCAGTCTCCTGTCCTGCTTCTTTCTTTAACGCTTCGACCTTCGCGATAGCGTCCTCCGCCTCTTTCCTGATCCTTGCGTCCTCTTCCGCTTTCTGGCGCTCTTCCTCGACGCTCACGGCCTGCTTGAACTCCACGCGCTGGGTGACATAATCTTTATGTACATATCCGCTCAGGGATTCATCGACCTGGATCTCGATGAAGTCTCCCTCTTCCTTCACTTCCAGGTATTCAGCGTCCTTGGAAAGTGTGGTGAGTACCGCACTGTCGGTGCTCGGCTGTTCGCGGAGTCTTAAGCTGTCAGCGCTTACCGTCACATAAACCGTACCTATATCTTTCGCGATCCTCTCCGCATCAGCGCCGGTAATAAAGTATTCGGATTTTATGTAACCGGTCACGGTACCGGACTTGATCTGATACCAGGTTCCGCCTTCTCCGTCCACTGTAGCTAAGATCGTTGCTGCGCAGTTGTTGTAGATCTTGCCGACGATACTGCTGGAGGTATTCGCCTCGGAACGGATATTTACATAGTTGCTGACGCGGGAGATTGCCACGTTGTCATAAGCCGACTGTTTATTTCCGACGGTGGTAAGTCCCGTTCTCTCACTCACCTGCACCGAAAGGGTTTCCGCCGCATAAGCGATCTGCGGCATCATGAGCGCCACGCTCAGACCGCAGACCGCGATAATTCTTCCTGCTCTGTTCATAGATCGTTTTTTCTCCTGTCTATCTGTCGCCTGAAAACTGCTTGTAAACCATTTTCAAGTGACATTTCCTGATCGATGTCTTGTTTTCTTCGCCTGTTCCCAGGAAATTTCTTTCCTGTTATATCCAGATGGCTCAGGCTTTTATTCTAAAGATTCATGTACCTAAACTCAGACACATGACTTTTGATTTTCTGATTCCTGTCCGTTCAAATATTACTGCCTCTACTGTATCATACGGAATTTTCAGTTCAGGAAATTCCTACTCTATACCGTACAGGTACTGTTCTACAGACGCAACGCAATTTGCCCCGTCTGCCACTGCCGTAACGACCTGGCGGAGCGCCTTTGTACGGACGTCTCCTGCCGCGAAGATTCCCGGAACATTCGTCTTTCCGTCCTCCCCGGCCGCAATATATCCTGCCGGATCCATATCTACGGATCCCTTAAATTCTTCACTGTTCGGGGTGATTCCCACTGCGACGAACACGCCGTCCACAGCCAGGTCACTCTTTTCCCCGGTCTTTTTATTGAATAGCTTCAGTGTCTCCACCTTCTCCGCTCCGCAGATCTCCTCCGGCACCGTGTCCCAGAGAATTTCCACGTTTGGAAGCTCCATCAGGCGCTTCTGCAGGCTTTTCGCTCCACGGAATTCGTCTCTCCTGTGGATCACATAGACCTTCTCACAGAGTCTCGCAAGGAAGATCGCGTCCTCAAGGGCAACATCCCCGCCTCCGACCACCGCCGTTATCTTTTTCCGGAAGAACGCGCCGTCGCAGGTCGCACAGTAGGAAACGCCTTTTCCCACATATTCTTTTTCTCCCGGAATATCAGCCCTCCGTGGGGATGCTCCCGCTGCATAGATCACGGTCTTTGATTCGATCACAGAACTGTCTGAGAAGGTCATCTGAAACTGTCCGGACTCTTCTTTTTGGATCCTGGTCACTTCCTGTTCCAGAAATTCAACTTCGAGTTTTACGGCATGTTCCCGGAATGTCTCTCCCAGATCATACCCGCTGATTCCCGGCATTCCCAGATAGTTGTCTACCCGACCGCTCTCTGCGATCTGTCCGGTTCCTTCATATTCTTTTTCTATCACTATAGCTGACAGGTTTGCCCGCTTCGCATAGATCGCTGCGCTTAAACCTGCCGGGCCGCTGCCGATGATACTTACATCATATACCATATCTTTCGTTTCCTTATTATTCTTCTTTCAGATCACCCTTCTTTACAGAAGCCA
>ERZ840371.4627-NODE-4627-length-10230-cov-2.161966_pt1 | contig 10230 bp, 8 predicted proteins | sample MGYA00519937_ERZ840371 | MGnify/ENA primary metagenome ERZ840371 (study PRJEB31850, sample SAMEA3708873) | human gut metagenome | biome: human gut; feature: human-associated habitat; material: faeces | place: China | collected 2014 ... | reverse complement strand
ACTCGCTACCTCGACCTTGGCAAGGTCGCGCTCTACCAGATGAGCTACGCCCGCAGATGACGCCGATGTTTCAGCGTCATGGTGCCTCCGGTCGGAGTCGAACCAACGACACGCGGATTTTCAGTCCGCTGCTCTACCAACTGAGCTACAGAGGCAAATATGGCGACCAAGAAGGGGCTCGAACCCTCGACCTCCAGCGTGACAGGCTGGCATTCTAACCAACTGAACTACCGGACCGCGGTGTATGCCTTGGTGGGCCTTCAGGGACTCGAACCCCGGACCAATCGGTTATGAGCCGACCGCTCTAACCAACTGAGCTAAAGGCCCTCTCAAAAAGAGTGGTGACCCCTAGGAGACTCGAACTCCTGTTACCGCCGTGAAAGGGCGGTGTCTTAGACCGCTTGACCAAGGGGCCACAAAAAACTGGTCGGGGTGAAGGGATTTGAACCCTTGGCCCCATGCTCCCAAAGCACGTACGCTACCGAACTGCGCCACACCCCGTTGAGCTCACTTTTTGCAACGATGTGTATTATACAGCTATGCGCCTCGTTTGTCAACACTTTTTTTCAATTTTTTTGATATATTTTTAGTATTTAGTTTCGATTTCTTATTTTTGATTATTTTATTGAGTATTTCGGTTTTCATTTTTACGCATAACTTGTTAAAAAACAGGGCTGTTCAATGCCGAAATGCATCAAACAACCCGTTATCAGTGTTAAATATATTCAATATAATCCGTTCATTCGATGAAATCAAACTCCCATTCACCCATGCGCACAATGCTTTCGTTGCCCGCTCCGGCCTCGCGGAGAGCATCAATTATGCCTTCAGCCTTCAACATACGCTGGAAACGCCGCATAGATTCCTCGTCGTCGGCATCCGTCGTGTCCAAAATATATTCAACGGTTCCACCCGTTACGGTGTAGACCTCACCTTCCCTGCTGATTGCAAAGCCGCGTTCGTACTGCGGGGTTTCAATTATATCATCCTCAGCAAACTCTCTTGTTGCAGGCAGCTCCTTAAGCATTTCAACAATTGCATCAAGCAAAGGCTCAAACCCCTTGCCAGTTGCAGCCGAAACGGGGAAAATACGCGGCAGCTCGTCCTGTCCGCCGTTACCCTGCGCTTTCTCCTCCTCAATATGCATTGCAAGCTCTTCCCGGAAAATCTCAAGATTGTCCTCCGAACCGGTTATATCCATTTTATTTGCAACAATAAGCTCCGGCAGTTCCGCAAGCTTGTCGCTGTAGCGCATCAGCTCACTGCGAATCTGGCAATAATCCTCAAACGGATCACGCCCTTCCGAACCGGAAATATCGAGCACATGCACGAGCATCCGTGTGCGCTCTATGTGACGCAGAAAATCATGCCCAAGTCCTGCGCCGTCCGCTGCGCCTTCGATAAGGCCGGGAATATCAGCAACAACAAATGATGTGTCATAACGCTTTACAACGCCGAGATTCGGTGTCAGCGTTGTGAAGTGATAATTCGCAATTTTCGGCTTTGCGCTTGTGACAACAGAAAGAATGGTGGATTTGCCGACATTCGGAAGGCCGATAAGACCTACGTCCGCAATCGTCATCAGCTCCAATTCAACCTCATATTCCTTTGTCTTTTGTCCGCCTTGGGCAAAACGCGGAGCCTGCTTTGTCGGCGTTGCAAATTTGGCATTTCCCCTGCCTCCCCTGCCGCCGCGCAGAACAGTACGTTCCCTGCCCGGGCTGTTCATATCAGCAATAATCTTGCCTGACTCGACATCGCGCACACGTGTTCCGACAGGAACCTTAATTACAAGGTTCTCACCGCTTTTGCCGTACTGCATGTTTCCTCTGCCGTTTTCGCCGTTCTGTGCACGGAAGAATCGTGCAAACTTGAAATCGAGCAGTGTGTTCATGTTTTCATCGGCAAGGAAAACAACATTGCCCCCCCTGCCGCCGTCTCCGCCGTCCGGTCCGCCGTGACTGACGTATTTCTCTCTGTGGAAGCTTGCGCATCCGTCGCCGCCGTTGCCTGCTTTTATAATTATCCTCGCCTTATCAACAAATTGCATTTTATCTGTTCTCCTTGTGGTATTTACATAGTTCCTTCAGTGTGCATATATCGCATTTCGGTTTTTGCGCAGAGCAAACGCGTCTGCCGTGAAATATCAGCCAATGGTGTGCAATTGACCATTTCTCCTCAGGTATGCATTGCATGAGCTGTTTTTCGGTCGCTTCAACGTTTGCCGCACAGGCAAGTCCCAAACGGTTGCTGACGCGAAACACATGCGTGTCAACAGCAATCGCCGGAACATTAAACGCATTTGAAAGCACGACACTTGCTGTTTTTCGTCCCACACCCGCAAGCGACTGCAAAGCCTCCCTGTCATTCGGCACAACACCGTGATACTTTTCGGTCAAATCGCGGCTGACCGACAGTATGTGTTTTGCTTTTGTGTTAAAAAACCCGCAAGGCTTAATGTATTTTTTCAGTGTTTCTTCATCGGCTGCCGCCATGGACTCCGCATCGGGATAAGCCTTAAAAAGCTGAGCAGTACACTTATTTACCTGCTTGTCCGTACATTGCGCGGAAAGAATGGTCGCAATCAACAACTCAAACGGGTTGCTGAAATTCAATTCGGGCTTTGCATCCGGATGTGCTGCGGCAAGCCCTTCAAGAATTGCCTGCACCTGCTGCGGACTGCACCGAACCGCACATTCGTTTTCATTTCTTTTTTCTTGTTTCATGTTTACACCATTGCACCGATTTTGTTTTGCCTAAAAACTCCCGTAAAAGAGCTTACCGGTTTCGGCCGCACCGATACACGCATAATTTAGCACATTCGGGCGCATTTGTCTATCGCCCGCCCATCATATTCATTATCCGGGAAATATCGCCTTTTCCGCTCTTCATAATATTCTGCATTCCCATAAGCATTTGAATAAGCTGCATCTGTTGTCCTCCTGCTGCGCCGAACGGATTCATGCCGCCGAACGGATTCATGCCGTTCATTGCCGCACCCGAATTCATGCTTCCCATGTTTCCGTTCACCGCACCGCCTGCGCTGCCGAAACTGCCGAACGGGTTCATAAATCCGTTCATGCCGCCGGAATTCACATTCCCCGATGCACTTTCCCCGCGGTTCATCCTTGAAGCTTGTCTTGTTGTCTGTTCGTTTCGAAGCAAAACAATCGAATCATAGTCCAATCCGAACCCTGTACATACGCCTTTCAGCTCATTCGGTGCAACAAAGGGAACCATTGCGGCAAGGAAGGCTCGAAGCTGCTCAATGCCCTGCTCCTCCCGAATTCGTCTTGCGATTCGCAGGAACGGCGAAGCTTCACCTCCCTGCGGACGTTTTGCTGCGTTCCCGTTCGGAACGAATTGTCTCTGTCTTGTCGGCACACGCTGCATGAATAAAACCTCGCTTCCCGGTGTTTTCTGCAATTAATCGGAATTAAACCGCCGAACACATCCTTCGGAATACATTCTATTCACAAACCTGTCTGCATGTGCATATTATTTATTGAGAGCAAGCGGTGCGGTGCGTTTCAGTGCGTATTAAGTATGCTGATGCGCTTCATGCCCCATTTCTCAGCATTACAGTTGCAACGGAGGTTTCGCAATGGTAAAAAGTCTGAAAAAATCAGCAAAAAGAGCAGCCGACGACAGGCAGCAGGATCCGTCCGCTGCCAACATTGACCCGCGCACGGAAGCGGATATCGGCAGACTGGTGGATAAATACAAAAATCGAAGCGAAAGTTCGCTTATGGATGAGCTGCTCCGCGTCACAGAGCAGCAGAAGCAGGACGGAACTCTCGATTCGGCAGGGATACAGGCTGCCGCAAACAGCATTTTGCCGATGCTGAACGCCGAACAGGCAAAGAAGCTGAACGCGATCCTCAGCAAAATCACATAAAAACGCTTTGTTCTTTCCGAACACCGGAATTCGCCGAATAATTCGGGTTTACGCAGGAAAAAGCTTCAGCTAAATCCTATCGCAAAACTCAAATCGGATTTTTCTCGGCATTGTTTTTCGCGGAGCTGTCTGTTTTTTTCAGTTCCGCAACCGTATTATCCATAAGAACCATAACCATTGGCTGCCCCCTGCCCGCACGCGGTTCAATTCGAACTTCCTCCGTGTTGAACACGGTTTGCGTTCCGTCTTTTTGAACTGCTGCAAGGTCAAGCGGATCGGTAACATGCATTACGGCGGCAATACGCGTTCCGTTTGAGCCGTTTTTCTTAAAGCCGAAGCATTGCAGTCCCTTGCCGTTCCTGCCCTGAATTTCGTGATCGAATATGAAACTGCGCTTCATGTAACCTCGGTCGGTAGCAACAAGCAGCTCACCTTCTTCCGGAACATGCCCTGCAAAGATAACACCGTCTCCGTCATCAAGCTTTATGCATTTCACACCTGCACTTGCGCGGCCTGTGACGGGAACCGTGTCGGAAGCAAAACGAATGCTCATCCCTCCCTCCGTCACAAGCAGGATGCTGCTCTCGGCCGTTGTTTCGCGCATGTATTCGACACGCACCAACCCGTCGCCCTCCTTCAGGTTGACGGCGGCAATGCGTTTCATCTTTGTTATGTATTCGGAAGCCTCGGTGCATTTGACCAGTCCGCCGCGGGTATAGAAGAACACCTTGCCGACAGAAAAATCCTCATCGCATATCGCGAGAAGCTTTTCGTCCTGCTCAAGTTCGAAAACTGCGGAAAGGTTTGTGGGCTTTGCCTGCGGCTTGGTTTCGGGAATATCTTCAACGCGCAGCGTTAAGCATGCACCATGCGACGTGAACAGGCGCAAAACGCCGTCCGTTGAAGTATCAAAAGTTCGTATCGGCTGCTCCTTTGCGATAAAATCCGCCGCTGCAAGTTTCGGAGGCAGCCTGCGCAGTTTGTTATCGGGAAGGAACATCACAAAAGCGGGTTCCGCAGCCGCTTTTTCTTCGGTTTCGTCGTCATTCGGCTGAACTGCATCTATAAGCTTAGTGCGTCTCGGGGAAGCCAGCAGCTCCCGAACTTCCGTCAGTTCGTCAATGATGAGTTTATCCAACTTTGATTTTGACTCAAGTATACCCTTCAGCCGCTTTATTTCCTTGCTGAGCCTGTCGAATTCGCGTTCAATCTCAAGCTGCTCAAGGTTGGTGAGCCTTTGCAGACGCAAATCGAGTATCGCATCCGCTTGGATCGCCGTTAAATCAAACCGCTCCATCAAGCCTTGTTTGGCAGCTTTCGGAGATTTCGACGCACGAATCAGCGCAATTACTTCATCAATATTCAAAAGCGCAATGATAAGCCCCTGCAAGACATGGGCGCGGCGTTCGGCGGCGTCAAGTTCGTATCTGCTGCGGCGTGTTACAACGTTCTCGCGGTGTTTAATGTAATAATCCAACACATCCGAAAGCCCGAGAAGTTTGGGCTTTCCGTCCGCAATGGCAACCATAATAACGCTTACGGTTTTTTGCAGATCGGAGTATTTAAACAGAGCATTCAACACTTTCTGCGGATCGAAATCCTTTTTAACTTCTATAACGGCGCGAACGCCTGTTCTGTCGGACTCGTCCCTTATATCGCTGATGCCGGCGAATACCGATTTGCTTTTTTGCTGAACGAGCGCAAGCACCTTCTCAAGCGCGGCAGCCTTATTGACCTGATACGGAAACTCCGTTATTACTATATTGGTTTTTCCGTTTTTGAGCGGTTCAAAATGTGTTTTTGCGCGATTGATGAGCTTTCCCCTGCCCGTTTCATATGCCGTGCGAATTTCCGCTGTGTTCAAAAGATATCCTCCGACGGGAAAATCCGGACAGGGCAATATCTTCATAAGGTCATCAAGGCTGATTTCTGGGTTTTTAATTTTCGCGATCACGGCATCTATCGCTTCCGTCGGGTTGTGCGGCGGAACGGAAGTCGTCAATCCGACCGCAATGCCGTTTGAGCCGTTAACAAGCAGGTTCGGGAAACAGCCGGGGAGCAAATCCGGTTCTTTGAGTGTGTCGTCAAAGTTCAGGCTGAATTTGACCGTGTCCTTTTCAAGGTCACGAAGCATCCGCATCGCAGCTTCCGTCATTCTCGCCTCGGTGTAACGCATTGCAGCAGCGGGATCGCCGTCCATGCTGCCGAAATTTCCGTGCCCGTCAACAAGAGGTATGCGCATGTTAAAATCCTGCGCCATGCGAACCATCGCGTCGTAAACGGAACTGTCGCCGTGCGGATGATATTTGCCGAGGCAGTCGCCGACGATACGCGCCGATTTTCTGTGCGGCTTATCGGGGGAAAGCCCCAGTTCCATCATTGTGTAAAGAATTCTGCGCTGAACGGGTTTCAATCCGTCCTCAACCCGCGGCAGAGCACGTTCAAGAATTACATGTTCCGCATAAGGCATCATTGAAGAACGCATCACATCGTCCATGCTTTGGACAATTATCGGATTCTTCGGGGTTATATTTTCATTTTGGTTTTTTTTTGCCATTACCTGTTATTTCGTTCCTTTATTGCATCGTAAAAACGCACACAGCAAACGCAAGGTGTGTGCAGCCGCCGGTCAAACCCGCCGCAAATATGTTTAATTCTGCCCGCGAAGGGTTTTTATCATTGCGGCAGGGTCGGAAGCAGAATAAACAGCATTGCCGGCAACGAGCACATTGGCTCCGAATTCGCGGCAGATTTTTGCGGTTTCGGGGTTCACGCCTCCGTCAACTTCAATTTCAACATCCGTAAGGCCGCGCTCATCCAGCATTCTGCGTATGGTTTTTATCTTTTCCGCCGCAGTGCGGATAAATTTCTGCCCGCCGAACCCGGGGTTGACTGTCATAACAAGCACAAGGTCGCAGCTTTCAAGAAGATATTCCGCCATGCAGGGCGGTGTTGCAGGATTAAGTGCAATTCCTGCTTTCATACCGAGCGAACGAATGAGCTGAAGGGTCCTGTGCGCATGTTTATCCGCTTCAACATGTATCGTTACAATATCCGCACCCGCCTCTTTGAACGGCTGAACCCATTTTGAAGGATTCTCCACCATTAAATGAGCATCAAAAACAAGCTCCGTATGCGGGCGCAATGCTTTTGTCATCGGTGCGCCGAAAGTGATATTCGGCACAAACGCACCGTCCATAACATCAAGATGAACATAATCCGCCCCCCAATCGGCAAGCACATCCACCGCGCTGCCGAGTGACGCATAATCCGCCGAAAGTATCGAAGGTGCAATTTTAATCATTTTTCCTGTTCCCCTTTTATTTGTCTTAAGCAGTGTTATATTTTAAAATCTGTTGCGTTTATTTTCTTCCGCCTCTTTAACAAGGTGGACATACCGTTCGTATCTCCCCCGGCTTATGACGTTTTCGCCGCCTTTTTTGACGGCGCAGCCGGGTTCGGAAACATGGATGCAGCCGTTAAACCTGCATTCCCCGCGCACGGCGCGGAACTCCGGATAGCAATTTTTTATTTCCCGCGGTTCAATTTCGATATTGTCCAGCAAGCTGAACCCCGGAGTGTCCAAAACCGCACCGCTGTTCCCCACAGGGATAAGTTCCGTATGCCGCGTCGTATGCCTTCCGCGCTCCGTCTTTTCCGAAAGCGAACCCACTTTGAGTGCGATGCCCGGCAGCAGCGCATTCAGAAGGGAAGATTTCCCGACGGCGGATTGCCCCGCAAGGCAGACAGCAGCATCTTCAAGCTCCGCTTTAAGCTCGGCAATACCCCACCCGCCCGCAGCTGACACTCTGTGAATTCGGTAGCCCGTTCGTTCGTATTCGGCCGCAATGCGCTCCGCCGAACCTTCGGCATCCTCATCGCATTTATTGATGACTATAACAGGGTCTATTTTAAGTTTTTCACAGCAGACAAGGAGCTTGTCCGCCAAAAGCAGATCCGGTTCCGGACGGCTTGCCGCAACAACTATGAGCAATCTGTCAATATTTGCGGCTGCGGGGCGAATAAGCTCGTTTTTTCTCGGAAGCAGGTTCATAAGATATCCGTTGCTTCCTTCGGCGGTGTGGGCCGCATCGCAGAAAGACTCCGAAGCCGTGCGTTCTCTTTTTTCGCGTTCTTCATCATATGAAAACTCGACAATGTCTCCGACAAGAGGCGTTTTTGCCTGTTTGCGAAAAAGTCCGCGCGCCTTGCAGACGCAGGTTGAGCCGTCATCGGCAAGCACGGTGTAAAACCCGCCTATGCCCTTAATGATTCTTCCCTGTTTGGTTACTTTCATACTTTTTGCTCCTGTGCAGTGCATGTTCGAATCGGGTCGCCCTCCGCATCGGCAGAGTGTGCGCTTTCGTTCCGAATTGCACCGCCTGCGTCTTATTCAAACCTGACGGGCATACGTTTGATTTCCGTTCCGTTCATATAGATTATGCAGTCAAACAGGCCTTCCGCAATAAAACCCGCATCAAAGCTCAGGCTGTGCAGTCCGGCACCGAGAATCTGCTCGTAAACTACGAATCTGCTTCCGCCGTTTTCGGAAGGTCCGATGTTTGAAATCAGAACCACCGTAAACGTCGAATCGGCTGCATCGGCGAGAACATCCGTTGACATATGAGCAAATGTTGACTTTTTTATTTGCTCTCCGAGATAAACATCAACATGAACCGACCCGGGTAAAACGGGGATTCCCGCATTCGGGTTCTGTGCCGCAGCCAACACGTTTGACGATTGAACCGCAACGGTGTTTGTGTTTGAATTGCGGTAATCCTCTGCAAACCTGAAACAGTAATCGCTTATGCCGTATGCAGCGAGTACCGCTGCTATTTCCTCAAGGCTGTCGTAATCGGACAATTCCGGCATCGGCAGCATTGTTTCCCCCGAAACGCCGCTTATCCGAACATCAATTGTTTCCTCGCCGGGCAAAATTTCGCTTCCGTTCGGCACCGATTGCCAGATTATTGTTCCGGGTTCGGCATCATTGGGCTCGTATTCCACGGATTCAATATACATTCCTATCTCACTCAATAACAGTGACGCTTCATCAAGCTTTTTTCTGGTTAAATCGGGCATTAGAACAGTTTCCTGCGGAGGTCCGCTGCTCAGCCAAACATCAACATAACCGTTTTTGTCGTGCGCCGCACCGCTTACGGGCGATTGACGGCAAACGGTTCCCTCCGGATAGTCCGCACTTGCTTCCGTTCCCGCAACCCGAATCCTGAATTCCCTGTTTTCAAGCACCCTCTCCGCCTCTGCACTTGTTTCACCGAGCACATACGGCACACGGGACAGCTTATCGTTGCCCGCACCGCCGTACATGTAAACATACCACAACACGAACATTCCGACTATGAATGCAACCATCAGCGATACGGGAAGCACAACATGCCAAAGCTTTGCCCGCCTCCCATGTTTTTCGGTCTTTTGCGCATTGCGGTTCGCATTCCGAACCGCGTTCTTCAGCAGAATATGCCTTTTGGGCTGAGCCATTGCGCGTTCCAGATCCTGCCGCATCTCTGCTGCCGAGCTGTATCGCTCCTCTCTTTTTTTTGCCGTTGCTTTAAGCACAACATCGCTTACAGCCGGAGGTATTGCCGAATCAAATTCTGTCGGTGCGGGAACGGTATCGTTTATATGCCGCAGTGCAACCTGCACGGGATTTTCCCCTTCGTAAGGCGGTTTCCCCACAAGCATTTCAAAAAGCATTATTCCCACGGAATATATATCGCTTTCCGTTCCGACTTCCTCGCCCTTCGCCTGTTCCGGGGAAATATAATGGACCGAACCCACAACGTTTTTCCCGTCGAACGTTTTTGTTGTTGCATCGGCATCTTTGGCAATGCCGAAATCTGTGAGTTTTATCTCTCCCGTTGTTGAAATCAGTACGTTCTGCGGCTTTACATCGCGATGAATATATCCGGCGTTATGTGCGCACTCAAGTGCGTCAAGAATCTTTTCTGCAATTCCGACGGCAGTTTTCACATCAAGCTTTTTCTTTGCGGAAAGATACTCTTTCAGTGTGCATCCTTTCACAAACTCCATAACGATAAAGCTTCTCGAATCGTATGTTCCGTAATCGTAAGCGCGCACGATATTGGCGTTTTTCAGCGACAGCACCGCCTGCGCTTCGCGTTCGAATCTGCGCACATATTTCGGATCCCTGCAATAGTCTTTTTTAATAACTTTCAATGCAACGGTTCTGTCGGTCTTTAAGTCATGGGCTTTATACACATCCGCCATGCCGCCGCTGCCCGCTTCGCATTCAATGCGATATCTTCCGTTTATCAGTTCACCTATCATGCGCCAATCCCCCCGGCATTTTT
>ERZ840371.4619-NODE-4619-length-10251-cov-7.197921_pt1 | contig 10251 bp, 9 predicted proteins | sample MGYA00519937_ERZ840371 | MGnify/ENA primary metagenome ERZ840371 (study PRJEB31850, sample SAMEA3708873) | human gut metagenome | biome: human gut; feature: human-associated habitat; material: faeces | place: China | collected 2014 ... | reverse complement strand
ACCGGCAAGCGCATCTCCATCAAGGATACCCGCGGCATCATCGACGCCATCCTGAACGGCGACATCAACAATGTCCCCACCAAGAAGATCCCCTACTTCGACTTCGAGGTTCCCACCGTGCTGAACGGCGTGGACACCGGCATTCTGGATCCTCGCGACACCTATGCTGACGCTTCCCAGTGGGAAGAGAAGGCCAAGGATCTGGCAAGCCGCTTCATCAAGAACTTCAAGAAGTACGAGGGCAACGAGCACGGCAAGGCTCTGGTCTCTGCCGGCCCCCAGCTGTAAGCTGATCTCTGCCTGATACTGAAGCGATAAAAAAGGACGTGTTCCCGCAAGGGAGCACGTCCTTTTTGTTTTGCAGACCGGCAGGTAAACGCTCCGTCGGTTGTGTTTTCCACATTTCTGTGTTATCCTGTGGAAAAGGATGTGAGCAGAATGGATGCAAAAGAATTTGGTGCATTCCTTGCACAAGTGCGCCGGGAGCGGAACATGACGCAGGCCGAACTGGCTCAGCAGCTTCACGTTACGGATAAAGCCGTCAGCCGCTGGGAACGCGGCATCGGGCTGCCAGACATCAACACGCTGGAGCCGCTGGCCGATGTGCTGGGCCTGACCCTCGCTGACCTGATGCACTGTCATGACTCCCGTCAAAAAGATGCCACTCCTCCCGCTCCTCTGGAAGATTTTTTCACCATGCTGCGCCGCCAGCACACTGTAGACTGGCGTTCTGTGCGTACTGCTCTTCTTGCATTAAGCATTGCACTTGCCCTGTGGGGAATTTTTGCCTGTCCAGGCAGATTAGCTGTGCACTGGCGGACTCTCAGCGATGGTTCGCTTCAGGCCGACGGCTGGATGTCCTCCCTGGTCATTTTTCCATTGTTTGCCGGATTTGAATTTCTATCTCTTGAGCTCTGGAACAATTTTGAGCAAACCGGTTACTACCGGCGCTGGGGTGAGGTGAATCTTTTTATCATTCACGCCATGTCTTTCGGCACGCCGCTTACCCGTCTGATGCGGCTCGTGCTGGATCTTCTGTTCTTTTTCTGTTTTGGATTTCTGCTTCCATGCTGCGAAGCATGGCTGATCCTTTTGAATTAAATGCCGTTTTCCTCTCCGTCCCCACCCGTGAAAAAGCAAAAGAGCAAAGCCCCCCGGCTTTGCTCTTTTGCATAAGCATCAATCATTTTTCCGCTGCTATGCCCAGAGCGCAGCGGAGGGCATTTTAAATCGTTTTTACTTGGCAGCGTCGAACTCTGCCTCGATCTCTGCCGAGGGTGCCGGGGTGACAAGGCTCACCACAACACAGACCACCAGAGAGATCAGGAAGGCAGGCAGCAGCTCGTAGATGCCAAACACGCCGCCCAGCGGGCTGATGATGTACTTCCATACAAAGACCATCAGGCCGCCGGAGAGCATACCGGCCAGTGCGCCCTGCCAGTTGCAGCGCTTCCAGAACAGGGAGCACAGCACCACTGCGCCAAAGGAGCCGCCAAAGCCGGCCCATGCAAAGCTGACGATGCCGAACACGCTGGAGTTGGGGTCGCGGGCCAGCACCACGCCCACCACGCTGATGCAGATGATGGTCAGGCGGGCAGCGAACAGGCTTTGCTTCTCGGTCAGCTTCATGTGGCCAAACTCCTGCAGGATGTTCTGGGATACGCTGGAGGCCGCTGCCAGCATCTGGCTGTCGGCGGTGGACATGGTAGCGGCAAGGATGCCGGCAAGGATCAGACCTGCCAGAATGGCTGCCAGCACGCCGTGCTGAGCGATCAGGCTGGCCACCCGCACGATCAGGGTCTCGCTGGAAGAACCGCTCAGGAACTCCAGCGCGCCCGCCTTGGTCATGCCCAGACCCACCATGCCGATGACGATGGAAGCGGTCATGGCAATGACCACCCACACGCTTGCAATGCGGCGGCTGAGCACCAGCTTCTTTTCGTCCTCAATGGCCATGAAGCGCAGCAGGATGTGAGGCATGCCGAAGTAGCCCAGACCCCATGCCAGCGTGGACGCGATGTCCAGCAGACTGTAGGAGGTGGCGGTGTTGTCTGCCGCATTGTGGCTTGCAGCCATGGTCAGGTAGCCGGGCAGGCTGCGGGCGTTGTCCAAAACCACGTCCCAGCCGCCTGCCACATTGACGCCATACACCAGCACCGCGATCAGCGCCATGCTCATGACAACGGACTGGATCAGGTCGGTGGTAGACACAGCGCGGAAGCCGCCCATGATGGTGTAGCCCACGATGACCACAGCGGACAGGACCATGGCCGCCATGTAATCCACGCCAAACAGGCTGTTGAACAGCTTGCCGCAGGCGGCAAAGCCGGAAGCGGTGTACGGGATGAAGAACACGATGATAATGACCGCGCCCAGCGCGTTGAGCAGGTTGCGCTGGTCATGGAACCGCAGGGAAAGGAACTGCGGCACCGTGATGGCATCCAGATTGGCCGAGTAGCGGCGCAGGCGGCGGGCCACGATGAGCCAGTTGAGCCATGTGCCCACAGCAAGGCCGATGGCCGTCCAGCCCGGCGACGCGATGCCGGTGAGATATGCAAGGCCCGGCATACCCATCAGCAGCCAGCTGGACATATCGCTGGCTTCGGCGCTCATAGCCGTGACCAGCGGGCCCATCGTGCGGCCGCCGAGGTAGAAATCGCTGCTGTCCTCGTTGGACTTGCTGTAGACAAAGCCAACCAGCAGCATTCCCACCAGATAGATCACAATGGTGGCAATGATGCAGATATTGATCATTTGATTACCCCTCTCTTTCTTCCCCTCAACGGGAACATATCTTAAATATTACCACAAAAACCTGCATTCCTGCAAGCTTTTCGGGCAATTCAAGAGCACAAACTGCTGTTTTTCCGGGTTTTGAACAGAAAAAGCAGCATTTCTGGTGCAAAATCCATCAGAAACACTGCCGTCGTAAATTGATATCCGCAGCCCGGCGTAAAGCCGTATCCGTATTGAGCCAAAAAGCACCCCCTGCCATGGCCTTGTAAGGGTCAGCAGCGGGTACTCTTTTTGGTTTATGTCCGTACAAAGAAATCCGGGAACCGTTCCAATATCTTCTGGAAATTCTCGCGGTACATGCCAAGGTGATGCTCAAACAGGGCTTCTACGTCCACATCCAGCGGCAGGCCGTCCCGCAGGTAGCCAAAGATCTGCTCGTGCTCTTTCTGCACCGAGGCAATATTTCCCCGGCAAAGGGCCGAGTCCAGATACCGCACACGGTCCATATGGGAAGTAACGTTGTGCATGGCCTCCCAGATGCGGTCGTAGCCGGAATCGTGGTACAAAAGCCTGTGGAAGTCGTTATCCAGCGAGATGAAGAAGTCATCTGCTGCATCCTGATCCAGATAAAGGTCTTCGTTCTGCCGGTTCAGCAGTTCCTGAAATTCGTTCAGCTGTTCCCTTGTCAGCTTTCCGGCCAGCCCGCGCAGCAGCGCCGGTTCCAGAATGCGGCGCATGGCAAAGCCTTCGTTCAGGTATGGAACGCTGATCTTGGACACAATGCTGCCGCGCTGCGGCAGAACATCCACAAGCCACTCACTTTTCAGCATCATCAGCGCTTCGTGTACCGGTGTGCGGCTCATGGCCAGCTGTTCGCACAGTTCGGCCTCGCTCAGCTGACAGCCCGGCTGCAGCTGCAAGGTCATAATATTTTTGCGCAGCATACGGTAGGCGTAAGCCCGGTTATTTTCGTCCATTCTGCGCACGTCCAGCAGCAGCGGCAATGCGCTGGCCTTTTCTTCTCTCATAGCAGTTCCCTTTTTTGCTTGCCGTAATTTTACCGCAGGGCGCACCGCCCCGCAGGCATCTGAAATCATTCTTATTATAAAGCATCCCGCGGCACATGTCAAAAAGAAAAAGCACCAAGCATTGCTGCTTCGTGCTTTTTTGTGGTGCGCCTCGCGCACTCCTATCCGAACGGTGCGCCGCTGGTGGCCATCACCGGCCAAGTGGGCACCGACCGGCTGCACATCCCGGTGGTGAATACCATGATGGCAAAGGGCATCATCCCCATGGATGACAAGTACAGCCTGTGGACCATCGGCATCCCCCAGAAGGACTATGTGAACCAGCTGTTCGACCGGGTCGATCCATATTCTGTACTTTTTTATTTGCTCTTTGTCGTTTTTATTTTTGAACAAGTATTACTTCTGTCATTATTCTGCAATAAACTTTCCAAAATCAAGTCCAGAACACTATACTGTTACGCCCAGTTCATCCGGCCGTAGCGGGTGGTCAGCTGGCAGATCTCCTTTTGAAGCTTCTTTGTCAGCTGGGTCTTTTTCAGCCGCCAGCGCCAGTTCTGGCCCACGGTGGAGGGTTTGTTGATGCGGGCAGAGTTGTCCAGCCCCAGCCAGTCCTGCATGGGAACGATGCAGGTCGCCGCTGCGCTGCGCAGGATCAGTGCGATCATGCTTTTATAGAGCTGCTCCTCCGGGGTGGCATAGTCGTACAGATAGTCCCGCACCATGGCGCGCTCGGCATCGGTGACAGTCTGATACCACGATACCAGCGTCTCGTTGTCGTGGGTGCCGGTATAGGCCACGCTGTTCACCGGGTAGTTGTGGGGCAGATAGTCGCTGGCACTGCCGGTGTCGCGGGAGTCAAAGGCAAATTCCAGCACCTTCATGCCGGGGAAGCCGCTGTCCCGCACCAGCTGACGGACCGTCTCGCTCATATAACCAAGGTCCTCCGCAATGATCTCCCGCTTGCCCAATGCCTGCTCCACGGCACGGAACAGCTCGATCAACCACATCGAAAACCCGAATCTTCTGGCAACCAAGATCATCGTGCCGCATAAGCTCATCCAACGGGAGAGCTGCTGCCCGCCGCCGGAGATCTGATGTGCAAAAAACGAGGCCGTTCCCTCTCTTTTCCAGAGAGGCAGAACGGCCTCGTTTTGCTTATTTTTTCCGGTACTCCCGGGGTGTCATGCCGAAGTGCGCCTTGAACGCCCGGTTAAAATAGGAGAGGTTCTCAAACCCGCACCGGGAAGCGATGGTCAGAACCGTCTCATCCGTGGCCTGCAGCGCTTCGGCGGCGGCGTTGAGCCGGTACTCGTTCAGAAAGGCCACAAAGCTCTGCCCGGTCATCTGCCGGAACCACCGCATGAAGTGGCTGGCACTGAAGGAGCAGACCCCGGCGGCATCGGCGACCCGGAGTTCCTCGGTATAATGGGCCGAGAGCCATTGCAGGAGCGTTTTCAGCCGCTGGGTGTCGGCTGTCTCGGCGGCAAGCCGCTGCCGGCCCTGTGCAAGGAGCAGGGCAAGAAACCGCAGCAATGCTCCCTTGACCTGCAGCTCGTAGCCGGGGAGCTTGGCGCGGTTGGCATCCTCCACCTCCCGCAGGCAGGCGGCGGCCTGCAGATAGCACAGGTCGTTCGGGGTCAGCCGCGCAGGCAGCGACAAGCGCCCGCTTTGCAGCGGAAGCAGATATTTCTCGGCACAAAGGTCCTCTGCGCCGCCCAGAAGCTCCAGCTCAAAAATGATATTTTCGTATTCCATGCACTGCCCTTCGGCCTGCCGCAGGGCATGGAGGGTGCCGGGCGTAAAAATAAAGATGTCCCCCATGCGGGCCGGGCAGCTCTCAGCGCCCACCTGCACCAGTCCTGTGCCCCGCTTGACAAAGACCAGCTCCATGCTCTCCTGCCAGTGGAGCGCCACCTGCGGAAAGTCCCCCGGAATGGTGCAGGGATACAGATTGAAGGGAAACCGCACGGCACCATGCTGCTTGGTCTCCTGCAAAGATGCCTGATTTTGCATCGTTTCACCTCCCGATGATAGGATTGTACCACAGTCTGCGCTTTTTAGGCAAGATTTTGATTGTTTTATGTGGTATATCTGGAAGTACAGATGTCAAACCTGTTTTCCGCAAGGTGTATTTGAAAACAAAGAAAATGACGAATATTTCGCAAGCACAAACGGGATCCAAGGCTGTTTCACGCAAGATCCGGCTGTGCTTGTAGAAATAGACTAAATTTTCGACTTTTCAGATACACCCTAACAAAGGAGGATGCATTTATGAGCTTTACCGAAACGTTACAGGGTCTCACGGGCAAGCCGCTGGTGGACTGCACGAATCAGGAGCTGTATCTCGCGCTGCTGGAACTCGTCCGGCAGAAGAGCGCCGACCGTGTGCAGCCGGTCACCGGCCGCAAGCTGTACTATATCAGCGCCGAATTTCTCATCGGCAAGCTGCTGTCCAACAACCTCATCAATCTGGGTTTGTACGACGAAGCCCGCGACGCGCTGGCTGCTGCCGGGAAGAGCCTTGCAGACATCGAAGAAGTGGAGCCGGAGCCGTCTCTCGGCAACGGCGGTCTGGGCCGTCTGGCCGCCTGCTTTCTTGACTCGCTGGCCACGCTGAACCTGCCCGGTGACGGTGTGGGTCTGCGGTATCACTTCGGCCTGTTCCGGCAGTCTTTTGAGGACGGCGTGCAGAACGAAAAGCCCGACCCGTGGCTCACCGCCCACAGCTGGGCCGAAAAGACCGATATCACCTATCCGGTAGAGCTGGCCGGCAAGGAATACACCGCCCGCCTGTACAAGCTGGCCGTCACCGGTTACGAGGGCCGCACCAATACCCTGAACCTGTTCGACCTCGACACCATCGACGAGAGCATCGTCCACGACGGCATCGCCTTCGACAAAACTGCCATCGACAAGAACCTGACGTTGTTCCTCTACCCGGACGATTCCGACGAAGCAGGCCGCCGTCTGCGGGTCTACCAGCAGTACCTGATGGTCTCTGCCGGCGCCCAGCTCATTCTGGCCGAGTGCGCCGCCCGGGGCTGCAACTACCACGACCTGGCCGATTATGCCGCCATCCAGATCAACGACACGCACCCCAGCATGGTCATCCCGGAGCTGATCCGTCTGCTGGGTGAAAAAGGCATTGACTTTGACGAAGCCGTGGAGATCGTTACCAAGACCTGCGCCTACACCAACCACACCATTCTGGCCGAAGCGCTGGAAAAGTGGCCCCGCGCCTATCTGGATGCCGTTGTGCCCCAGCTGATGCCCATTATCGAAAAGCTGGATGCTCTGGCCCGCACCCGCACCAAGGACGAGAGCCTTGCCATTATCGACAAGGACGACCGGGTACACATGGCACACATGGATATCCACTTTACCCATTCCACCAACGGTGTGGCTGCCCTGCACACCGAGATCCTGAAAAACTCCGAGCTGAAACCGTTCTACGATATTTATCCGGAGAAATTCAACAACAAGACAAACGGAATCACTTTCCGCCGCTGGCTGCTGCACTGCAACCGTGAACTGGCACAGTATATCGAGAGCCTGATCGGACCGGGATTCAAAAAAGATGCCGACGAGCTGGAAAAACTGCTCAAATACAAAGACAACAAGAAGGTTCTTGCAAAACTTGAGGAGATCAAACACAACCGCAAACTGGATCTCAAACAGTTCCTGTATGAGACACAGAATATCGCGCTGGATGAAAATTCCATCATCGATGTACAGGTAAAACGTCTTCATGAGTACAAACGCCAGCAGATGAACGCCCTGTACGCTATTTACAAATACATGGATATCAAGAGCGGCAACAAGCCGAAAACCCCGATCACCATGGTATTCGGTGCAAAGGCTGCACCGGCTTATATCATCGCAAAAGATATCATCCATCTGATCCTGTGCCTGCAGGAGCTGATTGATAACGATCCTGAGGTAAGCCCGTACTTCAAAGTGATTATGCTTGAGAACTACAACGTATCAAAAGCTGCAAAGGTGATCCCGGCAGCAGATATCTCCGAGCAGATCTCCCTGGCTTCCAAAGAGGCTTCCGGAACCGGAAACATGAAATTCATGCTGAACGGTGCCCTGACGCTTGGAACAGAAGACGGTGCAAACGTTGAGATTGGCGATCTTGTCGGAAAAGAGAACATCTACATCTTCGGAAAGAAACCGCAGGATGTCATCGACCTGTACGCAGATGCTGCTTACTGCTCAAAAGACATCTATGACGAAGATCCGGAGATTGCAAAGCTGGTTGATTTCATCGTCAGCGATGAGCTTCTTGCTATCGGCGACAAGGTTTGCCTGGAGAGACTCTACAAAGAGATCTTGAACAAAGACTGGTTCATGACGCTGCTCGACCTGAAAGAGTATATCAAGACAAAAGAAAGAGTATACAAAGACTACGAGAACAAAGATGCATGGAACAAGAAGTGCCTGATCAACATCGCAAAAGCAGGCTTCTTCTCCTCCGACCGTACCATTGCACAGTACAACGAGGATATCTGGCATCTGGCATAAGTGCAGAACATGCATACAAAACGCCGCCGCAGACGATTCGGTTCGTCCGCGGCGGCGTTTTTTAATGCAATTTTTATGAAAGATTCAGCCGTCTGCTTAAGATATAGCGGCAGATCAGGAACAGAACAACGCAGAGCACCACGGTGATGATAAGTGTGGAAACCGAGGATGTGGTAACCACAGCAGTCGGTGTGGAGTCCTGGAAAACACGGACGATGCTGATTCCGCCGAAGATCTGGATCACGGTAGTCATGCCGATGTAAGAGAGGACAGCCGTCAGAATTTTGTGGCTGGATACCAGGCTTCCGATGCTGATGGCGGCATAGAACAGAAGAATGCCAAAGAACAGCGAAGCGAAGAAGCCAACGATGGAAAACAGTGCCATACCGATGTGGTTCGTGATGCCGATCAGGGAAAAAGCAGCATCGGCAACACCGGTAATCTGTGCCCAGAGATAGGACAGAAAATCGGAAAAGGTCATGGTCTTGTTGTAAAAAAGCAGGGTGTTTGCGGTAAAATACCGGATTGCGGACGGCAGAAGCAAAAAAGCGAAGGAAGCGAGAACGGAAAGTGCGTTTAAGATGCTCCATGCGCCGAAAACCAGCATTTTGGAGAGAATATGATCCGTTGCCGATACCGGAAGGACGTTGGTCAGATACCCTTCGTCGGTAAAAAGATTTTTATAGTAGCGCTGGATCATCAGCACCTGTGTCATGACGGATGCGGCGATCACAATCAAAACGTATGCAAACAGATAGAGGACGATCAGCAGATCCGGCAGCTCAGAAATCTGGGAAAAGAGGAATCCGAAGCCTCCGAGAGCGCCCATGAAAATGGCGGCACCGTTCAGCAGCGCCATGTTTTTCCAGCATGCTTTCCACTCATGTTTCAGACATTTTTTTAACATTTGAATACCTCCCTGAAATAAGAATCAATCGATTCACCCTCCTGCATCCGGATATCCTCAACCGAGGCGTGCAGTTTTAACTGGCCCTCCTGGATAAAGATGACCTCATCGAGAATATTTTCGACATCGGAAATCAGATGTGTTGAGATGAGGATGGATGCGTCTGGTTCGTAGTTGTTTAAAATCGTAGATAAAATGTAATCGCGTGCTGCCGGATCGACGCCTGCAATCGGCTCGTCGAGGCAGTAGAGCTTTGCGCGGCGGCTCATCGTGAGGATGAGCTGGACTTTCTCTTTCGTTCCCTTCGACATCGTTTTCAAACGGTCCTTCGGGCTGATTTTTAAGGATTCCAGCATGGCATTGGCGCGGGACATGTCAAAGTCCTCAAAGAAATCGCTGTAATACGTTAAAAGATCCGAGACGCGCATCCAGCTGCCGAGATACATTTTATCCGGCAGATAGGAGACGATCCGTTTTGTCTCAATACCGGGATGATTTCCGGCGATGAGGACTTCACCCTCACTCGGGGTCAGCAGTCCGTTCAGCAGCTTTAAGAGCGTCGTCTTTCCGCTTCCGTTGGGCCCCAGCAGTCCGATAATTTTCCCGGAATCCAGGGAAAGGTTGAGATGATCGAGAGCGGTGTGGTTTCCGAAGCGCTTCGTCAGGTCTTTACACGTTACAAGTTCACTCATGATTTTCTTCCTCCTCAATCGTTTCGGCAAGTAGCTGCCGGATTTCCTCCGGGGTTATGCCGAGCTGTTTCATGTGGGCAACAAAAGCAGATACTTCTGCGGCGGCAAGTTCTTTTTTCATCTGATGAATCAACTCCTTATCTTCGGTAATAAAGCGTCCGCTGGTCCGCTGGGAATAGATCAGTCCGCTGCGTTCCAGTTCGGAAAGCGCTTTCTGCATTGTGTTCGGGTTGACGGCGGCCTCCTGCGCGAGATCGCGGACGGACGGAAGTTTATCGCCCGGCTGATAGCGCCCGGTGATGATGTCCATCTGTACCCGCTCGTAGGCTGCTTTTGCTTTGGCGTTTTTCTGCTGTTTCAG
>ERZ840371.4618-NODE-4618-length-10253-cov-7.132477_pt1 | contig 10253 bp, 7 predicted proteins | sample MGYA00519937_ERZ840371 | MGnify/ENA primary metagenome ERZ840371 (study PRJEB31850, sample SAMEA3708873) | human gut metagenome | biome: human gut; feature: human-associated habitat; material: faeces | place: China | collected 2014 ... | reverse complement strand
CTGATGTGGCCGGGGTGGTTGGCGTGGGATGTTGTTGTTTAAGATTGGTGGAGAGGCTTACGGAAGCGTGCGGGCCGGGCATGCCCGGCCCCTACTGGGTGGTTAAAGGAAAGCAGTCGGCAACAGGCAGAAATCCCTCCGGCGCTGCGGCGCCACCTCCCTTTGACAAGGGAGGCTGGGGGCGGAGGGGTCAAGACCCCTCCCTACGATGTGAACCCGGTAAATATGCAATGCAAAAGGAATAAAAATAGTCGCCTGTTGTCCCGACAACAGAAATCCCCCGTCCGATTCGGTATACTAAGGGCGTAAAAGACAGATACTGAAGGAGACTGGGGGCGTTTTTATGAAAATTATTTTTTATGGTACGCGGGAATACGACCACTACTATTTTGATGTGCTGGCGGCGGACCCGGAATATGGCTGCGAGATCAGGTTTCTGACGGCGAATCTCGATGCGGACACCGCGCCGCTGGCGCAGGGCGGGGACGCTGTGTGCGCGTTCGTCAATGCGGATTGCTCGGCTCCGGTGCTGGAAAAGCTGGCGCAGGTGGGCATCCGCTGCTTGCTGCTGCGGTGCGCGGGGTACAATAATGTGGACCTGGCCGCGGCGCAGAAATGCGGCATCACGGTGCTGCGCGTGCCGGGCTACAGCCCGGAGGCCGTGGCCGAGCACGCTATGGCGCTGGCGCAGGCCGCGAACCGGCGCATCTGCAAGGCATATATCAAGGTGCGCAACAACAACTTTGCGCTGGACGGTCTGCTGGGGTACAACCTGTACGGCTCGTCGGCGGGCATTGTGGGCACAGGGCGCATCGGCGCGGCCATGGCGCGCATCTGTCACGGGTTTGGCATGACGGTGCTGGCCTACGACCAGTACAGGAACCCCGCGCTGGACGGCATTGTGCGCTATGTGGAGCTGGACGAGCTGCTGCGCACGGCAGACCTTATCAGTCTGCACTGCCCGCTGACAGCCGAGACGCACCATATAATCAACGCTGACACCATTAAAATGATGCGTGACAACGCGATTCTTGTCAACACGAGCCGCGGTGGGCTGATCGACACCAACGCGCTGATCGACGCGCTGCGGGCCCGCAAATTTGCGGGCGTGGGGCTGGACGTCTACGAGGACGAGGACGGGCAGGTGTTCGAGGACTTCTCGGACGACGTTTTGCAGAACGAGGTCGTGCCGATTCTGATGAGTTTCCCGAATGTGGTGGTGACGAGCCATCAGGCATTTTTCACGCGGACGGCATTGCAGAGCATTGCCATTACGACGATGGAGAACGCGCGGGCGTTTGCAAGAGGGGAGAAGCTGGTGAACGAGGTGAAAGGGTAAGGAAGGCAGAACGGCAAAGCTGCAGAAATCCCTCCGGCGTGGAAGATAAAGCAGCGGTAGGGGCAAGGTGCGGCGGAGGGGTCAAGACCCCTCCCTACAAAGGGAGGATTCAATGGCGGCAGCCGTGAGGTGGCGGGCCGGGCATGCCCGGCCCCTACCGGGAGGTGAAAAGGGCAAGGTGTCGGGTAGGGGCAATGGCGGCAAGGAGGCAAAGCGGCTCATCATACAATAAAACCCTAACAAAAAAGACGCTGTATCGCTACAGCGTCCTTTTTGTTATACAGCAATTTGAGGATGGCAAAAATTACTTGGACTTTTCTTCGTCCAGGCGATCCAGCAGGTCCCAGACACCCAGCATGTACTGCACGCCGAGGGCGCGGTCATACTTGCCGTAGCCGGGGCGGCAGTTGCCGGGGCCTTCCTCCCACAGTTGGCGGCCATGGTCGGGGCGGATGCAGCCGTCAAAGCCGCAGTCATGGTAGGCGCGCAGGATCTCAATGATGCCGGTCTCGCCGCAGCAGTCGCGGTGGGCAGCCTCAGAGAAGTCACCGTTCTCGAAGTGGTGGATATTGCGCACGTGGGCAAACGGGATGCGGTCACAGTGCTTGCGCACGATGGCGGCCACGTTGTTGTTGGGGTTGGCGTTCATGCTGCCGGAGCAGAGCGTCAGGCAGTTGTACGGGTCATCGACCATCGTCAGGAAGCGGTCAATGCTCTCGGCGTCAACCAGCAGACGGGGCAGACCGAAGATGTCCCATGGGGGATCGTCCTGATGGATCGCCATCTTGATGTCGCACTCGCGGCAGGTGGGCATGATGGCCTCGAGGAAGTATTTGAGGTTATCCCACAGCTTCTCCTTGGTGACGGGGGCGTAGGCCTTGAACAGCTCGTCCAGCTTGGCCATGCGCTCCGGCTCCCAGCCGGGAAAGGTCATGTTGTACTTCTCGGTGAATTCGAGAATGTAGTTTGCCATGCCCTTGTAGTCGTCCTGGATCAGGTCCTTCTGATAGAACAGGGCGGTGGAGCCGTCGCCGACGGGGTGGAACAGGTCGGTGCGGGTCCAGTCAAAGATGGGCATGAAGTTGTAGCAGATGGTCTTGACGCCGAACTTGGACAGGTTGCGGATGCACTGCTTGTAGTTCTCGATGTACTTGTCGCGCGTCGGCAGGCCGATCTTGATGTCGTCGTGGACGTTGACGGACTCGACGACGGTGGCGTCAAAGCCGGCAGCATGGATCTGGTCTACGACCTCCTTGATCTCGGCCTCCTCCCAGATCTCGCCGGGCATTTTGCTGTGCAGGGCCCAGACGATCTCCTCAACACCGGGGATCTGCTTAATGTCGCTCAGGGTGATGGGGTCATTGCCCTCACCATACCAGCGCCAACCCATTTTCATAGACATGTGGTGCTCCTTTTGTTTGTATAGTCGTTTGCGTAGAGGCGAGGCATGCCTCGCCCGCAAGTTTCCGGTTGCGAACCCGTGAGCGGGTTATACATTTTACGTGGCGGGCCGGACATGTCCGGCCCCTACAGCGTAGCTGCAAAGGCTTCCCCCTTGGGGGAAGGCTTAGGGAAGCTGCTCTTAGCCGTTCACGGCCTCGTGCAGGGTTTTGCGGACGGCACCGGCACCGGCGATCTCGGCCTTGAAGTACGCCTTGATCTTGTCGGCCAGGACGGTCTTGGTCAGGTCGCTGCCGAAGATGGACGCATTGGACAGGATGCCGTCCAGCTGGTCGGTGACGGTTTCGGGCTTGCCGAACTCGATGCCGGAGAGCTTGGCCTGCAGCTCGTCCTTCAGCGGGTCAGCACTGACCTCAAAGGCGTTGCCGTTGTCGTCGATGGCCAGCAGGTAACGCAGCCAACCGGCGATGGCCAGAGGAATGGAGACCAGGCTGTTCAGGTCGCGGCCCTCGGCGACGTAGCTCTTGATGGTCTCGCCAAAGCGGATGCCGACCTTCTGGGACGTGTCGGTAGCGATGCGCTGCGGCATGTCGGGCATGAAGGGGTTGGGCAGGCGCTGCTCGATGACCTCGTCGATGAAGGCCTTCGGGTCAAGGATCTTCGGGTCAACGACGACGGGCAGGCCCTCGACGTAGCCCAGGCGCTTGATGAGGGCGACGATGTCCTCGTCCTTCATCTCGGCGCAGATCAGGTCATAGCCCAGCATGCAGCCGTACACGCTCATGGCGGTGTGCAGCGGGTTCAGGCAGGTGGTGACCTTCATGCGCTCGGTCTTGTTGACGGTCTCGCGGTCGGTCATGTAGACACCGGCCTTCTCCAGCGCGGGGCGGCCGTTGGGGAACTTGTCCTCGACGACCAGATACTGCGGGCGCTCGGCGTTGACGAACGCGGCAATGAAGGTGTTCTTGGAGGTGACGATGGGGGTCATGCCCTCGATGCCGTCCTTCTCCAGAGACTCCTCGACGATCTTGTGGGGGCGCGGGGTGATCTTGTCGATCATGGACCAGGGGAAGGTGATCTTGGTCTCATCGGACAGGTAGTCGATGAAGTCCTGACCGACGAAGCCCTTCTCCAGCCATGCCTTGGCAACGGTCATAACGCTGGCCTGCAGCTTCTCGCCGTTGTGGGAGCAGTTGTCCATGCTGACGACGGCCAGAGGATAGGCACCGTTCTGGAAACGCTCCAGCAGCAGGGCGGCGACCATGCTCATGGCGTGGCGGGCGTGGGCAGGGCCCTCGTCGATGTCAGCCTGCACGACGGGCATCAGGCTGCCGTCGGGACGGTACAGAGCGTAGCCCTTCTCGGTGATGGTGAAGGAGATCATCTGCAGGCTGGGATCGGTGAAGATCTGCTTGAAGCGGGCCATCATCTCCGCGTCGGCAGAGTTGGCGCGCAGGCCCTCGGCCACAGAGCCGATGATCTCGCGGCTGGTGGTGCCGTCCGGGTTCAGGGTGACGTTCATCGTCAGGTTGTCATACGGGGTGTAGATCTTGTCGATGATGTCGTAGTCGAAGGTGTCGGCTGCGATGATGCCGCGGTCAGCGGCACCCTCGTTCAGCAGGCGCTGCTGCAGCGCGGCGATGAAGCCGCGGAAGATGTTGCCCGCACCGAAGTGTACCCAGATGGGGTGCTCCTTGGTGGCGGCAGTCATGGCAGCGTGGTCAAAGGCGGGCAGCTTGACGCCCAGCTTTTCCCACTCGGCTTTCTGGTTGACGATGGAAGACGCATTCATCTGCATAATGATTTGCTCCTTTTGTTGCTGTGGGGGTGGGCGGCACACGACCGCCCGCGATGTCTATAGTATACCGCGTGATTTTTTGCAAGAAAATAACGCTGATTGCTTGAAAAATTGCGAAAATTGCGGTAAAATCATAGCAACGCAGAAAAGGCTTCTCCCTTGGGGGAGAAGCTGCCGCCGCAGGCGGCTGATGAGGGGAGAGCTGGCCGCAAAATCCCGCTTGCAGGGCAGCAGCGGCAAGGTCGGCCCTCATCCGGCTTCGCTTCGCTCAGCCACCTACTCCCCTTCTGGCGCTATGCGCCACCTCCCCCGTACCGGGGGAGTCTGTCCCGGAGGGGAAGGCTTTTTGGGAGTCACCTATGTCAAACTACAATCCCTACACCAAGCGCCAGACGATGATCGCGCCGGATTATGAGGTCTATCGCTATCGCTCGACCTACATGAACGAGGTCGAGCTGCACCACCACGACTTCTATGAGATCTACCTGCTGCTGCGCGGGCGGGTGGAGTACATCGTCGAGAACCAGCTCTACCGCGTGCGCCCCGGCGACTGGATGCTGTGCAGCCCGCTGGAGCTGCACCAGGCGCGCATTGCCACCGACGCCGACGCCTATGAGCGCATCGTGCTCTGGATCGCGCGGCCCTATCTGGAGGGCTTGTCCACCCCGCGCACAAGTCTGACCCGCTGCTTTGACACGACAGTCCCCGGCCACACGAACCTGCTGCGGCTGCCCGGGGCCACCGGCGCGCCGCTGCGCACAACGGTGGATAAGCTGTGCGCGTTAAAGGCGGACAAGGCGTACGGCAGCGACCTTTTGGCCCAGAGTGCGCTGGTGGAGCTTTTGGTCGGCCTGAACCGTGCCGCAGCCGAGCGCGGCGACGCCCGCCCCACCGGCACGAGTGACCAGGTCGTGGACGCGGTGCTGCACTACATCAACGAGCACTACAGCGAGGCCCTGACGCTGGACCAGCTGTCGGAGAAGTTCTTCATCAGCAAGTATCATCTTTTGCGGAAGTTCGATGCGCAGGTCGGCACGACGGTGCATCGCTATATTTTGCAGAAGCGGCTATTAAACGCGAAGCAGCTTTTAGCCGGCGGCGTCCCGCCGAATGAAGTCTGCCAATACTGCGGTTTTGGCGATTACGCAAACTTTTACCGCGCATTCCGGGCGGAATACAACCAGACGCCGCGGCAGTATATTCAGTCAGCGAGGGGGAAATAAACAGAAAGTTTAATGTGAATTTTTGCCATAACCTTGCAAGAGTACGTCTTGATTTGATATAATTATAATGTAAAGGTCTACACATTTAAAAAGGAGCACAGATATGGCGAAGAACAAACTGGTAGCACCCGTTGTGAAATGGGTGGGAGGAAAGCGTCAACTGATAGACGAAATAACTCCTTTACTACCTAAAAAAATTGAATTTTATTGTGAGCCTTTTTTAGGTGGCGGAGCTGTGCTTTTTTCTATGCAGCCTCCTAAAGCGATTGTCAATGACTTAAACAGGGATTTGATGATTGTTTATGAGGTTATAAGGGACAATGTTGAAGAACTGATCGAATCATTAAAGAAGCATGAAAACACAGCAGATTATTTTTATGAAATAAGGGATATGGATAGAGACCAAAGTGTTTACCAATCCATGTCAAAAGTTGATAGAGCGTCAAGACTGTTATATCTAAATAAAACATGTTTCAATGGTTTGTTTCGGGTGAATTCTTCGGGAGAGTTTAATTCACCGTTTGGACATTATAAAAATCCCAATATAGTGAATGAACCGGTTTTGCGGGCAGTAAATAAGTATCTCACAAAAAACGATATTATCTTGTATAGTGAAGATTTTGAAAAGATCCTTGAACGTGTTCCAAACAATGGGTTCGTGTATCTAGATCCGCCGTATGATCCGGTTTCTGATACGGCTAGTTTTACGGGATATAATAAAGGCGGATTTGATAAAGAAGAACAGAAACGTCTGAAAAGATGTTGTGACTTACTGGATAAACGTGGTGTAAAGTTTATGCTTTCTAATTCGGCTACGGAGTTTATAAAAAGTCTATATGGCGACTACGATGTGACGATTGTAAAAGCGAAACGAATAATCAACTCAAATGTAAACGGACGTGGAACCGTTGACGAGGTACTAATTAGAAACTATGGGAAAAAATGATACAGCGTGGGAAGGTCTGTTTGAAAAGTATAGAATTCTCGATAAAATTGAACGGGAAGGACAATATATAATCACAGCAGATGAAATTAGAAAATTTAGAGAACCACGTTTGATGACAAAGTTTGACCATAAGATTAACCTTCCTGCGATTTTCCAAAATAATGGCCTGTCTATTTTGCCTATAACAAGAGGCGAGTATATTATATCTTCCTTTTCAGCCTATGAGTCATTTGAAGAACCTACACAAGAAGTTTATCGGATTTCAATTCCGCATTATCTCCAAAGCCTAGTTCCTCGTTTTTTAGTGAGCGAGTCGATTGCTTTAAACTGCGCTAATGCTTGTGGAGTTATGAAAGATTTTTTGGAAGATGACTACATCCTACCGACGGTTAATGGACGAATGAGTTCCGGACAATTTGATTTTGATATAAATACAAAGCATGGACTACGTACTGTTAATGTATGCAATTCACAGATCGAAATAGATGCGGCTTATGAAGGGGCTAGTTATTTATCTCTATTTGAGGCAAAACATGATTTGGCCGATGACTTTATTGTTCGGCAGCTTTACTATCCGTTCCGCGTATGGAATCAAAGAGTTACGAAAGAAGTTAAGCCAATATTCCTGGTATTTTCTAACGGTGTATTTAACTTGTATGAATATCGATTTGAGGAAGCGAGAAATTATAATTCTTTAAGATTGGTGAAGCAGAAGAACTACATGATTTCAACGTCGATAAATGCCGAGGATATTGGACATTTAGTACAATCAGTTCGATTAGTGGATGAACCTCAAATTGCGTTCCCACAGGCTGATCGGATGTCTAGGATTGTAAATCTTATTGAGTTGTTGAGCGAAAGAGGGATGACAAGGCAAGAGATTACATCGAAGTATGCATTTGACGAGAGACAAACAAATTATTATACGGATGCAGGACGATACCTCGGTTTAATTGAAAAAGGAGTTAATGAAGATAATGAGATTTATTTCTTTCTGTCTGAGCAAGGCCGTTATATTATGACACTTGACTATCGTAGTCGACAACTGGCTATCGCGAAGCAGATTTTGGAACACAAGGTTTTTAATGAAACACTAAGAATTCATTTAAACTGTGGTGAGATGCCAGACAGAACAACGATAATGCAAATAATGAAAAGATCAAATCTTTTTAATGTGAAAGCTGACAGTACATATTACCGTAGAACATTTACAGTGATAGGTTGGGTAAATTGGATTTTAGATACTATTGATGAATAAACAACTACTTGAAAGGAGCACAACATGAACGCGAACAATGACAGACCCATTATACAATCACATGGATATAATGGAAAAGAGCCGACAAGAATTTGCCCTCATTGTGGAAAAGAAAAGCCCATAAGTGAATTTGGATATCGAAAAATGAGCAAAGATGAAAAGGCGCAAATAAGAAATCAGTCATGGTGCAAGGAGTGCCGATAAATCTTTGAATTCACAAAGTTGAAAAACAGCCAGCCCCTTCCGAATCCCACTTCGGAAGGGGCTGGCTTACTGACCTTTATACCTTATTATAATAGAGAGATGTTTACTCTACGTCCTGCAGCGCGGCGTAATCCTGTTCGCCGGTGCGGACCTTTACGACCTTTGCTACATTGTAGACAAAGATCTTGCCGTCGCCGATGTGGCCGGTGTACAGGGCCTTCGTGGCCGTGTCAATGATCTTATCCACGGGAATCTTGCTCACGACGACCTCGACCTTGACCTTCGGCAGGAGCGTGGCGTCAACCTCGGCGCCGCGGTACTTCTCGCCGCTGCCCTTCTGCAGGCCGCAGCCCATGACCTGGGTCACGGTCATGCCGGTAACGCCAATGTCGTTCAGCGCCTTCTTCAGGGTCTCAAACTTGGCCAGCTGCACGATGATGGAAACCTTGTGCATGCCGGAATCCAGCTCGGCGGGCAGCGGGGCGTCCTTGACGACCTTGACCGCAGCGGCGACCTTCTCGGGGCTGGCCTTGGTGATGTCGTCCTCGCCCAGATCGGTGTTCTCGTTCACGTCCAGCTCGGCGTAGGTCGGATCATTGATGGCGAAGCCTGCATAGGCGCTGGTCAGGCCGTGCTCGTGGTAATCCAGGCCGTCGATCTCCTCCTTCTCGGAGACGCGCAGGCCGATGGTCTTTTTGATGACCGTGAAGATGATGAACATCGTGGCCAGCACCCAGGCCGCCACGCTGACAATGCCCAGCAGCTGGATGCCCAGCTTGGCAAAACCGCCGCCGTAGAACAGGCCGCCCTCGGTGGCAAACAGGCCGACGGCGATAGTGCCCCACGCACCGTTCATGCAGTGCACCGAGACAGCGCCGACGGGGTCATCGATCTTGGCAACGTTGTCGAAGAACTCAACCGAGAAGATGCAGAGCACACCGGCGACGATGCCGATGATGGCCGCGCCGAACGGGTCAACGACGTCGCAGCCCGCGGTGATGGCGACCAGACCGGCCAGCGCACCGTTGAAGGTCAGGGAGACATCGGGCTTGCCGTAGCGCACCCAGCTGACGATCAGCGCGGCCACCGTAGCCAGAGCCGCCGCCAGGTTGGTGTTGAAGCAGATGAGGCCCGCGGAAACCATCGTGTCATCGCCGGTCATGCTGACGGTAGAGCCGCCGTTGAAGCCGAACCAGCAGAACCACAGGATGAAAACGCCCAGGGCCATGGCGGTCAGGTTGTGGCCGGGGATAGCCCGTGCCTTGCCGTCCTTGCCATATTTGCCGATGCGGGGACCGAGCATCCAGGCACCCAGGCAGGCGGTAACACCGCCCACAAAGTGGACCGCCGTGGAACCGGCGAAATCATGGAAGCCCATCTGAGCCAGCCATCCGCCGCCCCAAATCCAGTGTCCGGAGATCGGGTATATGACGAGACTGATTGCGGCGCTGTAAATGCAATAAGCCGCGAATTTAGTTCTTTCCGCCATAGCGCCTGAGACAATCGTAGCGGCGGTGGCGCAAAATACTGTTTGAAAAATTAGAAATGCGGGAAGCGGAACGCCGTCCGGCAGAATCGAAGAATAGTCCCCTTGTACCAAAGGATCGAACCCTCCGATCAGCGCCCCCGCTCCGCCAAACATCAGGCCGAAGCCTAAAAGCCAGAACAGCGGCGTTCCGATGGCAAAGTCCATTAGGTTTTTCATAATAATGTTACCGGCGTTCTTTGCTCGGGTAAACCCGGTTTCCACCATCGCGAAACCGGCCTGCATAAAGAACACCAATGCCGCGCCGACTAATACCCATATGGTATTTACAGCAGAAAATCCATCCATGTCGTTTCCTCCTTTTTTGCTTAGAAATTTTCCGGGATGTCTTTCATCTATATAAAAAAGGCGCATGCTTTGCTGTCAGGATCAGCAAAGCACACGCCTTTGTGCGCTTTATTTAATTTGTGGCAAAGACTATCTGAAAACCTTCCAACCGTTTGGCTGCCTCCCCACTTTTATAAGGCGGGAGGTTCTTGACCAGAAATGTTTTTCCGCTTTAGAGGTGGAATGTGATAGAAATAAGAAAAGCGCCGCG
>ERZ840371.4616-NODE-4616-length-10255-cov-2.956765_pt1 | contig 10255 bp, 12 predicted proteins | sample MGYA00519937_ERZ840371 | MGnify/ENA primary metagenome ERZ840371 (study PRJEB31850, sample SAMEA3708873) | human gut metagenome | biome: human gut; feature: human-associated habitat; material: faeces | place: China | collected 2014 ... | reverse complement strand
ATGCTCTATCCCAGAGTAGGTCAAGCATATCTTGATTGCTAACTAAATGACATTGGTTCAGACCTTTGGAGTGTTAAACTTATCGCTAGGGTTGTTTCATGAATGAAAAAGTATATCCGGAATGGGTGCAACAGCAACGAATAAAGGGAACCACTGTAAAAAAGGTAGGGAATACCTACTACCTCTATAAGAGAACTTCAAAAAGAGTACCGGGCAAAAAATATCCCCAGCCAGTTGATACATATATAGGCATCATTACCCCGGATGGAATTATTGAGCGTAAAAGACAGCAGCTTGCCACGACATCTATTAAGGTAAAAGAGTATGGATTTTCCAAAGCAGTATGGGATTCCTGCCCGGATGACTGGAAAAAAGCAGTCGGCGAAGGGTGGGAAGATAAATTAGCATGCATGATCATGAAGGCGTCACCGGAATCATATCTTTCAGTGGACATGGACATTAAAGGAGAGGATGAACTGTCTTTTTCGGCTGCCAGTCAGGCAGGGATGCTCTCACGAAGGTTTTATAAAAGGTATGGCGTGGAATTCAACAGTCTTGAAATCCTGAAAAGCGTCTATCTTGTTTACATAGAGAACCATGTCTTTGTGTCTGAGATCACAGACGAGCAGATGAAGCCGTTGAAAAAGATTTCTGTATCATTGGAGTATAAAATAAAGACGTAAAGGAACTGATCTATTACATGCGCATGGTGATAGATCCGAGATGTGGAAGGAAGACAAAACATGATCATGCAGAGAGTCTGACTTATCTCGCAACTGGTTATCTGGCAGGAAGGGATTCTGTCCGCAGATGTCTGAAATGGTGCAGGAATCACATAGACTTTTTAAGACAGCATCTGGAGCTTGAGAACGGGATCGCATCACCAGCAACAGTATCAAGGATCCTCGGGAACATTGATGAAGAAATTTTTTGTCTGGCATTTATAGAGTGAATGACGGGAATCCTAAATACAAAGGGAATAAACATAGCAATAGATGGAAAGGCACTGCGTGGAAGCACGGAAAAGATCAGGAACAGGAAAACACCATATATACTGAATGTGATCGATACAGCTACAGCTCTTGTAATAGCGCAGCTTCCGATTGCAGAAAAGGAAAATGAGATCACTGCCATCCCAAAACTGCTGAAGCTGCTAAATATCCAGGAAAATCTTGTTACAATAGATGCAATCGGAACAGTCCAGTCTGTCATAGATACGATCAATGAAAAAGAGGCTGATTATCTTCTGACGTAAAGAAAGGGAATCCATTGACATATCAGGAAACAAAAGAAATGTTCGCGGAGCTGGGAAAGGAAAATGAACGGATGACTGCGCATCCCGATCAGACCGTGACATATGAAAAACAGATGGATTCTTATGATGTTTTTAAAACCATCGAAAAGAACTGGAACCGGATGGAATACAGGACAATGCAGATCTGCCATAACACGGATCTGATCACCCTCTGTAAAAAACAGAAGGAAATAAAAACGGTAGGATGGCTTGAACAGATCAGGATTCCGATGGAGAAAGATAAGGATGGGAAAGATATAACTCCTGCTTATGAAGATTTCATAAAAAATGGAACTGTCAGAAGACCGCGGATAACGACTGGAGACGCTATTACAGACGACATTCATCAGGTGAGACTGATCTCCAGCAGAGAAATGTCAGCACAGGAAACCCTGAAAATCAAAAGAAATCACTGGAAGATAGAAAATAGCCTGCACTATGTATTGGACGACCTTTTCAGAGAGGACAGATCTTCGGCAAGAAAAAGCAAGAATAATCTGGCTGTCATAAAAAAAATAGCCTATAATCTGCTTCGTATTGCGATCCTTCGTGAAAAAACAGAATCAGGTCCAACTGAAATGCGCGACCAATTCAATGACGACCTGACTCTGATAGAAAAATATGCGTTCAGAGGAATAGCGCACCTCTGATAAATGCATTATAACATACCAAAAAAAATGGTGATACCGACGATAGGGGAATTTTGCGCATTTTTAGTAAAAAAAGGGTAATTGTTTAGAAATGGTTTGAAATATATAGATAAGGATTGGTAAGAGAGTTTAGATGCATTCGTGAAACACCCCTAACTTATCGCACTTGCAACTTGTATTTTGTAGTTTTAAATGATAGAATAATAATTAACCTAATGGTGTAGTTTTAAAGCAAAGGAGGAACATTTTATGAAGAAAAATTTATTGACAGTATGTGTATTTGTTTCATTTTTATTTGTAATGACTTCTCCAGTACAAGCAGAAAGTGTAGCGGGTGAACGATTGGAAACGGGAATTTATTATATCCATCCAGGAAATGCACCCGAAAAAGTAATTGATATATATCAAGGAGAAATGGAGGATGGAGGATATGCAATATTATATCATAAAAATATTCCCCAATCAGAAAATCAGCTATTCGCTGTTATTGACATGAAATCTTATTATGTAATTTTTGCATGTCACAGCGAAAAATGTTTAGATGTATGTGGTGGTAATCAGGTTGATGTTACAAATATTATTCAATATGCTTATCATAATGGCGATAATCAAAAATGGATTTTGAAAGATACTGGAGATGGGTATTATATAGTTTCTGCATATTATGATGAAAATATGTGCTGGGATATCTATGAGGTATCTGATCAAGATGGAACACCATTAACAATATGTCCTTACAATGGTGGTTCAAATCAAAAATACTTATTTGAAAAAGTAGATGATATACAAATGGCGCCGACATTAGAAGATATGAAATCTTCAGAGGTTAACCAAAGTTATGTTAGAAAAATCGCAAAGACAGAATATAAAACAAAATTTAAGTTGCGTAATTGTAAACATACAACAAATAGCAGGCTTTATATTATGGTAGATAATTCGGCAACTACACATATTCTTGTCTTACATATATGCAACAAATGTGGAGAAATGATTGATTATGTAGATCAAATAATTCCAACAAATTAAAAGATTATTATGTTCAAAGAAAGAACCTTGAAAATGTACATTTAAGACTATGAGAAAACGTCTGTAAATAAGATTCTCCTATGATAATGAAGGGCAAAAAGTTCTTTTCTAGAGCTTTTTGCCCTTGTTTTATATATAACAGTAAAAAAATGCTATGTTAAAAGTTGGCGGAGTTTCGTTTGTGTCAAGCAATCGTTGAGATATCATGGCATTCATTGTCGAGAAGCCATTGTTTGAATTCAAAAATTGAATTGTTAAAGGTAAAAAAACGTTTCTTTTGGTAAGAAGGCTCAATGCCACCAGTGGTTTTAACGACTGTGGCAACGATAAAAGCTTTGTGAACATCGGCATCACAACAAGTTTGGTACGTAACTTTTATAGTCAAAAAAATCATTGACTGAACTGCCACATAATTAAACTAAAGTGCTTAAACAATTCTTAGTATACGGATTCATGATGTCACTTATTTGTTCTTGAAAAGGCAGAACTCACACTGATTATTATGCTGTCTAAAACAAAAAAAGTTATTACAACTCCTTCTCCGTGCTTTGTGGTGTAGCTTCTTGTATACTATTTTACAGCACTGTATAGAGAGTCGAAACACTTTGATTACTATTTGTGCCGCCAGTTGAAGGCGGCGGAATGGAGATTATTATGAAAATACTACTTTACCGCTATGGAAGCATTTGCGAGCCAGATATTATTGACGGATTACAGGAACTTGGGCACACTGTAACCGAATCAACTGAAGAAATTTCTAATAAAAATTTTTCTGCTGGACAATGTACACAATATGTTGGACAATACTTGCTAAATCATCCACATGACTGCGTTTTTACCATTAATTTTTATCCTGCAATTTCTGAAGTCTGCAATATTTTTAAGATACCATATATATGTTGGATTGTTGATTCTCCTATACTGGAACTATTTTCAAAATCCATGTAACCGCATCTTTGTATTTGATCGTATGCAATATCAGGATATTGTCAAATTTAATCCAGAACATATTTTTTATTTTCCATTAGCTGTAAATGTACGGCAAAAGCAACAAGTTCTTTCAAGTGCTGTTCCTAAACTACGATATCAGTTCTCTTCTGATATTTCTTTTGTGGGTTCACTTTATACTGAAAAATGTCCTTTCGATAACCTCACATCACCATCGTATTATCTTTCCGGGTATCTTGAGAGAATAATTGAGTCACAATTACAGATTTATGGATATTATTTCATTGATGAAGTATTAAGTGATAACCTTGTCAAAGAATTTAAAGCACAAATGCCGAATTTTTATACGCAGCATTCAGAGCATACTTTTTTGACTGACCATATCACAGTTTCACAATTTTATATTGGTAATAAAATCACATCTGTCGAGCGTATTCGTACCATGCAAAAGCTCTCCAGTTTATTTTCTATGGATCTTTATACCGGCAGTGATACTTCTATGATATCAAAAATCCATAACCGTGGTTTTGCACAGACTTTAACTGAAATGCCTATTATTTTTCACGAAAGTAAAATCAATTTAAACACAACCTCAAAGGCAATTCGAAGCGGTATTCCTCTCCGTCTTTTTGATATATTAGGCTGTAAGGGATTTGTTCTTACAAATTATCAGGCAGAACTTCCTGAACTGTTTGATATTGCAAACGAAGTCATTGCCTACGGCAGTCTTGGTGAAATGTGTGCGCTAGCTTCTTATTTTCTGGCTCATGATAAAGAGCGCCGAGAAATTGCACATAATGGTTATGAAAAAGTTCTAAATCAATATGCTTATCCAATCCGGTTAGAACATCTGCTCCGGTTAGCTTTTTCATAAATATTTCTTCCAAACTGTTATTTTATAATATCAAAAAACAGAACTAAACAATTCATAAATTGCTTGGTTCTGTTTTTATGAAAATTTATATATTTTCCAATATATAATCAATCACTTCCCTGACAGCTCCACTACCGCCAGAACGTTCTGTCACATAATCCACTGCATCTCTTACCGCCCGAATCGCATTTGGCACACTTGCACTAAAGCCAACTGCTCTTAGAAGTTCCAGATCATTGATGTCATCACCGACATAAGCCACTTCATCCAGCGAAATATTTCTATCTGCACATATTTTCTTTACCATAGTAAGTTTATCCCTAACACCCATTTCTAAAATGTCAAGTTTAAGCTTCTCTGATCTTCTACGGACTAAGTCAGTATTCTCTCCTGTAATGATTCCACAGATAATGCCTTTCTCCCGCAACAAACGCAATCCAAGTCCATCCTGCGTAGAGAATTTCTTCATCTCATCGCCATACTCCGAATAGTACATTCCTCCATCCGTGAGACATCCATCACAGTCTGTAAGAAACATTTTTATTTCTTTTCTGACTTTGTTTGCTCTTAATCGTCGCCGTAACATTTCCTGAATGATATTCCAGTCTTCTGGTTCATCAATCTCAAAAAATGTATCTTCACTCATTTCATAGGCCTTAATTCTACCGGAAATTCGGTTTTTTGTCTCCAAAAGGCGTTTTTTTGATGTAATATAGAATGCTCCATTTTCAACACAATATCCATCAAATTCCTGTCTTCTTGGTCGATGAAAACAATCGTAATTAATTTCTTTCGCACTGCCATCTGCAGAAACTGCCCAGTTAAACCTTTTTTGCCTGACCACAGACAATACACTGTCCGTATCCTCTCTGTTATACAATTCAAACCCACCATTCAAGTCTTCTGAACTCAAGAGTGGGGATGTTGCCTGAATTAAAACAATATGCTCAAACTCATACTTTTCGGCAAACTCCAACATGGCAAACTCTGTAGAAGCAGTATCCGACGCCGATTCTGCACTTCTTCCAATCACTTCAATTTTATCAAAAACCGGATTGCTACTCTCTTGTATTTGAATCTGTCTGACAGCTTCTCTTATCTTATCGCTGTCTGTTGCAACATAAACTTTGTCGATTGTGTCACAACCACAAGCTGCCGCCACTGTCCAATAGACTAACGGTTTTCCACACATTGGTTTTATATTTTTTAAAGGGATGGACTTACTTCCACCCCTGACTGGTATAAATGCTACGTTCATTTTTATCGCTCTCTGTATTTTAATTTTTCTCTCTGTACCGCTTCAATCGGAAGAATTTCCTGATCTTTATAAGTCAGTGCTTCATGTACTGCATTCAGGTTTCTTACCAGCTTACGAACTCCATCCGGCTCCAATGAAGCTGCATGATCTGTTCCTTTCCATGTACGATCCAGTGTATAATGTCTTTCAATGACTTCTGCACCAAGTGTATATGCTGCAACATCTACCGCAATACCAAGATGATGACCTGAAAATCCTATTTTCTTCACAATGTCGCCATAAGCTTCTTTAATCCTTTTTACTTCTAAAAGGCATACATCAGAAAACGGCACTGGATAACCTGATGTACAGCTAAAGATTACCAAATCCTTATTACGACCATTTTTCTCAAATAATCTTACGAGATTTTCTTCCTCTGTATGCGTTGTCATTCCAAGCGAAACCTGAATCTCACCTTCATAATTATCACAAAGCCACTGCAACATCGCCAGATGGTTATTACATGCGGATGGTATCTTTATAAACTTCGGTTTCAGTGACGCAATCTCCTTTGCAGAGGTCATATCCCATACAGAAGTTGCATATGTAATACCTACTTCTTCGCACCATTCCTTTAACTGTTTATGCTGGTCTAATGAAAATTCCAAAAACTCACGATGTTCTCCATAAGTCTTTCCATAGGAGTTTTCCGGATGTGGATGTGGTGCATTATACTGTTCCGGTGTCAATAATTCCTTATTGCACCGCTTCTGAAATTTAATGGCATCTGCTTTACAAAAAATAGCTGCCGTCTGTATTAACTCTTTTGCAATCTTCATCTGTCCCATATGATTGCAACCAGCTTCCGCAATTACATATGGTTTATTATATGTCTCCATATCTTATCCCTCCGTATAACTATTATGCTATTACCTCATTGATTGATTCTTCAATCATTTCCAATTCAGGAATCAGTTGTTCAAACGCATCCGCCTGCGCTTTGTCATCTTTCTCTTTTAATGCATCACTTAAAGCTACTATTTTCTGATTTACGCTTTCTTTTGAAACCCTTTCTTCTTTCTCATTGAGAACTTCCATGGTTCCATTCAATACTTCAACTTCCCAGTTGATTGCATTCACAATTGCTGTCAAAAATTTATCGGTATCTTCCAGACGCTCTCCTCTTAATTCTCTCACAAGAATCGGAATATTTTTTAAAACTTTCTGATTATATTCTGCAAGTGTCTGTAATGCTTCGATTTGTTCTGTTCTTCTATCCTCCATGATTTTTCACCTGACCAAAAGTGTCATCCTTTCCTGTATTTTTTGTGACTATAAAATCGATTCATAGCTATCTCTCTATATATATCGGCATTTTCGTCCTATATTGTATATCAAATAATTTTCTAAATACCATTTATAAACACAATACACCTATTTTATCAACCGATATCATTCCCCTTTCCTTCTAACTGTGCAGCATTGATAAAATATCCTTCATTCCATGATTTGTGCAACGCTCAACAATAGCAGCTAACACATACGAGATTTCTTTTGAAATTTCCCGATGTATCATATAATACAGAATATGTATCTGTTTAATAACGAATATTTCATAAAGACTGATCAGATAATTATCCCAAAAATAATTTTCTGAAATTCCATGTAATGAAAACATCATCCAATTATAGGTAAGTACTTTTTCAATCATAATATGATACCTCTCAGAATCGTATTTTATCCATTCTGCATAGGCTGATATCCACTCTTCATATGTACAGGTATTATTCTTGCCCAATATTTCATCTACCCATGATTTTGTTGAAAAATTATCGTCAAACACAAGCACACTCATTTTGGAAGATATTTTATTTAACAGCATCTTAAACACCTGATATTGCATTTTTTTATAGTCATTGGTTATGCTGTCAAAAGTCTCTTTGAACGATGCAATCATATTCTCATCAAAAAGTCTATCTAACTCCGCTGCTATATATTCAGCCTCTTTATTTTTTATAATCGTCACTTTTTCGAGAGTATATGCCACATAAAAAATACGTAAATTCAATGGTAACGTTCTGTCCTGTAAAAAGTCCAGGATTCTGTCACGGATCTGCATATCTAATAAAACATATTTTTCGTCCTCTGGCAGATATGTTGGAAAAGGTCTGCTATCTTTTTCAAGAATAAACGATAGTACCGTCGGATCTTTGCATAATAACTCAATTACATGCGGACAAGCTAAAGAAAGATATGCCTCATCCATTGTCCCTGAAACTGTATTCACACGCGGAAAGTCTTTACATATTCCATCAAGAACATCCGGTCCATATTTAATTACAAGACTACACAACTGCCTTTCATTGCATAATGGACACATACGTTTTTTGTTAAATTTGATAAAATAATTTTCATGTGTCGTCGATTTAACAAATACATCCTCTGTAACTAAAACCTCTTTGCTATTCAACGCAAGATATTTATCTCTCATTTCTGGTGTAAATGGTATCCCCCACCCTCCGCAACATGTATAAAGACACTTATCACCTAGGCATTCAAAACCATCATAAAAAACGGGTTTTAAATTATACACTTGAATTCCTCCAATCATTTTTAAACAACGATCCTATTATATATTTCTCTTATCTACAATACTTTCCAATTGATACAAAAAACTCATAATATCCAGAAAATAATTTTTCTCTATCTTCTGTTTTACACCTGTATATTTAAAAATAGCATTCACATTTTCATTTCCCGTTACAAGTTCAAACCCATATTTATTCATCACCTGTTCCAATGTTCCCAATGTGAAATCATACACATGTGCATTCTGTAAATATCTCAGAAAATCATTTCCATACGAATTCACTAATGCCTTTATCCCTGGTACAGTGACAAATAAGATTCCCTCTTTCTTGAGAAGTTTACTAATAACGTCAACTTCCTGCTCTATGTCTAAAAAATGTTCTAATACATGATTTAAAATAATAAGGTCATATTTTTTTTCATCTTTTAACAACTCTTTTGAATGACACTGTTTCAAATCCATTCCGAGCCTCTGGCCATAAGATATGTAATCACTGCCCAGATCACAGCCTGTCACATTACAACCTTCATAATCAAAATAATATAATATGCCACCTGCTGCGCATCCAATTTCTAAAACATCTTTTACTTCTCCGCTCCAGTTTGCTTTAATATAATTATAAACTCCCTGACCATATTCCACACGTTTCATAAAATAATCTTCATCCATCTTATCATGGTTACGATAAAGCTTTCCATATTCTTTATCATAAAAATAATCATAACTTTCCTGCGTCATCCTTGGATTTGTCATGACAAGTCCGCATTTTCTGCAAATAACAGTCCTGTTCTTTAAACCATAACGATCTTTCTCTGCAAGTACATCAAATGCTTCTTCACCTGCACCACATTCACACTTAAAGTGTTCAAATTGATACACCGAATTCTCCTTTTCCTGCTCCTCTATGATTCTTTTACAACTTTCTTTCTGTCTCTCATTCAAGTTTAAAATTGGTTCTCCATCATATAAATATCTCTGCCCTAACATTATTTACTTCCCCCCAAATGTAATTGTTTTTAAATTTTCCACCATAATTTTCCACAAACGTTCCTGTGCCTCTTCTATTTCTCCGCATATTTTCGCCCGATTTTCCAGCATATATTCTGATATACCTAGCAACTTTTCTTCAAAATCCTTATCCAGCACTTCTACTCCCCATTCCGGATGTCCGATATCCTCTAAAAACCACGCCAATTTATCATGAGAAATCATGCTTACTGTCGGCGTTTTACAACCAAATGGAATCATTTGTGCATGTCCACGAATTGCAAGCACAAGTTCTGGTTCTGTAAAATAACGAAGATACTCTTTCTCCGTCATTTCTTTATTGAGACACACTTTTTCATACAGAACAGCCTCTCGTTCTAAATACGGACACACTAACTCATCCGGCGGACAATGAATATAGCATTTTATTTTATAATTTTCTGAAAGTTTTTTGCAGACATGTGCAATTTGCGTCATCACTTTATCCATTTTGTCTCCGTAACGCATCTGTGCTCTATCAAATGCACAATTCAAGGCAATAAATGGATTTTGTGTCTCTGTTCGCTCTGGCAGTTCATAAAGTTTTGAAAGTACGGTTGTCGCACATGGATGATATACCACTTTATCCTTCAAATCATCTCTCAAATAA
>ERZ840371.4612-NODE-4612-length-10268-cov-3.103006_pt1 | contig 10268 bp, 7 predicted proteins | sample MGYA00519937_ERZ840371 | MGnify/ENA primary metagenome ERZ840371 (study PRJEB31850, sample SAMEA3708873) | human gut metagenome | biome: human gut; feature: human-associated habitat; material: faeces | place: China | collected 2014 ... | reverse complement strand
ACATACTTCTTTATCTCATCATATGTTGCCTTAGTCTCTGCAGATGTTATATCCATATCATCAAGTTCAATCGTGACATTAATTAATCATCCGGCTTTTGTTTCAGTTGGGACAAAAGAACAACCGTCTCAACGTGAACAGTCTGACAAAATTGATCAACGCAGCAGGCTTTTTCCAGCTTATATCCTGCCGCCAGAAATGCCGGAAGATCTCTTGCCAGGCTGGTCGCTTTGCAGGAAATATATACAATATGGTCTACCCCATAAGAAAGAATCTTCGGCAATGCTTTGGGATGGATTCCATCCCTTGGCGGATCCAGAATGATCACATCCGGTTTCTCCGTCAGATCATCCAGGACTTTAAGGACATCCCCTGCAATAAATTTACAATTACTCAGGTTATTCAGTGCTGCATTCTGTTTTGCAGCTTCTACTGCCTCTTCCACAATTTCCACACCTATCACTTCGTCCGCTACGGAGGCTGCAAGCTGGGCGATTGTTCCGGTTCCGCTGTAAAGGTCGAACACTACTTTATCCTTCGTATCTCCGATATACTCACGTACAATAGAATAAAGCACTTCCGCAGCCAGTGAATTAGGCTGGAAAAATGAAAATGTACTGATCTTAAATCGCAGTCCCAGAAGCGTTTCATAAAAGAAATCCTGACCGTAAAGGATACGTGTCTCATCACTCTGCACCACATCAGAAAGAGAATCATTGATAATATGCATGATTCCCACAATTTTACCCTCCAACGGAAGTGCAAGAAGTTCTTCTTTCAGAGATTCCAGATCATGTTCTTCCTGACTGGTGGTAATCACATGGACCAGAATCTCTCCTGTAGTCACACCGCGGCGGAGAAGCAGATGGCGCAGATATCCTGTATGCTGCATCTTTTTATAATAGGAAACGTTTCGTTTCAGGAAGTATTCATGCACACAAGTCAGGATTTTCGTCATATCTTCATGAACCAGTTGACAGTCATCTGCTGTAAGAACATCATAGGTACTGCCTTTTTTGTGCAGACCCAGCGTCAACGGACCATCCTTATATGCATCACCAAAGGAGAATTCCATTTTATTTCGATATCTGAATTCAATGGGACTTCCATGAATTCCCTCCCACTGGTAATCAGTGCCGTTCAATGCACCATCCAACAGTTCACGAACCTGACATTCTTTCATTTTGAGCTGGTTTTCATAGGACATGGTCTGATACATGCATCCTCCACATTCCGGAAAAATGCTACAGACCGGTTCTCTTGTTTCAAGCGGAGACTTCTCCAACACTTCCAGAAGTCTTCCCTCTGCACGTCCGGAACGCTTCTTATTGATCATAAAACGAACTTTCTGTCCGGGCATTCCGTTCTTTACGGTAACTTTTTGTCCGTCTGTTATCACAATTCCCTTATTGGGAAAATCTACTTTCTCAATCACGCCTTCATAAATTTCGCCTTTTTTCATATAACCTCCATAAAAATAGCCCCGGTATAAGCCGGAGCTATTCTTTCATTTTCATATTACAGGTAATTATTCTTCTTCATCTTCGAAATAATCGTCGAAGTCATCGTCAAAATCCTCTTCAAAATCTTCCAGATAATCCGGAGCAAAGAAATGATATACAGCAAATGCGATACCTGCTACTGCTGCAACTGCGCCAATGATTGCCAGTACCCAGAGGACTGTATTTTTTTCTTTCTCTTCTTCTTTTCTGTTTAATGCTGATAATAATTCTTCAATTTTGATATTCATAATCGCACCATCCTCTCAATAATTCATCAGCTGACACTTAACACTTCTGCCGTCTGCTGTTTAATGAAATTATTATAACACTTTTTCTGTAATTTTACCATAAGATATCTGCATTTATTCTATACTTTTGTTAGTTTCTTTATTATAATGATATCAGGGGGTTACTGTTCACACAATCCCGAGATATACAATCCAAAATTCCATTGCCGTAGGCAATCTGGAATGAATTTTGCCCCTGACTTAAAAATATGCCGACAGCAACGATCTGATAAGAGAGGATAAATACTTATGGTAGAAACACTTTTTTTTGATCTTGATAATACATTACTTGATTTTAACCGGGCAGAAAGAGCAGCTATCGCAAAAACTCTGAAAAGTTTTCACATTGCTCCCGAGCCTTCAATTCTGAAGCGTTACAGTGAGCTCAACCTCGCCCAGTGGAAGCTTCTTGAACAGGGCAAGATCACCAGAGACCAGGTAAAACTTCGGAGATTCCGGCTTCTTTTTGCAGAGCTGAATGTGGATGTACCTGCAAAAGAAGCTGCTCATACCTATGAAACTCTTCTGGCCCAGGGACACTATTTCATAGATGGTGCAGAAGAATTGCTCGAAACTCTTTACGGTCAATACCGGATGTATCTGGTTACAAACGGTACCTTAAGTGTCCAGAAGGGACGGCTTAAAAGTTCCGGAATTTCCCGTTACTTTGAGAGTATTTTTATCTCCGAAGAACTGGGATACAATAAACCAGGCAGGGAATACTTTGACTGCTGCTTCTCCAGAATCCCTGATTTCCATAAGGAAACAGCAGTAATCATCGGGGACAGCCTGACCTCTGATATCCAGGGCGGCATCAATGCCGGAATCCGCACGATCTGGTTTAATCCCAGCCATGAGAAGACTTCAGAAATCATCCCTGATCATGAATTTGACAGTCTTATGAAACTTCCTGAACTCCTGTCTCATATATAAAGCGGATAAAATCGTTCGCCTTACTGCTTATTGCTTTTCGCAGCCTCCGCAGGTGACTTAAGTCACCTGCCCCATTACTATATTTTTTTCAGCTTTGCAAATCCTGCGAACATTTTCTTTATTCCCACTTTGTCAAAATCAACAGTGACTTCATAATCTCTTCCGCCATCTACAATATCTTTGACAATTCCTACACCAAATTTAATGTGGCGGACAGTGTCTCCCACTTCGTAATCCAGTGTAGCAGCCTTCGTCACTTTAAATTCTCTGGGCTTGAATGTTTTCGTCTCAAAAGCCATTTTCATTTTTGCAAGGTTTCTGTCTGCCTGAATCATCTCTTCAATCTTTTTCTTCTTTTCCTGAGCTTCCTGTCCCAGATCCACAAGCTCCCGCGGAATTTCACGTACAAATCTGGATACTTTATTATACTGTACTTCTCCCCGGAGCATCCGCTGTCTGGCACTTGTCAGCGTCAGATCCTCCATAGCTCTTGTGATACCCACATAACAGAGCCTTCTCTCTTCTTCCAGATCAGATCTGTCATCTGATATAATGGACATATAAGACGGAAACATCCCATCTTCCATTCCTGCGAGAAATACTCTCGGAAACTCCAGACCTTTGGCACTATGTAGTGTCATAAGAAGCACATAATCCTGATCCGGATCCACGCTGTCAATGTCTGCGATCAGTGCAATCTCCTCGAGAAAACCTGAAAGCGTGGCAGTCTGTCCCTGTTCTTCCATTGCTTCCTGATAGGATTCTGTCTTGGAAATAAGTTCATCAATATTCTCGATTCTTGCCTTCGATTCATCGGTATCTTCAGCCTGCAGCTCTGCCACATATCCGGTAAGTTCAATCACTTCTTCCAGAAGTTCACGTACTGTATAAGACTCTGCCTTACTCTTTAAACTCTGAATAAAGGTTACAAATCCATCAATCTTTGAAAGGCTTCTTCCAATAGACGGGACCTCCTCTGCCACACGCAAGGCATCATAGAAACTCACACTCATTTTATCCGCATAATCCTGTATTCTGCCAAGAGTTGTGGCTCCGATTCCACGCTTCGGTACATTGATGATACGGCGGACTGCCAGATCATCTCTGGAATTGTCAATTGTCTTCAGATAACATAACAGGTCTTTGATTTCTTTACGCGCATAGAAATTCACACCGCCTACAATCTTGTAAGGGATATTCGCAAGAAGACACTTCTCTTCAAAGAGTCGTGACTGTGCATTGGTCCTGTACAGAACTGCACAGTCTTTATACTTCGCACCATTCTCTCTGTGAGCTCTGGAAATCTCGCCTACCACATACTCTGCTTCCTCATATCCGTTCATGAACTGGCGGAAATGGATTCGTTCCCCCTCCGAATTCTCAGTCCAGAGTGTTTTTGATTTACGTGAAGTATTGTTTGCGATCACCGCATTGGCTGCATTCAGAATATTCTTTGTGGAACGGTAATTCTGTTCCAGACGGATAACTTTTGCATCTGGAAAAACATGCTCAAATCCAAGAATATTTCCTATATTTGCACCGCGGAATTTATAGATAGACTGGTCATCATCACCGACTACACAGAGGTTTTCATATTTAGAGGCCAACAGGCTTATAAACTTAAACTGTGCAGTATTGGTATCCTGATACTCATCCACCATGATATATCTGAAACGTTCCTGATAGTTTTCCAGAACATCTCCGCAGTTCTGAAAAAGCTCTACGGTCTTTACGATCAGATCATCAAAATCCAGCGCATTATTTCTGCGCAAAGCAGCCTGATATTCCCGATATACCTCAGCAACCTTCTTTTTAACAAAGTCCCCACCTGCATTCAGTTCCATCTCATCCGGTGTGATCAGTTCATCTTTTGCATGGGAAATCTGTGCCAGAAGAGAACGTTCCTTTGTTTTCTTGGTGTCAATATTCAGTTTTCTGCATACTTCTTTCATCAGAGTTTTCTGATCTTCTGTGTCATAAATAGCAAATCTGGTATCATATCCAAGACGGTCAATATAACGACGCAGAATACGCACACAGGTAGAATGGAATGTGGAAACCCATACGCTCTCGGAACCAAATCCCACTATTTTATCTACACGTTCTCTCATCTCACTGGCTGCTTTATTTGTAAATGTGATAGCCAGAATGTTCCAGGGATTGATTCCCTTTTTATCTATCAGGTAAGCAATGCGGTGGGTTAGTACTCTTGTCTTTCCCGAACCCGCTCCCGCAAGGATCAGCAGTGGACCTTCTGTATGGTAAACCGCTTCCTGCTGCTGAGGATTTAATGTACTATAAATATCGCTCATATTTTCTCCTGTCTTCTTCCTGTACGGTACATTATTTTACAAACAACCATGCTGATCAACAAGTTGATTCCTGCAACAATCTTTCAGATTCAAAATATGTACCGGTTACCGTTTACATCTCTCGAAATATTTTTTGTGCCTGAACAGGCATATATCTTTATGATTATACACAAAAATCTGTTCGCCTACAACTGATTCCTGTAAATTCAAGCGGATATAAATTTTGTAATTAGTGAAAAAAACATTTACAAGTAGTATTTAAAACTATATAATAAGGAACAGAGGTGATGAAAGATGACAATCGATGATAAAGATATGATAAACAGCATTCTGGAAAGTGTATCCAGAATTGACTATATTAAACCGGAAGACATCCCAAATATTGATTTATATATGGACCAGGTGACAACCTTTATGGAAGAGCAGCTCGTTTCTTCCAAACGTTACGCAGATGATAAGATTCTCACCAAGACTATGATCAACAATTATGCAAAGAATAAACTTCTTCCCCCGCCTGAGAAGAAACGTTATTCCAAAGAACATGTGCTGATGCTGATTTTTATTTACTATTTCAAGAATATTCTTTCCATCAATGATATCCAGACTCTGCTCACACCGATTGCGCAGAAATATTTTAAATCCACGACTGAGAAAGATATGACTTATATTTATAATGAAGTTTTCAGCATGGAAAAGGAACAGATTGAATCCCTGAAAAAAGACCTTCTGCGCAAATACAAAACAGCACAGGATACTTTCGAGGACGCAGATGAAGAAGATCAGGCGAACCTGAAAAGATTTTCCTTTATCTGTCTGTTAAGCTTTGATGTTTATGTAAAAAAGATGATGATCGAGCATATAATCGACGGGATGAATCCGGAATCGGAGCATAATTCCAAAAAGAAAAAATAATTGTCAGCCTATAATCAAACAAATACTGAACAGACCAAAAGGAGACCACATATTTTTCTGCGATCTCCTTTTATTTTTCCTTTATTTTATCAGCGAATTACATATAAAAAAGTTCCTTCATCCACACAAGCATTTCTCCATTTTCACGATTTCCCCAATAACAATATGGTACCAGTGTCAATTTAACATCTTCCAGTTCTACTTTTCTGTTCTGATACAATATTCCTTCATTCCAACCCTTCTCTGAAATTTTTTTGCCGGTTATATGGAGTACACTGCATCCTTCCAGAAGTTCGTCATCATATGTTTCTTCAATCTTCTGATCAGTATTAACCATAACAGAAGAAAGATTCTCCCCGTTATCCGCTTCTTCCACACAGTAAACCAGAGGTCCCTTTACTACTGCCACTTTTGCACTGTCAACTCTTACCTGTGGATTTGCATGAACAAATACTGGCTCTGCATCAAAACTTATTTCAAATGTTTCTTTATACATTTTTCCGGAAATTTTAATATATCCATGGTCTTCTGTCAGATTCTCTTCTTTACCGTTTCTCAAAATTTTGAAATTCTCTGCATATGCCGGAACCCTGAATGCGATCATCGCCTCAGTTTCTTGCACACCATCTACAGAAACTGTCATCTTGTTTTCCCATGGGAAATTTCCTTTTAACGTAATTTTGAACGGAACTCCATTAAGTGTAACTTCTGTTTCATTTGCAACATACAGATTTACGTAAATTTCATTTTCTTCTTGAAAATAGATGTATTGTCCAAGAGATGCCAATGTTCTGGTAATGTTTGGCGGGCAGCATGCAACACCAAACCATTTCTGCCTGACAGGTTTCACATGTTCGCGTGAAGTTCTCGGCATACAGCTTACCGGCCATACTTCCAGAGGATTTACATAAAAAAAGCTTTTTCCATCCATAGCTATGCCTGATAAAAGTGTATTATATAAAGCCCGTTCCACTACATCCATATAAGAAGCATCCTTCTCCATATCTGCCATTCTCTTTCCAAACATAGCAAGTGCAATCGTAGCACATGTCTCAGAATAATTGCTGTCATTTGGCAGATCATAATCTGTTGTAAATCGTTCCAAGAATCCAGAAGATCCAACACTTCCTGTAATATACATTCTTTTGTGCACCATATTATCCCACAAGTTTCGGCATGCCTGCTGTAATTCTTTATCCTGATATTCATATGCCAGGTCTGCCATTGCAGAATACATATAGTTTGCTCTTACAGCGTGTCCTTCTGCTGTCCTCTGTTTTCTTACCGGTTTATGTGCCTGCGCATACATGGTATCATAATTTACAAAATCCGGAAAAATACGCTTATGTCCCGGTCTCTTTTCCTCCTCCAGAAAATAATTTTTGCCAGTACCTCTCAGATCTATGAAATATTTTGCCAGATCCAGATATTTTTTCTCACGTGTTACACGGTAAAGCTTTACAAGTGCCAGTTCTATTTCCTGATGTCCCGGATATCCATGGATTTTTCCCTCTTCCGGTCCGAAAGTCTGGCAGACAAGATCTGCAAATTTTGATACAATTTCCAGGAATCTACGTTTTCCGGTTGCTTCATAGTATGCTACTGCTGCCTCGATCATATGCCCTGCTGTATAAAGCTCATGACCTTCCATAAGATTACTCCATCGTCCATCCGGTTCTTTGATCGTAAAATATGTATTTAAATATCCATCCGGCTGCTGTGCACGTCCGATCAGTTCAATCGTCTCATCAGCCAATTCTTCCAGCTTTTCATCTCTTTCATAATTTAACACAAAACCAACTGCTTCCAGCCATTTTGCAACATCCGTATCCTGAAATACGGCGCCCTGAAATTCTCCCTCTTTTTCTCCTGCTGCAATTTTGAAATTTTCTATACAATGACTGGTTTCTACATCTTCCAGTTTATCATTCAGAATATCCCACTGATAAGGAATAATCACATCCTTTACCAGATGCACATATTTATTCCAAAAATTATCTGTAACATGAATCTGTTTAAGAGAAATACTTGAATTTGCTGCTTTTCCCATTTTTTCTTCTCCTTTATCATCCATTTGGATCAGCGGTGACACGGTTAAATGTTCTTTAAAAGGGTGTCGAAAATTATCCCTCGATAATTCTGCGACACCCTCCTGATCTTTAAACTTCTTTATTTCATCGGCAGTTTGTAACCATCTCTTGTAAACAATGGAATCTGCTCGATCGGTGCTGCCACATGTACTTTCTGTCCACCTTCAAAGGTTTCACCTGTCCATGCATTTGTCCAGGAGGCTCCACCAGGAAGATATACATCTGTCTCACGTGCATCTGCATCTGTGATCGGTTTTACCAGAACTTTTGGTCCAAACATATACTCTGTCTCTACATTCCAACTTTCTTTGTCTTCCGGGAAGTCATAGAACAACGGACGCATAACAGGAGTTCCTTTTTCATGAGCCTCCGCCATCAATTCTGTAATATATGGAAGCATGCGCTCTCTTAATCTCAAATAATCTGACAGAATCTCACAAACCTGATCTGTGTAACTCCATACCTCATTTGGTGCTCCTGATACACATGTAGCTCCACCAGTTGTACCATACTGAGGCTGAAGCGGCCAGCGATATCCGTGAAGTCTCATAACCGGACAGAAGCATCCATATTCAAACCAACGGACCAGAAGTTCATGGAATTCCGGATCATTTATATTTGCTCCGAAAAATCCGCCGATATCTGTTGTCCACCACGGAATACCTGCAATTCCCATATTAAGACCTGCTGCAACCTGATTTTTCATACTCGGGAAGGAAGATTTGATGTCTCCGGACCAGACCAGTGCACCATATTTCTGTGAACCGGCCCATGCGCAGCGGAGAAGATTGATAATGTTCTCCTGTCCTTCTGCTTTCATTCCATCAAAAAATGTCTTTGCATACATAACAGGATAAATATTTCCAACCTGAATATCCGGTCCGAGATGATAACGATAATTCTCGAAATCATAAACTGTATATTCCGGTTCTGCTTCATCCAGCCAGAATACTTTTACACCTTTATCATAATAATTCTTCTTTGCTTTTTCCCATACATATTCACGTGCTTCCGGATTAGTTGCATCGTAATGAAGTGTATTTCCCTGAAAATCCATGGATATCGGATATCCGGAATCTACGCGGATCAGAAGACCTTTACTCTTCATTTCATTGAAATTCTCGCTTCTGTAATCTACTGTCGGCCAGATGGAAACCATCAGTTCAATTCCCATATCTTTCAGTTCTTTGATCATTGCATCCGGATCCGGCCAGTATGTCGGGTCAAATTTCCATTCGCCCTGCATTGGCCAGTGAAAGAAGTCAACAACTATTACAGAAATCGGGAGGTTACGGCGTTTATATTCTCTTGCTACTTCAAGAAGTTCTTCCTGTGTCTGATAACGAAGTTTGCACTGCCAGAATCCCATTGCATATTCCGGCATCATCGGAACTTTGCCTGTTGCATTTGCATAAGCTTCTTCGATTTCGGCCGGTGTGTCACCTGCTGTGATCCAATAATCCAGTTTCTTGGAAGAAAATGCTTCCCATGTTGTAATATTTTTGCCAAAATTCACACGTCCTACAGCCGGATTATTCCACAAGAATCCATATCCAAGACTAGAAAGCATGAACGGAACACTTGCCTGTGAATTTCTGTGTGCCAGTTCAAGATCAGCTCCCTTTACATCAAGGTATGGCTGCTGATACTGGCCCATACCAAAAAGCTTTTCGTTATCATCTGCCTCAAAACGTACACTTAATGCATAGTTGTCGCCTCCAACAGCATGGTAGGTTCTTGCAGCAGCACGCTGCATAATGATTGTATCAAGATCTTTCCAATCCTTTGTTCCATACTCCCAGCAGCGATAATATTCCTTTAATAAAAGTTCATCCTTTTCATTATAGAAACTGATACGGCCAAAGTCTGTAACAACAGCGTAGATGTTGTCGTTTTTGACAACAGCGTAATCATCAAAAATTTCAATAGTGCCTTCTTTTTTTGCTGGGATATCAAGAGCCCAGTTCTTATCAGAAAAACTTCGATTTTGTGTAGCGCGAACACGAAGTCCGGCACCCCATGGACAAATTTCCATAATTTCCTGGCGGCGCTTAAAGAAAAGTGCACCATCCTTTATTTCAAAAAATTTCATATGCTATACCAACCTTCCTTTTTATTCTTGTCAAGTTTTTGAGATAGTTATATTTTACTATATTATGCAAAAAAAGCAATGTACAAAACGAAAATGATGCTTGCTTTTTGTGGAATGTTTTGTACAATAAAGAAGAGGAG
>ERZ840371.4597-NODE-4597-length-10292-cov-2.214321_pt1 | contig 10292 bp, 8 predicted proteins | sample MGYA00519937_ERZ840371 | MGnify/ENA primary metagenome ERZ840371 (study PRJEB31850, sample SAMEA3708873) | human gut metagenome | biome: human gut; feature: human-associated habitat; material: faeces | place: China | collected 2014 ... | reverse complement strand
TTTCGACCGAACTTATATCCTCCCAGCGTCACCTCATCGATGATGACCTGCGGCTTTACAACCCATCCGATCAGAATACAGGAGAGAAGTGCGACAAGCGGCATCAGAAGGTTATTGCTGATAAAATCCATGACATCCAGGATCTGAGCCGTTGCGCCATTTGGAAGCTTCAGTTCAAAATAAAGCGCATTGTAGCCGAGGCATACGATGATACCGACGAGATACGCATAAACCGTTACAATCACAGTGCTCTTCTTTCTGCTGATGTGAAATTTGTCGATCATACAGGAAACAATGGATTCCATGACCGATACGGAAGATGTAATGGCTGCAAAGGAGACCATAAGAAAGAAAATGGTTCCGATTACGCCGCCTGCTGCTCCCATGGACTGAAAGACCTTCGGCAGGGAGACAAACATCAGACCAGGGCCGGCAGACATACCCTCTGTCCCCATAAAGGTAAATACAGCAGGAACGATCATCAAACCGGCGAGCAGCGCAACAATGGTGTCAAAAATCTCAATCTGATTGATCGATTTCATCAGGTTTGTTTCTTTTTTTACGTAGGAACCGTAGGCAACCATGATACCCATCGCAACGCTGATCGAAAAGAAAAGCTGTCCGAGTGCATCGACAAAGACGGTGAAAAATTTCTGCGGCGTCATTCCTTTAAAATTCGGAACGAGATAAATTTTCATACCCTGCAGTCCCGTACGGACTACACCGTCTGCATCGGTATGGGTCAGTGTCAGCGAAAAAATGGAAATTCCGATGATTAAAATCAGAAGGATCGGCATCAGAATTTTGCTGTAGTTTTCAATTCCCTTATTGACACCACGATATACAACGAATGCGGTAAGAAAAAGATAGATTCCTAACCACACAATCGGCTGCCATGTACCGGTAATATAGCCGGTAAAGTAACCATCCTCGGCAGCAGCAGTGCCATGTCCGGTGAGAAACACAGACAGGTATTTTAATACCCAGCCGCCAATGGAGCAGTAGTAAGGCAGGATGACAACCGGCACGATACTGGCGAGAAGGCCAAGACCGTTCCAGCCCGGGTGAATTTTACCGTAAGCGACAAGCGGACTTTGTCCGGTTTTTCTTCCGATGGCAATATCAGTTGTCAGCAGGGTAAATCCAAAGGTCAGAGCCAGTACGATATAAACTAAAATAAAGGTTCCGCCTCCGTCTTTTGCGGCAAGATAAGGGAAACGCCAGATATTTCCCAGTCCAACCGCGCTTCCTGCAGCAGCAAGCACGAAGCCGATCGATCCGGTAAAGCTGCCGCGCGTATGTTTCTTTTCCATATAAGATACATCTCCTTATTGATAGACTGACTGTTTTTAACAGCCGAATACTTCTATTATAAAGTTCGGACGATACTTCGTCAACCAGAAGATCTATAGATTGACAATTTCGATTAGTTGTACTATCATCTAATTAGTTGTATATGCATCTATTTGAAACAGATCGAGAATGGACAGGAGGAACAGAAAAATGGATCCAACAGAACGGAAAATAACAAAAATAGCGCGGGAAGCCGGGAAATTTACGGTTCAGGCAATGAAAGAAGAAGGCATCGGTACGGCAGAATTTGACTTTATCCATCTGGTGCGCCATCATCCGGGCATCACCCAGACGGAAGTGCGCGAACAGTTAAAGATTGATAAAGGGGCCGCTGCAAGGCGCGCTGCAAGCCTTGAGACAAAGGGATATCTGATCCGAAAACCGAATCCGTGGGACGGCAGAAGCCAGCTTCTGTATGCTACGGAAAAAGCAGAATCCTTGAAAAATTCCAAAGCGGAAATTGAAACATTCTTTTACGAATGGCTGCTTGCAGAGCTTCCGGAAAAAGAGGCAGAGAGCTTCTGCGAAACACTGGACAAGCTGTACTGGAAATCGAAAAAAGAACGGCAGAATCATTTTGCGGAACTTTCAGAAATTTTAAGGGAAAAAGCAGATAAAACAATAAAAGCAACAGCAGAAGGAGGCAGCGGCGATGAAGGATGAATCCTTTCGCCCGAACCGGGTACTCTCTTACTTTCAGGAAGAATGGAAAACTCTCTTCTTTGTTGCGGTTTCCGGTCTCATCTATAACTTCTTGCAGGCCCCTGGTTTGAGGGAAAAATGACAGGAAAGCTGGTTGATCTCCTCGGCGGCACAGGAACCTTCCACCAGATGCTGATGCTGGTCACGGCCTATGTCGTGAGTATTGGCATTGTGCAGGTTTCCCGCTATTTCAAACGGTTCTATGTCAGAAGATTTGCCAACAACGTCAACCGGCATATGAAGCAGATTCTTTACGGAACGCTGGTTCGCAAAAGCCGTTTGGAGCTGGAAGCGGAAGGTACCGGAAATGTACTGACGAAGGCCATTCTCGATGTAGACGATTGCGTAGAAGGAATGCGGAAATTTACAACGGAAATCTTTGATACCGGTGTTGCTCTTCTCGCCTATGCGTGTATGCTGCTCTGGTACGACTGGCGCCTGGCTCTTCTCTGCATGATTTTCCCACCCATTTCCTACGTGATTGCCGAAAAGATGAAGGTCATGGTACAGAAAACGGGCGCTGCCTATAAGGTACAGTCGGGTGCATTAAGTGCTGCAACCCTGGACCGTGCGACAAATGCCATCACGTATCGTGTCTTTGGCTGTGAGGAGGACAGAAAGGCCGCTTATGAGGAGAATCTTTCGGCTTACGAATCTGCCGCTGTGCGCGCCAATATCTGGAACACAGCTATGCCGCCGATTTACCGTATGATCTCGATGACGAGCATTCTGTTTATCCTGTATTTTGGAGGCAGAAACGTCCTGCAGGAGGGATGGACACCGTGGAACATCGCCGTATTTACCACGTTTTTGTCCTGCTACACAAAGCTTGCCACCAAATCATCGAGCGCTGCGAAGCTTTTTAATGCGGTACATAAAGCGCAGGTTTCCTGGAAACGAATCAAACCTTTGCTGCAGAATTCCAAAACAGAACCGGAGCTTCCAGCCGCAGCGCCTGCAGAGCTTAACGTCGATCACCTGCATTTTGCCTATCCAAACGGAAAAGAGATCATCCATGACCTGTCGTTTCAGGCGGCTCCTGGCCAGATCATCGGTGTAACGGGACCTGTCGCATGCGGAAAGTCAACGCTTGGAAAGACTTTTCTATGATGGAAGCATCACCTTCGGCGGAAAAGAACTTGGAAAAATGGAAAAAGCAGACCGGAACCGCATGGTCGGTTATCTTGGCCATGACCCGGAGCTGTTCCATGGAAGCGTGGAAGAGAATATCCGTCTCGGGGGAAAAGAGGGCGCAGAGGAGATGATCCGAGTCGTCTGCCTGGAAGATGAAGTGAAAGCAATGGAAAACGGAATCCATACCCTGGTCGGAACGGGCGGTGTCCGCCTTTCCGGTGGTCAGGCGCAGCGCCTTGCCCTTGCGCGAACCCTGTACCACAAACGGCCGGTTCTGGTTCTCGACGATCCGTTTTCGGCACTCGACAAAGAGACGGAGGCACAAATTTTTGTAAATTTAAAGGAGCTGGCAAAAGACTCTATTATAATCCTCATTTCCCATCGTCTCTATCTGTTCGACCAGATGGATCAGGTCATCTGGATGGATGAGTGCCATACGAAGGTCGGCACACATGAGGAATTCCTTGCAACGTTTCCGTCCTACGCAGAGCTCTGCAGCAATCAGACGAAGGGAGGCAGCTTTTGATGCAAAAGAAAGAATCCGTATTGCGGGTAATCAAAGAAACCGTTCGAAAACACGGCGTTTTATCAGCCGCACTTTTGGGAGTCGTCTGCGGTGCGGTTATTTTCGCACTGCTCCCGCCTCTTGTGCTGGCACAGCTGATTGACCTTTTGACAAAGAAGCATACCCTCTGGATGGAAGGAATTCTGCTGTATTTCGGACTTCTTGCCCTGACGGGTCTTCTGGAGTCGGCACGAGAGAGTCTTCTGACGGTATTCGGCCAGAAAATTACACATGCACTCCGAAGCAGTCTGATGGAAAAGTTCGGACGCCTTTCCGCCAACGAGCTGAACCGCCAGGAGCCGGGCGCTCTCGTATCAAGATTTGTCGGTGACGTCGACACAGTGGAAAACCTGTTTACCTCCGGGATCATCAGTATGTTTGCCGATGCGTGCAAAATCTTAAGCATTCTTGCCGTCATCTGGGTGACTAATCGTGGACTTACGATTGTTCTGATTATTTTACTCCCTGTTCTGTTCCTCTTTACCCGTTACATCCAGAAAAACATGCTGGCCTCCCAGATTGCCAACCGCCGTGCAGTCAGCCGTGCTTCGGGTCACGTTCCAGAGACGCTGCACAACATTCGTACCATCCACTGTCTGCAGAAAGAGACGTATATGGAGCAGCAGTATGCGCACTATATTGATGACAGCTACAGCGCAATGGAGAAGACCAATTTTTACGATGCCGTCTATTCTCCAGTAATCCTGATTTTAAATGCCATTGTTGTTGCTGTTGTCATGCTGCTTTCGGCCTCCGGCAATTCGACCGTTTTAAAGCTGTTCGGCATGTCCGCCGGAACCGCCGTTGCTGTTATAAACTATATTTCCCAGATCTTTACTCCAGTCGAAAGCCTTGGTATGGAAATCCAGACAATTCAGTCTGCGTTTGCCGGTATGGAAAGAATCAATGAATTTTACAGCCTGGAAGAGAAGAAAGAGCCGGCTGCGCTGACTGAAAATACAGATTACGGCATAGCGGCTGAGCTAAAAAATGTGACGTTTGGATATGACGAAAGCCAGGTCATCTTAAACGATGTAAGTCTGCAGATCAAAAAAGGCGAGCAGGTAACACTTTTGGGACGAACGGGTGCCGGAAAGAGTACTATTTTCAAACTGCTGCTCGGTTTATATGAACCACAGAAAGGAATGGTTCTGATTTGGGGCGTTCCATCTGTCGATCTGCCGGATGCGAAGAAACGAAAGGTTTTCGGCTATGTGGAGCAATCGTTCCACATGGTGCCGGGATCGGTAAAAGACCAGATTACTTTGTATGATGCAAAGATTTCGGATACAGATGTAAAAAAAGCAGCAGAGCTGACCGGACTTGCAAAGACCATCGAGGCGCTTCCGGACCAATATGATACGATCTGTACACAGGATCTCTTCTCACAGGGTCAGTGGCAGCTCCTCTCGATTGCCCGTGCAGCCGCAGCGGAGCCTGAAATTCTGCTCCTCGATGAGATTACCGCAAACCTTGATGCAGAGACGGAAAAAATGGTATTAAATGCATTGCAAAGGGTTTCCAAAAACCGTACCGTAATTTCCATTTCCCACCGAACTATGGCAGAAACGGGACGCGTGATTCCAATTTCATAATTTCTTTTCGTTCATTAAATTTTTGAAACAAAGCGTGCCGGATGCATTCTGACAAAAAAAGATGCGCCGACACGCTTTCTTTGTCCCTCCAGGCAGAACAAAATAGAGCGGAGGAGCGAGTTTCAATTGACACAAAAAAGGGGAGCAAGTACAATAAAAGTAACGAAAAGAGAGGAGGCGGTATTCAGTTGAAAAAGAGAAAATGGAAATTCCGCATCGCAGGCGGCGCTGTCACGCTGCTGGGCATCTATCTGATGGCGGTCGGCTACGGAGAGACGATCACACTCACCATCGCCACGGTTGTCCTGATTTTCGGCATTGCCATCTGGTCCATGGCAACCCCGGAGAATTACAATTCCATGACGGATATGATTGCCATGATCTCCATGGAGAAGCCGCGGAAAATCGAAGAATTTTATGAGGCTTACAAGAACGTCGATACACCGTTCGGTTCTGCATGGCTTGCAAAATTCTACACGATGCGGCAGAAAGCACTCGTTTTCGGACCGGACGCCAAGGGAGAATATCTCTACTTCTGGCTGACCAAAGACGGTCATGTCGGTTATTTGGGATATTCCTTCATCGAAGGCTTTATCAAAAAGAAACTCACCACACCCGTGTATCCGATCCATGAGGATGTTGCGGAAAACCTCGCAGACCATCTAAGCTACCATTCCGATCTGATGATGTTCCAGAGCGAATTAAAAGCGAATCTGGAGCATTTCGTCAAAACTGGAACGGTACAGCCGTTTCAGAAGATTTCGGCGTCCCAGATTTACACTTTCACGGAGGATTACCGCCTGACGGGCCAGCATTTCGATCTGGAGGATACAGACGGAAACCTGGTTTACGAGATCGACAGCACCGTGCCGCTGAAAACATTTTATATCTACGATGCGATGCACACCGAAATCTTCCGTATGACGAAGGAACTGCTCCACGCGCTGCCGACGTACCGTTTTTATCTGTACGGCGAGCCGTATGGTGTGTTGAAAAAGCAGTTTGCACTCGTACGGGATCAGTTCTCGATGGAACTGCCGGAGGGAAAACTGGAACTCCGGGAATACGCCGGCTCCATCGGCCACAATTACTCGGTAAAACTGAACGGAACTATGATCGGCGCCATCGTCGACAATATGGATCTTACCGTCGGAAACATCATGTTCGACAATGCGTTTCTGATTGTCTACGATGCAAAATATCTGCCGCAGCTGACCGCACTCGCTGTGATGGCGGCAAGAGAACTGGCACGCGACAAGGACGGCGGTCTTTCCAATCGGTCCTGACAAAAGAAAGAGAGGGGAATCTATGAGAAAAACGACAAAATTGTTTTTGGGTTTTACAGCAGGACTTCTGCTTCTGTGCGGATGCTCGGCGGCAGAAGAAAAGTTAGGGTATGAAAACGCGGATGTGGCAAAAGAAGCCCTTGCATCGGCTTCGTCCGTCCGCATGCGCTGTGATCTGGATAACGTTGACGCTTCGGGAAACATTTATGCGGATGAAAAGGTTGCCGCGTATATGAAAAACAGCGGTCTCTTAGATCAGACCTGGACGATCTCTATTTCCGGCGAAGAATGGTTCCATATGAAAATTGTGACGGACGAAGAAATCAATAAGATGACAAAATCCGCTACTACCTATGCATTCTATGATCCGGACAACAACCTGCTTGGCTATGCACAGGAGCGCGTGACGACACCGGATCAGATGCCGGAAGCGTATTACATTATTTTTCTCGATGCAGATCTGAACGAAAAACCATATTACGCATCAGAGGATGGACATACCATTTATACAGAGGGCGGAACGGTGATCGGTTCTGCGAAAAAAGAGATGGACTGGTCCGGTTCACAGTGCAATCTCTATGTGAACCTGGAGGATAACGGTACGCAGGTGATGGATTTCCAGGATAAATACGCCTTGCTCGATATGATGTACGATGAGGCAAATGAGTATTACAAAGATAACAAGTAAGGCGGAGGAAAAAGGCAGTTGAAAAAGAGAATATATACAGCCGCTGGTCTTTTTCTTGCCGCCGCTCTGGTGCTTGGCGGCTGCGGAAAAGAAAGAGTGCCGGAATCTGAGTTTGCAACTGCGGATGAGGCAAAAGAGGCGCTTACATCGGCAGAAACCATAGAAATCTACTTTGACCTGTATGGAAGTAAACGAAAGACGAAGATTGTGGCAGACGGAAAAGTGGCGGGCTATCTTCAGAAGAATACGGTCTATATCAACGAGGAGGAGTGGTTTTCGATTGACTATGTGGAGGATGAGCCCATCAATGACAGAGAAGGCTCCGGCACGACGTACGGCTATTACGACGCATCCGGTACGTGTCTTGGCTATGCGCAGGAGCAGTATGTGGATACCTCCTATGGAAAAGATACAAGACTGATTTTCCTTGATGTAGATGAAACGCCGCTCGATTACCAGAGTTCGAGAAGCGGCAGGATTCTGTATGATGAAAATGACGAGGAGATCGGCAGCGGAAAGATCGGGCGATCAGGGGTCAGTCTTCTTGACCAGTGGTACACGAATCTTTACTGTGCCGTCTTTAAGACCGAGACGGACGGCACGCGGCAGATTGATTTCATGGACCGGATGGCGATGCTGTGGCGTCTGGAGCGCGATTACCGCTCAATTGACGACAATCCTGTCAACACCGGCGTGCAGATTTATGAAACGGTTGCCGTTGTTTTTGTGCTGATCCTGTTGATTGGTTCGTCTTTCTCAAAATGGAGACAAAAAAAGAAAAATTAAAGGGAATGCTCGCTTCCTGGACGGCTGGTTTTGAGAAAAAACCACTGACAGGAAGGGGGCATTTTATACGCTTGTGAATCTTGCACAATTTCTGGTTTCATGCTAAAATTGTGCAGGTATGACGTTTGTTATACTTCTTATATTTATTCTTGAGAAAAGGTATGAAATACAAATGAACGATACAGAAACAAAAAACACAGCGGTAAAAGCGCCGGCACTGATGTCCACGCGGCCTGTGACAGCACAGGATGCGCTGGATCAGTGTGAGAAGCTTTCCCCGATGATGGTACATTATTGCCAGACGAAGACGGGCTTGACTGACCCGGCTAATACCATTTTGTTTTACCGCTTAGGTGATTTCTACGAAATGTTCTTCGAGGATGCCACCCTGGTATCCAAAGAACTTGAGCTTACGCTGACCGGAAAGGACTGCGGCATGGAGGAGCGCGCTCCGATGTGCGGTATCCCGTATCACGCTGCAGAAGGGTATATCAACCGTCTTGTAGAGAACGGCCATAAGGTTGCGATCTGCGAGCAGATGGAGGACCCGAAACAGGCAAAGGGCATGGTAAAGCGCGAAGTCATCCGCGTTGTCACACCGGGTACGACGCTGATCCCGCAGGGACTTGATGAGACGAAGAACAACTACATCATGTCGATCGTCTGCATGGAGGGATGCTTCGGTATCTCTACAGCAGATATCTCGACCGGCCAGTGCCTCGTCACGGAAATGGACAAGCCGCGCCGCCTGGTGGATGAGATCACGAAGTTTATGCCGGCGGAAATCATCTGCAATCAGTCGTTCCTGCTCTGCGGGATTGATGTGGAGGATCTCCGGACCCGCCTTCATATCTGCGTGAATGCATTGGAAGACTGGTATTTCGATGATGACATCTGCCGCCGTACGCTGCAGGAACAGTTCCATGCTGCTACGATGGAAGGCCTTGGCATCGCCGATTACAACTGCGGAACAATTGCAGCCGGTGCGCTGTTCCAGTATCTGCACGAGACACAGAAATCGGATCTGTCTCACATGAACTCGATTACACCGTATGTGACGGACAAATATATGCTGATCGACAGCTCCAGCCGCCGGAATCTGGAACTGGTGGAAACGCTGCGGGAGAAGCAGAAACGCGGCTCCCTCCTCTGGGTTCTCGACAAAACCCGCACGGCAATGGGCGCGCGTCTTCTGCGAAGCTACGTGGAGCAGCCATTGATCGACGAGGATGAAATCAATGCAAGACTCGATGCTGTAGAGGCTCTAACAGGGCAGGCGATGCTCCGCGAGGAAATCCGTGAATACCTCCGTCCGGTTTATGACCTTGAGCGTCTCGTCGGAAGAATCAGCTACCAGTCCGCGAATCCGCGTGACCTGATCGCCTTTAAATCGTCGCTGCAGATGCTGCCTTACATCAAGCAGCTCTTAAACTCGTTTGACGGCGGCGCTTTGGCGCAGATTCAGGAGGATCTCGACCCGCTGGAAGACCTCTATCAGCTTGTCGATGCGGCAATCGTGGATGATCCACCGTATCTGATGCGCGACGGCGGTATGATCAAGGACGGCTACAACGAGATGGTCGATAATTACCGTCACGCCAAGACCGAGGGCAAACAGTGGCTGAGTGAGCTTGAGGCAAGTGAGCGCGAGAAAACCGGCATCAAAAATATGAAGGTCAAATACAACAAGGTATTCGGCTAATATCTGGAGGTCACGAACTCGTTTAAAGATCTTGTCCCGGATTACTATACGAGAAAACAGACGTTGACGAATGCGGAGCGCTACATTACCCCGCGTCTGAAGGAACTCGAGGATACGATTCTCGGTGCGGAGGATAAACTGTATGCGCTGGAATACGATCTTTTCTGTACGGTGCGCGATACGGTTGCCGGTGAGGCGGAGCGGATTCAGCGCACGGCGCAGGCTCTGGCACGGCTCGATGTGTATGCATCACTTTCCTACGTTGCCGAGCACAACCACTATGTGCGTCCGAAGCTGAACAGCCGAGGAAAGATTGATATCAAGGACGGCCGTCACCCAGTTGTTGAGAAAATGCTGTCCGACAGTCTGTTCATTCCGAACGACACCCTGCTCGACAGCAAGGAAAACCGCGTTGCTATCATCACCGGCCCGAATATGGCAGGCAAATCGACGTATATGCGCCAGAACGCCCTTATCGCTC
>ERZ840371.4591-NODE-4591-length-10301-cov-2.770349_pt1 | contig 10301 bp, 7 predicted proteins | sample MGYA00519937_ERZ840371 | MGnify/ENA primary metagenome ERZ840371 (study PRJEB31850, sample SAMEA3708873) | human gut metagenome | biome: human gut; feature: human-associated habitat; material: faeces | place: China | collected 2014 ... | reverse complement strand
ACGAGGACCTGCGTGCCGACCGTCAGCCGGAGTTCACCCAGATCGATATGGAGCTTGCTTTCGTTGATGTAGATGATGTTATCGATGTCAATGAGAGACTGCTGGCACACCTGTTCAAAGAGGTGCTCGGCGTTGAGGTACAGCTCCCGATCCAGAGAATGACCTGGAAAGAGGCTATGAACCGTTTCGGTTCCGACAAACCGGACCTGCGTTTCGGTATGGAGCTGGTTGATGTTTCCGAGACCGTAAAAGATACCGAGTTTGTTGTATTTAAGGGCGCGCTTGAAAACGGCGGTTCTGTCCGCGGTATTAACGCAAAGGGACAGGGCGCAATGCCGAGAAAGAAAATCGACAAGCTCGTTGAGTTTGCGAAAGGTTACGGTGCAAAAGGTCTTGCATACATTGCAATCCATGAGGATGGAAGCTGGAAATCTTCCTTCTCCAAATTTATGACAGAGGAGCAGATGGAAGCCCTCATCAAAGCCATGGACGGACAGGCTGGAGACCTTCTTCTCTTCGCAGCAGACCGCAACAAGATTGTTTGGAACGTTCTTGGCGCACTTCGTCTGGAACTGGCAGAGCAGATGGGACTGCTCGACAAGAACGAGTACCGTTTCGTATGGATTACCGAGTTCCCGCTTCTGGAGTGGTCCGATGAGGAGAACCGTTTCACCGCAATGCATCACCCGTTCACCATGCCGATGGACGAGGATCTGCCGCTTCTGGATACCGATCCGGGCGCAGTTCGTGCAAAAGCTTACGATATCGTCCTGAACGGCACTGAGATCGGAGGAGGAAGCGTTCGTATTCACCAGAACGATGTGCAGGAGAAGATGTTTGAGATGCTTGGTTTCACAAAGGAACAGGCACATGAGCGATTTGGTTTCCTTCTGGATGCTTTCAAATACGGAGTTCCGCCTCACGCCGGACTGGCTTACGGACTGGACCGTCTCGTTATGCTGATGGCAAAAGAGGACAGCATCCGCGACGTCATCGCATTCCCGAAGGTAAAAGATGCTTCCTGTCTGATGACCGAGGCTCCGTCACCGGTTGACGCAGTACAGCTGGAAGAGCTTGGTCTTGAGGTTGAGCCGCAGGCTGAGGAAGAGACAACAGAAGAGTAAAGAAAATTTTGTAATTTACAGGACAGACAATTTTGCAGAAGTGCAGCGTTGTCTGTCCTTTTTTAGGTTTCACTCGATCGGTGTAAAGAAAAACTTAAGAAATTCTTCCACGTCTTCCCCGTTGTTTTGCTGGAAAAAAGTGCTACAATATGGTTTGTAAGAAAGATACGGAAACATCCACAGCAAGTGGAACACATAGAGAAAAAGACAAGGAGGGATCACGATGTTAGTTACATTAGTCATGCTGGCAACCTGTTTTGGTCTGCTCTGCGGAATTGGAATTTTATTTGGGATCGTCGGACTGCTGCTGAAATTTGGAGGAAAAGTCCTCGGCGCATGCGCCACTATTCTTCTCCCGATCGGCGTGATCTGGCTTGGATTTAAAATCGTGTTCGCCGTCGTTCCGCTTCTGTTCAAACTGGTCTGTGCAGCGCTGATCTGTTATCTCGTATACCGCATTCTGCGGGAGATGAAACTTGTAGCATAAAAAATAAAATCTAACAGATTCGAAAGAAAACCTGCTTTCCGTCATAAACACGGAGGCAGGTTTTTAATGACAAAAACAAAAATCTATTTTCAGAAAAAGCCAGTATTTGCTAAAAAAAGAGTAAGGAAAAAGTAAGAAAACAAAAAACAAAATGTGATACGATAGAACTAACTTGGGAAAGCAGAAAATTAATTTGTAAAATAGAAAAGTGGGAGGAAGCATATGAAGAAAAAAGTAATCGCGATTGTGTGTGCAGTCGCAGTGCTGGCGGCAGCCGGAGGGGGAGTGACATGGCATTTCCTTGGAAACAGTACAAAAGAGGACGATAACGTCGTCTATGTCAATACTGTAAAAGCCCTGACCAATCTGGGAACTGGAAATGGAATGGAAAACCGCTATGCCGGTGTTGTGGAGTCGGAAAATACCTGGAAGGTAGAGAAAAACAGCGAGAAAAAGGTAAAGGAAGTTTATGTGGAAGTCGGTCAGGAGGTTCAGGTCGGAACACCGCTGTTCTCCTACGATACCGAGAAATTCCAGAGTGACCTCGAGCAGGCGCAGCTGGATCTGGAACGTATAAACAATGAACTTTCAAGTATGAATACCAATATCGACCAGCTTTACAAAGACAAAAAGCAGGCATCAAAAGACCAGCAGGCAAGCATCACACTGGAAATTCAGGAAGCGGAGCTGGATTTAAAGAAAAAAGAATATGAAGGAAAATCAAAACAGGCGGAGATTGATAAATTAAACGATAACATCACCAATGCGACCGTGATCAGCGAAATCGCCGGTGTTGTAAAATCAATCAACAACGATGACAGCAGCGCCGGCGCTTACTCCGGTGACAACTCCGACAATTCCTTCCTGACTGTTCTTGCAACGGGAAATTTCCGTGTAAAAGGCCAGATCAATGAACAGAATATGAGCGACGGTTCGATTACGGAAGGAAGCCAGGTGATCGTGCATTCTCGTGTAGATGAGAATCAGACCTGGACCGGAACCGTGACAAAGATTGATCGGGAAAATGCACGGACAGGAAGCAATAACGTTTACAGCAGTTCGGGAGACGGTATGACGCAGTCAAGCAACTATCCGTTTTATGTACAGCTCGATGGAACAAATGGCCTGATGCTCGGTCAGCACGTTTACGTAGAGCCGGATGTCGGCCAGCAGGAAGTCAAAACAGGAATCTGGCTGTCTGACTCCTTTATCAACGATGTCGACAGCAATCCTTACGTCTGGGCCGATAATGGAAAAGGCAAACTGGAAAAACGAAGCGTAACCCTTGGAACACACGATGAAAATATGATGGAATATCAGATCACCGACGGCCTTGCAGAAGATGATGCAATCACCTTCCCGGAGGACGGTCTGGAAGAAGGGATGAAGACCGTAGTCAGCACCGACGGATCACTGGGACAGAGCAATCCGGCCGGCGGCGAGGATGACGGAATGGTGGATGACGGTATGCTTGACAACGACGATGGAATGGTCGACGACGGTATGACGCAGGATGAAAACGGCATGGTTGACAATACCATGGACGGCGCAGAGTACAGCGGTGAGGAAGATACAACGAACGTGATCGGCGGCGCCGACAATGGTAAGGCAGAACCGGCAGACACACAGGAAGCCGGATCAGCAGATGACGGGGAGGTGCAGCCGTGATTCTGGAATTAGAGAATATCTGTAAAGAATATATGCAGGGCAAAATCCCGGTTCCGGTTCTGAAAAACATCAACTTCTCCATGGAAGAAGGCGAGTACGTTGCGATCATGGGTCCTTCCGGTTCCGGAAAAACAACACTGATGAATATTGTCGGCTGCCTCGACCAGGCGACGAGCGGACGGCTGATCCTCGACGGACAGGACATCAGCAAATGCAGTGACAATCAGATGTCGGACATCCGCCTGCAGAAAATCGGCTTTGTCTTCCAGAACTTCCAACTCCTTGCAAGACAGAGCGCAATGGAAAATGTATGCCTGCCGTTGACGTACGCGGGCGTGCCGAAAAAAGAGAGAAGAGAGCGGGCAGCGATTGCCCTCGAGCGGGTGGGGCTCAGCGACCGTATGAGTTTCAAACCGACCCAGCTCTCCGGCGGACAGAAACAGCGTGTGGCGATTGCAAGAGCGATCGTCAACCATCCGAAAATTCTGCTGGCTGATGAGCCGACCGGAGCGCTCGACTCCCATTCCGGCGAGCAGGTCATGGAGCTGTTCCAGAGCCTGAACGATGAGGGCGTCAGCATCTTGATGATTACGCATGACGCGGAGATCGCATCGATGGCACAGCGCACCGTGGAAATCCGCGACGGAATGATGAAATCGAAGGAGGTGGCCGAAACATGAAAAAAGGAAAAGCCGCAAAGAAAGCCGCGATTGCAGTTGTGACCGCAGTTGCCGTGGGTGGTGTCAGTGTCGGCGGTTATTACGGCATCCGCCAGGCGCAGAAGACGACCGTAAAAGTGTATCCGGTCAGTGACTTTACGAGTGGATACTGGGGAGACAGCATGAACATGGAAGGCCAGATCACCTCGACGGCTTCCCAGAACATCTATCTTTCCGACAGCCAGACCATTTCCCAGGTTCTCGTCAAAGAGGGCGATGTGGTAAATGCCGGAGACACGCTGATGACATACGATACCAGCATGATCGAGCTGGATCTGGAAACGCAGCAGTTACAGCTTGCACAGACAAAGCTGAAAATCCAGCAGAGTGAAAAAGAACTGGAAAAGCTGAAAAAGACAAAACCGGTATCGGATACGCCGCTGAATCCGGTGGAGCCGGATTTCCCGGATTTCCCGGATTTTCCAGATGAACCCATCGATCCGGATTTCCCGGACGAACCGATTCCGACCCCAGAACCGGAGCCGACGTACGAGGATGCTGTTCTGTACAGCAGTACGAATAAGCTTGTATTTGGTTCCAAACCATACAAAGGAGAAGGAACGCAGGAAGACCCATACACCTATCTCTGCGCACCGGGAACAGTCCTAACAGGCGGATTCCTGAATCAGATGGCAGGATACGCGGATGAAAAGGGAACGAAAAAAGAAGAGGACAGCGAAGGATACTGGTTTCGCCTGGAGATTCATGAGGAAAACAAAGCCGCAGAGGCGCTGGAAACCGTGTGGGAGCAGGATGGAACGAAGATTGCGAAAGCATACGAGACTTCGTATGAAGCAGTCCTGAGTCTGAAAGAATCCGAATCGGCGGATGCACCGGAAATAAAAATTACCACGCCGATTGCAAATACAGAGGTTGCAGAGGGCGGCGAGCTGAAGCTGAAAATCGGAATCAATGAGAAGAAAGATACCGAAGAGAAGCCGGATGAGAAAGCCGACGATAAAACGGATGATAGAACCGAGAGTCCGTCCGAGGACGATGTGACACAGCCGGGTGAAGCCGGAAATGGAAGCGGTGAGGCAGACGATTCCACGGAAAACACCGAAACGGATGGCACTTACACATACGTCTGGAAACACAACGGAAAGACAATCGACGGAGATTTTAAGGATACTTACACAAAAGAAAACATCACAAAAGAGGATGCCGGAATCTATACAGTAGAAGTGACAGCGAAAAATGACAAGGGTACTTCCATGGCAGTCAGCACTGCAAATGTGGCGGTAAAAGAAGGAACGATTACCCCGACACCAAGTGTAACTCCGACCCCGAGCGTTACGCCGGGACCGAGTGTAACTCCAGAGCCGACCGTCAGCCCGGAACCAAGTACAACACCGATTCCGACCACAGAGCCGGTTCCAACAGAAACTCCGGTGCCGAGCGAGACCCCAGTTCCGACGGAAACGCCGACGCCGACCGAAGCCCCGGCAGAACCGGAAGCGGAACCGCAGAGCGAAGATGCGCCGGAAGCAGTGCAGACGACAGCAAAAACCGTATTCTACGGTGAAAAAGCATCGGTACAGTCCCTCTTTACATCATCCACAGGAAGCAGCGCAAATAACAATACTTCTTCCGGTGATGATACCCAGATGACCTACACAAAAGATGAGTTGAAAAAAGCCATCAGCAAAAAAGAAAGCCAGATCCGTGATCTGAAGCTGGATCAGAAGGAAGAGGAACTCAAAGTCAAAAATACGCAGAAATCCCTGGATTCCCAGACCGTAAAAGCGACGATCAGCGGTGTGGTAAAGAAGGTTGGAAATGCAGAAAACCCGTCCAACGACGGAAGCGCCTTTATCCAGGTCAGTGGAAACGAAGGTCTGTACGTGCGCGGCTACTTAAGCGAGACGTATCTCGATCAGGTAAAAGTCGGCGATGAACTCAACGTGACTTCCTGGTCTTCGGGTGCTTTTGCAGCGGCAACCGTAACCGAGATTTCTCCGTACCCGACAACAAGCTACATGTCGTACAGCGAGACACCAGCCTCCTTCTATCCGTTCACAGCCGTTATCCCGGAAGGCGGAGAAGGTTTTGAAAACGGTGACTGGATCGAGATTGCAATCACTGTCGGAAACGATGTAGAAAACGGCAACGGCCTGTACGTCAGCAAAGAATTCATCCGCGAGGAAAACGGACAGAAATTCGTTTATATCCGGGATGAAAATGATAAATTAAAGAAACAGAATGTGGTAACCGGAAAACTTCTGTGGGGCAGTTATTACGAAGTGAAGAGCGGTCTTTCCGAAGAGGATTACATTGCATTTCCGTACGGCAAAACCGTGGTGGAAGGCGCAGACACGAAGGAATCCAGTTCATCGGATTATTACAACAGTTAAGGAGGCGCATTATGTTAGAAAATGTAAGACTTTCCTTTCAGGGAATCTGGTCACACAAAATGCGTTCCTTCCTGACGATGCTGGGCATTATCATCGGAATTGCGTCGATCATCTCAATTGTCTCCACGATCAAGGGAACGAATGAGCAGATCAAACAGAACCTGATCGGAGCCGGAAACAACAACGTGACCGTCAGTTTAAAGCAGGGCGACGGCGATTACTGGATGGACAACGGACTGCCAAGCGGCGTGTCGAAACTGTCCGATGATCAGAAAAAGCGGATCCGCGAGCAGGATCAGGTGGAAAATGCATCGTTTTACACCGAAAGAACGTATGTGAGCGGCATCGCAAAAGGAAACACAACACTGGACAGTGCGAAGGCGCTTGGCGTGGATGAAAATTATCTGTCGACGTGCGGATATCAGATTTATCAGGGACGCGGCTTTGTGGAGAGCGATTTCTCGAAGACCCACAAAGTTGTCCTCCTCGACGATACCGCAGTGCTGACACTCTTCCCGGATGAGTCGCCGGTCGGCAAAACGATCGAGATCATGGGAGAGCCGTTCACGGTGATCGGCGTGATCAAAAAAGCCGATTCGTTCCAGCCGGTCATCAATTCCAGAGATGACTACTATACGTACAATCAGGAATCCTATCCGCTGGTGCTGATGCCGGATGTCTGCTGGCCGATCGTATTCCAGTATGATGAACCGGAAAATGCCGTTGTGATGGCAAAAACGACTGAGGATATGAGCACGGTGGGAAAGACAACAGCGGATATCATGAACGAATCCGTGACCAATACAACTGATTCTCTTTCCTATCAGGCAGAGGATCTGCTGGAGAAAGCAAAGAGTCTGCAGGAGTTAGGCCAGAGCACGAACCAGCAGCTGATCTGGATCGCGAGCATTTCGCTTCTGGTCGGCGGTATCGGTGTTATGAATATTATGCTGGTATCTGTAACGGAACGTACAAGCGAGATCGGCCTGAAAAAGGCGATCGGAGCAAGAAAACGCAGAATTCTGTTCCAGTTCCTGACGGAGGCGGCAGTGCTTACCAGCATCGGCGGACTGCTCGGTGTACTGGGCGGCATCATCATGGCACAGGTGATCTCGAGAGTATCACAGACACCTGTGGCAATCAGCATTCCGGCGATCATCTTCTCCGTGGTATTCTCCATGGTGATCGGTATCGTATTCGGACTGCTGCCGTCGGTAAAAGCAGCAAATCTGAATCCGATCGATGCGCTTCGAAGAGAATAGAACAAAAAAGAGTTGAAAAATCCGTGCGGGCACAGCGTAGGTGCTGGATCCGTGCGGATTTTTTGTGCGGCGTGTGCGGATGAAACTTAAGATCTTTACTTTTTGCGGAAAGTCGGTTATACTGGAAAATAAGCGCAATTTGCGGCGCAGCAAAGAGGCATTCGAGTTTCGGATTCGGTATGTTTATGAAAATATAAGAAAGATTCAAAGACATTTCACATTCGTTTATGGTATAATCAAACAAGAGTATGACCAACGAAAAGGAGTATACGCGAATGAATATTTTGTTTTTTATCACACCGAAAAGTGAAACGGCTTATCTGTATGACGACTGCTCACTTCGGCAGGCCATCGAGAAGATCGAATATCATAAATACACGGCGGTTCCGGTACTGAACAAAAAGGGCTGCTATGTGGGAACACTGACGGAAGGAGATCTGCTCCGCATCATAAAAGAACGGTATCTTCTGAATTACCATGAAGCAGAGGATATCCCGCTCTGGCAGGTTCCGAAACGGTGGAATTATGAGTCCGTCAACATCAACAGCAACATCGAGGACCTGATCGAGATGTCCATGCGGCAGAATTTCGTTCCAGTTGTGGATGACGAGGGAATCTTCATCGGCATCATCCGAAGAAGAGATATCATCCAGTACTGTTATCAGAAAAGCGGCATCAAAGAAGAGGAAGAAGCCCGGCGCAGCGCGCGGAAACAAAACGCAGAACAGATGATTCTGCAGTAAAGAAGAAAATGAGGGAAACATTATGAAAAAACTGATCGATCTTATCCAGGAAGAGCTGGTAAAAGCCTTTACCGCTGCGGAGATGGACCCGTCCTATGCAAGGGTTTCCGTTTCCAACCGCCCGGATCTGTGCGAATACCAGTGCAACGGCGCAATGGCAGCTGCAAAAGCATACCACAAAGCACCGATCCAGCTGGCTGAAGCAGTTGTAGAAAAAGTGACCGATCACAGCGTGATCGGTGAAATTGAAGCCGTAAAACCGGGATTCATCAACCTGAAAATCAACCCGGAATTTCTGGCAGATTATCTTTCCAAAATGCAGAACGACGAAGATCTTTCTGTAGAGAAAGCAAAAAATCCGAAAACCATCATCGTAGATTACGGCGGAGCAAACGTGGCAAAACCGCTTCACGTCGGCCATCTCCGTTCCGCGATCATCGGCGAGAGCATCAAGCGTATGGGACGCTTCATGGGCCACAACATGATCGGTGACGTTCATCTTGGAGACTGGGGTCTGCAGATGGGACTGATCATCACCGAGCTGCAGGAGCGCCATCCGGAGCTTGTTTATTTTGATGAGTCCTTTACGGGAGAGTACCCGGAGGAAGCACCGTTTACGATCAGCGAGCTCGAGGAGATTTATCCTTGCGCAAGCGGCAAATCGAAAGAGGACGAGGACTATAAGAAACGTGCACTCGAGGCAACGAGAGAGCTGCAGCAGGGCAGAAGAGGATATCGTGCGATCTGGAAACACATTATGAACGTTTCTGTTGCCGATCTGAAAAAGAACTATGGAAACCTCGACGTTCATTTCGATCTGTGGATGGGTGAGTCCGATGCACAGGAGTACATTCCGGACATGGTAGATTACCTGAAAGACAATGGTTATGCACATTATGACCAGGGCGCACTCGTTGTTGATGTCAAAGAAGAGACAGACACAAAAGAGATCCCGCCGTGCATGATCTTAAAATCCGATGGAGCAGCTCTGTATGATACGACAGACCTGGCAACCATCATCCAGCGTATGAAACTGTACAAGCCGGACGAGATCTGCTATCTGGCAGACAAACGTCAGGAGCTTCACTTCGTACAGTGTTTCCGCTGTGCAAGAAAAGCAAAACTGGTGAATGATGATACCGTTCTTTCCTTTATCGGCTTTGGTACCATGAACGGAAAAGACGGAAAACCGTTCAAGACCCGTGAGGGCGGCGTTATGCGTCTGGAGCGTCTGATCGGCGAGATCAACGATGAGATGTATCAGAAGATCGTGGAGAACCGCAGCGTAAAAGATACGGATGCAAGAGGAACGGCACAGATTGTCGGACTGTCTGCTATTAAATACGGTGACCTGTCCAACCAGGCATCGAAAGATTATGTATTCGATGTTGAGAGATTTACTTCCTTCGAGGGAAACACCGGTCCGTACATCCTGTACACGATCGTTCGTACAAAATCCATCCTCGGAAAATATAAAGAAGAGGGAAATGAACTGAAGAAAGGCGCACTTCTGGCACCGAAGAGCGACAGCGAGAAAGCTCTGATGCTTTCCGTATCCCGTTTCAACGGCGTTGTGGAGAACGCATTCGAGGAGAAAGCACCGCATAAGATCTGTGCTTATATCTACGAGCTTGCAAACGAGTTCAACCATTTCTACCACGAGACCAAGATCTTAAGTGAGCAGGATGAGGCAAGAAAAGCATCTTACCTGGCACTGCTGGATCTTGTCCGCGAGGTACTTGAGACCTGCATCGACCTGCTGGGATTCTCGGCACCGGAACGGATGTAAGATTCGTCAAGAGGGAAAAAATAGATAAAAAACAGATAATATGGCTGTCTGGATGAACTGGCTGTCAGAGTTGTTTTAAGAATATCAAACAAAAAAAGCCAGACCTCCAGGCAGAGTGCCCAGACGGTCGGCTTTTTAAAATCATACTTCATGTG
>ERZ840371.4567-NODE-4567-length-10342-cov-4.110333_pt1 | contig 10342 bp, 8 predicted proteins | sample MGYA00519937_ERZ840371 | MGnify/ENA primary metagenome ERZ840371 (study PRJEB31850, sample SAMEA3708873) | human gut metagenome | biome: human gut; feature: human-associated habitat; material: faeces | place: China | collected 2014 ... | reverse complement strand
AAATTCATTCCAGATTGCCTGCGGCAATGGGATTTTGGCTTGTATGTCTCGGGATAGTGGTGTGTGAACAGTAACATTAGATTTACTATTGGTAACTGTTTTACAGTTTTAAACCAATAGCTTCATTCACATATGAAGTGATAAAATCCGGTTTGCGGCCAGTACCGTGCCTGTCGGGAATTTCAATGATCAGAGGGGTCTTGTGATGAAGCTTTACATCATCTATAATTTCGGGAAACTCCCGGCCGAATTTCTCGGTCAGGAGTATGATTCCGATTTCTTTATTGGAGATAGCTTTCTGCAAAGCATCTTTTAATTCATCATGTGTGTGTACGACCACGCCCTCCACACCTGCCAGTCTCATCCCTGTGTAGGTATCGATATTGTCGCTGATCAAAAACATCTGCATCTTATAACTGTCCCAGGATCATGAAGGAGATGATCAGTCCATAAAGGGCAACACCTTCTGCAAGACCTACGAAAATAAGGGATTTACCAAGGATACTCTGATCCTCGCTGATAGCACCTAATGCTGCGCTTGCCGCACTGGCAACGGCAATACCACCACCGATACAGGAAAGTCCGGTTACAAGAGCTGCTGCGATATAACCCATACCTGTTGCAAGTGTGCCTTCAGAGCCTGCAGCGGCCTGTACGGAAGAAGCACCTGTGAACATAACTGCAATGGCGATAAGCATGGTTCCAAAGAAGAAGAATGCGTTTACACCGAGAGCTGTTTTGTAACGTCCGCGGTTTTTTTCACCGATGAGATAGTAGCCAAATGGAAGAATGATGCTGAGTACCAGTGCGATTGCTAAAATGATCTGTGCGATTGTTGTCATAATTAAATCTCCTCTTAGTTCTTGATTTTGCTGTTCATATATATCATATTTATTCGGCTTCGAATATCTGGCTGACCGACAGATATGGGTTTCCCGAGGATGATATATAAATGAAAATAGTATAATTTCTGATGATCTTTCTGTCTATTTTACAGAGCGGAACGGCTCAAATTTACGTCCTGTACCTTTGTAGAAGCGGCTGAACATTTCGTAATATTCCAGACGAAGCACCTGGATACCGACGATCAGGCCTTCCATACCACATACAAAAAGGTTTCCCAGAACTACTACTATCCAGTTCAGGTTTCCGCTTTCTGCGCCTGCAAGCATGAGAACGACTTCCATCATCGCTGCATGGCTGACTGCGAAAGCTCCGATACGGACGAAGGAAAGGGTATTGGAGAAGTAGCTTAACAGGACTTCAAACATTTCAAAAAGTCCCTGTACAACGAACATTCCCTTCTCTTTTGGCATAACTTCTGATTTCTTCTCAATGAGGGCTGTAAGTGGCTCTTTCAGGAAGATCAGGATCAATGGTACGCCGAACATGATAAACAGTACGATTCCGCCGGGAAGTGTTTTGCCATTCAGTATAAGTGCAATGGAGACAACTGCAGAGCCGTAGAATACCAGACCGGCCACTGAGTTTGTATCAAACCAGATGTGTTCTACATCTCCGGCCTTCCAGGCATTCAGGATGTTAAATACCATACATAAAAGGATCAGGCACATACCAAAACCAATGGCAACAATAAATACTGTATTCAGCTTTCCGATAAACGGAACTGACATCATATTGTTCATCGGGCGAAGCCACAGGGCAGGTATCACATCTTCGAATCCGAAGATACTTCCGAACATAAATCCGAAGATTGTGGAGAACACACCTGCACAACTGATAATGCCTGCCAGTGTGATATGTTTGAATTTATAAAGCAGGAAACCACCGATAAAGAGCAGCAATCCCTGTCCCACATCACCGAACATTGCACCGAAAATAAAGGAATAAGTCAGTGCTACAAACCATGTGGGATCCATCTCGTTATAGGCCGGAAGACCATACATCTTAATGTACATTTCAAATGGTTTAAACAGTTTCGGGTTCTTCAGTTTCGTTGGCGGCTGCTGGTGTATACCTGGCTTCAGATGTTCGTCCTCTTTACCGTCAATAATACAGAAAATGCGGCTGTCGTCTTTGATATCATTCTGGAAAGAATGGGCATCTTTCTCTGTCATCCATCCACATAAGATATAGAAAACGTCTTTATCCCCATGTGTACATGCCGCAAGTCTGCGCACATCAAAGTTACCGGAAAGCTGTGTGATAGCATTGCGTGATGCAACGATATCTTTCTGATTTCTAAGAAGAAAATCTGTTTTTTTCTGATCGGCAGATGCCAGATCAGCAGCAGCTCTGTTGCGTGTTTCAGTCAGTTGTTCGAAAGCTTCTTTTGCTGTTCCCTCATAAGTATCCGGCATATAAATACGCTCGAAGTGCATGGAAGAATAGACGGCTTTTACTTTCTGGGCTTCGTGCTCCGGGACAAAATACAGACCCCAGACATACTGGTCATCTTCATCACATTTAATGAAAATTGTGTCCAGATTTTCGTAAATATACTTTTCAAATTTCTGGTAATATTCCTTCTCAATCCTTCCGAAACGGAAGTGGATGAACTGGAATTTCAGGATTGAGGAAATATTGTAATTAATATTTCTGAACGGGCGGATCACTCGCAGAGATTCATCCAGAGCTGCAAGCTGACTCTCCAGATCAGCACGTTTATTGCTTAGTTCCCGATAATCAGACTGAATCCGGCGGATTGTATTTAAAGCCTGTTCAGTATCCATAGGTTTGGCAGAAATCTTCTCCGGATCTGCCAGTTCATCATAGAAACTGTTGGCAGTAGAGAGTGCTTCCTTATATGGATTGATTTCCATAAACGGAGAAAGACTCTCTACTGCGGTCAGCTCGGAAAGGGCATTTTCCAGATGAATTTCGTACTTGGAAAGATAGGTGTTTACCACTCTGTCAATATCGGCCTTAGGACCGGTAATGCTCAGGAACTTCATTTTCTCAATCATAAATTCACCTCCTGGTTAATGTTCTTTAAACTGCGAAGCAGTTATTCAGTTATGCGTCATATAGAAATCAACTGTTGCAAATATAACGCATGGCTTCATCATGCTGCACACCGTAACGTACGCATTCAATGGCGATAGTCAGGCGGTTTACTTCGTGTTCCTTGTTATACAGATAAGAATAGATCACTGCTACAGAATATGGATTTCTGTGGGATTCCTTCTCAAGGATTGAGCGGTGGATGTGGTTGTAGAATTCTTCCAGATTGGCTGCGGTAAGCTGTTCATATTTGTTGCCGTACCATGTTTTCTGGAAAATTCTTCGACCTTCTTCGTATGAAGGTGCTTCCACCAAAGCTGTGATCTCTTCTTTCTTTAACTTATAATTTACAGGGATCAGCAGGGCATAAATACTTGCCGGATCCATGTTGTAATACCTTTTGGAACGCTGGATAAACTGCAGGTTCAGCATATCAAATTTCTCGCCGTAAGTGCAGGTAATCTCTTCCAGATCTTTACCTTTAAACAGCTTCTTACGGATGTTCCAGATCTGGGTAAAATAGTACAGATCCAGTGCCATACCATAGTCGAAGAGAAGTGCTGTTTCATGCTCCTGGATCTTCGAAAGCGGGATGTAAAATTCGTTTCCTTTGAGGCAGGAGATCAGTTCCTCCATGGTGGAACAGGTAGTGATCCGGTCTACATCAATATTGGAATGCAGACGGAAAAATTCACGGTACGGAGAAACATCTACAGGATCCGTGTCGCGGTGATCGAAGATATTTGTCATGACTTCCTTCAGTACACGGATTTCATATCGCTTGGAATACAGATCCAGAAATTTACGCTGTTCCGGGTTGGCAAAGTGATAAATTCTGGAGAAATTCTGGAATATGGATTTCTTCAGAAGCTTCTCAATCTGGCCACGGTGCAGGGTATTTTCATCCAGTGCATCCCACCTGGAAGAGTATTCCGGCATTCGCTTCAGATAGGCGGCTACCTGCGTGACATCGGAGAGTTGGAGGATTTCCTCGAACTGATCCATGGTAGTAAGCCTGCTCTGCATTGCGCGGATTTTCGTGGAAAGTCCGCTGTAGGAGAGTACGCCTCCCATTGTTTTTCACTTCCTTTCCTGATGTCATTTAGCGTTTGAGACAGATCTTTACATAGCCAGTATTTTCTCAAACAATTCTCTTGAAAGTTGTGAGTGCTGCTGTTCGTAATGAGCATCCAGTGAAGAAAAGGTAGCGTCTGTGTCTGCACGTAACTGTGCCAGGCGAGAATCTTTTTCTTCTTCCAGTTGCTGACGGATCCGTTGAATCTGCTCTGCTGTCCGGGTCTCCAGCTGCTCGTCATAATTTTTACATTTCTGTTCTGCCTCTTCAGAAAGCTGTTGCTTTTGCCGGTCGCAGTCTTCCATGATGCGTTGGGCTGTAAGCTCGATTTCAGATAATTTGTCAAGTATCTGCTCCATCTTCAACCTCCTTAGTTGTCAAAATTTTACAAAAAAACCAGATTTACTATGCGCAAAATAGTAATATCTGTTAGATATCATACACCCTTTTGTTAAAAAAAACCATCTAAATTTTTTCCAGAAAGAAAAAAATTGTTATTTTTTAGACAAGTTAAAGAAACCTCCTGCGAATATCTGTCCGGGATGTAATTGACGTTAGGAGTATGGTATGGTAGTTTATTGGTGGCAGGAAATTGCACGCACATCTTGCGTAAAGCATTTTTCAAACACGCTCTGGAGATATAAGAAAAGGAACAGGAGATTTTTATGAGATTAAGAAATATTCCGGGAGCTCAGGATGCAATTCTGGAGAGCCCTTATGTGGTGCAGGAACCACAGACAAAGAAAGCACACTGGGGGGAGGTTTTTGTGAAAAAGCAGCCTCTTCATATTGAAGTAGGGATGGGAAAAGGAAGATTTCTTATGGATCTGGCCCGGCTGCATCCGGATATCAATTATATAGGAATCGAGATGTATGACAGCGTTCTTCTTCGCGCATTGCAGAAGAGAGAAGAACTGGAGGAGAATGGAGAGGTTTATTCTAATTTATTTTTTATGAGAGTGGATGCCAGACTTCTGCCGGAAATCTTTGAGAAAGGTGAAGTGGATAAGATTTATCTGAACTTCTCTGACCCCTGGCCCAAAGCCCGCCATGCAAAACGTCGCCTGACATCCAGAGAATTCCTGGCACGTTATGACCAGATTCTGGTTCAGGATGGAAAAGTGGAATTTAAGACAGATAATAAGGAACTGTTTGAATTTTCCCTGGAAGAAGTGGAGGAAGCCGGATGGAATCTGGAAGCTTCTACCTTTGATCTGCATCATAATGAAGAGATGGTACAGGGAAATGTTATGACAGAATATGAAGAGAAATTTTCTTCTATGGGAAATCCAATCTGTAAGATGGTGATTTCCAGAGAGTGTCACAGATAAAAAAGCAGAGCAATCATCTGGTTTATAGCAATTCCGTAGTGAAGTGGATTGCGATTATTCATTTGATTATCTATTGTGGCTGGCAGTGCATATTATAGTATAAGAAAATTTCGGGGCGCTTCGCGCCCCGAAGGAGTCAGCTGGTGAAACGAAAAAGTTCTTTCCATAATAAGATGCTACAATTCCGCTATGAACACAAAAACTTTGATAATACCTTCAGCCGCCTGCGGAAATCCGCAGAAGAGGTCAATAAAACACTTAACAAAATGTCCCAAAACGACGAAAAAAAGGAAAAATAAATGAAATAGAAAAAAAATCTGATTTTTTTTGAAAAAACCTATTGACATTTAAACGACTATTATATATAATATCACTTGCGTTGAGGGTGATGCAAAACTTCAACACAGAGAAAAACAAAAGAATATGCGCTTTTAGCTCAGTTGGTAGAGCACCTGACTCTTAATCAGGGTGTCCAGGGTTCGAACCCCTGAAGGCGCACTAAGAACACTGTTTTTGCGGACAAAGCGATTGCCGCGGGGACGGTGTTTTTTATGTTTTATGGGAAAGTGAAAAATAAAGGTGTCTGGGAAATAGATAGAAATGAAATATTTACGCCCTTGCGGAGAAAGTTCCACAAGGGCGTAAAAGTATTTTATGCTGCTGATAGCGCTTGAAGAACACAGGGTCAAGCTGGTAAATATCTTCATGCAGGAGAGAAGACTGCTGTGCAAGATGCAGATAAACTCTCTTTATAACCAGTCATCACACTTTATACAAACCATCCTGATAACATTGAAATCCCTCCCTGTTGGAAAGAGTTGATGACATTGAATTTTTATAAGTCGGAAACATATAAGACATTGCAAGAAAAAGAAAAGGGTTTGTGAAAAGATTTTAACGCTTTTCGTATCAAAAGATGCACTATGGCTTCTGATTATGTTATACTCTATACTCAGTGTATTGTCGAAAGAAGAGGAATAAGTCAAATATCTGGGTTCCGGTCTGGTCAAAGGAGGTTACGGTATCGAATGAAAAAAATACTAAAAAGAACAGGAAAAATATTTTGCCTTTTCCTGCTGATCGTGGTGCTGGTAAATATACTTTCACCTCTTTTTTGCAGGAAACCGGACGAAACATATGTGGAAAGTCTGAGAAAGACAGAATTTACATCAGAGACAGCAGGCGTAGAAAGGATTTGCTGCATTGACGATAATGAAGAGGCACTTTTGTGGAGGCTTCGTATGATTGGCACTGCGAAGGAGAGCATTGTACTGTCTACCTTTGACTTACGCGCGGATGATAATGGCACTAAAATTCTTGCCGCATTGAATTGCGCTGCGGCAAGAGGTGTGAAGATTCAGTTATTGATCGATGGAATTTATCAGCAACTGTTTCTGGCTGGAAGCAGCGATTTCCAGGCTCTGGCATCATATGAGAATGTGGAAGTGGGAGTTTACAATCCGGTGACACCGGTCAATCTGTTTAAGGTGAATTATCGCATGCATGATAAATATCTGATCGTGGATGAGAAAATGTATCTGCTGGGCGGACGCAACAGCAATGATATCTTTCTGGGGGATCAGACAAAAGGCATTAATGAAGACAGAGATATCCTGGTGTATGATACATCAGAAGGACAGGGAGAGTCTCTGAACCAGCTTGAGGATTATTTCCATAAAATATGGAAGGAAAGCTGTGTGAGCATTAAAAACGGCAAACAATCTTCTAGATATACGGATGCATACCGGCACATGGAAGAAATTTACATATCTCTGCTGAAAAGGTACAATGATATAGAAACCTACAGTGCATGGGAAAAGGATACGATAGAAGCAAACAAGATCACTCTGATCAATAATGGAATTGAGGCGGGACGAAAAACACCGCAGGTTCTCCAGACAATTCAGTATCTTACTGAAAATGCAGATCATGTAATAATACAGACTCCTTATGTGATCTGTAATGGTTACATGTATGATGTATTGCAGGGGATTTCAGATCATGCAAAGCTTCAGATCGTGCTAAATGCAGTGGAAAAAGGCTCTAATCCATGGGGCTGTACAGATTATCTTAATCAGAAAAAGAAAATTCTGGAAACAGGGGCAGATGTGTATGAACTGATGAATGATTATCCGGTTCATACAAAAGCTGTGCTGATAAATGACCGTCTGTCAGTAGTAGGTTCCTATAATCTGGATATGCGAAGTACTTATCTGGATACGGAACTGATGCTGGTAATTGACAGCGAAAAACTGAATCAGCAGATTCACGAAACAGAATCAGATTATATGGAAAAAAGCAAAGAGGTACTTGCAAACGGTCAGGAAACCGAAGGCGCAAAGTACCAGGGGAAAGTGTTGAATCGGAAAAAGAAGTTATACTACGGTGTGCTCAGGATTATCATTCGTCCTCTTCGGCAGCTGCTTTAGAGTGTGTTTGGAAAATCATTCCCAAAATCTCCTGCAAATTGTGACGCACATCTTGCGTAAAGCATTTTTCAGACACGTTCTAGAAAATAGTATCACAAGTATATGTCATATAAATGTTCAGTAGCTGAAAAAAAGCGTTGTCAATCAGACTACAGAAGATTAAAATAGACATAAAAGCAGTTGTTACAACTGTTGTTGATGTAAAGGAGGAAAAGCTTTTATGGACTTAAAGAAATTTGTACTGGAAGGTAATCCTGTATGCAGAAAGGAAGCTGTAATCGTGGGCGATCATTTCAGGATTACAATGCTGACAACTGCCCTGATCCGTTTTGAGTACAGCGAAGACGGAGGATTTGAGGACAGAGCAACACAGATGGTATGCAATCGTGATTTCCCGGTGCCGGAATTCAGGGTGAGCGATGGCGGTGAGGAATTACATATTTACACCAAAGACCTGGAAATCCACTATGACAGGCAGAAATTTTCTCCAAGCGGTCTGATGATACGTGTTGCGGGTGGAAAAGCCAGCGAGCGTGTGTGGCATTATGGTGATGAACCGAAAGATCTGCTGGGAACAGCCAGAACCCTGGATGAAGCAGACGGTGAGATTCCGCTGAGTCATGGCATTATGTCCAGAAACGGTTTTTCAGTGTTGGATGATTCCCACACAATGGCTATGGGCGAAGATGGAATGGTAGAGCCACGTCAGGGAAACAGAGCAGACTTTTATTTCTTTGGATATGGTCACAGATATGTGGAATGTCTGCAGGATTTTTACAGATTATGTGGAAAAACACCTCTGCTTCCAAGATATACGTTCGGAAACTGGTGGAGCAGATATCACAAATACACAGAGACAGAGTACAAAGAACTGGTAGAGCGTTTTGAGAAAGAAGAAGTGCCATTTTCTGTTGCAGTTGTAGATATGGACTGGCATCTGGTAGAGGATGTACCTCCTGTATATGGAAGCGGATGGACAGGATATACCTGGAATAAGAAGTTTTTCCCAAATCCGCCTGAATTTATGGACTGGCTGCACAAACATGGATATAAGATCACATTGAACGTACATCCGGCAGATGGAGTGCGTGCTTATGAAGAAGCCTATCCGAGAGTTGCAGAGAAGATGGGAATTGATCCTGCAAGTAAGGAACCGGTACTTTTTGATATGACAGATCCGAAATTCATTGAGACATATTTTGAGGAACTGCATCATCCGATGGAAGAAGAGGGAGTAGACTTCTGGTGGCTTGACTGGCAGCAGGGAACTGTAACCAAGGTTCCGGGACTGGATCCGCTCTGGATGCTGAACCACTATCACTATCTGGACAGCAAGTGGAAAGGAAAACGTGCGCTGACTTTCTCAAGATATGCAGGTCCAGGAAGCCACAGATACCCGGTCGGTTTTTCCGGTGATACGTTCATTACCTGGGAGAGTCTGAAATTCCAGCCATATTTCACAGCAAATGCCAGCAACATCGGTTTTGGATGGTGGAGTCATGATATCGGTGGACATATGTTTGGATACAGAGACGACGAGCTCACTGCAAGGTGGGTACAGCTTGGAGTCTTTTCACCAATGAATCGTCTGCACAGCACAGATAACCCGTTTAATGGAAAAGAACCGTGGAAATACAACCAGATTGTAGAAACAGTAATGAAGAATTTCCTGAAACTGCGTCATAAGCTGGTTCCGTATCTTTACACCATGAACCGTCGTGCAAGCAGAGCGGGACTGCCGCTGGTACAGCCGATGTATTATCTGGAGCCGGAGCGCGAGGAAACCTATGAAGTACCGAACAACTATTATTTCGGTACAGAGATGATGGTATCTCCAATCACAGATAAGCTGGATCCGGTAACAGGACTTGCAGGCGCAAAGACATGGATCCCGCAGGGAATCTGGTATGATTTCTTTAACGGAAGAGCATATAAGGGCGGCAGAAAAGTGGATCTCTGGAGAGATATTTATGAGATGCCGGTACTTGTGCGTGAAGGCAGCATCATTCCACTGAAGGACATGGAAGGATATGATAATTCCATTGAGAATCCTGAGAAACTGGAAGTACTTGTATATCCTGGAGAATCAGGAGAATTTGTACTCTGGGAAGACGGTGGGGACACACCGGAAGACCTGGATGAGAATTGGGTATCCACCAGAATGACGAAGACTGCAGATGAGAATGGAACAGTATTTATTGTAGAAGCTGCACAGGGAAATACAGCAGTGATCCCGCAGAAACGTTCCTGGAAGATCCGCTTCTGCAACATTCAGGACAAACCGCAGGAGGTTACTGTAAACGGACAGGTATATAAGGATGCAGAGTTCGCAGAGGATAAGAAGCTTCATGGAACAATAGTGATTCTGAAGGATGTGCCGGCAGATGCACAGGTGAAGGTTACTTTTGCGGCAGATGCAGCTGTTTATCAGAGAGACTATGCAGAAGAGGTCTATGAGATTCTGGAAAAAGCACAGATTACCTATGCACAGAAGACAGACGTTTATAAAGTAGTGAAAGAGCTGGGCACAGAGGCAGTGCCAG
>ERZ840371.4563-NODE-4563-length-10346-cov-19.934895_pt1 | contig 10346 bp, 10 predicted proteins | sample MGYA00519937_ERZ840371 | MGnify/ENA primary metagenome ERZ840371 (study PRJEB31850, sample SAMEA3708873) | human gut metagenome | biome: human gut; feature: human-associated habitat; material: faeces | place: China | collected 2014 ... | reverse complement strand
GCGCCGACGGCGACGGCGTCCCACTGCGCGCGCGTGCCGGTGAAGTACACGTCCGCGAGCGCGTCGCACCCGGCAAACGCCCCGTTGCCCACCGCCGTGACCGCGCCCTGCAGCGTCACGCGCCGCAGCCCCGTGCAGCCGCGCAGCAGGCCGCGCGGCACCTCGGTCATCGTGGCCGGGAGCACGATGTTTTGCAGCGCGGTGCAGTTTTCGCACAGGCGCGGCTCTACCCACGCCACATCGTCCGGCAGCGGCAGCTCCGTGAGCGCCGTGCAGCCGGAAAACAGCCCGCTGCCGAGCAGCGTCATGCCGTCGGGCAGGTCGATGCGCCGCAGCGCCGTGCAGGCGGCGAAGGCATACGCGCCGAGGCTGCGCACGCCGGGCGCGAGCGTGACGGCCGCCAGGCCGGTGCAGGCGGAAAACGCGCCCGTGCCGATCTCCGCGACCGTGCCGGGCACGGCCAGCTCCGTGAGCGCCGTGCAGCCGGCGAACGCCTGACTCATCACGCACGTGACCGCGCCGAACCCGTCCACGCGCCGCAGCTGCGTGCAGCCGGCGAACGCGCTGCGGCCGATGCGCGCGACCTGACCCGTGAACGTCACGGTGACAATGTCAGTGCGGCCGGCGAACGCGCCGTCCGGCAGGTCGCCCGTGCCGCTGACGGTCAGCCCGCCGTCGGCGTCGAGCGTCCAGCGGACGGTGTCAAACGTGCCGCTGCCGTCCCCGGCGGCCTGCGCCGCGACGGGCAGCAGCCCCAGCGTCAGGCACAGCGCGAGCAGCAGCGTGCAGATCCGTTTTTTCATAAGCTTCCCTCCCCGGGCGGCCGCGGCCGCCCGATGCTGCCTCCACTATACAGGATGTGCGGGCAGAAAACAAGCACCCGCGCCGAAACAAAAGAGCGGGCGTCCCCGCCGGGGACGCCCGCTTCAGCGTGTCAAAAAAGCCTCGCAGAGTTTGCCGCCCGCAGGCGGCAAAAAAGTGCAATCATTTTCTCTCGCGACATGTGCGTGAGAGAAAATACTGCTCAGGCTGCAAGTGTGGAATTTGTGCGCCGTAGACGCACAAATTATGCGCGCAGCAGACTGCAAGCCTTTTGTCGGAAAACCCGGAGGGTTTTCCGACAGTCTCAGCCCCACCGGCCTGCGATGTTCGCAGGCCGGTGGGGTTTTGTGCGTCTGTCACCCGGCGCACGCCGGGTCGAGGAGCTGCCGGATCTGCTCGAGATCGTCGGCAAAATAGATGCCCCGCTGCCGCGCCTCGTTCGACAGGCCCAGCTCGATCATGTGCGCCAGCTGCGTGCGCAGACCGTCGTAGTAGCCGTTGAGGTTATAGAGGATGCACGGCGCATCCAGCTGCCCGAGCGCAACGCGGGACATCACCTCCGCGATCTCCTCAAGCGTGCCCGTGCCGCCCGGAAAGGCGATGAACGCATCGCCCAGCTCCAGCATCTTCGCCTTGCGCTCCGGAAAGTCGCGCGTGACGATGAGCTCGGTCAGCTCGTCGTACAAAAAGCCCTGATCCACAAAAATTTGCGGCTCGACGCCCGTCGCCCTGCCGCCCGCGGCGAGCACGCTCTCGGCGAGCGCGCCCATGAGCCCGTTTTTCGACCCGCCATAGACGAGCGCGTTGCCGCTCTCGCCGATCCAGCGGCCGAGCGCGCGCACCGCGTCGCGCAGCGCGGGGTCATTGCCCGCGTTCGCGCCCAGATAGACCGTAATGTTCATAACCGGTTTTCCTCCCATGTCCGCAGGGCCGCTCCACCCCGCTTTTTTGCCCTGCTTTCAAGATATCACGCCCGCCGCATATACAGCAGCGGGTACGGCCCGCCCTGCTCATCGCGGTCGGTGCGTTTGTAGGCCACAAAGCCCATGTGCTCGTAAAAGCCGACGGCCTGCGGGTTCTGCTCGTTGACTGTGACCTCCCGAATGCCGTAGTGTTCCGCGCCGTATTCCAGCAGCCGCCGACCGAGCCCGGCATCGGGCTGCGCGGCTCAGCAACAGGATACGCCATTTGCCGCCGCTTGTAAACCCCGCCGCCCTGCACAGATCGACCGCAGTGTGTGCTTGTCGCGCTTACAACGCGCGCAAAAACGCGCCGATGCCGTCTGCCGTGCAGCCGTGTACCACGAACACAAGCGACTGCGCATACCACGGCGGCTCCGCGCCCGGAACGTGCAGCGTCACCGGGTCTGCAAGCCGGAACACGCGGCCGCGCTCGTCCTCGACACATCCGGCCCGCGCGCCGCGAAACATCGCCCGCGGCAGGATCAGCTCCACCCCGCCGACCGGCGCCGGCAGCGGCGTTTTGCAGATAATTCTATGGTATACGCGGCCGCCGACCGTCCTCGTCTTTTCCGCCGCCGAATATTGCGCATACGCGATATCCGCTGCGGTGGGATCTTGCCTTGATGCCATGCGCTCACCTCCGCCGTTTTTGCTCCATGTTACCACATTCCGCAGCCGGACGCAAAAACACCCCGCCTTCGGCGGGGTGTTTTGCTGTTAGGCGATCAGATCTTCGTGACGATCTTGATGCCGGGGCCCATGGTGGACGCCGTGACGCAGGACTTGATGTACTGGCCCTTCGCGGCGGCCGGCTTGGCCTTGATGATCGCGCCGATGAGCGCGTTGTAGTTCTCGGTGAGCTTCTCAGCGCCAAAGCTGACCTTGCCGATCGGGCAGTGGATGATGTTGGTCTTGTCGAGACGGTACTCGATCTTACCGGCTTTGGCTTCCTTGATGGCGTTGGCGATGTTCGGCGTGACGGTGCCGGCCTTCGGGGACGGCATCAGGCCCTTGGGGCCGAGCACTTTGCCGAGACGGCCGACGACGCCCATCATGTTGGGAGAGGCGATGACGGTGTCGAACTCGAACCAGTTCTCGCCCTGGATCTTCGCAACAAGATCCTGGCCACCGGCGTAATCGGCACCGGCATCGAGCGCTTCCTGAACCTGCTCTTCCTTGCAGAAGACGAGCACGCGGTTGACTTTGCCGGTGCCGTGGGGCAGGACGATGGCGCCGCGGACCTGCTGGTCGGCGTGACGGGAGTCAACGCCCAGCTTCACGTGCAGCTCGACGGTCTCGTCGAACTTGGCCTTGGCGGTCTTGGTGATGAGCTCGAAGGCTTCCTGCGGCTCGTACTGAGCCTGCTTATCAATGAGCTTAGCGCTCTCTTTATAATTTTTACCTCTGAACAATTCAGTTTCCTCCTAATAAAGTGGTTCGTCGGATGGATGATCCTCCCACGATCAGGGAGCGAAATCTGACGGCTTATTCGCCGACCAGAACGCCCATGCTGCGGCAGGTGCCTGCGATCATGCTCATAGCAGACTCGATGCTCGAGCAGTTGAGATCGGGCATCTTCTGCTCTGCGATCTTGCGCAGGTCTTCCTTGCTGATGGTCGCGACCTTATCTCTCTGGGGCACGCCGGAAGCATGCTCGATGCCGCAGGCCTTCTTGATGAGCAGGGCTGCCGGGGGCGTCTTGGTAATGAACGAGAAGCTACGGTCGGCGTACACGGTGATGACGACCGGGATCATCATGCCCATGTCGCCCTTGGTGCGCTCGTTGAAGTCCTTAGTGAACTGGCCAATGTTGATGCCATACTGGCCGAGCGCGGGGCCGACCGGGGGAGCCGGCGTTGCCTTGCCGGCGGGAACCTGGAATCTGACGTATCCAACTATTTTCTGTGCCACTTGAAAGCACCTCTTTCTTGTAAGATTTTAATCCTTGATCGCTTCGACCTGATCGAGTTCGAGGTCGACGGGCGTCTCTCTGCCGAACATGGAAACGACGACGCGGACACGGTCCTTGTCGGGCTCGAGCTCGTCCACCGTGCCGATGAAGCCCTCGAGCGGGCCGTCGGTGATCTTGACGGAGTCGCCGAGCTCATAGCCGACCACCACTTCGTGATGCTCGACGCCGAGGTCGTAAATTTCCTGTTCTGTCAGGGGGATCGCCTTCCCGTCGGAGCCGACGAAGCCCGCGGCGCCGCGCACGTTGTGCACGAGATGCCAGCTCTCATCGGTCAGCACCATCTTCACGAGCACGTAGCCCGGAAAGACCTTGCGCTCGACGGTCTTTTCACCGGAATCGGTGATCTCCTTGACCGTCTCCATCGGGATGTTGACTTCCTGGATCAGATCCTGCATTTTGCGGTTTTCCGCCGCCTTTAGGATGTTCGCGGCCACGCTGTTTTCGTAGCCGGAGTAGGTATGGACAACATACCATTTTGCAAGTTCAGACATGTTATCCACCCAGCTTCAGCAGAAGCTGCACGCCCTGATCGGCCAGCGAGTCGAAGCCCCACAGCACCAGTGCGGAGACGACCATGACCACGAGGCAGACCGCGGTGTTGTTTGCCGTCTGCTTCGGCGTCGGCCACACGACCTTTTTGAGCTCGCTCTTCATGTCGCGGAACCATTTGCCGATGCGTTTGAAAAACGGGAGTTTTTTATCGACTTTCTTGACGGCTTCGGTGGAAGTTTCTTTCTTTTCCGGTTTCTTATCAGCCATGAATCATTCCGTCCTTTCGAAAGTCTTATTTGGTTTCAACGTGCTTGGTGTGCTTGCGGCAGAAGGGGCAATACTTACTCAGTTCGAGCTTTTCGGTAGTGTTCTTCTTGTTCTTCATGGTGTTGTAGTTCCGCTGCTTGCACTCTGCGCATCTGAGCGTCACCTTGACACGGGATCCAGCTTTAGCCATATTTTTCGGCACCTCCTTATTGATTTCGTCCCTGTCGGGACGTGATTGCCTCCCTGTATGAGCCGAAAGGGCATAAAAAGGGAACCTCTCGACTGACAGGTAGATTCACTATACCACACTCCCTGTCAAAGGTCAAGCCTTTTTGCGCCGCCGCAAAAAGACGCAAAACGCCGCCTCCGAAAGCCCGGAGGCGGCGTTGAACATATGCTATGCGGTTTTGCTCTCTCAGGCGACGTCCTCGAAGCCGGGCAGCGGCTTCTTGGCGGTGATGGCACGGATGACGAACAGGGCCGCGACCACGAGCACCACACCGATGGCGAGGCAGATATAAACGTTCTGGATGAAGCCCGCCAGGATGTAGTTGACAAAGCAGATGATGCCGACGGTGCCGGCATACGGCAGCTGCGTGGACACGTGGTTGACGTGGTTGCACATCGCACCGGCGGAGGCCATGATGGTCGTGTCGGAAATGGGCGAGCAGTGGTCGCCGAACACGGCGCCGGCCAGGCACGCGGACACGCCGATGATGAACAGGCTGCTCGACGGGTCGAACACATAGGTGACGATCGGCAGCAGGATGCCGAACGTGCCCCAGCTCGTGCCGGTGGAGAAGCTCAGCACACCGGCGACAAGGAAGATGATCGCCGGCAGGAAGCTGAACAGCGACCCGGCCGCAGAGTTCATGACGGAAGCGACGAAGTACTTGCCGCCGAGCAGGCCGGTCATGTTCTTGAGCGAGGTGGCGAAGGTCAGGATCATGATGGCGGGGACCATGTTGATGAAGCCCTTCGGCAGGCAGGCCATGGAATCCTTGAAGGTGATGAGACGGCGGCACAGGAAGTAGATGATCGTGAACACGAGCGCGATCAGCGAGCCCCAGGGCAGGGCGACAAAGGCGTCCGTGTTGCCGAAAGCGCCGACAAAGTCGTGGTAGTAGTCACCGGAAGCGTCCCAGTAACCGCCGACATAGACCAGACCGGCAAAGCAGGTCACGATCAGCACGGCGACGGGCAGGATCAGGTCGATGACGCGGCCGTTCTGGTTGCATTCAATGGCATCGCTGTTGGCATCGGCGCGGTCGCCGGTGGTGTAGAGGTCATTCTTGAAGCGGGCGTTCATCTCGTGCAGGCGCATCGGGCCGTAGTCGAACTTCATGAGGATGAGCGCGATGATGAACACGAACGTGAGCAGCGAGTAGAAGTTATACGGGATGGCGCGCACGAACAGGTCGAAGCCGTTGTAGTCCTCGACGACGCCGGACACGGCGGCGGCCCAGGAGGAGATTGGCGCGATCATGCACACGGGCGCGGCCGTGGCGTCGATGAGGTAGGCGAGCTTGGCGCGGGAGATCTTGTGCCGGTCGGTGACGGGCAGCATGACCGAGCCGACGGTCAGGCAGTTGAAGTAGTCATCGACGAAAATGAGCACGCCGAGCAGGAAGGTGGCGAACATGGCGCCGGCGCGGGTCTTGATGTGGGTCTCGGCCCAGCGGCCGAAGGCGGCGGAGCCGCCGGCGCAGTTGATGAGCGCGACCATGGCGCCGAGGATGACGAGGAAGAGCATGATGCCGGCGCTGTCGGCGACGGCGGGCACCATACCGTCGTTGATGATGGCGTCCAGGGCGGTGATGGGGTTGAAGTTGGAGTAAAACAGCGCACCGAGCAGGATGCCGACGAACAGCGACGAGTAAACTTCCTTCGTGATGAGTGCGAGGATGATGGCGACGATCGGCGGCACGAGTGCCCAGAACGAAAACGCCATGCGGCTGGTGGATGTGATCTCGCCGGTGCCCTCGCAGGCACTGCATTCTTCACCCTGCGAGATGCCGGTACCATTGCACGTGGTGCAGGTGATGGACTTTGCCGCATCGTCCCCGTCATCGGCGGCGAGCGCGCACACGCTCAGCAGCGACACGGCCATGACGACGAGCAGCAGAACAGCCAGGATCTTGCGTCTGGAATTCATCTTGAAATTCCTCCCATAAAAAAATGTCATGAACAGAGCATACTGTTCATGACACTTGAAACTCCTGGTCAATGACAGCGCTCCGCGAATGCGGCAGTCCGGCGGATGTTCTCCGACGGCCCAGGCAATCCCGCGGCAGGAACCTGCGAGACCCTTCGGCGGCTGCCCCTTTCCCCTCCCGGTTACCTGCCGGTGAGCGAGGGTACTGATGACTTCCGCGCCTCTATCATGCTTTGTTCAGCAAGTTCAGTATACGGTCGTCCCTACGAAATGTCAACCAGTTTTATGACCATTTTGTGAATTTTGTATGTTTTTGCGTTTTTCACAGGAAATGTGTATTTTGTTTGTGCGATTTTAATAAAAACGTGTGAATGGTCAAACCTGACCGGCCAAAGCGCGAGAAGCCGCCGCTGCCTGCCGGATATCCGAGCCACAGGGGGTGCTCGAGGGGGCAGAGCCCGCCTCGAATGGGATCTCAGCGTTCCATTTGCAAAATGGAACGCACCTGCCGGATGCCCGGCAGGTGCGTAACGGAACCGTTGCTTGGCTCAGCGGCTGCCCTTGTCGTAAGGGATGCCCTCGGCCTTGGGGGCGCGGGAGCTCTTGGACGTAAAGGCGAGCACGATGATCGTGATGAGGTACGGCAGCATCTGATAGAAGTGCGCGCTGATGCCGATCTGCGCGAGCAGATACACGCCGTCGCCGTTGATGTCGAGGCTGGTGTAGGCCGCGGCGATGCACTTGAACAGGCCGAACAGCAGCGACGCGCCCGCGATGTTCAGCGGCTTCCAGTTGCCGAAGATCATGACGGCGAGGGCCAAAAAGCCGAAGCCCGCCACGTCGCCGTTGGACGAGCAGTTGGCCGTGGTCAGCGCGTAGACGAAGCCGCCCATACCGGCCAGCGCGCCGGAGATGGTCGTGCCGGCGTAGCGCATCTTGTAGACGTTGATGCCGAGCGAGTCGGCCGCCTGCGGATTTTCGCCGCACGCGCGCAGGCGCAGGCCAAAGCGCGTCTTGTACAGCAGGATCGACAGGATGATGAACACCAGGATGCACACATAGGTGGCCAGATACACCTTATTGATAAACGTCTCGCCGAAGAAACCGAGGTCGACGGACCTGTCGATGCCGAGCGTGCTCTTTTTGATCATGAACCAGCTGGCCGAGTCGCCGCTGGCCATGTTGAGGGTGTTCTGGTTGGCGATGATGCGGATGAAGAACAGCACCAGCGCGGGCGCCAGCAGGTTGAGCGCCGTGCCGCCGATGGTCTGGTCGGCACGCAGGTTGATCGACGCGAACGACAGCAGCAGCGAAAACAGCGCGCCCATGGCCGCCGACATGAGCATGGCCAGCAGCACGAGGCCCTGCAGCGTGCCCCAGTCCCCGGCCGCTTTGGCGGCGTTGAAGACCTCCAGGCCCTGCATCTGGCGCACGAAGAGCACGCCGATGAATGCGCCGAAGATCATGATGCCCTCGAGCGCGAGGTTGATGATGCCGCTGCGCTCGGCGAACACGCCGGCGAGCGCCACGATCATGAGCGGGACGGCATAGATCAGTGTCTGTTGGATGAGAAAGCTCATGCCTGCTCGCCTCCTTCCGCGACGGGCGCATCCGCGTCCGGGTCTGTGATGGCCTGGTCCGGATGCAACTCCGGATCGCCGAGCGACTGCGCGGGTTCGACGGGCGCATCGTCCGCCGCCGCGCCGCCGGACTTCCGCTTTTTCTTCCGGCCGTCGAGCAGCATGCGGATCACGAGCGAGAACGCGCTCAGATACACGATGGCCGCGATGATGACGTCCGTGATGTATTCGTTATACGCCGTGAGGTTGGTCAGCTGCAGGCCCGCGATGTCCAGCACGGACATGAAGATGGCCGTGAAGATGACGGCGATGGGGTTGTTGACCGCGAGCAGGGCGACCGGGATGCCGTTGAAGCCCTCGGCCGGGAGCGTCTGGTACGTGCTCCAGAAAAACTCCGTATTGCCGGACAGGTAGTACAGCGCAGCGCCGCCGCCGGCGAGTCCGCCCGCGATGGCCATGGACAGGACGATGTTGCGCTTGTCGCGGATGCCGGCGTAGCGGGCGCTGTGGCGGTTCATGCCGCAGGCCTTGAGCTCGTAGCCGAGCGTCGTCTTGTTCATGAGGATGTACATACCGATGGCGAAGAGGATCGCCACGAGGATGCCGGCATTGACCTGCGAGTTCGGGAAGAGCTTGTCGAGTCCGAGCTTCGCCGTGGCCACGTCGTTATAGGTCGTCTTGTAGATGTAGCCGGACTTGGTGTTCTCGACCAGGTTTTTGAAGTTGCTGATGTCGAACATCCACGTCACGAGGTTTGCCGCCAGCCAGTTGGTCATGATGCTCGCCAGCACCTCGTTGATGTTCAAAAACGCCTTGAGCGCGCCGGGGATCGCGCCCCAGAGCGCACCGGCGGCGACGCCGCCGAGAAACGCAAGGATCCAGATCAGCCACGGGGCGACGCTGCTCGACGGGATGCCGAGCGCGATGCACAGCGACACGAGCGTGCCCATGAGGTACTGGCCGGGCGCGCCGATGTTGAACAGGCCGGTCTTGAACGCCACGGCGACGGACAGGCCCGTCATAATCAGCGGCGTGGCGCGGAAGAGCATATTGCCGAAGTTCGTAGAGTTGAAGCCCCAGGTGAGCACGCCGGCGGCGGTGCGGCCGGTGCGCTCGCCGGCGGCGTGCTGTTCGCGCTCGGCATCATCGGCGCGATCTTTTACAGCAGAAGGATGAAGCAGAACGGCGAAGTCCCGTTCGAGATCACGCACAGGCTGTAAAAAAACGAAATTATGCGGAAACCGGGAGAATGATCTCGGTTTTCGTGCTGTGAGAGGGAAAACGTGCGGCCCCGCGAACGGAAATGAGCCATCCGGCCGCATGAATTCTCTGAACTTTTTATGAATTTTCGCCAATTTTCCGTGTTCGCCCTTGTCATATGCGCGAAAGTTCGGTAAAATAAATTGATACCGCGAGAAGGTCAGCATTGTCACGAGTACTAAGTGGAAAATTATGGCTTACTTCGCGGAAATTCTGCTGTCGAAAAGACGGCGCGAAAGGGTTATGCGATGTTTGGCTTTATCCGACCGGTGAAGTCCGAGCTGAAGGTGAAAGAAGCGGACCGCTTCCAGCAGGTGTACTGCGGTCTGTGCCACGCCATCCGCGCACGGTACGGCCGGTTCTATACAATGTTTCTCAGCTATGACATGACCTTTTACGCTCTTGTCGTCGGCAGCGGCGAGACGCCGAAGGCACAGACCGAGCGCCGCCGCTGCGACGCGCACCCGGTGACGAAACGGGTCTGCGCCGCGCCCGATGACGCGCTCGCGCTCGCGGCGGATGCGAGCGTGCTGCTGAGCTATCATAAATTCCGCGACAATCTTGCGGACGAAAAGGGCGCAAAGCGCCTGCTCGCCGCCGTGCTGTGCCGCCTTGGACGGCGCGGCTACGAAAAAGCGAGGGCACGCCTGCCCGAGGCCGACCGCGACATTCGCGCGGCGCTCGATGAGCTGCATGTACTCGAAACCGAAAACTGCGCTTCGATGGACCGCGCAGCGGACGCTTCCGCCCGGATGACGGCGGCGGTCGTGCCGCATACGGGCGACGCACGGGAGCGCGTTCTCCGGCAGATGTTCTACCATGCCGGACGGTGGCTT
>ERZ840371.4557-NODE-4557-length-10355-cov-2.451748_pt1 | contig 10355 bp, 7 predicted proteins | sample MGYA00519937_ERZ840371 | MGnify/ENA primary metagenome ERZ840371 (study PRJEB31850, sample SAMEA3708873) | human gut metagenome | biome: human gut; feature: human-associated habitat; material: faeces | place: China | collected 2014 ... | reverse complement strand
CTTTTTGCACCAATTAATTGAGAAAGAAAAACAACTGAAAAATCAAAAGGAATTTCAATGTCATCTTGATAAGGAATACCAAGTTTATGAGCTAAATAACAAAGATATATAGTTAAACGCGCTTGACTATTTTGATAAGAATTAAATTTTAAAAGATTTTGATTTTCTATATATTTAGAAGCTAACGATGATTGTATTTTTTGTGAAAATAGAAAATTATCATGGATTAACTCTTTAATGATAGAAATAGGAATTACTAAAATAGTAGAATTTTTTAAGACTTTAATATTTGAAGAAGCGTATTCTTGATAGATAGCGTCTTCGTTTAAAAAATGTCCTTGATTTTCAATATTGAGTATTCTTTTACTATCATTTTCAAAAAGGCAATAATTATAAGCAATACCTTGAAGTAAGAAAAATATATTTTCATTTTTTTGTTTTTCTTCAATAATGAGTGTATTTTTCTTGATATGTTTAATTTGACCAAATTGAATGATAGTTAATATCATAAAAGGAATTAAATTGTTTTATATCAATTATTTGACTTCTTTCCATAAAAAATTCTCACTTTTATATAAGAATTTTAAAATAAAAAGATAATTATAAACAATATCATAATTTCTATGGTTTGATAGATAAAATCTATCAAACATTTTTAAAATTTATCATTTCTTGAATAATATCTAAAGATAATTTAGAAATATTTAAAGGATCATATACAATATAGATTTCTCTTTCTTTATAAGGAAGAGAAATTTCTTTTTTTATAATATTTTGATAAGAAAGAAGCGTATCATTATCTTCCATAATAGAAACAGCTAAATTAGCATTTACTAAACCAATCATCGAATTTTCATCATCAAAATAGTTAGTAGGTTTAAAGGGTAAATGTTGACTTATAAATAAATCTTTAATTGTACTATAAAGTGTCATATTTTTTTGATAAGTATAGAAAGGATAATCTAATAGATCTTTTAATTCTACTTTTTCTTTTTTTGATAAAGGATTTTCTTTTGAAAGTACAATGACAAGTTTTCTTTTAATAAGAGGAATATATTGTAAATGATTGTCTTTGATTTTCTAATATTTTTTGAGTAATTGTTTCTGTCTTTTCACTACGAAATTGTATGTTGATTTGAGGTTGTTCTTTTTGTAAATGAATGATAAAAGGTACAAGAAAACTATTAATGACAGTAGGAATAGATGAAATTTTAATTTCTTTTTTTGGTTGAATAGCATGAATTCCTTCATCTAAAATTTGTAAACTTTTTGATACATAATCTAAGAATATTTTTCCTTCTTGAGAAAGTTGAATAGTTCTTCCTTCTTTTTTAAATAAAGCAACAACTAGTTCTTTTTCTAATTCTTTGATTGCAAATGAAAGTGTAGGTTGAGAAATATAAAGGGCTTCACTTGCTTTACGATAATGTAAATAATGAGCTAGACATTGAAAATAACGTAATTGATGTAATTTCATATTATCCCTCCGAATATATATTTATTATAACGAATTCTGTATTATTATGAAAATGAGATTTTCATAAAGTGAAAAAATGAAACCGAATACATAAAAATGAATATAATATTATAAGAAAACAAGGAGGAAGTATCAATGGGATTTAAAGAAGGATTTTTTTGGGGTGGCGCAACAGCTGCTAACCAATATGAAGGTGGGTATTTAAGCGGTGGTAAAGGTCTTGCTATTCAAGATGTCATTACTGGTGGAGATGGAAGAAATAATATTCCTAGACGTATGGCTTTAAAGCTTGCTGATGGATCAACAAAATTTATTGATCGTCGTGGAACTGAAGTACCTGATGGTGCTGTACCATATGTGGATGAAGATACATATTATCCAAGCCATGTGGCAACTGATTTTTATCATCATTATAAAGAAGATATTGCATTATTTGCCCAAATGGGATTTAAATCATTCCGTATGTCTATTAATTGGACAAGAATTTTCCCAAATGGGGATGAAAAAGAACCTAATGAAGAAGGATTACAATTCTATGATGATGTTTTTGATGAAATGTTAAAATATGGTATTGAACCACAAGTAACAATTGTACATTTTGATTTACCACTTCATCTAGCAACAGAATATGATGGTTGGTATAATAGAAAAACAATTGATTTCTATATGCATTATGTAGAAACAATTTTCAATCGTTATAAAAATAAAGTTAAATATTGGTTAACATTTAATGAAATCAATTTCTGTAAAGATTACACAAACTTAGGAATTACAGAAGCTTTATCTAGACCAGATAAAGTTGCACAAGCTGTTCATCATATGCTTGTTGCTGCAGCAAAAACAGTAATTCGTGGTCATGAAATCAATCCAGAATTTCAAATTGGGATGATGATCAATTATTCAGAAATTTATCCAGAAGATTGTAATCCAGAAAATATGTGGAAACGTATTACAGAAAAAAGATTACGTACATTCTATACAGATGTTCAAAATAAAGGATTCTATCCAGAATGGAAACTTATTGAATATAAAAATGCTGGTATTGAATTAAAGATGGAAGATGGAGATTTAGAAACATTAAAAGCAGGTACTGTTGATTATATTGGCTTTAGTTATTATATGACAAATGTTGTAGATTCAACAGTCACAAAAGATGTTTCAAAATCAACAGATGGTTCAAGTGAACATTCAGTTAAAAACCCATATATTAAAGAATCAGATTGGGGATGGGCTATTGATCCAGAAGGATTAAGATATGCATTAAATATGTTCTATGAAAGATATGAAAAACCATTATTTATTGTAGAAAATGGTTTTGGAGCAATTGATGTTAAAGAAGAAGATGGTTCATGCCATGATCCATATCGTATTGATTACTTAAGAGCTCATATCGAAGAAATGAAAAAAGCTGTTGAAGAAGATGGTGTTGATTTAATGGGATACACTCCTTGGGGATGTATTGACTGTGTTTCATTTACAACAGGTGAAATGAAAAAACGTTACGGATTTATCTATGTAGATAGAGATAATGAAGGTAATGGAACATTAGAAAGAAGCAAAAAAGATTCTTATGATTGGTATAAGAAAGTTATTGCTTCTAATGGTGAAGAATTATAATATAGAGGAACTTCCAAACGGGAGTTCTTTTTTTACTAAAAGATAATAAAAATATAATGTATTTACTAAAGAACAATCGAACTTATTTGATATAAAATTTTATAAAATAACCCATTAGAATTTATTTTAGTAAAAAAATAGTTATAAATAATAAATAATAGATTGACTTTTACTAAAATTATGCGATAATACTCTAATGTAAGCGGTGACAACAAGAGAAAGGGAAAATTTTATGAAAAACAAAAAAATAAGTAAAGTTGTTTTATCCGTATTGACATCAATGTCAATGCTTAGTTCGTATTCAGCAACGATCTTTGCTGAAACACCAAGTCAAGAAACAGGTGTTGCGCATGAACATGATTTAATCGAATTAGAACGTAAAAGTGATTTAATTACAAATGGTGGGTTTGATAATAATGGTGGTTCATGGAAAAAAACAGGAACAGGTACATTTGGAAATGATAATGGAAATTATTATGGAAAGTTATCATCAAATTCTAATAATGCAGCAGTTTATCAAGTAGTAAGTTTTAAGAAAAATACAGATTATGTTGTTAAAGGAAAAGTAAAAATTTCTAATGCGAAAGGTCAAGTATTTTTAGCAGTAAAAAATGGTCAATTAAGTGCAGGATTAAAAGATAATAATGGAAAAACGATTGAAACGACGATTTCTTCATCAGAAGATAAAGCAGGTCAATATCAAGATATAGAATTTACTTTTAATTCAGGTGAAAATACTTCTGGATCTATTGCTTTTATTAAATGGACAGAAGAAAATGGTAACCAAGATATTATTCAAGAAGAAGTGTGGATCGATGATGTATCCGTTAAAGAAGTAAGCAATGCTTCAGAAGATGATCAATATGAAATGGTTTGGGCTGATGATTTTAATAAAGGTCAATTAGATACTTCAAATTGGGATTATGAATTAGGTTCAATAAGAGGTGTTGAACAAGAACATTATGTAAATGATCCAGAAAATGTTTATGTAAAAGATGGACAATTAGTTTTACAAGTAACTAATAGAGATAAAGAAGATCAATATAAAAATCCTAGAGGCAATAGACAAGTTATTTATAATTCAGGAAGTATTAGAACTCATGGGAAAAGAGAATTTTTATATGGAAGAATTGAAATGAAAGCAAAACTTCCTAAAGGAAAAGGTGCTTTCCCTGCTTTTTGGACATTAGGTTCAGATTTTACGTTAGATGGTAGAATTAGCAGTGAACAAGGTGCTTCGTGGCCAGTTTGCGGTGAAATCGATATCATGGAAATGATTGGTGCAGAAAATGAAGACTTAAATGGAAAAAGCAATAAGAAAGTTTATCAAACTTTACATGCTGGTTCAGCTGCAGATGTAGATCATTCAAAATCTATTTCAACATATACATTACCAAAAGGCATCTTTAATGATGATTATCATATTTTTGGTCTTAATTGGTCTAAAAATAAAATGGAATTTTATGTTGATAATAAAATTGTAGGATCTATTGATTATAGCAATAATGAAGAATATAAAAGATGTTTTAACAGACCACAATATATTCAAATGAATCTAGCAACTGGTGGAAACTGGGCTGGAGATGCTGGAGATAATCTTGCAGGGCAAAAATATGAAATTGATTATGTTTATTATGGTCAAAATGCTCAACAAAAAGCAGATTCTAAGGAATACTATGAAAATGCAATCAAAATCAATGGTGAACATGATGTGACAATGACAGAAGGTGAAACACCTAATTTATTAGAAGGTGTGACTTCTGATCAGGATAGTATTTTAGATTATTCAATTGATAATGAATATTCATTTAAATCAAAAGGTGGACTTACTTCTGTTGATTTAGTTTGTTCAGGTAAAAATGATAAACAAAGTTTAAAGAAATTAAAACCGGGTAAATATAACTTATACTATACAGCTAGAAGTAGTACTGATTCTACAAAACCATCAACAAGAAGAGCAGTTATACTTACTGTTTTACCTAATGGTAAACAAGATTTAATTGAATTAGATCGAGAACTTATTAAAAATGGTTCTTTTGAAAATGGAACAAATCCTTCATCTGGCTATGAAATAAATAGTCGTACATCATGGCAAGTCACAAATGCAAGATTTACAAAATGGCCAGGATGTTCATATGAAGGAAGCTGGTGTGGTTTTTTACCAGAAAATAATGGAAATGCTAATATTTATCAAACAGTTAATTTAAAGAAAAATACAAAATATAAACTAAAGGCAAAAGTGCAATTAACAGAAGTAGGACAAACAATGTTTGTCAACTTAAAAAAGAATGCACAATATCTTGTAAATAACAATGAAATTACAGTAAAATGTACAGAAGAAAATAAAGGACAATATCAAGATATTGAATTAGATATCGATACAGGAGACCAAGAAAGTATTTTTAATGGTAAAAATTCTACTGATTTAACAGTTTGTTTTACGAAATGGACTGAATCAACAAGTGATGCTACATATAAAGGAAAAGTATTTGTTGATAATGTTTCTTTAACAGAAGTGACAAATGAAGATGAAAATTATAATCTTGTATGGGCTGATGAATTTAATGAAAGTGAATTAGATAAAAAGAATTGGGGTTATGAATTAGGACATATTCGTGGTTTAGAACAACAACATTATACAAATAGTAAAGATAATGTTTATCTTGAAGATGGAAATTTAGTTATTAAAGCAACAAATAGAAAAACAGAAGATCAATATGAAGTAACACAAGGAGATACAACAAGAAAAGTTATTTATGATTCAGGAAGTGTAAGAACTCATGGTAAACAAGAATTCTTATATGGAAGAATTGAAATGAAAGCTAAATTACCTAAAGGTCAAGCAGTATTTCCAGCGTTTTGGACCTTAGGTTCTGATTTTCATTTAGATGGTAACATTGCTCAAGGTATTGGATGGCCCGATAGTGGTGAAATAGATATCATGGAATTAATTGGTAATGGAACTGCTGGTGGGGTTAATGGTAATAAACAAGTTTATCAAACACTTCATTATGGTACTAATGGTGAAGATGATGGAAAGTATGCTGGACATGGTACTTGTTATACATTACCAAGTGGTATCTTTAATGATGATTATCATGTTTTTGGAATCAATTGGTCAAAAGGAAAAATTGAATGGTATGTAGATGATCAAATTGTAAGAACAGTTGATTATAGTGATGATCAAAGAGCTTTAGAATGTATCGATAGACCGCAATATATTGAATTTAATTTGGCTTTAGGTGGAGCTTGGCCTGGTGCTGCAGGTGAAAACTTAGCAGGAACAAAATTTGAAGTAGATTATGTTCGCTATGCTAGAAATGAATAACAACAAAAAGATGCGGATACTTTCTATGCAAATGCTTATAAAATTAGTGGTGAAAAAGATGTTACGATGACAGAAGGAGACATGCCAGATTTATTAGCAGGTATTACTGTTGATGAAGGAACTGTTGTTGATTACTCTATTAATGATGAACCAATGTTCACAAATGTTGGTGGAAATACACATGTATCACTATTATGTACAGGTAAAGATGATCAAGAAGCCTTAAAATCATTAAAACCAGGAACATATAATTTATATTACACAGTATATGAAAAAGGAAATACAACAAAGGCAAGAACAAGAAGAGAAGTTTTACTTACAGTTGAAGAAAGAGTTTTCGAAAAAGATTTAGAAAAATCTGGATTAGAATTAAATGGTTTCGTTGGTGATACATTAGATACAATTAAATTACCTGAAGGTTGGGTATTTGAAAATCCAAAAGAAAAAATCACAAAAGATACAAAAGAAGTAAGTGTTAAATATTCAGAAATTGATGGTAAAGTTGGAACAGCTTTAATTAATGTTCAAGAAAGAGCACAAATTATTGCTGGTGAAAATAGTAAATATGATGTTAAAGATTCAAAACCATTGAAAATTACAATGAATGTTTCTAAAGAAAATGTTTTAAAAGTATTTGTTAATGGTAAAGAATTAGATACAAAATACTATACAATTGAAAATGTTTCTAACAAAGTAAACATTATTTTAAGTGAAGAATATTTAAAAACATTAGATAATGGAGAATATACTATTAAAATTACTTCTACATTAGGAAATGTTGAAACAACATTTACAGTAGATAATTCTAAAGACGACAATACAAATCAAAAACCAACGACTGATAAAAAAGATGATGCAAACAATAAAACAAATAATGTTACGACGACTGTTGTCAAAAATACAACTCAAAAGAGTACAAAAACAGGTGATCAAACACCAGTTGAATTACTTACAATCGGATGTTTGGTATCATTACTAGCAATTATTATCTTAAAAAAGAAAAAAGTATTTTAATAAATTACAAAAGAAGTTTAAACAATAAAAGTTGTTAAACTTCTTTTATTCTATGCTTATAAATTGACGCTTACTTTTTAAGTTTTTATAGGAATAAATAAAAGGAGTCTTTGTTGACTCCTTTTGAATTATTTAGATTTAAGTTTTTTAGCTAATTTTTTAAAAAATGATTCTCTTGCATAGACAGGTTCTAACCATTCATTTTTTAAAATATGTAAAGGATTTTCTGACATTAAAGTATGAATAGCATGATAATTATATTTTTTTTCAAGTAAATAAAATATTTTATTTAAACAAGGTTTTCGAGAACCAGTAGCTCGATGCGTATCTGTAGCAATTACATGGATCAAGCCTTCATCTAATAGTTGAAAAGCTATTTTTTTAGCTTGTTTACCATGATATCCTAAAAAGCTTGTAGCATTTACTTGAATAATACAACCACTTTCAATAAAACCATTTACTCTTTCAATATCTAGTCCATTTTTAAAATATCTTTCAACATGAGCAATAATAGGAGTATAACCTTTAAATTGTACATCATATAATCTTTCTTCTATTTCTTGTTCATTTCCTATTTCTTTTCGTACATCAAATTCTACTAATACATATTGTGTGTTTTCGATAGGAATAAAAAGATTTTGATCTAGAGCTTTTTGATAATCATGATTAAGAAGTAATTCACAGCCATCTAATATATCAATATTATATTCAGTTGCTAGCATTCTTAAATCATCAATTCTTTGAATAAAATCATGAATATCATCTTTAGTATGAACACCAGGAGTTACATGTGGTGTAGCAACGATTGCACTTATTCTATTTTCTCTAGCAAGCTCTAAAGCTTTTCTTGCATCTTCATAAGATGGCATACCATCATCAATATTCCAAGCATAATGACCATGTATATCAATAAAAGACATGAAATCTCCTCCAATACTAATTGATATTATCTATCAATTAGTTTGAAAAATCAATAGAAATGAATTGTATTAAGGATATTGATATGGTAGTATTTGAATACAAAAAAATGAATGATAGTGTCGTTGAGTGTCAAATAATGTCGTTTAGTAAAAAGAACAAAATAATTATTGTTATTTTTATTTTGGACATTATAATGACTATAGTTAATGTTTTATTATTCTGCTTAGAAAGTGAAAATAAAAATGTCAAAAATTAAGGGAGGGGATTTTATGACAAAAGAAAGAAGTCAGATTTTAATAAGAAAAACTTGCTTAGTCGCTTTTGATATTTTAAGTGTCATTATTGCTTTCTTTTTATCATCTATTATTGCTTATAATGGTCATATAGAATTAAGCTTTTTACGATATTCTTATTATTTATTAAGTGGTTTAATTGTAAGTAGCTTAATCTTTTTTGTCTTATTAAGATTATATGACAGTTTATGGAGATATGCTTCTGTCAATGAATTATTAAATGTTATTATAGCATCAGTTTTAAGTACGATTTTTTATTGTATTTTATGTATGATTTGTCCGGTGACACCACCTATTAGTACGGTGTTCCTTTATTTACTTATCTTGCTTATGCTTGTTGGTGGAGCTAGATTTGGATATCGTTTTTTAAGATTATATGCTACTAGACATCATTTATTAGGTAGAGGAGAACATATAGAAAGTCGTGTCATGATTATTGGTGCTGGTTCAGCTGGTGAAAAGATTTTAAGAGAAACATTAGTTACACCAAAAATCAATAAAGAAGTGGTATGTTTTATTGATGATGATTTATCTAAAAAAGGAAGAAGAATCCATAATGTACCTGTTGTTGGAGGAAGAAATGAAATCTTGCAACAAGCTGAAAAATATCATGTAGATGAAATTTATATTGCTTTACCTTCTATTGATGATAAAGAAGTTTCTGAAATTTTAAATATTTGTAAAGAAACTAAATGTAAATTAAAAAAATTACCTGGTATTTATCAATTCTTAAATGATGAAATTACTTTAGAAAAATTAAAAGATGTAGAAGTTCAAGATTTACTTGGAAGAGATCCTATTAAAGTAAACTTAGAAGAAATTATGGGATATGTTCAAGATAAAGTTGTCATGGTTACTGGTGGTGGAGGATCTATTGGTAGTGAGTTATGTCGACAAATTGCTAAGAGTCATCCTAAACAATTAATTATTGTAGATATTTATGAAAATAATGCTTATGATATTCAATTAGAATTACAACGTAAATATCCTAAATTAAATTTAGAAACAATGATTGCTTCTGTTAGAGATCAAAATAAGATCAATGATTTATTTGCTTATTACCATCCAGATATTGTTTATCATGCAGCAGCTCATAAGCATGTACCTTTAATGGAAGATGCACCACATGAAGCAATTAAAAATAATGTTTTTGGAACTTTAAATGTTGCTAAAGCTGCAGATCAATACGGAGTTAAAAAGTTTATTTTAATTTCAACAGATAAAGCTGTTAACCCAACCAATATTATGGGTGCTTCAAAAAGATTATGTGAAATGATTGTTCAATCATTTGATAAGAAATCAAAAACAGAATTTGTAGCTGTACGTTTTGGAAATGTATTAGGATCTAATGGATCAGTTATTCCATTATTTAAAAAACAAATTCAAAATGGAGGGCCAATTACTATTACTCATCCTGATATTATTCGCTATTTTATGACGATTCCTGAAGCTGTTTCGCTTGTATTACAAGCAGGAGCGTATGCTCATGGTGGGGAAATCTTTATCTTAGATATGGGAAAACCTGTTAAGATTTTAGATATGGCTAAAAACTTAATTAAATTATCGGGATTAGAGCCAGATGTAGATATTGAAATTAAATTTATCGGTCTAAGACCTGGTGAAAAGTTATATGAAGAAATGTTGATGAAAGAAGAAGGTATGCAAACAACACCTAATAAGATGATTCATATTGGTAAACCTATTG
>ERZ840371.4551-NODE-4551-length-10363-cov-12.637757_pt1 | contig 10363 bp, 7 predicted proteins | sample MGYA00519937_ERZ840371 | MGnify/ENA primary metagenome ERZ840371 (study PRJEB31850, sample SAMEA3708873) | human gut metagenome | biome: human gut; feature: human-associated habitat; material: faeces | place: China | collected 2014 ... | reverse complement strand
TCAGGCCGGCCGCCTGCAGCATGGTGCCCATGCCGCCGTCCAGCAGGATGGTATTGCTCTGCTTGAAAAGTTCACTCACTTGCACAGGTCTTTCCCCTCTTTCTGTATTCGCAGCGGGTGCGCAGCACACAGTGCCCGCACCCGGCCAGATGTCCCTTGACCGGATGGTCGCCGACCCCCAGAATGGCGGTCACGCTTTTGCGGGGGGTCATCAGGTTGGTATCGGTGACGCACAGCCCGGCCCGGCGCGCCGTGTCCAGCGCGGCGGCCACCAGCGGCTGCACCGCGATGTCCCAGTCGCCATAGCCCGGCGAGAACCGCCCGGTGAGGTAACTCCCCTCGGCTGCGGCCAGCTGGCGCAGCTCGGCTTCCGCCGCGTCGGCGGTCTGCTCCGCCAGGGCGCTGCCCAGCGCATCGGACGCTACACCGGCGGCGATATCCCCCACCCCGGCGCGGCGGATCTGGGCGTCCACCCCGAGGCCAAGGGTCACGGCCAGCAGAATGGCCTGCCCGCAGCCCTCCAGATGCCGCATCACGTCGCTGCCCCGCAGGATGCCGGCTTCGGCCAGCGCCTTCACCTCCGCCCGCAGCCAGACGGCGCGGGGCGTCGCAGCGGCCAGCAACGGTACGGCGCAGCGCTGCAGCAGGGCCATGGTGGCGGTGTCCGCCTCCCCGCGCGCGCCGAAATACCGCGCTGCCTGCGCAAGGTCGATCTGCTCCGGTTTTTCCACCGGCAGGGTCCTGCTCTGCCCCAGCTGCATCTGCGGTTCCTCCTTGCTTTTTTGAAATAAAGTGGTTTTAAGTATACCGCAGCTATGGGATTTTATCAATCCCGGAGAATGCAAAAAATCCCTCAGTCACGGCTCACGCCGTGCCAGCCCCCTCGGGGAGGGGGCCTTGACGGTCCGGAAACGTTCCGCTTTCAACAGGAAACATCCCGGTTCCGTCAGAAGGCTCCATCTCAGAGGGAGCTGGCAAACCCGAAGGGTTTGACTGAGGGAGTACTCTTATTTGATGCAGCTTGCGCAGGGGGTATAGCCTGCGGCAATGGCTTCGTCATAGCTGGAAAAGAGGACCTGGTTCTTTTCCGCAGGCAGGTTGGGACAGGTGGGCAGGTGGAACTTTTTGCTGTTCACGTTGCCGATGTACGCCTGCTGCGCGGTGCTGGAGGACGACGGGTCGGTTGGGTTCAGCTGACTGTCCGGCACAAAGCGCTCGGTGCCCACGGTGAAGTTCTGGCCGTCGCTGCTAATGGTGATGGTGCCCTGCAGGTCGGTGCGGTAGACGTCCACCTTTGCGTCCCGCAGGATGCTTAACGTCTCCTCGTGGGGATGGCCATACTTGTTGTTCACCCCGCAGGAGATGATTCCCATTTCCGGCAGGACCGCGTTCAGGAAGACATAGCTGGTAGAGGTGGAAGAACCGTGGTGGCCCACCTGCAGCACATCCACCTTGAGGTTGGCCCCGCTGTTGACGAGGTCCCGTTCGGCGTCGGCTTCCATATCACCCGTGAGCAGAAAGCTGGTGGCACCGTAATCAATGCGGAGGACAACGGAGGTATCGTTGGTGTCACTGTACTGCGCCACCGGGCCCAGCTGGGTGATGGTTGCCCCGCCCAGCTGCCAGGTAGTGCCCACAGCGGGCACCTCTACCTGTAAGCCCTGCTGCTGGGTGTACTTGACAAAATCCTGAAAACACTTGGTGCTGGCCTCCGTCACCGGGGCATAGACGTGGTTGGCCGGGAAGTAAGCCAGTGCCGCGGCCAGACCGCCCACATGGTCCTCGTGGGCGTGGGAGCAAAAGACGTATTCCAGCCCCTCCACGCCCTGATTCTGTAAGTAGGAGACCACGAGGCTGCCGTCGTCCACATTGCCGCCGTCGTAGAGCATGAACTGCCCGTCGCACTCGATCAGCACGCTGAGGGCCTGCCCCACATCGATGAAGTGCATCTCAAACGGGGCATTGACGGAGTCCACGGTGGAGGCCGACGCCGCCGGGTTGGGGATGACGTCGGCGCTGCCGCCCGGGACAACGCCCGAGACATCACAGGCGGCCAGACCCAGAGCCAGCGCCGCCGCAACGGCCAGCGCGGCCAGACGGCGGAACAGCCCCGGCTTTTGGGCGGAGGTCACTTTTTCTTTTTGGAAGTTTTCCACGTTGCATTCTCTTTCTGTTGATTGTTTTTCGGTTTATGGGTGCCGTTGGGGGCAAAGCGGGCTCCCGGGCTGGGCTGGCGGCCGCCTGCCGCGCGGCTGACCGGTGCCGCATGGCCTCCGCGGCGATTGCCCGGCTGGGTCTTTCCGCTGTGGGGCCGGACGCTGTAGGTGCCGTCCTGATGGATGGTCACATCCGCCGCCTCCGCCCGGCGTGCCGAGCGCTGGACGGCACGGCGGCCCTCGGCGGGCACCAGCAGGGGGATCAGGTCCTCCCGGTGGGTCATCCTCAGGGCCTTGACCACCTTTTCGGCGTTGCGGGGCTCATAGTATTGCAGCAATGCCCGCTGCAGGGCCTTGCCCTCAGGGGTCTTTTCCACGAACACCGGCTTGAGGGTGTAGGGGTCGAGGCCGGTGTAGAACATGCAGGTGCTCACGGTGCCGGGAGTGGGGTAGAAATCCTGCACCTGCTCCGGGCGCATGTGGTTCTTATAAAGGTACTCGGCCAGATAGACGGCATCCTTCAGGGTGCTGCCCGGGTGGCTGGACATGAGGTAGGGCACCAGATACTGCTTTTTGCCGGCCTTCTTGCTCAGCTCATAGAACTTGTCCTTGAACTTGTTGAAGGTCTCGATGGGCGGTTTGCCCATGTAGGCCAGGGTGTTGGGCGCGCAGTGCTCCGGAGCCACCTTCAGCTGGCCGGAGACGTGGTACTCCACCAGCTCCTTGAAGAAGGTGTCGTCCGGGTCGGCCATGAGGTAATCAAAGCGGATGCCGCTGCGGATGAACACTTTCTTCACACCCGGCAGCTCCCGCACCCGGCGCAGGATCTTCAGGTAATCGCTGTGGTCCACGATCATGTGGGAGCAGGTGGTGGGGGCCAGGCAGTGCTTGCCGCCATTGCACACGCCCCGCAGCATCTGCTCGCGGCAGGACGGGAACCGGAAGTTGGCGGTGGGGCCGCCGACATCGTGGATGTAGCCTTTGAAATCCGGCTCGTGGGTCATGCGCTCGGCTTCCTCCACGATGCTGTCCGCACTGCGGCTGGTGACCCGGCGGCCCTGATGCAGCTGGATGGCGCAGAAGTTGCAGCCGCCGAAGCAGCCGCGGTTCTGGATGATGGAGAACTGCACCTCCCGGATGGCAGGCACGCCGCCCATGGCCTCGTAGATGGGGTGATACCGGCGGGTGTAGGGCAGGGCGTAGACCTTGTCCAGCTCCCAGCGCACCAGCGGCTTTGCCGGGATGTTCTGCACCAGATACTTCTCGCTCTGCTTCTGCACGATGATCTGGCCGCTGACCACGTCCTGATTGTCCATCTGGATGCGGCAGGCCTTGGCGTAGGCGGTCTTATCGCTGGCCACCTTTTTGAAACCGGCACACTCCACATACCGCTCCGGCAGGTGGTCGAAGTCGGTCAGGTAGCAGGTGCCGTCCACATCGGTGATCTGCTCCACCGGTTCTCCGGCGGCCAGACGGCGGGCGATCTCCACGGTCTGGTGTTCGCCCATGCCAAAGCTGATGATGTCCGCACCGGAACTCTCGGCGATACTGGGCAGCACGGTGTCCATCCAGTAATCGTAGTGGGCAAAGCGCCGCAGGGAGGCTTCCAGACCGCCCAGGATGACCGGCAGGTCCGGGTAAGCTTCCTTGGCCAGTTTGGTGTACACGGTGGCGCTGCGGTCCGGGCGGGCACCGCCCTTGCCGCCGGGAGAATATTCGTCCTCGGCGCGGGGGATCTTGGCCACGGAATAGTGGCTGACCATGCTGTCCACGTTGCCGCCGCCAATGAAGAAGCCGTACTTCGGCTTGCCGAACCGCTTGAAGTCCTCGCAGTCGGTGTAGCGGGGCTGGGCCAGCACGCCCACCTTGTAGCCCTCGGCTTCCAGCAGGCGGCTGATGATGGCAGTGCCGAAGCTGGGGTGGTCCACATAGGCGTCGCCGCCCACCACCACAAAGTCCAGCTGGTCCCAGCCCCGGGCTTCCATGTCTGCCCGGCTGATGGGCAGAAATTCAGTGTAGATTTTTGGGGAAGAGTTGTCCATAATGCTCCTTTTTATTGTTAAACCCTCTCAGTCAACGCCTTACGGCGTTGCCAGCTCCCCCGATGGGGGGAGCTTTTTGCATCTTTTCATCCAGTTTCTCTTTAAAGGCAGATGATATCTTACCCACTCATAAAGCTCGCCCTTCGGGAGAGCTGGCGCGTCAGCGCCTGAGAGGGTTTCATTCCTCCGGCTGGTTCATCTGCATCTCCAGCCACTGCTGACGGCTGATGAGCACGGCCCGGGGCTTGGCACCCTCGTGGGGGCCGATGATGCCCCGCATCTCCATTTCGTCCATGATGCGGGCCGCGCGGGCATAGCCCAGCTTGCAGCGGCGCTGCAGCAGGCTGGTAGAGGCCTGACCGGCGTCAATGACCACATCCACGGCCTGCTGGAACATCGGGTCGGAGTCCGACTCGTCATCGGAATCGGCCCCGCTGCTGCCCTTCTTGCCGTCCTGGATGGCGTGCTTTTCCATGGCCTCGATCATGGCCTCGTCGTACTGGACGGTGGCGCTGGACTTGATGAAGTCCAGCACGCGGCTGATCTCTTCATCCCGCACAAAGGTGCCCTGGATGCGGGTGGGCTTGGGTGCGCCCACCGGCATGAACAGCATATCGCCCTGGCCCAGCAGTTTTTCGGCACCGGCACCATCCAGAATGGTGCGGCTGTCCACCTGACTGGACACAGCAAAGGCGATGCGGCTGGGGATGTTGGCCTTGATCAGGCCGGTGATGACGTCCACGCTGGGGCGCTGGGTGGCCACGATCAGGTGCATGCCGGCGGCGCGGGCTTTCTGAGCGATGCGGCAGATGGAATCTTCCACATCCTTGCCCACCACCATCATCAGGTCGGCCAGCTCGTCGATGACGATGGCGATGTAGGGCATTTTTTCCAGATCCGGCCGCTCCACCGCCAGCTTGTTGAAGGACTTGATGTCGCGCACGTTGTTCTCGGCAAACATGCGGTAGCGGCGCTCCATCTCCTGCACGGCGCTGCCCAGGGCACCGGCCGCCTTGCGGGGCTCGGTGACCACCGGCATGAGCAGATGGGGGATGCCGTTGTATTCGGCCAGCTCCACGACCTTGGGGTCGATGAGCAGCAGCTTCACATCCTCGGGGCTGGAGCGGAACACCAAGCTCATGATGATGCTGTTCACGCACACCGACTTGCCGCTGCCGGTGCTGCCCGCAATGAGCAGATGGGGCATCTTGCACAGGTCTGCCACCTGGGCCACACCCGCAATGTCCTTGCCCAGGGCAATGCCCAAAGGCGAGGTCATGCGCAGAAAGCTCTGGCTCTCGAACACGCTGCGGATGGACACGGCACTGCGCTTGTGGTTGGGCACCTCGATGCCCACGGCGGGCTTGCCGGGGATGGGGGCCTCCATGCGCACATCCGCCACGGCCAGGTTCAGGGCGATGTCATCGGCCAGCGAGGTGATGCGGCTGATCTTGACGCCCGCCATGGGCTGCACCTCATACCGGGTGACCGACGGCCCGCGGGAAATATCCAGCACACGGGTGCGGACCCCAAAGCTCTCCAGCGTGTCCACCAGCTTCTGGGCGTTGGCCTTCAGCTCATCCTCGGCGTTGGGGTCGCTTTCCTCCTTGGATTTTTCAAACAGCTCGATGGGCGGGTACTGATACTGGTAGGTGTCCACCGGCTCGGCTTCCTCGGCAGGGGCCGTAGCGGCTGCCTGCTCGGAGGCCGCCGGTTTTTCCATGGCTGCCGCCACCAGCGAGTTGATATCCTTTTCCTCCACCGGTTCGGCGGTGATGCTGATCCAGCCGTCCGCATCCGGGGCGCTGCGCTGGGCCACGGCATGTTCGGCACTCACACGGGTCGGCTGGTCCGGCTGCGGCGTGGGCATCACGGGCTGGATGGGCGCAGCCGCGGCAGCTGGTTCCTCCGGAGCCGCAGGCCGTGCGATGGGCGTATCAAAGGGATTGCCGGGCACCGGCCGGGGCTGCTGTTCCGTAGTCTCTGCCGCCGGGGTCTCCTCCGACTTTGCAAAGAAGTCCTCAGCCGCCGTTTCCACGGCATCCGGCACGATGGGCCGGATGGTGGGCTTGGGTGCCGCGCGCAGCGGGTCCATGCCAAAGGTGCCGCCCGGCCCCGGGATGAAGGGTTCGATGGGCTCACTGCCGCCCTCCTTCACCTCGGTGCTGTCCGGGCCAAGGTCCACATCAAAGGGAGCGCGCGGGCGGGATGCCCGCACCCGCACCGGCGTCACGGCTGGGGCCGCCTGCGGTTCCGGCTGGGGCTGCACGGGCTGGTCCGGCGCTCCGGCCGGGCTGTCCGGGGCCTGCTCCAGCTCCTGAGTCACCTTATGGCCCCAGTGCAGCACACCGGACATCCAGTCCGGCAGACCCAGCCGGAAGGGCTCTTCCGCTTCCGCTTCGGCTTCGTCCTCGTATTCCTCCAGGTCCTCCGTCTCGTCGTACTCGTCTGCGGCTTCCTGCGCGGCCTGCCGCTCGGCGCGGCGCTCGGCACGGCGGGCTGCGCCCTGCTCGTACACGGCCACGCCCTTTGCGTGCACCCCGCCGGACACGTCGCACAGCCACTGCCAGACCTCAGCCGGAGTGAGGTCAAAAATGTACAGGCTGACGCAGAGCGCCAGCACCAGCATGATGAAGTTTGCCGCCGGCCGACCGCAGAGCAGCAGCAGGTTGCCGCCCAGCACCGCACCCAGTGCGCCGCCGGACAGCCACGCCTGATAACCGTTCTGGTAGCAGGCCGCCACCATCTGGAAGGCCGACAGCCCCTGCGGCTGGATGTCGGAAAACACGATCACCGTGCCGCTTGCAAACACGAGCCCCAGCGCCAGCTTGCAGATGTGGGGCAGCAGATCCTCGCCCCGCGTGTACAGCACGGCCAGGCAGCACACCGCTGCACCCAGCACAAAACTGCCGCAGCCAAACAGGCCAAACAGCACCTGATGCAGCGTTTTCCACACCGAGTCGCCTTCCACAAAGGCAAGGCCCACCAGCAAAAGCCCCGCAAACAGGGTCCCAAGCCCTGCCGGCAGGCGCTGTTCCGCGCGTTTTTTGCGCGACGTTGAGCGCCGTGTCGTTGTTTTTCGTTTCTTCGTTGCCATTCTTCTCCATTCCCCACAGTTCGCATAGACACAATTCTTGATTTTATTATTGTACCACGCACCGGGGCAAATGGCAAACCTATTGTTGTGTTATTCTCGGGTTTCGATCGCACGGTGCAACCAGTCCAGTGCATCCGAAAGACCGCCCAGCTCGTCGATGAGCTTTTCCTTCACGGCGCGGCGGCCGTCCAGCACGGTGCCCATATCCATGACCAGCTCCCCGGTGTGGAGCATCAGCTCGGTGTAGCGCTTCTCCGTCATGCCGCTGTGGGCCGCCACAAAGCCGGTGATGCGCTGCTGCATCTGGTCGAACCAGTGCATGGTCTGGGGCACGCCCAGGATCACCCCGGAGTGCCGCACCGGGTGCACCGTCATGGTGGCGGTGGGCACGATGAAGCTGCGCTGTGCGCTCACGGCCAGCGGGATGCCGATGGAGTGCCCGCCGCCCAGCACCAGCGTGGCGCTGGGTTTGGACACACTGGCGATCAGCTCTGCCAGCGCAAGCCCGGCCTCCACATCCCCGCCCACGGTGTTCAGCAATACCAGCAGGCCCTCGATCCGGGGGTCCTCCTGCACGGCGGCCAGCTGGGGGATCACATGCTCATACTTGGTGGTCTTTTGCCCCTGCGGCGCTTCCGTGTGCCCCTCGACCTGGCCGATGACGGTCAGGCAGTGGATGGCATGGCCTCCCCGGGTCAGGGTGACCGTACCGTCGTCCTCGATGCGTTCTTTTTCCAGCCGCTGCTGGTCCACAGAGGTGGTGTGTGTATCCGGCATTCTGTGTTCTCCTTTTGCTCTGTTTTGCATCATCATGCCCCGTCCAACCGGCGGTTATCCCTCTGCGGCAGGGTCATACCCCTTAATTTTTTGTAATTTTTTTGTTTTTTTTCGTCTGGTATTTGACATTCGTCTCCCGTGCAGTATACTTTATAATGATATGGAATTGACAATACGCGGTGTCGTACCCACCGCGCTGCACACGCCGGCGTTTTTTCGTGCAGGGCAAACGCGGCGATTTTTTGCTTGAAAGGAGAATTTTTCTCATGAATACCCCCGCAAAAGCCTCGCTCCCCGTGATCAAGCGCCTCCCGAAATACTACCGCTACCTGCGCTCTCTGCAGGCCGACGGCATCACCAGCATCTCCTCCCGGGAGCTGGCCGCCCAGATGGGCACCACGGCCTCCCAGGTCCGGCAGGACTTCAACTGCATCGGCGACGTGAACGGCCGACAGGGCATCGGTTACTCGGTGGAGAACCTGCTTTCCATTCTGGAGAGCCTGCTGTTCGGCAACGGCGACCGCCTGCCCACCATCCTGATCGGCTGCGGCCGTCTGGGCAAGGCCGTGAGCCGCTTCATCACCACCGACGCCAACGGCTACAAGCTGATCGCCGCCTTTGATGTGGCCCAGAACGAGGTGGGCAAGGAGATCAACGGCATCCAGATCCGTCATGTGGACGAGCTGGAGGCCTTCTGCGCCGAGCACCACCCCAAGGTGGCCGTGCTCTGTGTGCCCCGCGACGGTGCCGAGCAGGTCAGCGGCCGTCTGGTGGACCTGGGCATCGAGGGCTTCTGGAACTTCTCACACTACGACCTCTCCGTTCCCTACCCCGATGTGGTAGTGGAGAACGTTCACCTGGGCGACAGCCTGATGAGCCTGGGCTACCGCCTGCGCAACCAGGAGTGACGCCATGGCAAAACTGTATTTTCGCTATGGTGCCATGAACAGCGGCAAGAGCACAGCCCTGATGCAGGTGGCTCACAACTATGAAGAGCAGGGCATGCAGGTGCTGATCCTCAAGCCGCAGGTGGACACCAAAGGCGGCGGCGAACTGGTCAGCCGCCTGGGCGTGCACCGCAAGGCCGACCGCCTGATCCGCCCGGACATGGATGTGTTCGAGGTGGTGCGCGAAGCCAGCCAGGCCACCAAGCTGGCCTGCGTGCTGTGCGACGAGAGCCAGTTCTTTACCGCAGAGCAGGCCGAGCAGCTATTCATGGTCACCGTAGACCTGAACATCCCGGTGATCTGCTACGGCCTGCGGGCCGACTTTTCGCTGCGGGGCTTCCCCGGCTCCACCCGCCTGCTGGAGCTGGCCCACACCATCGAAGAGATGAAAACCATCTGCACCTGCGGCCGCAAGGCCATCTGCAACTGCCGCAAGGTGAACGGCCAGTTCGTCTTTGAGGGCGAACAGGTGGCCATCGACCTAGAAAACGACGTTCAGTACGTCAGCATGTGCCCGCAGTGCTACTTCCGCGCGCGGCGGGCTTTTTACGCAGGCCGCAAATAACACACTTTGTTCCGTCAGCCGCCGCACAGACTTCTGTGCGGCGGTTTTTAGATTTATCAGACATCCGACGTCATATATTTGCTGCTCTTATTTCTCCCGCAAAGCCGCCCGGCTCCGGTGCGGACTGATATATCACTCAAGGGCACCGGCGCACTTTTTTTGCGCAATTGATATATCAGTCATTTTTTCGTCCGACACCGGCCTTATGCACCCCCGCCGCTGGGACACGCTCTGCTTTTTCTCAGGCGCAGGATGCAAATGTTTACAGAATTATTGCAAATTTTGCTGTTCTTTCCATCCTGCGTCCCCGTTTTCTATGCAACCTGTTGAAGTATACATGTTGCACAGTTTTTCGTCCGAAGTTTATTCATTTCAGCAATGGCGTCAAATCCGGCACGGAAAACAGAGCAATATTTGTACGTTTTTGAGTTGCATAACCACAATTTGCGTCTTTCTTTTTTGTCCACCTTTTGTTATCATAATTGTATACAACGGGGTGTGTGCAGAACCCCCGTGCAAGACGATGTTTTTGATCATCTTTAGGAGGAGAACAAAAATGAGCAAGGCAATTTCCCGTCGTGATTTCATGAAGGTCACTGGCGTTGTGGGCGCAGCTGGTCTGCTGGCTGCCTGCGGCGGCAATTCTTCCAGCACTGCAGCCTCTTCTTCCGTGGCATCCGCTCCCGCTGCTTCCGCAGACGAGAGCCTGGCCCTGTCTGACGGTCCTGTTTCCATGACCATCAGCTGGTGGGGCGGCGACAGCCGTCACGAGGCTTACC
>ERZ840371.4546-NODE-4546-length-10369-cov-4.447062_pt1 | contig 10369 bp, 8 predicted proteins | sample MGYA00519937_ERZ840371 | MGnify/ENA primary metagenome ERZ840371 (study PRJEB31850, sample SAMEA3708873) | human gut metagenome | biome: human gut; feature: human-associated habitat; material: faeces | place: China | collected 2014 ... | reverse complement strand
CGGCATCTATGACACACGGACAAGATACATTTTTCAATACATTTTTCAATATCTTTTCGGAAATCTGTCCCATTCCAAGTCCACAGCCAATACAAACCACATCAGCCCAGTCAAGAAGACGAGACAGCTGATTGTCATCATAAGAATCATAGCAGGATATAATGGCTTCCGGAAGAAGTTCCTGCAGTGCCAGACGGTTTTCACTTGCTGTATAAATCTGTACCAGACCGGCACCAACTGTATAGGCAGCACAGGCAGAAAGAAATGCAGCACCAGCCATCCCGGGACTTCCGGTGATCATAAGAACTTTTCCATAACTTCCCTTGTGCGAATTCATCATTCTCGCAGGAAGTAGTTTTCCAAGTTCATTTTTGTCAAAAGTATAACAAACATCCAGGCGATTCGAAAAATAGTTCGGATCAATTCCAATCGCAACCGGAATGCTCTCTCCTGCATAGGACTTGCCAGGGAAAAGCTCACAGCCTAATTTTACACATGCCATACACACTGTAAGGTCGGCTCGAAATGCTGTCCCAAGAATCTCTCCTGTTGCAGCACAGATTCCGGATGGGATATCAACAGCAACTTTTTCTGTATCCTGAAGATTCATCCAGTCAATCACATCTTTGTAATGTCCTGTGATTTCACGGCAGAGTCCAACACCAAATACAGCATCAATTATTACAGTATATTCTTCATCCGGGAATTCTGTGAATACAGAAATTCCCATATTTTCGACAATCTGTTTCTGACATCGACATTCTTCACTTAAAGAAGCTTCTTTCCCTGCAAATAGTACATCTGCATGTTTTCCCTGTTCGGTTAAGAGCCGTGCTACTGCAAATCCATCGCCACCATTGTTGCCGCTTCCACAGACAATCAGACTTTTTTCTGTGGAAATATTTTTCTTATGCATTGTCTCGACAATCTGAAGTGCTGCACGTTCCATAAGTACAAGGGATGGAATCCCAATTTTATGAATTGTGTGTGCATCAGCTTCACTCATCTGCTTCCCATTTGGAAGATATCTCATGCTTATCGCCTGACCTTTCTATCACTTTACATTCCGTTACATTCCTTTAACATGAACAGATGCTGCGGAACCTCCTTTCGTCGGTTGGTCCCGCAGCATCCTTGCAGCCTGCCAGATTCTATTCTTTATCCTGCTGACAAAGGTTGTAAGATAACTTCATCAGTGTGTCAGATAAATGTACATTCTCAACGACCACATCCTTTGGAAGGGAAAGGTCCGTATGTGCAAAATTCCAGATTCCCTTCACACCGTTATCTACCAGAATATCAGCAACTTCAATTGCTTTCGATTTTGGAAGTGTCAGTGCAGCAATTTCAATGTCATTATTCTTAAGAAAATCTTCCAGTTCATCAACCATACGCACAGGAATCCCTCTGATCGTTACGCCTTCCAGTCGAGGATTCACATCAAAAAGACTTTTCAGAATAAATCCGCTTCTTTCGAAAGAAGCATAGTTTGCCAGTGCCTGTCCTAAATTACCGGCACCAATGATAATAAAATTATGACTTCTATCCAATCCCAAAATCTTGCCAATCTCTGTATAAAGATATTTCACATTGTATCCGTATCCCTGTTGGCCGAAACCACCGAAATTATTCAAATCCTGACGTATCTGTGAAGCCGTTACATGCATCTTCTTACTCAGGTCACTGGATGAAATTCTCTCTACGCCAGCCTCCAGCAGATCTCCTAGATATCTGTAGTATCTCGGAAGTCTGGAAATGACTGCACGTGATATCTTTCTCTGTTCCAATTTTTAGCCCTCCACTCTTAAACTACTCTTTATTATATAAAAGAGTTAAAGTTCTGTCAAACTTTTGTTTTGCAAAAACCCTTAAAATCCATATATTTTCCTTGTATTTTCGACATTTTTCTATATAATGATAATGTTAGAAGTCAAAAAACGAGGTGAAAATATATGATACTCGCATGTCACAATATAGAAAAAGCGTTTGGGGAACGTGAAATTGTACGAGACGGCTCCTTTCATATCGAAGATCGTGAGAAAGCTGCTCTTGTCGGTGTGAACGGCGCCGGAAAATCAACAATCCTTAAGATGATCATCGGAGAAGAACCTCTTGATGGTGGAGATGTTATTCTCGCGAAAGGAAAGACACTCGGTTATCTTGCGCAGCGTCAGGATTTAAAATCCGGAAATACCATTTATGAGGAAGTGAAAAGTGCAAAAGCGGATATTTTTGCAATGGAAACTCAGATTCGTTCCATCGAACATGAACTGAAGCATTTGGAAGGCGAGGAATTGCAGAGCCGCCTGGAGACCTACAACCGTCTACAGTCCGAATTTGATGCAAGAAACGGTTATGCCTGCGAAAGCGAGATTACAGGTGTATTAAAGGGACTTGGGTTTACGGAAGACGATTTTAATAAACAGACAGATACACTTTCCGGAGGTCAGAAGACCCGTGTTTCTCTCGGGAAATTACTTCTTACAAGTCCGGATATCCTCCTGCTTGATGAGCCGACAAACCACTTGGATCTGAATTCCATTGCCTGGCTGGAAACATATCTGATCAATTATTCCGGAGCTGTATTTATCGTCTCTCATGACCGTTATTTCCTGAATCGTGTTGTCACAAAAGTTGTTGAGATTGATAATGCACAGGTTCGCATGTACCTTGGAAATTATAAAGATTATGCAATGAAAAAACAGCAGATTCGAGATGCACAGCTGAAAGAATACATGAATCAGCAGCGTGAGATCAAACATCAGCAGGCTGTTATTGATAAATTAAAGTCTTTCAATCGTGAAAAATCAATCAAACGTGCAGAGAGTCGTGAGAAAATGCTTGACAGGATTACGCCATTGGACAAACCGGTTGACAGTACGAAAGAAATGCATTTTACGCTGGAACCATCGCAGATCAGTGGAAATGATGTTCTTACAGTGGAACATCTCTCAAAGCAATTTGACAGTCAGGTTCTCTTCCATGATATCAGTTTTGAAATCAAACGTGGCGAACATGTCGCTGTAATTGGTGATAACGGAACCGATTGGTCTCATCGGCATTAACGGAACCGGAAAGACAACACTTTTAAAGATTATTAATCAGGTAATTGCAGCGGATCAGGGTGAATTCACACTTGGATCCAAAGTGACGATTGGTTATTACGACCAGGAACATCACGTACTTCATGATGATAAGACCATTTTTGATGAGATTTCTGATGACTATCCTGATCTTACCAATACACAGATCAGAAATACACTCGCTGCATTCCAGTTTACCGGAGATGAAGTGTTCAAAGAGATTCATACTTTAAGCGGAGGAGAAAAAGGCCGTGTATCGCTTGCCAAACTTATGCTTTCGGAAGCAAATTTTCTAATCCTTGATGAGCCGACCAACCATCTGGATATTACTTCCAAAGAAATTCTGGAAGAAGCATTAAATAACTACAGCGGAACGATACTTTATGTATCCCATGACCGTTATTTTATTAATCAGACTGCCACACGTATTCTGGAACTGACCGGAGAGACGGTTGTGAATTATATCGGCAACTATGATTATTATCTGGAAAAACATGACCAGATGGTTGCGTTATATGTCAAAAAGCCGGAGGATGAGGCACAGACAGAGGCTTCTGTGAAAGAGACTGCCCAGAAGGTGGACTGGCAGACACAGAAGGCAGAACAGGCACGGATCCGCAAGATAGAGAATGCCCTGAAAAAGGCAGAGGAAAAGATTGCGGAACTGGAAGATAAAATTGCTTCGATCAATGCGGAATGTGCAAAGCCGGAAGTGGCTGTGAACTCTGCAAAGTTAGGAGAACTGACGAAACAGCAGAGTGAGTATCAGGAAGAATTAGAAAAGCAGTATGAAGTGTGGGAAGAACTTTCCATGGAGCTGGACGCGTAAAAATCTGGAAAATGTGGTGATACGGCAGATAAATTTACTCTGTTAAAAGTTTAACAGATTGACAGATACAGTTGAAATTACTATAATAAAAATGATGCATCGCGGCATAAGAAGAAAAGAGCCGTGAAAGAGAGAGACTTCGGGAGGGGCAAAAAATGCAGGAAAAAGAAATTTCCCAGGCAGTAATCCGTCGTATGCCGAGATATTACCGGTATTTAGGCGAATTGCTGGAGGATGGAGTGGAACGTATTTCATCCAATGATCTAAGCAAAAGAATGAATGTCACTGCTTCGCAGATCCGTCAGGATCTGAATAACTTTGGCGGTTTCGGACAGCAGGGATATGGATATAATGTAAAGTTTTTATATGAAGAGATTGGTAAGATTTTAGGCTTAAACCAGAAACATAACATTATTGTCATCGGTGCCGGTAATTTAGGTCAGGCACTGGCAAATTATGCGAAGTTTGAAAAACTTGGTTTTGTGATCACAGCACTTTTTGATGTCAATCCGGCGTTAGAGGGTGTGACAGTCCGCGGAATTAAGATCCACATGTTAGATGAACTGGAAGATTACTGCAAGGATCATGTTGTTGATATTGCAGCCCTTACCATGCCGAAGGAGAAGGCTGATGCCATTGCAAACCGTCTGGTCAATCTTGGAATTCAGGCAATCTGGAATTTTGCCCATGTGGACCTTGATCTGATCGACAAGGATGTGGTTGTTGAGAATGTACATCTTTCTGACAGCCTGATGCAGTTGTCCTATAATATCGTAAAAAATAAGCAGAATAAATAATGGATGAAATCGATAGAGCTGCCGTATGCATTTTTTAATGCACGACAGCTCTATCTTATCCATATGCCTGAGGGGATGAGAAGGTTATGAAGTATCTGGTAAACAGCAGAGAGATGAAACAATATGATACAAACACGACAGAACATTTTAAAGTGCCATCCCTGCTTTTAATGGAGAGAGCAGCACTTGCAGTTTTTGATGAGATCAAAAGGCAGTACCCATGCAGCAAAAAATTTCTGATCGTTTGCGGAACGGGAAACAATGGCGCAGATGGTTTTGCACTCACCCGGCTGTTACTTTTGGACGGAGCAGAGGTGCATACGGTGTTGATCGGTGACCGGAAGAAGGAGACAGACCAGTGCAAAAAGCAGCTGGAGATCCTTTCTGCCTATGGATGTTCGGTATTGGAAGCCATTCCGGAGAACAACGCATATGATGTAATAGTGGATGCCATTTTTGGAGTCGGGCTTTCGAGAAATGTTGAAGGCATTTTTGCTGATGCAATTCGGAAAATGAACGAAATACCAGGAAAAAAGATTGCACTTGATATGCCATCCGGAATTTCATCGGACACAGGGGCTGTTTTAAACTGTGCGTTCCGTGCAGACTGCACGATCACATTTGCCTATGAAAAAATCGGCATGCATCTTTTCCCGGGAAGTGAATATGTCGGGGAAATCGTGACAAAGCAGATTGGAATCACGGATGAGAGTTTTCTGACACAAATGCCCGGTGTTATGGCATTCGAGATGGAAGATCTGAGATTCCTTCCAAAGAGAGCTTCACATTCTAATAAGGGAAGCTTCGGTAAATTACTGCTGATCGCTGGAAGTGTGGATATGGCTGGCGCAGCTGTTTTAAGTGCAAAGGCAGCGTATACGGCAGGCTGTGGTCTGGTGCGTGTGTTTACGCCTGAGGAAAACCGCATTCCATTGCAGACAAGTATTCCAGAGGCAGTTCTGACTACTTATCACTCTGAAAAATTAGATGCTTCGAAACTTTCAGAAGCAATGAAATGGGCAGATGTGATTGTGTGTGGACCGGGAATCGGAACCGGGGATGCAGCACATCAGATTGTTAAAACAGTGCTGCAAATAGCATCTGTTCCGGTCGTCCTTGATGCAGATGCATTAAATATCATTGCAGAGGACACAAGTGTTTTACTTTTGGCGCACACAGAACTTGTGATCACGCCGCATCTTGGTGAGATGAGCCGTCTGACCGGGGATTCCATTGCCTTTATCCAGACACGGCTGATTGATACTGCGGATAAGTTTGCAGGAAAATTTCATGTCACCTGTGTTCTGAAAGATGAACACACGGTCGTTGCCACTCCACATGGCAAGACTTATCTGAACCTCTCCGGAAATCATGGAATGGCAACGGCGGGAAGTGGGGATGTGCTGACCGGAATCATAGGATCACTTCTGGCCCAGAGGGCAGACGTAGAGACCGCGGCCGCGCTTGGTGTTTATCTTCATGGACTTTCCGGAGATACTGCATTGAAAAAATGTGGTTTTCGTGGTATGATGGCAGGCGACATTGTAAATGGTTTGAGAGATTTTCTGGCAGAAAATCAATTATAAAAAAGATTCATTACGATAGAAAGGTATGGATATAACATGAATAAACACAGCAGAGTGTGTGCAAATATAGATTTGAGTGCGATCATGCACAATATGGAAGCCATGCATCAGAACATCGATCCAGACACGAAAATTATGGCGGTGATCAAAGCAGATGGTTATGGTCATGGGGCTGTTCCAATTGCAAAGGAGATTGAACATTTAGATTATGTTTATGGGTATGCAGCTGCAACTGTTGAGGAAGGGATGATCCTTCGAAATAATGGAATCCAAAAACCGATTTTGATTCTTGGCTATATCTTCCCGGATCAGTATGAGGAAGTAATCCAGGCAGAAATCTGTCCAAGTGTTTTTACACTTGAGATGGCAAAAGAGCTTTCTGCTGCTGCCGAAAAAGTTGGAAAAGACTGCCGGATGCATTTTGCAGTGGATACCGGAATGAGCCGTATCGGGTATCAGGTGACAGAAGAAGCCGCAGATGAGATGGCGCAGATTGCAAAGCTTCCGCATATGATAGTGGAGGGAATCTTTACGCATTTTGCAAAAGCAGATGAGTATGATAAAACTTTCACAAAGGAACAGATTCAAAAATTCAAAAAAATGATTGCAATGATGGAAGACAGAGGTGTTTCGATTCCCGTCAAGCACTGTTCCAACAGCGCAGGAATCGCAGAAATCCGCGAGGCAAATATGGATATGGTAAGAGCGGGAATCACGTTGTATGGATTATGGCCATCGGAAGAAGTCGACCAGAATTCCCTTGATTTAAAACCGGTGATGGAATTGAAAACACATGTGGCTTACGTTAAGGATTTAGAGGCAGGAAGAGCGATCAGTTACGGTGGAACTTTCATCACAAAGCGCGACAGCCGCATCGCAACGATCCCGGTTGGTTATGCAGATGGATATTGCAGGGGACTTTCCAATACAGGAAGTGTCCTGATCCACGGAAAACGCGCACCAATCTGCGGAAGAGTCTGTATGGATCAGTTCATGGTAGATGTGACGGATATTCCGGATGTGAAGATCGGGGATGAAGTGACACTGATCGGCAGGGATGGTGACGAAGTGATTACCATGGAAGAAGTCGGCAGCCTTTCCGGCAGATTTAATTATGAATTTGTCTGCGTGCTTGGAAAACGCATTCCGCGTGTTTTTTATCGGGATGGAAAAAGAATTGCAAGCCAGGAATATTTTGACGAGGAATAGGCTGGAAAAATATTTTTGAAAACAGAATACGACCGTTAAATATGGAAATACTATCCGTAAGAAACAACAGTAGAGAGAATACTGAGTAAGATTATGGAGTGTAAAGCATATGTTAATTCGGCGTGGAGATATTTTTTATGCAGATTTAAGACCAGTGGTCGGTTCTGAGCAGGGTGGAGTTCGTCCGGTTCTTATTATACAGAATGATGTTGGAAACAGACACAGTCCTACGGTCATTTGTGCAGCAATCACTTCCCAGATGAACAAGGCAAAACTTCCAACCCATGTGGAGTTAGACTGCACCAAGTATGCACTGGTGAAGGATTCCGTTGTTTTACTGGAACAGTTGCGCACAATCGACAAGACGCGGCTGAAAGATAAAGTATGTCATCTTGACAATCAGATACTGATTAAAATTGATAAGGCATTGGAAATAAGCTTAGAGCTTCTTACATAACTTGACTATTCTGGAGCAAAATGGTATTATTTCAAATGTTTTAATACAATTTCGATATAAATTAGGAGGATTTATGGACGATGGTGGCAGTCCCACTACCGGGATGAAAAAGTTGAGTAACAGGCTTATGAAGCTGTTCGGAGTAGACACCGATGATGTGACAGAAGAAGAGATTATCTCAATGGTAAATGAAGGACATGAGCAGGGTGTCCTGCAGGCGAATGAAGCGGAGATGATCCATAATATTTTTGAATTTGGAGACAAAGATGCAAAGGATATTATGGTGCACCGCAAGAATATTATTGCCATTGATGGAACGATGACGTTCCTTGAAATGCTGGATTTCACGATTGAAAATAACTATTCGCGATATCCAGTATACATAGATGATATTGATAATATAATCGGAGTGCTTCATATTAAGGAGGTACTTGCACTGTGCCAGAAACAGGAGATTTATCACACGGCGATCAAAGATATTAAGGGATTGATCCGTGAGGTTGATTTTATTCCGGAAACGAGAAATATTAATACCTTATTTACGACGATGCAGAATGCCAAGACGCATATCGTCATCGTGGTGGATGAGTATGGACAGACTTCCGGGATTGTTGCAATGGAAGATATCCTTGAGGAGATCGTAGGAAACATCGAGGATGAACACGACCAGGAAGAAAAGATGATTGAGAAACTGCCAGATGGCAGTTATCTGATGGATGGTATGACTTCTGCTGAGGAGGCACTTGAAATTTTGAAAATTCATATTCCGGAGGAAGATGAATTTGAAACGTTAAATGGTATACTGATCTCTCTGTTAGACCGTATTCCAAATGATGATGAGAAGTTTGAGACAGATGCTTTCGGGTATCATTTCGAAGTTTTACAGGTGGAAAATAAGATGATCAAAAAAGTGAAGATCACAAAACTTGCCGAGGGCGTTTCCACAGATAAGGAAGAGAACTCTTGTCAGAAAGAAGAAACGGTGCTAGAATAATATTTCTGAGAGATTTTGTAATTGTGTGAGAAACACACAAAACATATAAAAAGTTTGACAGACGAAAATACAAGAAAAAGAGAGGATAAAGTTATGTCAGGACATTCAAAGTTTGCCAATATTAAACATAAGAAAGAAAAAAATGATGCTGCAAAAGGTAAAATCTTTACGATTATCGGTAGAGAAATCGCAGTTGCAGTAAAAGAGGGTGGCCCGGATCCATCCAATAACTTCAAACTTGCACAGGTGATCGCAAAGGCAAAGAGCAACAATATGCCAAACGATACGATTGAGCGTGGTATTAAGAAAGCTGCCGGTGATGGAAACTCCGTCAACTACGAATTCTGTACATATGAAGGATATGGACCAAGCGGAACAGCTATCATTGTAAAATGTTTAACAGATAACAAAAACCGTACTGCTGCAAATGTCAGAAATGCATTCACAAAAGGTCATGGAAGCATCGGTACACAGGGTTGTGTATCTTACATGTTCGATGAAAAAGGACAGATCATCATCGCAAAAGAAGACTGTGAGATGGATGCAGACGATCTTATGATGATCGCTTTAGATGCAGGCGCAGAAGATTTTAATGAGGAGGAGGACTGCTTTGAAGTATTGACATCTCCAGATGATTTTGAAGCTGTAAGAAGCGCATTGGAAGCTGAGAACATTCCAATGGCAGAAGCAGAAGTAACCATGATTCCTCAGAACTATGTAGAGTTATCTGCAGACGAAGATATCACAAACATCAACCGTATCTTAGATCTTTTGGATGATGATGATGATGTTCAGCAGGTTTACCACAACTGGGATGAATAAATAATATGAGACAGACTCTGTTTTTGGCGCAATCCAAGAACAGAGTTTTTTCATATGGACACTTTTTTACAATAAAGTGGTAGAAATCCGGGGGAAAATGTTATATCATAAATAGTACAAGGATGATGAGGAGGTATAATTCATGAAGAGGATTCTTTTTGCAGCGTCTGAGTGCGTTCCGTTCATAAAAACAGGGGGACTTGCGGACGTGTGTGGTGCATTACCTAAGGAATTTTCAAAAGAGGAATGGGATGTCAGAGTCGTAATTCCAAATTATAGCTGTATTCCGGAAAAGTACAGAAGCCAGTTTGAGTATGTGACACATTTTTATATGTGTGCAGGAAATTATATCCAGAATAAATACGTGGGGATTTTAAAATACGAGCTGGATGGAATTACCTATTATTTTATCGATAATCAGGAATATTTTACCTGCGATACACCATATGGGGATATCCGTTATGATATTGAAAAGTTTGTTTTCTTTGACAAGGCTGTTTTATCCATGTTGAAGCAGATTGATTTCAGACCGGATCTGATCCACTGTCATGACTGGGAGACCGGACTGATCCCGGTGTATCTGAAAAATGAA